>Ga0193727_1000590_pt1 | contig 14234 bp, 12 predicted proteins | sample H2c2metaG_FD_143051 | JGI IMG/M metagenome (GOLD analysis project Ga0193727, IMG submission 143051) | Soil microbial communities from a riparian zone of the East river system, Colorado, United States - H2c2 | ecosystem: Environmental > Terrestrial > Soil > Riparian zone | place: USA: East River...
GCCTCGCTGGTGGCGGTATCCCAGTTCGTATGCCACCTCCTCTTCGGAATGGAACTCTGGGCCGCCGGCGAGGAAGTACGGCGCTTGGCCCGGGACAAACAGCTCGCGGTCGATTCGCGACGGAGCTCTGACCGCGCGGGAAACGGCTGCCCATGCGGTCCCAGACTGGCTGAGCCCCCAGTTCACGCGAACGCTGGGCTGGATCTCGAAGCCGGTGTAGTCATTGTGCTCGAGCTTGGTGCCGAGTGCCAGGTGCATTCGGTCGGACGCGAACGCGATCTCGTCCTGGACGAAGGCCGTGAGCCACTGCCGCGTGACGTTCGGCGGCAGGAACGCCAGCGCCGAGCTGTTGGCAACCCGATCGTCGATCAGACGGTAGCCAAGTCCCCATACCAGGTCATGCCGGGCGCTCAGGCGCGCACGGTGCTGCAGGTCGACATCGTATGTGTCGAGATCCTCGCCAAAGGTACCCGGGATGTCGCGATGGGTCCGATCATAGTACAGGTGAGCCGTGACACTCGACCATTCGGAAATCGCGCGGGACCAGCTCGCCACCGCGTTGCCCCCGCTGATCGCGATGTCACCGGCCGCCGGCTGGCTGATGCGGCCATCGTACAGATCGCCTTGCACCGTGACGCGGTTCGCGCTCGAGGCGTCCCAGTCCACGCGGAACCCACCCTGTCCCAGCTGCCAGTCATCGGCGGCTCCCTGGCCGTCGGGCAATGCGGTCGCGTCACGACTGAAGCCCCTGCCGTAAATCCGATAGCGAGCTTTGGAGCCGAGCGCGCCTCCGTAGCGGGCGTTTCCGAAACCGCGCTGCTCGCTCCCGCCGCCGCCCGACAGCGCCAGGCCCTGGGTGTCGTTGGCGTCTTTCGTGATGACGTTGATGACGCCGTTGACAGCGTTCGCCCCCCACAAGGTGGCCCCGGGCCCACTGATCACTTCAATGCGGTCGATGTCCCCGAGCGACACGTTCTGCGCATCCCAGAACACACCGGAGTACAGCGGCGTGTAGACCGAACGTCCGTCGATGAGCACGAGCAGCTTGTTGGCCGCGGTGCCGTTGAAGCCGCGCGCACTGATCGCCCACTCGTGCGAATCGATCTGCGCGATCTGCAGGTTTGTGGCGAGGCGCAGAGCTTCGGGCAGACTCGACGCGCCGGAGCGGCGAATGTCCTCGTGTGTGATCACCTGGATCGCCGAGGCGGTTTGGGACAATAGCTCGGGTCGCTTCGAAACCGAGGTGACCTGCACGTTCATCAGCTGCTCGATGCTCAGCCTCTTCAAGGCCTCAGGAGACGGGTTGGAGTCCGGTTGCTGAGCGGATCCGGATGCGGCGAGGCAGACAAGGCCCAACGCGATGAGCATCGATGTCGCGGCCGCGACGGTCCTCCGGTCAGCCATTGGTCGGGACCCTCCCAGGGGTCTGTCGCGCTCGGTGAGCACGGTGCTCGTGTTGTACGTGTTGACTGAGACTAGGTCGCGGCAGGCGTGCGTCCCTTGGGCGAGTCGAGGATATCCCGCACCTTCTGCGCGAGGGTCTCGGGCGTGAACGGCTTCTGGAGATATGCGATGCCGGGATCGAGGATCCCGTGCGCGATGATGGAGTCATCCGTATAACCCGACGTGTAGAGCACCCGGGTGTCCGGTCGCTGCTTCGTCAGGAGCTCCGCAAGGGCCCGTCCGCTGAGTATCGGCATCACGACGTCTGTCAGGAGCAAGTGGATGGGGCCGTCGTGCATCGCGGCCACCTGAAGCGCTTCGGCGCCGTTCGCGGCCTCGAGCACGCGGTAGCCTTGACGCTCGAGCACTTCCCGCATGACAGCCCGAACGGGCGCTGCATCCTCAGCAACCAGTACGGTCTCCCTCCCTCTCACCGCGCCCGCGGCCGCCGGTGAGCGTGGCTCGTGCTCAACCGGCTCATCCACCCGCGGCAAGTGGATCTTGAAGGTCGTGCCCCGACCTACTTCGGAGTCCACCCAGATGAAGCCGCCGGATTGTTGTACGATGCCGTACACGGTAGCGAGGCCCAGGCCCGTACCCTTGCCGGGTCCTTTCGTGGTGAAGAACGGCTCGAAGATCCTGGCTTTCGTCGTCTCGTCCATTCCGACGCCGGTGTCCTTTATCGTGAGTGTGGCGAAGCGACCCGCTCCCACCGGGCTGTCATCTCGAACGGACTCGGGACCGAGCTCGACGTTGTCAGTTGCGACCGTGAGTTTCCCCCCGGTCGGCATGGCATCGCGGGCATTCACGGCAAGATTCATGAGCACTTGTTCGAGTTGCCCCACGTCGGCCCTCACGGCCCCGAGATCGGGGGCGAGGGTTATCGCCACCTCGATGTCCTCACCGATGACCCGCTGCAGCATTTTCTGGAGACTCTCGACCACCGCGTTCAGGCTTACGACGCGCGGCTGAAGCACCTGCTGGCGGCTGAACGCGAGCAGTTGGCGGGTGAGGGACGCGGCGCCGTCCGCCGCCTTCCGTACCTGCTCGAGATCGTCCCGTTTCGGATCGCCGGGGCCGAGATCTTCGAGCAGGAGGTCGGTGTAGCTCGTGATCACGGTCAGCAGGTTGTTGAAGTCGTGCGCGACTCCGCCGGCCAACCGGCCGACCGCTTCCATTTTCTGCGCCTGCACGAGCTGCTGTTGCAGCCGTCGCTGTTCGGTCTCGTCCCTGACGAAGGTTTCGTAATACTCCACTTGTCCAGCGGCATTCCGGATGGCGCGGACACTGAGCTGTACGCTCAACAGGCTGGTGTCCTTCCGCTTCCAGGTCGCTTCCAACTCGTCGTATTCGCGATTGGTGTAATCCCGCTCCAGCAGACGCTGCCGTTCCACGGGGTCGGCGTAGACATCCTTCGTCAAGTCGAGCTGGAGCACGTCTGCCGGCGATGCGTAGCCCAGGATGCGGACGAGGGCCGCGTTCACCGACAGGAACCGGCCCTCGGGGGTCGAGCGGTAGATGCCGACGGGGGCGTGTTCGACGAGCGTCCCGTAGCCGGCTTCCGACGCGCGGAGCGCCGCCCGGCCTTTTGCCTCTCGCAGCTCGCGCTCGATCGCGGGGACGAGGCGCGCGAGCTGCCCCTTCGCGAAGTAGTCGCTCGCGCCCGCCTTCATCGCCGACACGGCTTGTTCCTCGCTGATGGTGCCCGAAACGCAAATGAATGGCACGTCGACCCCGCGCTCTCGCACCAGCGCCAGGGCCGCGGTGCCGCTGAAGCCCGGCATGCTGTGGTCGCCGATCACGAGGTCCCAACGCTCGCTCTCGAGGGCGGCCTTTGTGGCGGAGGCGGTGGCCACCCGCTTGTAGGTCGGCGCGTACCCCCCGCGCTTCAGCTCGCGCAAAAGCAGCAACGCGTCTTCCTCGGAGTCTTCGACGATCAGTACACGCAGCGGAACGCTCACAGCTATCCTCGTTTCCTCCGTTGTTGCGGGCCTCAAATTCGAGGATCCCCGATTCCTGGAGGCGCTTGGGACGCGGCACCCGGTGCTTCACTCCCTGACAAGTTGTCCCTTGTGCCCCGGCGGGCCGTGACCCAAATCACGGGCGCGCGCTGGGAATAGGCACAGCGCGGACACAACCTAAGTGGTGACCTGAAGGCGGCGGCTTTTCGAATTCCTGCCTGGCACACGGGTCCGGGCGGGACCTGGACCTCCCACGGCAGGACGACGGATCACAGTATACCGCTCTCGGTTGGGAATGCCAGGGCGTTTTTGCGGCACCGATGGGCGACTTTGCGACACGCCATTCTGGGGGATTGTCCTAGCCCCGCATTTTGCCTGAGATCCAATCGTGCCGCGCCGGCGCGACAAGGCCAACCCACATCCGTTGGCGCGCTGCTGTGTGGCGATGCGCTGTCGCGACGCTCGTTTGGTGAGCCGTGCGCGCGCGTGCCTCGGCATGCGCCATGCGACGGGAAGAGGGCGACCCCCTTCTCGGAGCCTGTCATGAGACGCCATCTGGTCGGTTCGTCGCTCGTGCTCGCCGCCCTCACCGTTCTCGCCTGCGAAGCTCCCCGCGACGTCGCTTCACCGGATCGGTTCCGGCCGGTTGCGAACGGCGATCCGGAACGCAGTGAGGTGATTGTTGCAAAGACGACGAACGGGGCGGGGCCAAATCGACGCTGCTCTAACTCTCTCCCAGGACCTCGCGAACCACCGCGAGCAGCTCGCGCGGTTCGAACGGCTTTCGCATCGTGCGAGACGCGCCGAAGGTCGCTGCGACCTTCAGCATGTCACCTTGGGGGGTCCGGCCCCCACCGGAGATCGCCACGATCTTGGGGCGAGGAATCGCGGTACGCAGGGCCCGGATCACCTCGAGTCCGTCCTGCACGGGCATGAAGATGTCCACGATCACGAGGTCGGCGCCTTGCTCCCCGTGCAGCCGCAGCCCGGCGGTGCCGTCGGCCGCTTCTCCTACCTCGTAGCCGGCTGCCTCAAGGATTGCTCGGAGCGCGCGCCGAAGTACCTCATCGTCATCGATCACGAGGATTCGCGTCATTACGCGGGGCCTTCCTGCGCGTCTCGGGGCGCGTCGAGCGCCTCGCGCACTTTCCCCGCAAGCGCTTGCGCGCTGAAGGGCTTCTGCAGAAACGCAATGCCGGGCTCGAGCATCCCGTGGTGGACGATGGACTCGTCCGTGTACCCGGACAGATACAGCACGCGCATCTTCGGGAAGGCAGGACCGAGCAGCAGCGCCACTTCCCGGCCGCTCATGAGCGGCATCACGACATCGGTCACGAGCAGATCGATCGTCTGGCTGGTCTCAAGCTCGCTCCCAAGGCGGAGGGCTTCATGGCCGCCCGCCGCCACGAGGACGCGGTAGCCGCGCCCCTCCAGCATTCGGCGGATCACGCTGCGAACCTCTTCTTGGTCTTCGACCACGAGGATGGTTTCGGAGCCGCGCAGTGAGCCGGGTGCGACGGCGTGGGGCGGTGCCGATTCGACGGGTGCATCGACGCGCGGCAGATAGATCTTGAACGCGGTGCCCCGATCCCGCTCGCTGTAGACCCAGATGTAGCCGCCACTCTGCTTCACGATGCCGTATACCATCGCGAGGCCCAGCCCCGTGCCCTTCCCCTTCGGCTTCGTGGTGAAGAACGGCTCGAACAGCCGTGCCTGCGTTGCCGCGTCCATCCCTTGGCCCGTGTCGCTCACAGCGAGCATGACGTAGCGGCCCGGGACGACGACCGAGCGCGCCTGGACATGCGCTTCGTCCAGGGTGACGTTCGCCGTCTCGATCGTCAGCTTCCCGCCTGCGGGCATGGCGTCGCGCGCGTTGACCGCCAGGTTGACGATGACCTGCTCCAGCTGGCCGGGATCGGCGCGAACGGCCCCCAGGTCATCGGCCAAGACCGTGCGCAGATCCACGTCCTCGCCGATCAAGCGTTGCAGCAGCTTCTCCGCGGTGGCGACGGCCTCATTGAGGCTGAGCACCCGCGGGGCCAAAACTTGCTGCCGGCTGAATGCCAGTAGCTGTTGCGTCAGAGCCGCTGCACGCAGCGCCGCCTTCTGGATCTCGTTCGCCTCCTCGCGGCCCGGATCGTCGGGCGGCAGCATCTCGAGGAGGAGCTCGGCGGAGCCCAGGATGGCGGTGAGCAAGTTGTTGAAGTCGTGCGCCACCCCGCCGGCGAGTCGCCCCACCGCTTCCATCTTCTGCGCCTGAAAGAACTGCTGTTCCAGGCGTTTGACGCCGCTCACGTCTTCGAACAGGGCGAGCATTCCCGTGACGTGCCCGTCCGCGTCATGCAGCGGAGCGGCGAACAGGTTCACGCTCACTGTGGTGCCGTCCTGCTTCTTCTGGATGAGCTCGACGCCCGTCAAGGACTCGCCCTGCATCACCCGGCGGCGGGCTGACCGGAACTCCTCCTCGTCGTCATCCGGGGCGACGGGCAACGGCCGGCCCATCGCATGTGCTGCGGTCCAACCAAACAGCCGCTCCGCCGCCGGGTTCCACATCTGCACGATTCCCTCTGCATCGAGGGAGAGGATGGCGAGCGGAGAGGACTGGATGACGCCCTGCAGGCGGTCATTGGCCCGGCGCAGGGCCTCCTCCGCCTGTTTGCGATTGGTGATGTCCAGGACGGCGCCGATCAGCCGTGCGGGGCGCCCAGCGCTGTCGCTGACGATGGCGCCGCGACCATAGAGAAAGCGCAGATCGCCGTCCGGGCGGATGATGCGATGGTCGATTTCGAACGGCTCACGAGTTTCCAACGCCCGGCCGACCGCATCCTTCACGACGTCCCGGTCTTCCGGATGGATGAGGCCGAGGTAGGCGTCGACCGACATGTGCTGTCCCGTGGGCGCGACGCCGAAAATCCGGTAGGTCTCGTCGGACCAGGTCACGACGTCCTTCGCCATGTCCCATTCCCACGTCCCGATGTGGACGACGGACTGGGCAAGGGTCATGAACTCCGTGGTCCGGCGCAGCTGGTCCTCGGTTTGCCGCAAGGCCAGGGCCCGACGCACGGCGGGTCCCAGGCGATGCAGGCGTTGCTTCACGACGTAGTCGACCGCGCCGCTCTTGATGTAGTCCGCCGCCGTCTCTTCATCCAGCGACCCCGTGACGATCACCACCGGCGTCTGGGGTCGCTCGGCCTGCACCATCCGGAGTGCATCCTGGCCGCTGAACTGGGGCAGCGAATGATCTGAGAGCACAACGTCGGGAAGGAAGTGGTGCAGGGCATGACGCAGTTCCGCGGCGTTCTGGACCCACTGGCTCGTGAAAGCGAGGCCAGCGCGCCGCAGCTCCGCAACGATCAACTCGGCGTCGGCGGCAACGTCGTCGACCAACAGCAGGCGGCACGGCTCGGAGGAGAGCCCTAGGTCACTCATCGGGCGTCATGAAAGAGACCTAATCCCGCCCGGGCAGCGCGACCAATACTTTGTTGTTACGCGATCCAACGCTTCGCGGCATGGCTCCGGCGGATTAGCTCACCAGATGGGCGACGGGCTGACGGAACAGGTCAGGATGGACCCGCAGCAGCCGTGCCGTGTCCAGGCCGGAGTGGATGCGCGCGTCGTACAAGCACGCGGTGGCCAGCGGATAGCGCTGTGACAGCTTCTCGTACTCGGTCTCGTACTCGAGGACTGCGTCGAAGTTGCCCTGCCGGGCAATGGGCGCGCCCGACACGTCGCCCACCACGCGCAGGGAATGGACGCCGCCGCGCAGCGCCGCATCCCACTGCGTCTCCCAGCGCTGCAACTGTGCCGCGCCGGACGCGGCGTACTCGAAGCCCACGACGCGCCCGCCGTCGAGGTCGCGCTGCAGCGACGGTCGCTGGCGCGCGAGCCGGGTCAAGACACGCTCGCGGACGTTGGGTTGAGCCGCGAGGAAACACACGCTGCCGGCCTCCAAGCCCTGTGCGAGTAAATCGGCGGCCTGGCGCGTTCGCCCCTTGTCGCTCGTATACAGGCCACAGATGTGGCCCGCGAGCGCGGCGCTCGGATGGCGCTCCATGAACGCCATGAGATCGGCCCGGCGAAAGCGGCGCTCCCGCCGCCCGCCGATGCGAAGGCAGGGGAGTTGCCCCGCGTTGGTCCAGCGCCGTAGCGACGCCTCGCTGACCTGCAGTAGCGCCGCCGCCTGCGCGATGTTGAGTAGTTCGGGTTCGGTAGCCATACTGCCAAAGGCGCTCCCTTGACTATTAATGTTGACCATAGTATATCAAAGTCCAGGAAAATCGCAATGGAACTACGTCACTTTCGTTACTTCGTGGCAGTCGCCGAAGAGGGCAGCTTTGGGCAAGCGGGTCGACGGCTCAGGGTGGCACAGCCGGCGCTGTCGAAGCAGATCCGCGACCTCGAGACGGAGTTGGGCGTACCGCTGTTCCATCGTCTCCCGCGCGGCGTGCGGCTCACGCAAGCGGGCGAGGCGTTTCTCTCTGAAGCGCGTGGTACGCTGGAAGCCGCAGCGCGGGCCGTGATCTCCGCTCGCGGGGCCGCCGGCGGGTCCGATCTCGAGTTCGCGCACGGCGAGTTGTCGGTGTATACGTCGATCCTCGAGGACCTCCTGGCGGGCTATCGGGAGGGTCACCCCGAGGTGCAGGTGCGAGTGTCCAGCAAGAGCGACGCGGACACGCACCAGGCGTTGCGGGAGCGGCAGGTTGACGTCGCCGCCGTATTCATCGCCCAGTGGCCGGTTGCAGGCTTCGACGCGCTTCGCCTGGTGGACTGCGCGAGCAAGGGTGTGCTCCTGCCGGCGAGCCATCCCCTCGCGGCCAGGCCGTCGGTGCGGTTGGCGGACCTTCGGAATCTCACGTGGCTCCATTCCTCACCCCAACGCTGGCCTGGTTTCTTCCCGGTAATCCAGGCCGCGCTACGAGACCGCGGTTTGGTGCCGCTCCGGAGTCGCGAGCGTCCGGCGGAAACACCGGCGGCGAACGTACAGATCGCCGCCGGAGAAACGTGGGCGCTGGCGAGCGAGGCGGTCGCCGCTCCCTACCGGGCGACGCCCACCGCGATCGTGTATCGCCCCTTCGTCGAGCCTCCCATCCCCTGCTGGGTCGCGCTCGTCTGGCAACCGAAGGCGCCGCGTGTCGTCCACGACCTCGTCGATGTGGCGCGCACCCTGCACGGCGCGATGCAGGACGCGATACCGGCAGGGATCGCCTGACGGCGAGATCCTTCTCCATACAACGGAATAGGATGTTTTTGGGCGGGGCTTGACGTTCGGGGGACTGGTCGGTATATAACCCACAAGTTATGAAAGCATCCTCCCACCTCAACACTACTTTCGCGGCCCTCGCCGATCCCACGCGGCGCGCCATTCTCACCCGGCTGGCGTCGGGCGCCGCCTCAGTGACCGAGCTTGCTGCGCCCTTCGCCATGAGCCAGCCCGCGATCTCCAAGCATCTCAAGGTGCTGGAGCGCGCCGGGCTGATTTCGCGCGGCCGCGACGCGCAGCGGCGGCCCCGTCGGCTCGAGCCCAAACCGCTCGCGGATGTCACGCACTGGTTGGAGGGCTACCGCCGGCTGTGGGAGGGCAACTATCGACGCCTCGACACGTTGCTCGAGGCATTGAAGACTCCAAAGGGAGATCACCGATGACACATCCGGGAACGCTGCAAATCACCACGCCCGGGGACCGCGAGATCGTGATGACGCGCGCCTTCGATGCGCCGCGCGCCATGGTCTTTGACGCCTTCACCAAACCCGAGCTGCTCAAGCGGTGGTTGTTAGGACCGCCGGGCTGGTCGATGCCGGTGTGCGAGGTGGACCTGCGCGTGGGGGGCGCCTACCGCTACGTATGGCGCAACGATGGCGACGGAACGACGATGGGGATGGGCGGGGTGTACCGCGAAGTCGTGGTGCCCACCCGGCTGGTCTCCACCGAGCGGTTCGACGAGGCATGGTACCCGGGGGAGGCCGTGGGAACGCTCGTCTTCACGGAGCAGGGCACGAAGACTATGGTCTCTCAGACGATGGTCTACCAGTCGCGCGAGGCGCGCGACGCGATCATCAAATCCGGCATGGCAAAGGGCGTGGCGGCCAGCTACGACCGCCTGGCGGGTTTGCTCGCATCCACTGCGGAGGCTACCCCATGACGTGGCGCGGCACCGGTGCAGTACTCGCGGGGTTGGTCGCCGTGGTCGTGCTCTCCCTCGGCACCGATCAGGCGCTGCACATGCTCCAGGTGTACCCGCCCTGGGGCCAGCCGATGAGCGACGCGCTCTTCGCATTGGCGACCGGGTATCGCATCATCTACACGATCGCGGGCGGTTACATCACGGCGCGGCTCGCTCCCCACGCGCCGCAGCGCCACGCGTTGATCCTCGGACTGGTCGGCCTGGTGCCGGGCATCGCCGGTGTGATGGTCGCGATTGCCAAGCCCGAACTCGGTCCCCTGTGGTATCCGATCGCCATCGCGGTCACGGGATTGCCCTGTGTCTGGTTGGGCGGCGTGCTGTACCGCCCACCCGTCCATCAATAGAGAAGCCTATATGCAGAAGATCGTCCCGTTCCTGTGGTTCGACGGCAAGGCTGAAGAGGCGATGAACTTCTATGTCTCGATCTTCAAGAATTCCCAGGTGCTCAACGTCACGCGCTATGGGGAAGCCGGACCCGGCCCCAAGGGGACCGTCATGGCGGCGACGTTTCAACTCGAGGGGCAGCAGTTCTACGCCTTGAACGGTGGCCCGCAGTTCAAGTTCACGCCGGCGATCTCGTTGTTCGTGAACTGCGAGACGCAGCAGGAAGTCGATGAGCTGTGGAAAAAGTTGTTGGCCGGCGGCAGAGAAGATCAGTGCGGTTGGCTGCAGGACCAGTTTGGCCTGTCGTGGCAGATCATTCCCACGGCGCTGGGCAAGATGTTGGGTGACAAGGATCCCGCCAAAGCCAACCGGGTGATGCAGGCCATGATGCAAATGAAAAAGATCGATATCGCAGGACTGCAGCAGGCATTCGACCGGGGATAACTCAGCTCGCTAGGGGATTCCGGGACAGAATCCCGGACGCATCACCGATTGCCGCACCGCCCAAAACGGTACGCCATTGAGCGTGCCGCGAAGATGACCACTTGCCGGGTCATAGCGCAGCCGGTAGTGCGACGTCTCGTTCTGGACCGTGACGTCGAGCCCGGCGACTCGGCCTCTGGCCGGCACGTGCAACTGGGGCGGCTGTTTGGATGCGATTCCCTGGTCAAAGCTCTCGGGAAAGGTCCACGCCTGGATGCTGTCCCGGGTTTGCTGGATGACCCAGGCCGCCGGATGGTAAGGACATTCGGTGTGGAGCATGACCATCGCCGCGGCCGGCTCCGCCGCGCCCCGCCCGGTGGACCAGCTTCCTGAGAGATCGAACGGCGCCGGAACGGTGATCCCGTCCCGGCAGTTCCGAGGCTCCGCAACCGCGAGCGGCGCGAACCACACGGAGTCACCATCCCGGGTGCCGCGCAGGCGCCGCGCCTGCGCGTCGTACCGCAGGCGATACGCCGCGGCCGTGGTGACCCTGCCCGATCCCGACGCGCTCAGGTGGAATTCGCTGCTATCCATCGACCCGCTCATCCACTCAGCGATCGCTAGCTCGTGCGGTTCGTTCGGCAGGGGGCCACCCCGTATCAGTATGGCGCTCAACAGCGGCGGCGTATGAGTGAAGCGCCATTCCGTTACCGTGTGCCCGCACGGGCGCGTCACAGTCACGGCGGCGCCTCCCGGATCAGCCCCGGAGCCGGAAGTCCACTCGCCGGAAAGGTCGAGTGGCGAGGGTGATGGTGGAGCGGAGGTCTTGACGGCTGGCGCGCAGGCCGCGAGCAGCGCGAGTAATGGAAGTGTCCGGGTCATTTTGCGAACACCGGCTCGAGACGTGGCCGTTTGGCGCCCCGGTAGTCGCCCGACGATCGGCCCCCTAGGTGACGCCAGGCCCAGGGCAGGAAGTAGTGGTACCCCCACCGGATTTCCGCGGCGATCGCTGCTCCGCGGGACCGCGCCACCAGCGGCGGCAGCGGGGTCGACCACGAGTCGTCGGTACCCGACAGGCCGATTGCCCAGGCGAGGGCGGCGGCGATCCGGGCGTGGCCGGCAGAGTTCGCGTGCAGACGGTCGGGGCTCCAGAGTCTGGGGTCGGATCCCACGGCGTGCGCCGCAAAGTCCACGAGCATCGCCCCGCTCGAGGCCGCCGCGCTCCGCAGCGCGTCGTTCAGCGCGCGCACGCGCGCCGCGATCGGCCGGGCGAGCGGCAGCACGCTCGAGAGATCGGGGAGCGTGAACCCCAGGACCGTCGCGCCGCCGCTGATCAGTCTGCGTTGCATGTGTTCGACGTCGCGCGCCACCCTGCCGGCGTCGAAGCGCCATGCGACCACATCGTTGGTGCCCGAGAAGAGTGTCACCAGGTCGGGCCGCATGGCGGCGGCCGGTTCGAGCTGCTCGTCCCGGATCTGGCGCGTCGAGCGGCCCCGGACGCCAAGGTTGGCGTAGAGCAGGGGAGACGCTTGCGCCGCGGCGAGTGCCTCGGCGAGCCGGTTGGCCCAGCCACGGTAGCCGCCCCGGCCGTCGGGATCGTCCAGCCCTTCCGTCGAGCTGTCACCGATCGCTACGTAGCGCGCGAACACGCGCTGCGGTACCGTACGCTCCCCACGATCCATGACGTTCAACATCGCCGGCCGGGTTGACGTGCCGCAATCCTCGCGCTAGCGTCACGACTTCGTATGACGGCGCCCTGCACTCATCTCGCTCAAGTCCGCGACGTGACACCCCACACGCCGAATGGCTGTGAGGAGTGCCTCAAGAGCGGGAGCCGCTGGGTGCACCTGCGACTCTGCCTCAGCTGCGGGCACGTCGGCTGTTGTGACTCCTCTCCCAATCGTCACGCCCGCAAACACGCGCATGCGTCCGGTCACGCGATCATTCAGTCGTTCGAGCCCGGCGAAGACTGGCGCTACTGCTTCGTGGACGACATCGAGGTTTGATCGGTGTGGCCCGCCCTGCCGCTCGACGAGTGGCGCGACACCTACGCCACACTCCACATGTGGACGCAGATCGTCGGGAAGACCCGCCTCGCGCTGGCGCCGTGGCAGAACCACTCGTGGCAAGTGACGCTGCTCCTGACCGCACGGGGACTTGGCACCGGCGCCATGCCCTACGCATCCGGTACGCTCGACGCGGAGTTCGACTTTGTCGAGCACGAGCTCGTGCTGCGAACCGGCGCGGGAGCCATTGAGAAGATCGCGCTGCGCCCCCGATCGGTCGCCGACTTTTACCGCACCTATCTCGCGGCGCTCGACACGCTCGGGGTGCGCGTCAAGCTGTGGCCCGTACCGGTCGAAGTCGAAAACCCGATTCGCTTCCCCGACGATGCACAGCATGCATCCTACGATCCGGAATATGCCAATCGATTCTGGCGCATTCTGGTTCAGGTGGATGATGTGTTCCGGCGGTTTCGCGGGTCATTTCTCGGGAAATGCAGTCCCGTCCACTTCTTCTGGGGCGGTTTCGACCTGGCAGTGACGCGGTTCTCGGGCCGGCCCGCCCCCGATCGGCCGGGACCCGAATTCATGCGTGAGGCGTACTCCCATGAGGTGATCAGCGCCGGATTCTGGCCCGGGAGCGGCGCCGTCCAGGAGGCAGCGTTCTACGCATACGCTGTCCCCGAGCCGCCGGGCCTCAAGAACGCTGCGGTGCGCCCGAGCGCCGCGTACTACCATCCCCAAATGTCCGAGTTCATCCTGTCCTACGAGGCAGTACGCACGGCAGCGTCGCCCGGTGATGCGCTGCTCGCATTCCTGGAGAGCACCTACGACGCGGCTGCGGATCTGGCAACGTGGGACCGCGAGGCGCTCGAGCGTCCGCGCGCGCGACCGATCACAAGCCCAACGCCACCGTGAGGCCGCGTCCCGTTTGAACCGCTCGTTCGTAAACCGCCGCCGCCGCCGCAACGTCCTGGAGCGCCATTCCCGTCGAATCGAATACGATCGTTTCACCCGGAGCACACCGCCCCCGCTTGCGCCCTGCGACCACTTCGCCCAGTTCGGCATGGACGTCATCGCGAGTGAGCGCGCCGGCGGTGAGCGCGTGATGGAGGTCGCCGATCGTCGCCGCCTGCTCAATCACGTCCACGACCACCCGACTCGCCGCGAGCAGGGCAGGGGCAATCTCGTGCTTCTCGGCGTGATCCGCTCCCACGGCCGCCACGAACGTCCCCGGGCGCACGTCGTCGGGACCGACGATCGCCTGGCGCGACGGAGTGCAGGTGACAACGATGTCGCTGTTCCGGGCGGCGCCGGAGAGATCGGGCGTGGCCCGCACATCGAGGCCGAGGGCTGCGGTCATCTCGCGAGCGAAGCGCTGCGCGACGGTGAGATCCCGATCGCAGGCGTATGCCCGCTCGAGCGGGCGCACGGTGTGCACCGCCCGCAACTGTATGCGACCCTGGGTGCCACATCCCACGATGGTCGCGGTGCGCGCATCGGGGCGGGCCAGATGGCTGGTCGCGATGGCCGTTGCCGCGCCGGTGCGGAGCGTCGTGATCTCCATGGAATCGATCAGCGCGAGCGGTGTGCCCCGCTCTGCATCGGCGAGCACGATTACGCCCTGGATGGCAGGCAGACTGTGGCGCTCGGGGTTGTCCGGGAAATTGGCGTTGGTCTTGGCGGCAAAGTATGGCCGGCCGAGCTCGAGAACCCCGGCTTTGATGCAGAAGCCGCCGCCCGCGACGGGAATGCTCATGGTGCCAGGCGCGGCGGTCTTGCCTTCCCCGTGGAGCCGGAAGGCATGCTCGACGGCTGCGATACACGCCTCGAGATCG
>Ga0193727_1000591_pt1 | contig 14227 bp, 13 predicted proteins | sample H2c2metaG_FD_143051 | JGI IMG/M metagenome (GOLD analysis project Ga0193727, IMG submission 143051) | Soil microbial communities from a riparian zone of the East river system, Colorado, United States - H2c2 | ecosystem: Environmental > Terrestrial > Soil > Riparian zone | place: USA: East River...
CAAGGACTTGTCCATGAAGCTCATGAAATACATCCGGCAGTACAACAAAGCGCCAAGAACGGTGAAATGGAAATATAGCGATCCACGTCGCCGGATTACTCCCGAATCAATCGTTACGGGTCACTAGTGTCCTGTTCCGCAAGTACCATCAAATAATTCCAGCGTCTTTCATCCGGAATTTCTTCGCGTTACTTGCGGAACAGGACACTAGGCCCTTAGCCGCCGCCTTCGCGTTCTAGCACCGGTTGTGCCGGCACCGGCAGCGTCAGCCGCTCCGGAGCACCGGGATACATCTCGCGCAGGCTGCCCGGCGTCAGCGCCGCGGTGTCGATGAAACACCAGCTATCGGAATCATTGTTCTGGACGCCAAGATAGAACGCGTCCAGCGACAGGCGACCGTCCTTGACCTGGACCACGCTGCGGTACGGCAACAGGGCAAAACGGGTTGCCGCCCCTTCGAACATGGTGCTGACCGCGCCGAAACGCATCTCGAGCAGTTGTCGGCCTTGCTGGCGCATGACCTTGAAACCGACTTCGATCTGGCGCGCCAGGGCGAGCGCGCCACCGACGCGCGCCAGCACCGGACTGCACGCCGTCGCGGCGACCGTCGCATAGTCCTCGCGCAGCAGCGCGGCGGCCAGCGCATTGCCCTGGGCACGCGCGATCGCCGCGACTTCGGCGCTCGGGCCGTTCTGCGCCGATGCCGTCGCCGCGAATAGTCCGATCAGTACGCCCGGCAACGCCCGCTCAATCGCGCTGCGCATTGCCGCCCTGTCTGTCGAGCCGTTTCACGAACACCTGCATTTCCTTCTGCGCCTGCACGTCGCCGGCGCGTTGCGCGGCGGCGATGCCGTCGCTCCATGCCCGGCGCGCCTGCACCGGATCCCCCGCTTCGACCAGCGAGCGGCCGAGGAGTTTCCACGCTGCAGAGTAATTCGGATCGAATTCGACGGCGCGACGCAGTTCGACCGCCGCCTCGGCGGCGCTGCCGGCGTCAAGCAACGCGCTGCCGAGCGCAAAGCGCAGCAGCGCGCCGTCGCGCGGGCCATCGCACAGGCGGCGCAAGCGCAGCACCGCATCGACGCTCACTTTGGCGCGGTCGGGCGGTGGATGTCGTGGGTGGCGACGCCGATCTCGGCCGCCGGACGCCGCAGGCACTGCGGGCGCGCCAGCGTCTGGCGCATATCAGCCAGGCCGGCCGCCCAGTGCTCGCGCATCGTCTGTGGTCCGAACGCATAGTCCTTGTACTGCTCTTCGTAGGACTTGGACCGGTAGATCAAATGGACGATGTTCAGGATCTTGGTGCAGGTCAACGCGTCGAACGCGTGCGCCAGCGCGGCCGGCATGCGCTTGCCCGGCAGCAGCGCGACCAACTCGCCGAGTGCCAGGCGCAGCCGCTGGCGCTCGGCCGCATCGTCGGTGCCGCGCCGGGTTCGGCTCGAGTACTGGATGTCTTTCTGCCGCTCGAGCACATCGCCCAGCGTGCGTGGCAACGTGCCGCGCGCGCTCCACAGGTCGACCTGCAGCGCGAGCATGTCAAGGCGCGGCGTCGAATCGAGCACGTACTCCAGCGGCGTGTTCGAGACCAGACCACCGTCCCAGTACTGCTCGCCGTCGATCTCGACCGGCGCAAATGCCGGCGGCAGCGCGCCGGACGCGAGCACATGCTCGACGCGAATGCGCATCTTGCGGTTGTCGAAATAGGCGAAATTGCCATTGCGCACGTTCACCGCGCCGACCGAAAAACGCGGCGCGGACGGATGGTTGATGCGCTCGAAATCGACCAGCGCCTCGAGCGTCGCGCGCAGCGGCGCAGTGCTGTAGAAACTCGTCGCGCCGCGACCCGGCAGCGCGGCGTACGGCGGCGGCACACGTGGCACGAAGAAACCGGTCTGGCCGTGCAGCAATGCCGTCCAGGCGCCGAGCGAATTGACCAGCGCCTGGCCCGGGCTGAACTTCGGCAGCGCGTCGAGCCATTGGCGTTGCCAGTCGAACGCCTCCGGCGGCAGCGGCAGCGCCGGCATCGAGATGCGCTGCCAGAATTCGCGCAGCCGTTCGAGGCGCCGTTCCGGCGCATTGCCGGCAAGGATGGCCGCATTGATCGCGCCAATCGAAATCCCGGCGAACCAGTCCGGTTGGATACCGGCCGCTTCGAGCCCTTCGTAGACGCCGCACTGGTACGCGCCGAGCGCACCGCCGCCCTGCAGGACCAGCACGATGGCCTCGTAGTCGCGCCGCACCGCAGCGGCACTCTTCGACGCCGTGTCGCTTTGTGGATTTGTGGAATTCGCTGGCGGGCTGCCACGCGCGCCAACCTTGCGCTGCACCGGCTGGCGGCGACGCGTGGTCGTGCTCATTGCATGAACTCGCCGTGGCTGACGACGTTCGACTGTCCGGTCAGCGCGTTGACTTTGTTCTTCACGCTCATGTTTCTTCCTCTCGCACAGAAAAGCTTCTTGGACGCGGATTGACGCGGGTGAACGCGGATCAAGGCAGAGATATGCAAGACGTGCGGTCCAGCGCGCGCGGAATCAATCGTCAGTTCGTTCTGGACTCGTCTTGATCCGCGTTCATCCGCGTCAAAAACCGCTCTACTCTTCGCGCGCGACAGCCTTCACATCGACACCGAGATCGCGCAGCTTGCGGTACAGGTGGGTGCGCTCCATGCCGACGACCTTGGCGAGCTTGCCGACGCTGCCGCCGGCTTCCTGCAGCTGGCGCAGCAGGTAGATGCGCTCGAATTGTTCGCGCGCCTCGCGCAGCGGCAGGCTGAAGTCGATGCCGCCGCCGGCAGCCGGCGCTACGACCGGCTGCGCCGTGCCGAGCGCCGTTTCGACTTCATCGAGCGTCACCTGGTCCGTGCTGCCCATGATCAACAGACGCTGGACGAGATTGCGGAGTTCCCGCACGTTGCCGGGCCAGGTGTAATTGCGCAGGCGGTTCTGCACGTCGACCGGGAAATGCCGGTACGGCAGATGATCGCGATTGGCGAAGAAATCGACATACAGACGCAGCAGTTCCGGCACGTCCTCGCCGCGCTTGTTCAGCGGTGGCACCTGCAGCGGCACGACGTTGAGCAGGTAGAACAGTTCCTCGCGGAAGCGGCCGGCCTTGACCTGCGCCTCGAGGTTCTGCGCCGTCGCGGCAATCACGCGCAGGTCGAGCGCCGCCGGCGACGAGCCGCCGCTGCGCACCAGCGCGCGGCGTTCGAGCACACTGGCCAGCCGTTGCTGCAGCTCCGGATCGAGCTCGGCGACTTCTTCGAGGAACAAGGTACCGCCGGAGGCCCGTTCGAGCAGGCCTTGCTGGATGCCGTCGGCGTTCTCGGTACCGAACAACGCGCTGATCAGGTGTTCGCGCGGAATATTGCCGGTTGCCACGGCAACGAACGGGCCGCGCCGGCGCGGCGAGCGTTCGTGCAGCCAGCGTGCGAGGGACTCCTTGCCGGTGCCCGGCTCGCCGTAGATCAGGATTCCGGTTTCGTGCTGTGCGAGCCGTTCGAGTTGCGCACGCAGCATCTGCATCAGCTTGCTCGATCCAACCGGCTCGAGTGGCAGCGCCAATTGCTGACGCAGGCCGTCGTTCTCGCGCTTCAGGCGCGTGGCTTCGCGCGCGCGCTCGATCGTCAGCAGCAGCTTGGCCAGCGAGATGGGTTTTTCGACGAAGTCGTAGGCGCCCAGGCGCGTCGCCTCGACGGCGGTCTCAACCGTGCCGTGCCCCGACATCATGATCACCGGGCATGACAGCGCGCCGCTGGTCGACCACTCGCGCAGCAGGCTGATGCCGTCCAGATCGGGCATCCAGATATCGAGCAGCACGACATCCGGCCGTGCCGAACGGCGCAGCTCGCGCGCCACGGCCGCGTTTTCCGCCACGCACACCTGATAGCCCTCGTCTTCGAGGATTTCCTTGACCGTGGAGCGGATGTCCGGTTCGTCGTCAACGACCAACACGAGGCCCGAAGCCATGCTGCGACCGCCTGTTGCAAAAAAACGACGTCAAGGATAGCGCAAAGCGCGTAGCCCGGGCTGCGCTTTTCAATTCATTAACAGCAGCGGGGTTCAGGCCCTGGCGAGAATGGCTTCCACGCGCTTGACCATCGCGGCAGCGAAGTCGGGGCCCTTGGCCTTCATCACGATGCGCCGATACTCGGGCAGGATGCCGCGCAGTTCGTCCGCGGTGTAGCAGTGTTCGAGTTTCAGCGTGAACAGGAACGCGCGCAGCCCGAGCACGGCAACGGCGCTTGCGTTGAGCAGCTGCTTGGCCTGCTGCGGCGGCGGCACGATGTCGGCGGCATTGGCCGCGGGCATGCGCGTTGCGGCGCCGCCAGCGGCACCGGCATACGCGGTGATCAGGCCCAGCGCCGCCAGCTCGCTCAAGCCGGCGCCGACATCGCCGAACGCATGGAAATTCCGCGTCAGGTCGGCGACCGTGTCGTCGCCGTGGATCACGATCAGCAGCGAACGCACGCGTGAGGAAAGCTTGTGTGCGCGCTGCGACAACTCACGGTTGCCGGCAGCGGTTTTCACCGGAATGTCGCTGGGATTCATGGCTGCTCCCCTGGGAACGCCATGCAGCCTACAGCTGCGCAAAATCCGCGACAATCGCCGGGACGCCTCATCCGGGTAAAATCGATGAAGCAAATCGCGGCCCTGTGACGGCAATCACATAGTTGCCGTCGCGCGCCCCCGGGCAATGAGGACTTTATGGCCAACCACGAGCGCCTCGGCATTTCCGCCTGCCTCATCACGCTCGACGAAGCGGACCGCATCGAGGCATGCCTGGCGTCGCTCGCGTTCTGCGACGAGATCCTCGTCATCGACTCCGGCTCGACCGACGCTACCGTCGAACTCGCCGCTGCGCGCGGCGCGCGCGTGCTGACGCGTACTTTTGACGGCTACCGATCGCAGAAGGAATTTGCCGTGCGTGCGGCGCGCCATGAGCATGTGCTGTGCGTCGACGCCGATGAACGCGTCGGCGCTGCGCTGCGCGCCTCGATCGAACAGGCGCGCAACGACGGTTTCCCGGCCGCCGGCTATCGCTTTGCTCGCGCGACCGAGTACTTCGGCGCGTTCCTGCGTCACGGCAACGCCTATCCGGACCGCGTCCTGCGCCTGTTCGACCGGCGCCGCGGCGGCTTCCGCGGCGAGCGCGAGATCCACGAGCACGCCAGCGTCGACGGTGAAGTGCGAACGCTCTACGGCGACCTGGAACACCGTGCCTATCGTTCGCTGTCCGATCAGCTCGCGCGCCTGGAGCGCTACGCGCGCCTGATGGCCGAACACCTGCACGCACGCGGGCGACGTGCACATTTATACAATATCGCCTTCAATCCATTCTGGCGCTTCCTGCGCGGCTACGTCCTGCGCGCCGGCTTCCTCGACGGCTGGCGCGGCCTGGTCTACGCCCATGTCGAGGCGAACTACGTACGCCAGAAATTCATCAAGCTCTGGCTCCTCGACCACGGCGAGAAAATCTAGGATCAAAGGATTGCCACGAAGGCACGAAGATCACGAAGAAAAGAAAACCAATCACTGTTTTGTTTTGCCCTTCCTTCGTGATCTTCGTGATCTTCGTGCCTTCGTGGTGGTCTTGTGATTTTCAACATCTAACCGAGCGATGCGATTGCGGCATCGAGACGGTCGGGGAAGACCCGGTCGTTGTCGAGGAACCACGCGCGCGCCGCGTTGCCGAGGCGTTCGCATTCGTCGTCGCCCAGGCCGATGATTCGCTCGATTGCGTGCTCCATGTCGGCGTCATCGAAGTAGTTCGTCGTGGCAAGACTCTGCGTCGCCGTATGCGCGACGGGAACGAGCATTCCGCGGTCGGCGCTGACGAGTTCGTTCATCGGCGCGGCATCGAGCGTCAGCGCCACCGCGCCGACGCTCATCGCTTCGACCAGATAGTGGCCGAAGCCTTCGGTTTGCGACGGGCACAGGTGGAAGCGGTGCTGATTCTGCAGCCGGCGCAGCTCAGCGTCGTCCAGGTGATCGATGCGGTGATCGATGTTCAGCACCGGCGCAGCCGGCTGTGCGCTGCGCGGGTCTTGCACGACGGTAAGCCGCGGCCAGTGCGGATGCCGGCGCCACAATTGCAGCAGTGGTTCGGTATTCTTGTTGCGACTGCGGCCGGCGAGGTGGAAGAACGCGCGTTCACGCGCAATGCCGTCGTCGTAACGGTCTTGCGCGGTGAATCCGATGAATGCGACCGCGCAACCCAGCGCGGCGAAGATCGACTCGGCGTGCCGCGTCTTGGCGAACACGCAGTCGATGGCGCCGAGCGCTTGCCGGTCCTGCGGCCGGAACCATTCCGGATTCGGCAGCAGCACGTTGCGCCGTGCCAGCGGCAGGTAATCGCTGCGGATTTCCTCGAGCATCAGGTTGACGTCGAACTCGATGGCGCCGCCACCACGCAGGCGGCGCGCTGCCGAACGCGCGCGCAGGAGCCACGGATCGGCCAACTTGCGCAGCTTGCCGCGCCGGATCGCACTGATGTTGACGCCATGCCCGCGACCGGCAAGCGCCGCGGCAAGCAGGCGCAGGTCGCGCGACAAGCCGAAGCCGATATCGCGCGCGATCAGGTTGATGCTGGCCATGTGCGGCATGGTCCGGGGAAAGTGGTTTTGTTCACTCGAGCCACGACGGTCAGTTTGCGTTCGGATCTTCCGCGCTTTCGTTCGCCACAGCGGGCACGTTACCGCCGCGGCAGGCCGGCGCGACCGCATCGCTGCGGAACAGCCACCACTCGCGCCGGTTGGCGTGGCCGACATAGGTCGCCTTGTCCGACTCGATGCACGGTGCCATCGCACCGGCGAGCACGAACACCCAGCGCGACAGCGGCTTTTCTTCCTGCCAGCGAATCGCCGCGGCAAGTTGTTCGTGCCACGGCTTGACGAAGCCGAATTCGGTCGCGGGCCGCTCGGCCATCAGCAGGTTCTGTTCCTTCCACGCAACCAGTGCCAGCTCGTCGGCGCCGACCCGGGCGGCGGCTTTGCGCATCACGCCGGCCGCCGAACTCGAGTCGTTGAGCAGCGGATAAGCCCAGAAGCTCCATAGCAGCCACATCCCGGCGAGGCCGGCGAGCAGGGCCTGAACGCCGCGCGCGACACGAAAAAAACCGGCGCAGCCGAGCGTCCACGCACCAAGCGCGACCAGCAGCCACCACAACGCGTCAGCGTCATCGGTCAGCCCGCGTTGCGCGGCGAGGTCGCGCGCGAACGGCGGATGCAGGGCCAGCGCGCAGGCCCCGGCGACGAGAAACGCGGCACCCAGCAGCACGATGACGGCGAACGCCGTGCGCCGCGCCCACAGGCGCGCCAGCAGTTCCGACAAAAATGGAGAAATGCACAATGCGAACAACGGCAGCGCCGGCATGATGTAGACGTCGCGTTTGCCCTTCGGAAAGCTGAAGAACACGACGACCAGGAAAATCCAGGCGAGCGGCAGCAGGAAGCGTGCGTCGCCCGCACGCAGGCGCTCGCGCCAGCGCGGCACGACGCCGGGCAGGGTCAACGTCAGCGGCAACCAGCCGGTCAGGATCACCCCAAGGTAGTACCAGCCCGGCTGTTGATGGTCCCACGAGTCGGTGTATCGGCCGGCCGTCTGGTGGAACAGGATGTCGTGAGCGTAGGTCTGGTAGTCGGGCGACGCCGCGTTGCGCACGGCAAGCAGCATCGGCACCAACCACAGCGCCGCCGCAGCGAGGAAAGCCAGTGCTCCGCCGAGCCAGCGCAACGTGCCGCGTTCGGTCTGCGCGACGAATCGCCAATGCCGCACGCGCGCGAACAGATACGGTGCGAACATCAGCAGCGCGAGCACGCCGACGCCCTTGGTGATGACGCCGAGGCCGGCGGCGAAGCAGCCCAGCCAGTAGGCGCGCCAGTCCGGACCGAGCAGAAAATGGCGGAGCAGGCCGTAGTTTGCCAGCGTGATGAAGAACGTCACGCTCGGATCGATCTGCGCGCGCTTGGCCTGGTAGACGAACTGGAATGCCGCCAGCAATGCCGCCGCGGCATACAGGCCGGTGCGGTGATCCCACAGACGCCGTGCCAGATCGTAGATCAGCAGCAGCGTGCCGAGCGCGGCCAGCAGCGACGGCAGCAGGAAGGCGATGCGCCAGTTGCGCACGACTTCGTAGCTGGCCGCCTGCAGCGCCATGAACGTCGGCGGCTTGTCCGAGTACAACTCGCTGCCGCGATGCGGAATCAGCCAGTTGCCGTTCTCGACCATTTGCTTTGCCGACAACGCGAAACGCGGCTCGTCGGCCGGCCACGGATCGCGCAGGCCGATGCCGGCGCCGATGATGACGAAAGCAACCAGCGCGAACAGCCAAACTTCACGCCGCGCGCGCGCGGCAGCTGCCATCAAATCAAGAGGCTCAGAGATCAAAAGAACACCACGAAGGCACGAAGATCACGAAGGAAGGCATGAAGAATATCCGGTTTTGCAAATGCGGGCCCTTGGCGTTTCCGCCTCGAGCAAGCACGCGTCAAATTCTGCTGCCGGTCGCAATTCACGAGGCTATGCGTCTGCGTCTGACCAGCATCTTCATGCACCTGTTTACTTCTGCTCTCCCTTCGTGTCCTTCGTGCCTTCGTGGCCGTCTTTTGACCTTCTCCAGCGTCGTCAGGCGTTGGCCGCTGCACGAGTGCCGTCGACATCGCATGGCAGGCGCACGGTGAACATCGCGCCGCCACCTGACCGGTTTTCCGCGCGGATGCTGCCACCGTGCTCTTCGACGATCTTCTTGGCCACGGCCAGGCCGAGGCCCGTGCCGCGCTGCTTGCTGGTCGTGTACGGCTCGAACCAGCGCTCGTCGAATCCGGCCGGCAGGCCCGGCCCGTTGTCGGCGATGCTCAGCTCGACCCAGAGCCGGTCGTTGTCGAACACCTCGCGCGTGGCGACCTCGATGCACGGCTTGCGCTCCGCGCTCATCGCCTCGAGCGAATTCTTCAGCAGGTTGTGCAGCAGTTGGCGCAGGCGGCCGGCATCGGCGCGCAGTGCCGGATCCTGTGAGGCGAACCGGCGCGTCAGCTGGATGCGCTGGTCATTTTCATACAGGTCGAGTACTTCGCCGATCAGCGCGTGCAGCGCCAGCGGGCGGGCCTCGATCTGCGGTGGCCGCGCGTAGTCGCCGAACGCATTGACCAGCGCCTTGAGCGCTTCGACCTGGCTGACGATGGTGTGCGTGGCACGATCGAGCAGTTCGGTTTCCTCGGGCGGCAGGCGGCCGATGAAGCGCCGGCGCAGGCGTTCGGCGGCGAGCTGGATCGGCGTCAGCGGATTCTTGACTTCGTGTGCCAGGCGCCGCGCGACTTCAGCCCAGGCCGCTTCGCGTTGTGCGCTGTTGAGTATCGTCAGATCATCGAACACGGCGACCACGCCGGCATCGTCACCCGGCGCACTGGCCAGTTCGGCACCGCGCAAGGTCAGCACGCGCCGCTCGCCGCCGCGCTCGACGACGACCTCCTCGCGCCATTCGCGCAGGCCTTCGACGACATGCTTGAGGATCGGATCGAGCAACGGCGCGAGCGCCGGATGTTCGTCGCGCGCCACACTCAGCGGCCGCCCGATGTAGCTGGCCCACGGCACCTGCAGGATCGTCTCGGCGGCATGATTGGCCGTGCGCAGGATGCCGTCGCGGTCCAGACCGAGCACGCCGGCGGTCAGGCGCTCGAGCACGGCCTTCAGGTAGGCCCGCTGGCTTTCGACTTCGCGCGCGCCGCGCCGCGTGCGCGCATCGGCGAGCTCGAGTTCGTGCTGCATCTGGTTGAACGAGGTCAGCAGGAAACCCAGTTCGTCATCGCCGGCGATCGGCAACGGCGTGTCGTAACGGCCGGCGCCGACCGCGCGCGTCGCGGCAGCGAGCCGGCCGATCGGCGCAGTCAGGCGACGCGCGACGCCGAACGCGGTCAGCACGGCGAACAGCGCCGACAGCAACAGCACGAAGGTCAGCACCAGGGTGAAGGTCAGTTTGAGTGAATCGCGCAGGAACTTCAGGCGCTGGAAATCGAAACTCGCCTTCTCGACTTCGGCAGTCAGCGGGCGAATCGTGTCGGGAACCGGAAACAACGCCTGCAGCAGGCGCGCGCTGCCGGGCGCAGCGCCCGGCAGCGGCACGACGACACGCAGCTTGAGTTGTTCGTCGGTGCCGACCGGCTCGGGCACCGCATAGCGGCCGCTGTTGGCAACCTGCAACAGCGCAGCGGCATCGGGATAGGCCGGACTGAGGTAGCGCGGATCCGAGCTGGCTGTCGCCAGCACGGTGCGGTTGTCGCCGAAAACGGTCAACTGCGTGCTGCCTTGCGCGTCGAGTGCGGCATCGACTCGGCTCTGCAGGTCGCGGTCGGGCACCGTCGCCAGTTCCGCGGCAAATGCCCGGCTCTTCTGCTCGGCAACGCTCAGACGTTCGTCGAGGTAGGCACGGCCGATTTCCAGCGCATCGGCGAGGCCCTGCTCGAGGCGCACGTTGAACCAGTTGTCGATCGTCGCGTTGAGGAAGAACAGCGAAAATCCGTAGACGACCAGTACCGGCGGGACGGCCAGCGCGATCAGCATCAGCAGTACGCGCTGCGTCAGCCGCGCGCCGGGAATCTGGCCGCGCAGTTCGCCGACCAAGCGCGCGACGCGCTGCACGATGACGATGACGAGCAGCAGCAGCGCGAGCGCCGATGCCACGAGGAAGCCGGCATAGAAACGGCCGAAGCGCGCGCTGCCGGCGGCGGCATCGCTGGCCAGGGCGAGCGCGCCGGCCAGCAGCGCGAAGATCGCCAGTGCCGGCAGGATGCGCCGCGCCAGGCGGATCAGCCGGCGGCCGGTATCGGCCACGAGTAATCCCCGGAAGACAAGCGCCATTCGCTGCGCAGCAGCGCCGGCAGGCGCAGCGCGCCGGGCAGGCGGTCGCGGTCGAGATCGATGCTCAGGCTGTAACCGACAGCGGCGGCACGCGGCCAGTCCGGAGGCAGCTCCAGGCGCAGGTCTTCGAGCGCCGCCGTGAGCAGGGCACGCGCGGCATAGCTGCGCGTTTCGCCGCGATCCAGATCGCGCAACTGATAGCGCCGGCTCAGCGGAAAATAGCGCAGCTCGATATGACGTTGCGCGCTGGCGAGCGTGTCGCGCCAGCCGAAGTGCGCCGACCCGTAGGCGCGCAACTCGAGCACGAAGTCGAGCACGATGCCGTGGTCCAGCGCGTCGAGTACCACCTCGGCCGGCTGCCAATGCAGGCGCGCTGTCAACACGCCCTGATCGATCTTCGCACTGCTGATGCGCAACGGCGCGTCGTCGCCGCCGGCACTGCAGGCAGCAAGCACGATCGCGACCGTCGCGCTAACGATGTTTTTCCAGTACCGCATAGTAGAAGCCATCCATGCCCGATTCCCCGGGCAGATTCTGCACACCACCGCCAGACACCGGGCGCCAGCCGTGCAATGCCACCGGTTCCAGTCTGGCATCGGCATGGCGTGCGCGGAAGCGTTCGATGCGGCTGCCATTCTCCGCATCGAGTACCGAACAGGTCGCATAGACTAAGCGCCCACCCGGCGCGAGCAAAGGCCATAACGCGTCGAGCAGGCGCGCCTGCACGGCGGCAAGCGGCGCAATGTCGCTGGCGCGGCGGTGCAGTTTCACGTCGGGCTGGCGGCGGATGATACCGGTTGCCGAACACGGCGCGTCGATCAGGATGCGATCGAACGGCTCGCCGTCCCACCACGACTTCGGCCGCGCCGCATCGCCGCCGCGCAGGTCGGCGCGCAGGCCCAGGCGCGCAAGGTTTTCGGCGATGCGCGGCAGCCGGCGTTCATCACTATCGAGCGCGAGCAGGTGCACGTCGGCCTGCTCGAGGATGTGTGCGCTCTTGCCGCCAGGCGCAGCGCACGCGTCGAGCACGCGTTGTCCGTCACGCAGGTCGAGCAGGCCGGCTGCATGTTGCGCGGCGCCGTCCTGAACCGAGAACAGGCCGTCGGCGAAGCCGGGCAGCTGCGTAACATCCAGACTGCGTTCGAGCAGCAGGCCATCGGGCAGCGCCGAAGGTTGCGCCTCGATACCGGCCGAGGCCAGGCGCTGCAGGAACGCAGCCCGGCTGCCGCGACGGCGGTTGACGCGCAACCACAGCGGCGCCTGTGCGTTGTTCGCGTCGGCAATGGCTGCGGCAGCGTCCGGCCAGTCGGCCGCGAGACTGTCGAGCAGCCAGCGCGGATGCGCCGTGCGCGTCGCAGCATCGGCATCGAGCGAAACACTCATGCTTTCGCGCTCGCGCAGCCAGCGCCGCAGCAGCGCGTTCACCAGCGCGGCAAATTTCGGCTTGCCGAGCACGCGCGCGGCTTCGACCGTCGCCGCCACCGAGGCGTAGCCCGGCAACTGCAACGCCTCGAGCTGGACCAGCCCGAGCACCAGCAAGGCGCGCAACTGCGCCTCGCGCGCCGGCAGCGTCCGTTCGAGCAGGCGATCGACGGCCACCGCGTAGCGCAACCACCAGCGCGCGCCGGCGTGCAGCAGCGCCGACAGCAGCGCACGATCGCGCGCATCCGGCACCTTTGTGGAACAGGCAGCAAACTCCGCGCGCAACGATTGCCCGGCCACGATGCGCTGCAATGCCTGCGCCGCCACGGCGCGCACGTCGGCACCGGCACTGGCGCCGTTCATCGCTTCGGCTTCAGGTCCGGACGCGCATTGGCATAGTCGGCGGCGGCGATGCGACGCGCGCCGGCGCGCTGCACCTCGAGCAGGCGCAAGACGCCTCCGCCACAGGCGATGTCGATGCCGTCGCGGCCGGCGCCGAGCACGCTGCCCGGCGCCGCCGTTGATGCGCCGGGCAATGCCGCCGCCTTCCAGACGCGCAGCATTTCGCCGGCCAGCAGCGCCTCGGCCACCGGCCACGGATTGAACGCGCGCACCTTGCGTTCGATGACGGCAGCGGGCTGATTCCAGTCGAATGCCGCCTCGGCCTTGTCGAGCTTGTGCGCATAAGTCACGCCATCGGCGGATTGCGAATGCGCCGGCAGCGCCCTGCCGTTGACCAGCCGATCCAGGCCCTCGCCGAGCGCTTCGGCACCGACGGCGGCGAGCTTGTCGTGCAGCGTGCCGCCGGTTTCGTCGGGCGCAATTGCTAGCGGCCTGCGCAACAGTACCGGACCGGTATCCAGGCCCGCTTCCATCTGCATCAGGCACACACCGGTTTCCGTGTCGCCGGCGAGCAGCGCGCGCTGGATCGGCGCCGCGCCGCGCCAGCGCGGCAGCAGCGAGGCATGCACGTTCCAGCAACCCAGGCGCGGAATCGTCAGCACCTTGCGCGGCAGGATCAGGCCATAGGCGACGACGACGAGCAGGTCGGGTACCAGGGCGCGCAACCGTTCGATCGCGCCGGTTTCGCGCAAACGCGGCGGCTGCTCGACTGCGATGCCGAGCGCCTGCGCCGCCTGCTTGACCGGGCTGGCGCTCAGCACGCGGCCGCGACCGGCGGGCCGGTCCGGCTGGGTATACACCGCAACAATGTCCACATTGTCGCGCCGACAGGCGGCCAGGTGCGGAACCGCGAACTCGGGCGTCCCGGCGAAGACCAGGCGCAGCCGCGGCGGCGTCGGCACGTTCAGGCCTGCGCGGCCGTGCGACGCTGCTTTTCGAGCTTGCGCCTGACCAGTTCGCGCTTGAGCGGCGACAGGTAGTCGACGAACAACTTGCCGATCAGGTGATCCATCTCGTGCTGGATGCAAACCGCGAGCAGTCCTTCGGCTTCGAAGGCGAGCGGCTGGCCGTGACGATCGAGCGCCTCCACCGTAATGCGGTCGGCACGCTCGACATCGGCATAGATGCCCGGCACGGACAGGCAGCCTTCCTGGTAGATCTGGCTGCCCTCCTGCGCGGATATCTTCGGGTTGATCAGCACGAGCGGCTGGTTCTTCTGCTCCGAGACGTCGAGGATCAGCAATTGCTTGTGCACGTTGACCTGGGTTGCAGCCAGGCCGATGCCGGGCGCGGCGTACATCGTCTCGAACATGGCGTCGATCAGGGTCTGCAGCGCGGCATCGAACACAACCACCGGTTGTGCCCTGGTGCGCAGACGCGGATCGGGGTATTCGAGTATGGTCAACTGGCTCATTGCGCTGGATCAGTGGCTTGGCGTTGCGGCCGGAACGGCCCGGATAGCCGGGAAACGGCCAAAAATTGTACGTCAATTGCGTACTTGGCGCGACGTTGGGTCGAGACTGGCGGGCTTCAAGCGGCTGCGGAAGGCA
>Ga0193727_1000592_pt1 | contig 14212 bp, 15 predicted proteins | sample H2c2metaG_FD_143051 | JGI IMG/M metagenome (GOLD analysis project Ga0193727, IMG submission 143051) | Soil microbial communities from a riparian zone of the East river system, Colorado, United States - H2c2 | ecosystem: Environmental > Terrestrial > Soil > Riparian zone | place: USA: East River...
ACGGCCAGCGCTTGACGCGGCCAAGTTCGGACAAAATCAAAATGACACACCCGAATTCCTTCGGTAGCCGATCAACGCTGGACGTTGCTGGTCGGCAGTACACGATCTTTCGGCTGGATTCCCTCTCCAATCTCGCGAACGGGAACGCCGACAGACTCCCCTTCAGCCTCAAGATCCTTCTCGAAAACCTGCTCAGAAACGAAGACGGCAGGTTCGTCAAAGCCGACGACGTGCGCTCTCTCGCGGGCTGGGACCTGAAAGGAAAAGTCGAAAAAGAGATTGCATTCAGGACAGCCCGAGTGCTGCTCCAGGATTTCACGGGCGTTCCAGCCGTAGTCGATCTGGCCGCGATGCGTGACGCGCTGGCGCGATTGGGCGGCGATGCCCGGCTGATCAACCCGCTGCAGCCCGTCGATCTCGTCATCGATCACTCGGTGCAAGTCGATGAATACGGATCCGAGGCCGCTCTCCTGATCAACGCCGATTTCGAGTTCCAGCGCAATCAGGAGCGGTACGCGTTTCTGCGGTGGGGACAGAAAGCGCTTCACAACTTTCGCGTCGTTCCGCCCGACACCGGCATCGTGCACCAGATCAACCTCGAGTACCTCGCGCCGGGAGTGTTCACCGAGGTAGTGGGCAAGCAGACCTTCGCCTATCCCGACTCCCTCGTCGGCACCGATTCGCACACCACCATGATTAACGGGCTTGGCGTGCTCGGTTGGGGTGTGGGCGGGATTGAAGCGGAGGCAGCGATGCTGGGACAGCCAGTCTCGATGCTGATTCCTGAAGTTGTCGGATTCAAGCTCCACGGGAAGCTTCCTCCCGGAGCGACGGCGACCGATCTCGTGCTCACTGTCACCGAGATGCTCCGCAAGAAGAAAGTTGTCGGGAAGTTCGTCGAGTTCTACGGCGCGGGGCTCTCCAGTCTCTCACTGGCAGACCGCGCGACGATCGGCAACATGGCCCCGGAATATGGTGCGACAATGGGCTTCTTCCCCGTCGACGCCGAAACGATCAACTACCTGCGCTTCACGGGTCGCGAGGAATCACAGGTGCAGCTGGTCGAAGCGTATTGCAAGACGCAGGGTCTCTTCCGTACCGATGCGACTCCCGATCCGTTGTTCAGCGACACCATCGAGCTGGATCTGATGACGGTGGAACCGAGCCTGGCCGGACCGAAGCGGCCGCAGGACAGAGTGCCGCTCAAGTTGTCGAAGAAGATGTTCAAGGAAGCGCTGGCGGCAGATCTGGAGCGGACGGGCACAGTGGCCGCCGTCGCGGCAGCGAGGCAGGCGATGAATGTCGCGGCATCCCCGCAGCTGTCGCCATCCGTCATCGCAACCGATCCCGACGAACAGGCTGGCGAGAATTCGAACGTGCCGGTCGAAATGAACGGAGAGAAGTTTTCGATTCGCCACGGCTCTGTGGTGATTGCGGCTATTACGAGCTGCACGAATACATCGAATCCGAGCGTGATGCTCGCCGCCGGTCTCCTGGCGCGCAACGCCGTGTCAAAGGGCCTGAGCTCGAAGCCGTGGGTCAAGACCAGTCTGGCGCCGGGCTCGAAGGTCGTCACCGACTACTTCAAGAAAGCGGGCGTGATGGAGTCGCTCCAACAGCTGCGCTTCAACGTCGTTGGCTTTGGATGCACAACCTGTATCGGCAATTCTGGCCCTCTCCCGCAGCCAATCGCGGAAGCAATCGAAGCGAACAAGCTCGTCGTTGCTGCGGTGCTATCGGGAAACCGGAATTTTGAGGGGCGCATCAATCCATTGACCCGCTTCAACTATCTGGCGTCGCCACCTCTGGTAGTTGCATACGCGCTCGCAGGCCGGATGGACATTGACTTCAACACCGAACCGCTGGGCGTCGGCAAGAGCGGCCCGGTATTCCTGCGAGACATTTGGCCCGCGCCGAAAGAGGTCGAAGAGGAGATTCTCCGCTCGGTAAAGGCGGAGATGTTCAAGGCCCAGTACTCGAACGTGTTTCACGGGGACGACAACTGGCGGAGTCTGCCGGTTCCCGAAGGCGACCTCTACGCCTGGGATCCAGACTCTACGTACGTCAAGAATCCTCCCTTCTTCGATGGGATGACGCTCACTCCTCCCGGCATCCGGCCGATCAAAGGCGCGCGGGTGTTGGGGCTGTTCGGCGATTCGATCACGACGGACCACATCTCGCCCGCCGGATCCATTCCAGCGTCGAGTCCGGCCGGAAAATGGCTGATCGAGCACGGCGTCAAGACAGTCGACTTCAACTCCTACGGCGCGCGCAGAGGAAACCACGAAGTCATGATGCGTGGCACCTTTGCGAACATCCGCCTGCGGAACGAGCTTGCCCCTGGCACTGAAGGAGGTTGGACTTCCCGTGTTCCCGGAGAAAACCCAGTCACGATTTATGACGGGGCGATGGAATACCAGAAGAACGGCGTGCCTCTGGTAATCATTGCGGGCAAGGAGTACGGCACCGGCTCGTCGCGCGACTGGGCAGCGAAAGGCACGCTGCTACTGGGAGTGCGCGCGGTGATCGCCGAATCCTTCGAGCGGATCCACCGTTCCAATCTCGTCGGAATGGGAGTCCTCCCGCTGGAGTTCGTGAACGGCGAATCCCGTTTGACTCACGGCCTCAGCGGGTTCGAGACCTACGAGATCGAAGGATTATCAGACGATCTGAAGCCCCGCGCAGCGCTGACCGTACGTGCGCGAGCGGCGGATGGGTCGGAAAAGCGATTCACGGTGGTGTCAAGGATCGATACGCCGGAAGAGATCAGCTACTTCCGGCACGGCGGAATTCTGCCATACGTGCTCAGGCAGCTGGTCGGGAAGGAGCGCTAGCCCGGCAACGCAGCTGGATTCTTCGGCTTCGGCTTCCGTAACTGGAACTGCGGCATCGACGCGCTGATCTGCTCGGCGAGATCATTCTCCATCTTCTTCGGATCGAGCGGCTCCAGCATCGCCTTCAGCTCCGGATCGTCGGCGAGAACCAGCCCGAGCCGGGAGTAGAGTCCGGCCACCAGGTGCAGCGTTTTAGTGATCTCCTCCTCCATCCGGAGATTCACCTGCAGCGTCAGCTCTTCCCGCAGCTCGCCGATCTTCGATTCGCGGCTCTGCGTCATGAGCACGAAAATCGATAGAAAGATCGCCTCCAGCGAGACGATCGTGGTAAGCATTCCGAATGGGTACGGGTCGAACTTCGGCAGTCCGGAAAACGGCAGGTTCCAGTAGATCCACAGAATGAAAATGATCGCGTGGATGACGAGAAAAGGCGTCGCGCTGGCGAAGCCGATCATCCGATCTGCCAGCACTTCCATCGCCGAGCGGTTGGAGGCATGCTGCGCCTTGATCGCGCGGAACGCCGTGTTGATGCCCGCACTCCGCCGCATCCGTCGCTCTGAGCTGGCGCCGGTTCTCGATGCTGTGCTGCTCTGACTGGGCTCGTCTGGCGTCATGTCTCGACCGAAGGCGACGCTCTAAGCTAACGCAAACCGCTCGCCACTTCCTGTGCAGGCGCAATTTGTTAACCTTCGTCTCATGGCCACCTCGCCCTCCCCTGTCTTCACTGTAGGAATCGTACAGGAAGCTGTCACGAACGACGTCGACAAGAACGTCGAGCGCGCGGTCGCGCGCATCCGCGAAGCCGCCGACAAGGGCGCGCAGATCGTCTGCCTCCAGGAGCTGTTCAACGCGCCGTACTTCTGCAAGTCGCAGAAGCACGAGCGGTTCGATCTCGCCCAGCCGCTTCCCGGTCCGACGATCGAGCGCATGCGCAAGCTCGCGAAGGAGCTCGAGCTCGTCATCATCGTGCCCATTTTCGAGCGGCAGGCTGCCGGCGTCTACCGCAATTCTGCCGCGGTGATCGACGCCGATGGCTCGCTCCTCGGCGCGTATCGGAAGATGCACATCCCCGACGATCCGCTGTTCAACGAGAAGTTCTACTTCACTCCGGGAGACACCCACCTCGCCGATGACGGCGACCACAAGGGCGCGAGTGGCTTCCGCGTGTGGAAGACCCGCTACGCCGACATCGGTGTGCTGATCTGCTGGGACCAGTGGTATCCGGAGGCCGCGCGCATCACCAGCCTCCTCGGCGCCGAGATCATTTTCTATCCGACGGCGATCGGCTGGCATCCGTCCGAGAAGGAGGAGTTCGGCGAAGCGCAGGTCGAAGCGTGGCGCACGGCGCAGCGCGCCCACGCGATCGCCAATGGCGTCTATGTCGCTTCGCCAAATCGCGTCGGACACGAGGACGAGCCCGGCACCAATGGCATCGAGTTCTTCGGCCAGTCATTCATCTGTGATCCCTTCGGTCGAATCCTGGTCGAGGCGGGAACGGAGCCGGCAGTGCTCGTCGCCAAGTGCGACAGGGCGCTGATCGAGAGCACGCGTCGCAACTGGCCGTTCCTGCGCGACCGCCGCATCGATGCGTACGCGCCGATCCTCAATCGCTACATCGGATGAGCCCCCGCGCCAGCTCCACGAGCAAGCGCAAGCCTGGCGCCGCTCCAAAAGGAAGCGGCGCTTTGAGTATGGAGCTTTCGCTGGGTCGACGAATGCCGGGCGAGTGGGAGCCGCACAAGGCGACCTGGATCGCGTGGCCACACCACGAGCCGGACTGGCCGGGGAAACTCGCGCCGATTCCGTGGGTGTACGCCGAGATCGCGCGCGCGTTGAGCGAATCGGAGCGGATCGAGATCCTGTGTCACGACGAGAGCGTCGCCGAGAATGCGAAGACGCTGCTCGGCGCGCACGGTGTGAAGGAGGGGAGCTATCGGCTTCACCCCGTTTCCAACGATCGGGTCTGGCTCCGCGATTCCGCTCCGACCGGTGTGATTCGCGCCGACGGCAAAGTCGAGCTGGTCAATTGGGGGTTCAACGGTTGGGCGAAGTACGACAACTACAAGAAGGACGCTGAGATCGGCCGGCAGATCGAGCGACTCACCGGGCTGCCGCGAATCGAGCCGAAGAGACCAGACAACGGCGAGCGGCTGATCCTTGAAGGCGGCGGCATCGAAGTGAATGGCGCCGGCCGGATGCTGGTTACCGAAGAGTGGTTGCTCACGGATGTGCAGGTGCGCAATCCCGGGATGATTGCTGGAGACTACGAGAAGGCGTTCGCCGAGTATCTGGGAGTAAGCGATACTATATGGTTGGGGGAGGGCGCGGTGGGCGACGACACCCACGGGCACGTCGACGACATCGCCCGCTTCAGCTCGCGTGACACGGTGATCCTCGCACACGAGCCGGATCCGACAGACGAGAACCACGTGCGCTCGGCTGACAATCTCCGCCGACTGAAGGCCGCCGCCAAAAAGCAGCCGCTCAAGATCGTGACGATTCCCTTCCCTCGCCCGGTGATGATGGACGGTGACAGGCTTCCCGCCAGCTACGCAAACTTCTACATCGCGAATGGCGCTGTTCTCGTACCCACGTTCAATGATCCGAACGATCGTGTGGCCCTCAACGGAATCGCCGAAGCGTTTCCGCGTCACAAGGTCGTCGGCATTCATGCCGTCGATCTGGTGTGGGGACTCGGGACGCTTCATTGTCTGACGCAACAGCAACCGGCGGCGCCAGCGGACCGGAAATGAAGATCGTACTCACTGGTGAGGAATCGCTGCGGATCGAGCCCACGCCCGGGCAGCTTACGATTGAATCCGCTTCGCCCGATCAGAGCTATTCACCGTTTCACATGCTCGGCAGCGCGCTCGGCATGTGCACGTTGTCGGTGCTGCAAAGCTGGGCATCCAACAAGGGCATCGCTCCCGACGATCTAAGGCTCGATGTGAGCTGGACATTCGTAGAAGGCGAGCATCGCGTGGGCAGCATGAAAGTCGTGCTCGCGTGGCCATCGTTGTCGGCGGAGTTGTGGCCGAGGGCGCTCCGCGCCGCCAGTGTGTGCGGTGTGCACAAGACTTTGACGAACGGGATCGAGATCTCCGTGGATGCTGTGGGCACGGAGTCTCCGGCGATCGAAGCGGCGCTATGACTGCCCAGGTGGTTCGCTTCAGTACCGCCGGCGAGCACACCCACGGATCCGTTGCGCCGGGCATCGGAGACTCCGGCCGGCGCTACACCGTGATCTACGATGGACATTGCAAGGTGTGCGGCCGGATGGTGGAGCTGCTCGCGAAGTGGGACAGGAAGCGCGAGCTGCAGATCGTTCCATCACAGGCTCCAGGCGTGCGGGCGAGGTTTCCGTGGATCCCTGCGCGGTCTTATGCGGAGTCGGTGCAGGTGATTCGCAACCGCGATGGGAAGACGTGGCAGGCGGCGGCCGCGATCGAGGAATTGCTCAAGGTGATGCCGAGGGGCCGCTTGATATCGTGGCTGTTCAAGATTCCGTTCGTGAGGCCGCTCGCTGATCGGTTTTATCGGTGGTTCGCGCGCAATCGATACAGGATGGGTTGTGGTGAGCACTGCGCCGTGCGCAATGCGGATCTGGATTACGCAGACGAATGACCCCGATCTCTGGAGGCAAGAATGAAAGCATCCATGTTTTATCGAATCGCTGCTGTTCTTCTGCTCCTTTTTGCGGTAGCCCATACGCTCAGCTTTCGCCAGACTGATCCCATATGGGGAATTGATGCTCTGCTTGGCTCAATGCGGTCCATTCACTTCGATGTGCAGGGATTCAACCGCACGTATTGGGACTTCTTTGTAGCAGCCGGATTCTCTGTCGGCGTGTTTTATCTCTTCGCGGCAATACTGGCTTGGCAGTTGGGTGGCCTTCCGGTGGCGACGCTGGCGCTCATGCGCGGCACCGCGTGGGCGTTCGCCCTTTCCTTTGCCGCCATCACGGTGGTGAGCTGGAGGTACCTCTTTATCATACCGTTCGCGTTCTCAATCGCGGTTACAGTTTGTTTGACTGCGGCGGCATGGATTTCAGCGAAGCAGGTTGCCCGCTGACTCGGCAGCGAACGTCATCCGGCCTTCAAAGGTCCCATGACCTTGTACGTGTTGAGGAGGACGCCGGACGGCGTGGCTGTCGTACTGACAAGTTCGAATGAGCGTGCCGGCGTTCCCTCAGCAAAGAAGCGCTTCCCCGTCCCCAACAGAACCGGAGAGACGATCAGCACGGCTTCATCCGCAAGCCCATGTTCGAGCAACGTCGATGTCAGCGTGGAACTGCCGGAAAGGACAAGGCCCGGACCGTCCTGCGACTTGATGCGACGAACGCTTTCGACGAGGTCTGGTCCAACGCCCTCGAACGGCCCCCATTCAAGACTCTTCGGACGGTGGGTAGCGACGTACTTCCTCGCCGCATTGAGGCGGTCCGTTAACGGATTGCTGGGCGCCTTCGGCCAGAAGCCCGACCAGATATCGTAGGTGCGACGGCCAAGCAGCAGATCAAAGCGCTCGCCATGCGCGGCCGTGACCAAGTCTCTGCCAGCGGGAGTCCGATAGGGCGCGCTCCAGTCGCTGTACGGGAAGTCGCCGTCATCGGCTGAGTGCTGGATCACGCCGTCCAGCGAGATGTGTTCGATGATCTTGAGCTTTCTCATTAGCTCTTGATCTCCGTCGGCATCGGGAAGCGTTCCTGGAGAAACGCTTGCCACAGCGGTGTCTCACGCGCGACAGTTTCGGCCGCCTGATCGCCGTACATGTATAAGTTCATCGCCACCACGCCCTGGCCACCGGGATAGGTGACGGCGCCAAGGGCGGCTATGCCTGGCCCCGGCTTGTCTAGCCTCAGCAGGGCGTCGTAGGGATCCTCGGTGACAAGCTCCACCACGCCGCCGAGCGGTGGGACACCCGCGGGCGTCTTCCACCGCTGTCCGACGCTCAAGCCTTTCACTCCCAACGCCGCGGTCAGCGTTTCCCAGGCCTCCGCCTCGGTACTCGCGATCGGAGTCGTGACCTGCATGATCGCGGAGCGTTGGCCGCTGAAGTGCTTCAGATAGATCCGGAGGATGTTCAGGAAACCTGCCCATCCACCCTTGGCGCTTTCGAGCTGGTTGTCCCAATCGTCTGTGCTGGCGAACAGGCTATGCACAAAGCGGACGATGCAGATCCCGCCTGCGCGCGCTTCAATGCGCCACTCGGTCGCGATCGGCGGCGAGCCCGGGGTCATGCCTTCTCCCTCTTGGGCGAATGTCCGAGGCGCATCGTAGGCCGTCACCACGGAGCGTATTTCCATGCCCGGACCGAAGTGGTAATTCACTGCGACTGGCTTCCCGTCGCGCTCGTCGATGTCGGTTGGCACGAACCAGGACGAAATACCCGGCCCGGTGGCGAGGGCCTGCCACACTTCCTCCGGCGTGCCGGGGACTTCGAATTCGACCTGAACGGAACGGCGTCCGTTTGCTTCCAGCTTCACGCTCATGACAGCTCCTTGGAGTCGGATTCTTTCGGCAGAGGATGTGCGACGACCACCAGTCGATGCGCGCGGCCGCCGGGCGCAGATTCGTCGTGATACTTCGAAACGAGCTTCGCGATGGCTTCGGTGAGCTCGTGGGTGAAAGCCGCGCGGTCCGTCGGCGACCGGAAGCGAACCTCGGTATCCACCGATAGGGTCGCCAGGCGTTTGCCCGTCTCGTTCGCCCGACGAACGAGATCGCCCACTTCGCGGACAATGCGTGCGCCCAGGGCGATGAGGTAGCTCGCGGACAACCGATCGACTTCCCGATTCGGATCGACCGCGATCGGGCCCAGGGCATTCGGCGAAACGACATAGGAAGCGGCCGTCGCGACGAGCAGTCGTTCCGTCAGCCCGCCCCACTTCCGTTCCTCGGCCAGCCGCACCAGCCCGTGCGCCTCCAGCTTTTGCAGGTGGTAGTTGACCTTCTGCCGAGCCAGGCCGACCCGCATGGCCAACGTCGCCGCCGAAGCGGGATCGGCCATTTCGGAGAGGAGTCGGCTTCGTATTGGCTCCAAGGCCACCGCCGCCGCCGCCGGATCATCGATGACTTGGATGTCGAGCATGAGGAGATGATATCCTTGACAACTTTTATTGTCAAGGGTGATCCAAGGCTTTTTTCTGCCGTATATCAGGTCTACTGGGGTTGCTACTATTGAGGGAGCGATCTCACGTTATTTGGACTCTCCCGGCTCTGGGTCATTGATGCGGGCGTTGGGCGTCAAAAAGAAGCCATTCGGAGGTGCATGTGTCGGTGCTCAAGACCAAACCCACAGAAGTCAGTGTCGAGAATCACGTTGCTGCCGTCGCGAACGAGGAACAACGGAATGATGCGCAGACTCTGGTTGCTCTCATGCGAAGAGTTACCAAGCAAGAACCAAAGATGTGGGGGCCAAGCATCGTCGGATTCGGGAGCTACCATTACAAATACGCAAGTGGTCACGAAGGCGATTCCGCTCTCACTGGGTTTGCCGCGCGGGGAAGTGAGTTGGTTGTTTACATCGCGCCGGACTTCGAAGGTCGTGACGTCTTGTTGGCCAAGCTGGGAAAGCACAAGACTGGGAAGGTATGTGTCTACATTAGGCGCCTGGCCAACGTCGATCTGAAGGTCCTGGAGACGCTGGTAACCCGATCGGTAGCAGACACGAAGCGTCGCTATCCGAAAGACAGCTGACCACTCACCGCGAAACGTGACTCATGTCTTCCATCATCCATTCGCAGGCCGCAGACATTCCGGCCAACATGACAACGACCGGCTTCGAACTGCCTGGATTCCGAATCGTGGACAATCTTGGCGTGGTACGTGGTGTCGTCGTCCGATCCCGATCGGTTTTCGGGACCGTCGGCGCCACCTTTCAGACGCTGCTTGGCGGCAATATCTCGCTCTTTACGGAACTCGCTGAGCGAACCCGCAAGCAGGCTTTCGACACAATGTTGGTTCAAGCGCATATGGCGGGGGCCGACGCAGTGATCGGCATCCGCTATGACGCGAACGAGTTGATGAAAGGCGTGACGGAGGTATTGTGCTACGGGACGGCCGTTCGCGTCGAGCCGCTGGAAACCTGAGGAATATCGCGACGCAATCTCGCCGCTATACGAAGTCGTCGATTCCCCAGTGCATCATGCGATCTATTGTGGCGTTACTTTCGACGTTCGTTCTCGTAGCTTGCAGCAGCGCTCCGCATACTCGCGGGCAGTCTCAGCTGCAGAAAGCGCCGATGAGTCCAACCGTTGAGTTTCTACTAACATCATCCGCTACTGATTTCCATATCCACCCACCGCATCCTGCGGGCTTTCGTGATGTGCACAGTGGGTACGTCATGACTCCCGATGGGACAAGACAGTACGGGTTGTGCGGCGAGTTTTTGCCGGCCCAGGAAAGCGGCAAGGCCGAGTGGACTCCGTTCGTGACAATTAAGACATCGGGGTACGAACAATGGCTTGGAGCTCAAGCCGTGAATTTTTGCAGGCGCTCGAAAATTGCGTCGGACGAGCGAGATTTGTCGTCCTCGTTGCAGAGTCGCCTTGATTCCCTGCGGTAGTCTCACAATTTCTACGACGACTCAGAATCAGACTTGAGCAACTAGGCGGTCTATCCTCTCTCACGGACGAGACGAATCACGAAGCCCAATGCCCGCCAGCTCAGATGAGCTGGCGCTCGACCGCTGGATGATCACGAACCGCTCATCCAGGACGGTGAAGGAAGTCCCTGAACGATGATCTCTCCGACTACACTCGCCCGGCCGCGCGTCACAGTGCGTAGATGATACTGGCTGCGTTGGGGATGATCGCGTTGGCGAGCGTCGCCGGGTTCTTCGCCTGGGACCGCCACCAAATGTGCACGGCCCTGATCGAAGGCAGCCTCCGCAAGTACCACGCAACCGACATCCAAATCACGTTGGATTGGCTGGACTTCGACCAGGACACGCTCACCTACGACGTGGAATACCGTGATCGCGAAGGAAGGGTTCATCACAATCGATGCAAGGTCAGCTCTCGAGATTATCCGGCCGACGAAGCTGTTTATTGGACCGAGCCGCTGCATCCGCCGGCGCGCAAGCCGGAGCCGATTACTACCATGGAGCCGGTCGAAATGCGCCGCGTCGGCGCCGCGATTCTTGAGCCGGTCCTTTCGCCTCTCGGATTCGTTTTCGAAGCAGGTGAGGTCGGGAAAGGCAGTGGCGGTCCATTCGCTCAGGGAGCCTTTGTTCGTGGGAATCGCAGACTTGAGTTCAGCACTCGTTACAGTCTCGGGCTCGTCGAGTATCGCGTGGGATCACGCGTCGTTTCACACGAGGACTATATGCGGGTCGTCGCGGGTCGGGGCAATAATGCGTATCCCGGTTTCTCGGATGATCCGGTAGACGGTTTTCGACACCTCGCCTCGGACTTACAACGATTTGCGAGCGTCTTCATCGATGGCAGCGACGCAGAATTTGATGCGCTTGTGGCGGAGGCTCAAAGCAGTCGACCTAAAGGCGGATTCAAATCACTTGTCGATCCGCGCGTTGGCTAACGAACGTTGCAGCTGATAAGCACTTTACTGTGATGCTCACAACAAGACTGCACGCCGGCTTGTTGCTCGGCCTAGTGATGCCGCTCCACTCAGTAATAGCCCAGGTGACGGCTCGCCCTACGCCTCCGACGCGCGATCCACATACTCCGGGATACGTCACCGCGAAGGAACTACCCGACGGCGCCGTTCCACCCGTCGATGCTGACGGCAATTTCATCATCGGGCCGACGCACACGCCCGCATATGAAATGCTTCTGCACGAGGGTGTGCCCCGAGGCACGGTTCACACCTTCACCATGAGCTCGGCTGACAGCAAGATCTTTCCGGGCATCGCCCGCGATTCCGGGACCTTCGGCGCTCCGAGTCCAACCGATCCTGCGACGCTGGTTGTGACCACCAGCCACCCGGCTCCTTACACGCGCACGGTCGCCGTCTATGTTCCGGCGCAATACGTCCGCGGTACCATCGCACCATTCATCGTCGGCGCGGATGGACCGGATCTGTCTCTGTTCACGGCGTTGGACAATCTCATCGCCGGGAAACGGGTGCCACCGATGATCGCGATCTCGATCGGCAACGGCGGCGGGGATGCGCAAGGAAGCGAGCGAGGCCTCGAGTACGACACGATGTCCGGACGGTATGCGGAATTCGTCGAGACGGAGGTGCTGCCGCTGGTCGAACGGAAGTACAACGTGAGACTGACCAGAGATCCCGACGGACGGGCGACGATGGGCGGCAGCTCCGGCGGTTCGGCGGCATTCATTATGGCGTGGTATCGCCCGGACTTATATCACCGGGTGCTGGCGTATTCGATCACGGCGATCAACCAGCAATGGCCGCACAGCAGCGAGACTCCACACGGCGCCTGGGAGTTTCACGAGCGCCTCATCCCGAATAGTCCGGTCAAGCCGATTCGGGTCTGGCTCGAGGTCGGGGACAGGGATTTCCTGAATCCGAACATCATGCGCGACGGCATGCACGACTGGGTGGTTGCCAGCGAGAACATGGCGAGAGTTCTCGCTGCGAAGGGCTACCACTACCAGTTTGTGTTTGCGCGCAACGCCGGGCATGTCGATCGCGCTGTGAAACAGCAAACCCTTCCGGCAGCGCTTGAATGGCTATGGAGGGGTTACGCCCCCCAGCCACAATAGCGCGTCGATGATCAGCTGATCCTGAATCGGATTGTTCAGCGTATACGACAACGTCTTGTTGGTGGAATCGTATTTGTGCTCGTAGTCGATGTCGTTGTGGCCCATGTTGAAATAGATCATCCGGTAGTTCTTGTTCGTCCAGACCACGGGATAGTACCCACTGTGCCAGATCTCGTGTGGTTTTGGCCCGGTGCCCAGCGGAAAGCTGGTTGAGTCGATCGACAAGAGAATGTCGATGTCCGGATTCTGCCGCAGATCTTTCTCCCACCGGTACCACTCGCTCGGTGAGGACTTGAAGGTCTCGGGCAGATGCCGGGTCGCTGGATGCTTGCGGTCTTCCACCCGCAGAATCGCGGAGACAGGTCGCCAGGTGTTGCTGACGTACGATCCCGAGCCGAGGAATTTGTTGTGATACCAGTCCCAGTTGGCGGGATACACTGAAGGCGTCAAGGCAAAACCGGCGAAGTGAAAGCCCATCCAGGCCCCGCCGTGCTCCATGTAGGTCTGAAACGCAGCTCTTTGCGCAGGGTCTTCGGGACGCGTATCCAGAAAGACGACCACCTGGTACCTGTACAGAAAATCTGAATTCAGATTCTGCCAATTCGATGTGGTGTCGAAACTAAAGTTGTATTTCGCCGCCACCTCCGGGAACCATCGCTCGGCTTCGCGCAGGAAGCTGATATGGGCGTCGTCCTTTTTCCCGGTAAAGAAGCCGATGACTTTGAACTTCGGCTTGGCGCTGTTGGCGGTAAGGGCGGAGCAGCAGCAGATTAGCGCTGCAACGCGGAGCGCTTTGTTGAGGGCAGACATGGTCACCATTCTACTCATATGAATGTGCGGTTCGATAAGCGCAAGCTGCGGGTCCTGCTCTTAGGCGCGCTCACGGCGGTCGTCACAACAGGCGGAAGCTTGCGGGCGCAGAACAGGCCGGATTGGACCGAGCCGTTTCCGCCGTTCCGCATCGCCGGGAATCTCTACTACGTCGGAAGCAAAGGCCTCGCGAATTACCTCATTACCACTCCGCAGGGGCACATCCTCATCAACAGCGATCTCGAGGAGAGCGTTCCGCTAATTCGGGCCAGCATCGAGAAGCTCGGATTCAAGTTCAGCGACGCCAGGATTCTCCTGATCAGCCATGCGCATTGGGATCACGACGCGGGCAGTGCTGCGATCAAATCACTCACGGGCGCCAGGTACATGGTGATGGACGGCGACGTGTCGGTTGTCGAATCGGGCGGCAAGACCGACTTTCAATACGGCAGCCAGCCGGCATTACGCTACCCTCCCGCCAAAGTCGATCGCGTACTGCACGACGGCGACGAAGTCAAACTGGGTGGCGTGACGCTCGTCGCGCATTTGACGCCGGGGCACACGAAGGGATGCACGACCTGGACGATGAAGGTCGAGGAGGCTGGCAAAACTTACAATGTGGTGATCGTCGGCAGCCCCAACGTCAACGAGGGCTACAAGCTCGTTGGAAACTCGTCATATCCCCAGATCGCGTCCGACTACGAACGAACCTTCAGCGTTCTGAAGTCTCTTCCGGTCGACTTTTTTCTGGGCGCGCACGGCAGCTATTTCGACCTGGACATGAAATACGCGCAGATGAAAGGTGGGGCGGCATCACCATTCATCGATCCCGTCGGCTACAAGAGCTACGTTACCGACAGGGAAAAGGCTTTCCGGACCG
>Ga0193727_1000593_pt1 | contig 14180 bp, 11 predicted proteins | sample H2c2metaG_FD_143051 | JGI IMG/M metagenome (GOLD analysis project Ga0193727, IMG submission 143051) | Soil microbial communities from a riparian zone of the East river system, Colorado, United States - H2c2 | ecosystem: Environmental > Terrestrial > Soil > Riparian zone | place: USA: East River...
GCGAAGGTGCAGGCGGTACGGACGCGCGTCGGTCGTAATCGGAGAACCGTTTCCGCTGTCGCCATGGCTCGAGCAGCAGGATCGCGAGACCGGCGGACTGTTCGCGGTCGACAGAGCGGAGCGCCTGGCGCGGGTCCAGGTTCTTTCCGATTCAGTGCTCGAGAAGATCGCGGCGATCGTTCCGGTAACGCCGGTGACGCTCGCGTGCGCGGCGATCCAGAGCTTTGACGGCGATTACATCTCACACGCGCAGCTGATCGCGCGAATGAGCGAGATGCGCGACGTGCTGCGCGAGCTCAACGCGCGCGTGATTCATCGGGAGGGAAGCGTCGACGAGATCTTCGACCGCGCGTGGCGGATGCTCAAGATGCGGCGCATGCTGGTGAGAATCGGCGCCGGGTATTCCGTGATGCCGGGCAACCGGCCTCTCGTGAGCTACTACGCGAACAGCATCAGCCATCTCCTCGGACCCTTCGCTGAAGGAGTGCGCGAGCGCGATCAGCTCCCCGCGCTTGCTGCCGGCACCATCACCGTCATGTAGTAATTTCGGCCGGTCATTATGCAAAACGCGCCACCCTGCGGCGCGCCCAGCACTCCGCATCCGAATTCGTCGCTCGTCGAAACACGCGCCGCGAATCTCCGCAACTCTATAGGTAGTGCGCGCTGTCAAAATCAGAGGGGAAACCACTAAGCGCTTCAGCTCATCTGCAGCGTTTCGCGAATGGTTCGCGTAGGGATTTGCGTCGGTGGCGCAACGAAACACACCGTTCGCCTGTCTAAGCCTTCACTTGGCACTTGCGTGTACACCACTCTACTATTCGAAATGGATGCTCTTCGGACCAGTGCACCGCGCTTCGGCACGCACGTCGCGCCGCCAACACGCACGCAAATCGTACAGCCATCAACCGTCCTGGAGAAACGGTCAACAGGCGCGCAGTCCGAATTGCGGTTCAACGCCCGCTCCGTCAGAGAGCGAGCGATCAAGGTACCCGTGCAAGCGGGCTCACAATCAGGAGGGAAAGTATGTCGGATAGTCTTCAGTCAAGAGCTCGACCGGATTCCGGTTCCCACCCACCCAATTTCACGAATAGCGTAGTCAGAAAAACCGTAGGGAAGTTTGTAGCAGCGATCGCTGCACTCGTTTGCGCGGCAACGACAGTCAGCGCGCAGACAGGTACGACGATCTCCGGCACGGTGACGAACGAGCAAGGCACTCCGCTTCCAGGAGCGACCGTGCTGATTCAGGGCACGGCCACCGGCGCGCACACCGACGACGCAGGTCGTTACGTGATAGTCGTGCCGGCCGACCGCGCGAACGGACAGGCAGGAGTTCTCATTGCCCGTGTGATCGGCTACAGCGCGCGCCAGGTTCCAATCGTACTGGCCGCGGGCTCGACGATCAGCCAGAATTTCTCGCTTGTCGTGAATCCGTTGAACCTCGACGCCGTGCTGGTGACCGGCGCCGGAACATCGACGACGCGTGAACGGCTGACCACGACGATCAACAGCGTCGACAGCACCGCTCTGAGACGCGCAGCGAACCCGCAAAACGTCGTCTCCGCGCTGGCAGCGCAGGCACCAAACGTGGAAGTTCGCACGCAATCAGGCGAGCCCGGCGCGTCGGCATCGATCAAGATCCGCGGCGCGGCCTCCCTTTCCGGGACGAATCAGCCGCTGTTCGTGGTCGATGGACAACCGATCGACAATCAGACCTTCTCGTCGCAGAGCATGGCGACGGGTTCAGGTTCCAACTCGGGCGGGGACGCGAGCACTGTCGCGCCGAACCGTGCGTCCGACATCAACCCGGCGGACATCGAGTCCATCCAGATCCTGAAGAGCTCCGCGGCTGCCGCCATCTACGGCGCCCGTGCCGCGAACGGCGTCGTGCTCATCACGACCAAGTCAGGTACGCCTGGTGCCACGAAGTACACGATCTCGTCGACCGAGACATTCGACAAGGTCAACATGCCTGACGTTCTCCAGCACACCTTCGTGCAGGGAACCGGCAATGTCGCTGCTACTTGCGGCGGACCCGACTGCTCGGTCAACAGGCTTTCGTGGGGTCCGGCAGCCACACCCGGCACATCGTTGTTCGATCACTCGAACGAGCTGTTCGACACAGGCATAACCGCCGACAATAATTTGCAGGTGTCGGGCGGAAACGATCGGACGACCTTCTACGCTTCCGGCGGCCTGATGAATCAGAATGGCTATCTGAAAGGGCCGAATAACAAGTACAATCGTGCGACCATCCGCCTCAAGGGCACGCAGCAGGTCAGCTCGAAACTCAAGATCGGCGGCAACCTCAGCTACGTCGATACGCGCGGCAAATTCGTTCAGAAGGGATCGAATCTTTCTGGCGTAATGCTCGGTGCGCTTCGCACTCCGCCGAATTTCGACAACGAGGACAGCTATCTGCCCAACGGGCTGCAGCGGCCCTACCGCTTTCCGAATGCGACCAGTCTCGCGTCGCTGCAAAGCGCGGTCTACTACGACAATCCGTTTTTCGTTCTCGACAATCCGGGCAATCAGAGCGAGCTCGGCCGATCTGTCTCAAACCTGACGGTCGACTGGACTCCACTCGAGTGGCTCTCCGTTAATGAGACGCTGGGCGCCGATTATTACAATGACTGGCGCCTCGAGGCGCTGCCTCTGACTTCCGGCAATGACGTGGTCGGAAATGTCACGCGCAACGACATCAACAACCTCGAGATCGATCACAACCTGATTGCGACGGCGAAGCACACGTTCGGAACAAACACTGACCTGACGTTCACGGTCGGTCAGAATCTGAATTCGCGACGCCTTCGCCAGACGCTTGCGTTCGGCGAGCAGCTGATCGCACCGACGCCATTCAACATCCAGAACACGATCAGTCCGCAGGTGCAGGAGTATCGTGCTGTTCGCCACATCGAGGCCTACTTCGGGCAGGCAGAGCTGAGTCTGTTCGACCAGCTCGTGTTGAACTTGGGGCTCCGGAACGACGGATTCTCGACATTCGGCAGCTCGAACTCGAGGGCGAATTATCCGAAGGCAAGCGCGGCGTGGACTTTCAGCAATCTTCTCAACCATCGCGATCGCAGCGGAATCCTCTCGTACGGCAAGCTCCATGTCGCTTACGGAGAGACCGGCAAGGAGCCGCCCGCATACGCGGCGGTTACCGCACTCAGCTCGACGACGGGTTTCGGCCTGGGTGGATTCGGTGATGTTCTCAAGTCAGGCATTAACGGACAGGGTGCGTTGTCGACCAGTCTCATCGTCGGCAATCCCAACCTGAAGCCCGAGCGAAACAAGGAAACGGAGGTTGGTGCCGACTTTGCCTTCCTCAACAGCAAGATCGACTTCTCCGCGACTGGCTACAACAAGCGCGGATCCGACATCATCCTGAGCGCCCCGATCAACGCTTCGGCGACGGGCTCGAATCAGCAAGTGCTCAATGCCGCCGAGATCTCGAACAAGGGTCTCGAGCTAACTCTCAATCTCCACCCGCTTCAGCGTCCCGATGCGGCGTGGGATGTCGGGGTCCAGTACGGGCGCAACAAGGGCAAGGTCATCAGCCTGAACGGCGCCGATTTCATCAACTACAATTTCGAAGGATTTACCGGCGCAATCGGTACGTCGGCTGTTGGATTTGCTCCGGGCGTCATTCAGGGAGCCGATTTCATTCGGTGCGGACGTGGCATCACGAACGTCGCGATCCCGGGTATGGGGGTCGTTCCCGACATCGATGGGATCTGCGGCAGCGCGCCGAAGGGAGCTCTGTTCCTCGGCCCGGATGGTCTGCCGGTGCCGGATGCGACGCAGCGGATCATCGCTGATCCGAATCCCAGGTACACGATGTCGTACAGTAGCGCTGTGCGCTGGCGCAAACTTTCGCTCTCCGGCCTGCTTGATGTTCGCAAGGGCGGAGCTGTGTGGAACGGCACGCGCGGAATTCTGGACTTCTTCGGAACGGGAAAGGACACGGAGAACCGGACGCGTACGAACGGCCAGTACGGCGTGAACTACGCTACCGACGTCTATCCGATAACGGCCGGCCCTGGCAAGAACGTTATTCCGTTCACGTCAGAGGCAGCCTGGCAGGACTGGTTCTCAAACGATGGCGGCGGTTTCGGAACCGTGGGTGCGCAATTCGTGGAGGATGGCAGCTTTGCCAAGCTTCGCGAGATCTCGCTCACCTACACGCTGGACAACTCGACGTTCAGGAATCTGACCGGGTTCTCGAGCGCGGACATTCGCATCTCAGGCAGAAACCTGAAGACGTGGACGAAATACTCGGGCTTCGATCCAGAAGTGAATCTGGGCGGAGCTGAGTTCCTGACACAGGGACTCGACTATTTCATCAATCCACCGACGCGTTCGTTCGTACTCTCATTCAGCCTTTCTCGCTAGCCAAAAACGGAGACTCAAGAAGTGACTAACTATATAAAACACGTCGCGGCGAGGATCGCGTTTGCGGCCACGGTCGTAGCTGTCGGGGGTTGCAACAACTTCCTGACGAGTGGCGAAGCGGGCACGGATCCGAACCGGCAGATAGTCGCGACAAACGATCAATACTTTGTCGCTACGCAGGAGAATCTCTGGGCATACTGGGGCAGCGATGTAGCTCGTGTCGCAGGCATCCTCGCCCAGCAGTTCCACGGTGTCGCGAATCAGTATGGCGCGCTCGACGCAACTTATTCGCACGACCCGACGACGACCAACGGTTCGCACGCGGCGCTTTACACCTCGGGCGCGCTGGTCGACATCAAGAAGCTTCAGACGGGTGCGAGGTTGACGGGCGATTCTCTGTACGTGGGAATCGCGCAGGTCGAGGAAGGAGCTTTGATGGGCACGGGCGCGGATGTCTTTGGAGATCTCGTCTACAAGCAGGCCCTTCAGGGCGAGGTCAATCCCGTTCTCGACGATCAGTTCTTCGTATACGATTCGGTGCAGACGGTATTGTCTGCAGGGATCGCCAACATAACCTCGAACATCGCGGGCAATGCGGGTCCGGGCGGTGCGGATCTCGTCTACGGGGGTGATCCTGCCCTCTGGGCGGCCATGGCACATACGCTCAAGGCCCGTTTCTTCATGCACACGGCCGAGGTGAGGGGCGCCGCCGCCTACGCATCCGCGCTGGCGGAGGCTCAGCAGGGTATTGACGACGACGCCGGAAATTACGTCGGCGCGTTCACGTCGACCGCGTCGGAGACGAATTTCTATTTCCAGTTCCACGGACCGGCGGGACGCGGTGGTGACCTGGGGGTTGGCATTTTCCTCGACAACCTGCTGGCGGCGCGCGGCGATGCGCGTCGCACGGAGTATTTCTCACTCACCGGCAATCCGCGGTGGCTGAGTGCGACCCGTGGCGCGGATGATTTCCAGCAGCCGTTCGTCACCTACGATGAGAACACGCTCATCTGGGCTGAGGCTGCGTTCCGCACCGGGAATCAGGTTGTGGCGCTCGCGAAGCTCAACGAGGAGCGGGCAAATCACGGGTTGGGCCCCGTCGCTTTCGCCGGACAGGCGCTTCTCAACGAGATTCTCACCGAGAAGTACATCGTGAACTTCCAGCTCGGCGAGGAGGCGTGGAACGATTACAAGCGCACCTGCACGCCAAACCTGCCTCCGACGGCTGCGGGGCAACCGATACCCGGCCGGTTGTACTACGATGCATCGGAGCAAAACACAGATACCAACATTCCGGCGCCCAACACCGGAGTGAACGGTCTGCGCAACAAGAACGATCCCGTGAACGCTACGTCGGATGGTACCGGCGCTGCGTGCCTCGGCCAGTTCTAGCAGTTTGAGGTTTTCCGAAGAAGGTTCGGGCCCAGTCGGAAATCGACTGGGCTCGAATGCTTTTCCCAGCAGGATTGTCAGTTGGTAGAAAGAGATGCCATGAAAAACACTGCATTCATCAAGCTCCAGATTCGAACAACACTCGTCTCGATGTCATTTCTCACGGCGGCATCGTGCACTGCTTACACTCCGATTCACGGTGTCGAAACCGCTACGGGATCCAACGTCCGCGTCCGCCTCACCGACAAGGGCGCTGTGGATCTCGCACCGAGAATCGGGCCCAGGGCACGGCAGCTGGAAGGAACCCTCAGGCAAGCGACCGATTCGTTGATGGTTATATCGGTTCGCCGGGTTGTTAGGGAAGGTGAGGGCGCGGATACCTACGACGGGCTGGAGGTCTCCGTTCCGCGCCAGGACATAGAGACTGCGGAGGCGAGCAGAACTTCAGTGAGTCGCAGCTTTCTCACGGCCGGAGCTATCCTCGCTTCGGCGTTACTGGTCGCGAGAGGAGCCAGCGATATTTCTGGAGGGGGCGGAAACCGGCCACCGCCGGCAGGGCAGTAGTCGAGGTAGGGCAGTAGTCGAGGTAGGGCAGGCCCTACCAGACTCCCACGCTGGAGTGATTGAGGCTGCTCTCGATTGTGAGCCGAACAGCGGAACTCCCGCGAAGGGAAATTGCCTGTGACACGAAGCTGTCGGTACCTCCAATCCGCCGGGCGGCAATGCGAATGACCCCCATCTGCCCCTGCAGGGTGCGCGGGATCTCGATCGAAACGTTGTGGGCCGCCGCGACCTGGGCGAATCTGGTCTGAACGCCGTCGTGGAGAACGTAGAGGACGACGTCCGCCCAGTTATGATTTTCGACCTCGAGGACGACGGGTTCCGATGGGAGGGTATCGGGCGCCGCGACCAGAGAGGCAGGTTCGACGACTGGGTGTCGGCCAGCGCATGCGAGAACAAGGCTGGGAACGATGAAGCACGAAGCGAGGATCGTGCGGCGGCCTATCATGTGTTCTCCGGCGCCAGCGTCGCGGCGCCATGTCGCAACGGATACTTGAATGTGCAGCACGGACCATGCTCTGGCTACTACCAAACGAGGCGTGGGACTGCAACTGAACAGCGGACGACTGATAACGGCAACTGAACGGGCGCCCGGCTTCGATGCGAACGACAGTCGTTCCGTTGCAGTTGTCAGTTTCCGGCCAGTTCAGAACACGGTCAATCGGGGCAGTCGAAGTTGACATAACTGCAGTGCCGGCCTAACTTTGTAGGCTAGTCTGCCCCGGAATCCGGGCCGACGCTGCACCGGAACCGGTCGTTTAACGAAGAGTAATGCCGACAATCAATCAGCTCGTACGTCAGAGCCGCCGCGACGTTCAGAAGAAGGAAAAGGCGCCCGCGCTCAAGTCCAATCCTCAAAAACGTGGCGTTTGCACGCGCGTCTATACCACCACGCCCAAGAAGCCGAACTCGGCGCTCCGCAAAGTTGCGCGCGTGCGGCTGACCAACGGCTTCGAGGTCACAGCTTACATCCCGGGCGAAGGCCACAACCTGCAGGAGCACTCGATCGTGCTCATTCGCGGGGGCCGCGTGAAGGATCTTCCGGGCGTGCGCTACCACATCGTTCGCGGATCGCTCGATGCATCGGGCGTCAACGGCCGCAACAAGAGCCGCTCCAAGTACGGTACGAAGAAGCCAAAGGCCGGCGGCGCAGCCGCTGGAGGTAAGAAGAAATGAGTCGCCGAAAGAAGTCGATCAAGCGTCCGATTCTTCCCGACGCTCGCTACGATAGCCAGACCGTCTCGAAGTTCATCAACGCCATCATGTACCAGGGCAAGAAGTCGACTGCCGAGAGAATCTTTTACGGCGCGATGGATATCGTCGAGAACAAGACTTCGCAGCCGGGCGTGACGATCTTCAAGCAGGCGCTCACGAACCTCAAGCCAGCCGTCGAAGTGAAGAGCCGCCGCGTCGGCGGCGCGACCTACCAGGTCCCTGTCGAAGTCCGTCCCGATCGTCGCACTGCGCTCGCGATGCGTTGGCTTATTACCTTCTCTCGCGGCCGCAACGAGAAGTCGATGTCCGAGAAGCTCGCTGCCGAAGTGATCGCGGCCAGCAAGGGTGAGGGCAACGCCGTCAAAAAGAAGGAAGACACCCATAGAATGGCAGAAGCGAACAAGGCCTTCGCGCACTATCGCTGGTAAGGCCGGCTGGCTTCCGCTGCGTGTTCCGGGCCCCGTCAGGCACTCTGACGGGGCTTTTTGACGTCCCGAGGTTTTGCCTATGGCGGGGCAGGAAGTTCAGTCAAACATTTGGCGTAGTCGATTCGCTGAGGGCGAATCCCCAAACTCCTGGACCGCCGAGGGTCGATGTCCCGATACGCGAAGGGAATTCTCCATATCGCAGTCAGCCTGGCCTTTGTGACAATTGCCGCATCCGCGCAAGCGCAACGCGGACTGCCGGACCGACCGAGGCTGCCCGATGGAGAGGATCGCAACGATCCGTGGGCATACTATCGTCTCGCTAACTCCTCGCTGCGGAGGGATCCAGACAAGGCGGCCGACGCCTTTTTCTGGGCGGCGCGCCTCAACCCCACGTGGGCCGAGGCGTATTACGGACGCCGGGTAGCACTCCTCCTTCGCGATCGACCAAAGCTTGTGCGCTATTACGAGGGCGACGAGGGCGTGATCAGAGAGACGCAGGGGATCGACTCGCTCTATCTGTACGCGCTGACGCTCAACCCATTTCTTGGCCCGCAGCTCGATCACCTGATTCTCGACGCGATGATCCAGGAGTACTCGCGCCAGGCGGCGAATCGTTCCGGAGAGTCTCCCAGCGACATCGCCTATCAGATCGAGGCATACCTCCGCCAGTCACCGCGATGGCGGGCGATTCTCGCATACCGGGACGGCAAGAACATCAACGCTCTTTCTCTTTACGCGCAGGCGATTCCGCGCTCCAAGGACAAGGGTGGAATTATCGCGGAGCGGGGAAGACTGTTTTTCCAGATGGGTCAGTACGACAGCGCGTTCGCCAATGTGACGGAAGCCCTCGCGGAGCTGCGAAAGGCTGATAAGAAGGATCTCGTCTTTTTATACGAGTCCAAGGCGCTGATGGAGTCGAGAATAGCGATGATCGAGCAGGTGAAAGGGAACAAGGCGGCGGCGGCCGAAGCATTCGGCAGGGCGCTTCAGGAAGATCTTTCATATTTCCCGGCTCACGTGAATCTCGCGTATCTCGCGCTGGAAGCGGGAGACGCGGAAACTGTCGTCAGCGAAATGAATCTCGCGGTGGACATCAGGCCCGACGATCCAGGAATCCGGTACCGTTACGGCTACGCGCTGGGAACGGTCAGCAAACTCGAAGAAGCGGAGGTTCAGCTGAAGAAAGCCGTCGAGCTGGACCCGGATTATGCGGCTCCTCACTTCACTCTTGGAGAAGTCTACCAGGCGGGCGGGCGCAAGCCGGAAGCCATCAAAGCGTACGAGACTTTTCTCGCGCTCTCGGCCGCGAACGATGTGCGGCGCCCGGAAGCCAACGATGTCCTTGCGCTGCTGAAGGCAGCCAAGTGAGTGAGTTCACTGCGCGGCACGGACGCAGATGCGGCGTGCTGCTCTTCGCGGCGCTCTGCTGTGGAGCAACCGTGGCACAGGCGCAGTCGCGCGACACTACGGCTCCGCCGATTCGTAGTCGCAGCGTCGCCGAGGACCTGCGGATGTTCAGCCAGGTTCTGAATCAGATCAGGGTGAATCATCCGGACTCGGTCGACACCCACATACTACTGATGGCCGCGATCGAAGGAATGGTGAACGCGGCGGACCCTCATTCGTTCGTGATTCCCGCGATGCGTCTCGACCCCGCGAGAGAGGCCGCGTGGGATGACGGGAAGCTCATTCCCGTTCCAATCGCATTCCGCTTCTTCGGCGGAGATCCCGTAGTGGTGAGCGTGGCGGCCGGATCGCGCGCGTCATCGCTGGACATTCTGCCGGGAGACGAGCTGACCGCGATCGACCACCGCCCGGTTGCGGCGAATTCGGCCAATGAACTGGAGATTGTGCTCGCCGGCCGTAAAGGCACGCCCGTCCTTCTGACCCTTGAGCGTCGGCGACTCGATGGATCCATTGCCCACCTCGAACGCGCGGTCGAGCGTGAGAGAGTGGACGAAGCTTCGGCGGTGCCGAGCGCTTTCTTGCTGGATGATCGTACCGGCTACGTTCGCATCACGAGCTTCATGAACGACCGCACCGCCGACGACCTTCACGATGCTCTGGGACGCCTGGAAAGCCGAGGCATGAAGCGGCTTGTCCTGGATTTGCGGGACAATCCGGGCGGGCGCATCGATCAGGCGGCGAAAATCGCGGGAGAGTTCCTGCCGAAAGGCGCGATCGTCTACACATCCACCGGCGAAAAGAGGGAGATGATCGACACGAGCAGAGTCTCTCGCTCTTTCTGGCGGAGTGAGCGCCGCTATCCGATCGTGTTGATTGCGAACGCTGGCACGGCGAGCGCGGCGGAACTTCTCGCCGGAGCTCTCCAGGATCACGACCGCGCGTTGATCGTCGGCAGGCCGACGTTCGGCAAGGCGCTGATCATGAGAGGATTTCCGCTAGCGGACGGTTCGATCATCGAGCTTGTCGTTGGGCACCTGAGGACGCCCTGCGGGCGCGTGCTGCAGCGGCAGTACAGATCGATCTCGACGCGCGAGTACTATCGTCTGGCGCGTGCGGATCGTGACACCGCTGGGCGTCCAAGCTGTCACACCGATGCCGGGCGCGTCGCATACGGGGGCGGCGGCATATATCCGGATCTTGTCGTTGACGAGCCCGACATTCCAGTGTGGCAGGCGAGGCTGAGCGAGAACAACGTCGTGTTGCAGTGGATCGGCGGATACGTAAGCGCGAGTCCAGCGGCGTTCGCGTCGCTCGATCAGATCGCACAAAAGCATCCTGTCGATGCAGCCGCGATCGCCGCATTTCGAAAATTCGCGGCGGCGCAAGGCGTGACGATTCCGCAGACTCCCGACGCCGATGCGACGCTTCAGCGAGTTCTATTGAGAAGTGCGGCGCGATCCAGGTTTGGCGACGCCGGGTTCTATCGTATCGATGCCACGGTCGATCCCGAGGTCCAAACAGCGAGAGCAGCGTTCGACGATCCGCGATTCGCGTTTCTCGTCAAAGGGCTCCCGTGAGGAAGCATTTCCGCTAGTGCGGGGTCGGCTTTCGCGCCCGATCGCCGTGACGGCGCTCGCTCACTTCCCGCGCCATTCTCCGCCGCTCCGACGTCGTTGCTATCACCGCCAGCGCGAGCTCGATCAGGCCGTACGCCAAAGCTACCATCGAGAGAAGCGAGACCACGGCGAGAATGCGCGTCATCCCCGCGGACAGCGTTCCCTTTATCACGGCGAGAGTCGAGCCCATCACCAAGGCCGCGGAGACGACGGAGATCACAGCTGCCTTGCCGATCGACATGCCCCGATCGACTGGCGGAAGAATTTCATGCGGCTGCTCGACGGTAGCCGAAGGATCGGTCATTTGGTTTCCGTTTGCGGTTTCTGCCTTAAGACGACAACCTGAGCATGATGCTCAGAGCCAGCACGAGTATCAAGCACGACAATTGTTTTTTATGGCTCTGCAATTGCGGCTCCGAAACATCGCCTCGATGCCTGGCCCGGGAGCTATTATCGTAGCCATGATGACGACCCCCATTTGCCGCATGCCGTTGTTGGCCGTGGCGGCCGTTGGCCTCGCCTGCGGATCAGACAAGGTGATCGGGCCGCCTCCGGGGTCCGCGCCGCAGATCGAGGTTCGCTTCGCGTCGTCTGACGTTCCCGCCGACGTACAAGCTGCCGTCGCGATCGCCGTGGACAAGTGGTCGCGCGCCCTCTCAAAGGATATGGGCGAGTTCCGCCTCAGCCTGGCGGCGGGCCAGTGCTTCGCCGGCCAGCCGCAGGTCAGCGAGACGCATCGCAATCTTCTCCTCTATATCACCATCACGGAGATTGATGGTCCCGGCGGCGTCCTCGCGTACACCCAAGTCTGTGGCGTGAGCAGTCGTGACACGCTCCCGATACTGAGCCACATCCGACTCGATCGCGTGGATCTGGACTCGATGCAGGCGCGTGGGCAGCTCCAGGGCGTCATAATGCACGAGATGGGGCACGCGCTGGGGTTCAACCCAGGGAGTTACATGCCCAAGGGATTGGGCCTGGGTGGTACTGACGACCCCATTTTCGGCGGCGCGGTCGCGCGCGCTGAATTCGCGAAACACGGTGCGTGGTACAATGGAGCCACCGTTCCGCTGGAAAACGGGTCGGGGATGGGCCCAACGGATCCCCATTGGAGGTTCATCATATTTGGTGATGAACTGATGGTTCCTGGGGTCGGCCGAGGCTTCAAGTCTCCATTGAGCACGATCACGTTGGGGTATTTCAAGGATATCGGCTATGACGTCGATTTCTCGGTCGCTGATCCCTATGAAGTAGTACCTTTCTTCGGTGGAGACCTGATCCCCGAGGACAACCTCCGAAGCGATTTTATGGCATTGGAGCGTCCAACGTTTGTGAGCCCCATCCTGCGTCCCTGACGGCCAGCCGAGCAATCCGCTTGCGACGTTTCGGCCCCAAACGCATCTTCACATAATGGTGTAAGTGCCCTCCAATCCATGGGTTGGAGGTTGGTCCGACAGGCGGGCGCTCGAAGGCCGGGAGGCGCGTTGAAGTACCCCGAAGTCCGGAACTACGTTGGCGGTTCGTTCGTTGGCAGCGAGCGCTCCTTCCTCGAGGTGTACAACCCGAGCGACGGCAGCGTCATCTCGCGCGTGCCGCTCTCGAGTCAGGACGACGTCGACGCCGCCGTTAAAAGCGCGCAGAAGGCATTCCCCGCCTGGTCAGCGACTCCGATCAAGGAGCGCGTGCAGATCTTCTACCGCTACAAGGCGCTGCTCGAGAAGAACATCGACGAGCTCGCTGCGCTCATAACGGAAGAGAACGGGAAGGTGACATCCGAAGCGCGCGCGGAGGTTCTGAAGTCGGCGGAGCTGTGCGAATTCGCGTGCTCGCTGCCGCAGATCGCGCCGGGTGAAGTTCTCGAGGTCAGTCGCGGCGTCGAGTGTCGGGTCGAGCGGTATCCGCTCGGGGTCGTGGCGGCGATCACGCCATTCAACTTTCCCAACATGGTGCCGAACTGGTCGCTTCCAAACGCGATCGCGCTCGGCAACTGCCTGATTCTCAAGCCATCAGAGCTGGTGCCGTTGAGCGCGGCGAGAATCGCGGAGCTCCTCAAGGAAGCAGGGCTGCCGGAGGGTGTGCTGCAAATCGTCAACGGCGGCAAGGAAGCCGTCGAAGCGATCTGCGATCATCCGGGGATTGCCGCGATCAGCTTCGTCGGCTCGACCAAGATCGCGAAGGTCGTCTATCGCCGTTCCACGGCGACACTGAAACGGTGCCTCGCGCTGGGCGGCGCAAAGAATCACCTCATCGTGATGCCGGATGCTGCGAAGGAGATGACGTCGAGCAACGTCGTCGCATCGATGTCGGGCTGCGCGGGCCAGCGCTGCATGGCGGCGTCGGTGATGGTTGCCGTGTCAAAGACGGACGACATCATCGAGCGGATGGTCGAGCACGCGAAGAAAATCGTTCCGGGGAAGGACATCGGTCCGGTCATCTCGGTCGCCGCGAAAGAGCGAATCGAGAAATACATCGCGGAAGCGGAAGCTGCTGGAGCGAAGGTACTGGTGGATGGGCGCCGAGCCGTGGTGAAGGGCAAGGAAGGCGGATACTTCATCGGGCCGACGATCATCGACCACGTCACTCCCGATATGCGAATCGCTCAGGACGAAGTCTTCGGACCAGTGCTGGTGATCATCCGCGCCAAGGACATCGACGAAGCGCTGAGAATCGAGAACGCGTCGCCTTATGGAAATGCCGCGTCCGTGTTCACGGAGAGTGGCGGCACGGCCCGATACGTGATGGAGCACGCGAGCGCCGGAATGGTCGGCGTCAACGTGGGCGTTCCGGTTCCGCGCGAGCCGTTCTCGTTCGGCGGCTGGAACGATTCCAAATTCGGCGTCGGTGACATTACGGGACGGGGATCGATCGAATTCTGGTCGCAGGCGAAGAAGATGACCACGAAATGGAATAAGGAAGCTGGCACTAATTGGATGTCTTAGCGGAGTAAAGAGTTCTTCGCGGGGCTCCGGAAGTCGGGTCGCTGCGATAACAATTCGGAGGCTGTATGGCCGTTGATAGATCGGTGAGCTTCACCGGGATCAAGTTCGAGAATCCCTTTCTGCTCTCCTCGGCGCCGCCGACTGAGTCGGAATCGAACATTACGCGCGCGTTCGAAGCTGGATGGGGCGGAGTGGTTACGAAGACGATAGGGCTCCATCCTGTTGTCAAC
>Ga0193727_1000594_pt1 | contig 14177 bp, 14 predicted proteins | sample H2c2metaG_FD_143051 | JGI IMG/M metagenome (GOLD analysis project Ga0193727, IMG submission 143051) | Soil microbial communities from a riparian zone of the East river system, Colorado, United States - H2c2 | ecosystem: Environmental > Terrestrial > Soil > Riparian zone | place: USA: East River...
CGCCCATCATCTCGGCTGCAGCCGCGCAGATCCTCGGCAAGCATCCGGAGTACACGCCTGACCAGGTGAAGGGTGCCCTGATGGCCTCCACCAAGGCTGTCGACGGTGCACCGGTCGGATCGGTTGGCGTGGGCGAGATCCAGGTGACGAACGCGGCGGCCATGAAGACGCCGCCGAACCCGAACAAGGCGCTCGAGCAGTTCGTGAAGCCGGACCTGACAGGCTCGTCGGTCTTCGACGCGGTCAGCTGGTCGGACATGGCGAAGGCGAACGTCTCCTGGGACTCCGTCTCCTGGGCCGACGTCTCCTGGGCGGACACGGCCGCGAGCGCAGTCTCCTGGGCCGACGTCTCCTGGGCCTCGGTCTCCTGGGCGGACGTCTCCTGGGCCGACGTTTCCTGGGCAGATGTCTCATGGGCCGACTCCTCGTACGAGGATGCTGCCGAGGGCGACGCCGCGGCCGATCCGTCGGCCTACGAGCTGACTCCGGAGCAGGCGGCCGAGATCATGGCCGACCCCGAGACCGCTCCCGATCCGAGCAACCTGCCCGGCGACATCGCCGCGGCGCTCCCTGAGCCCGCGGCACCCGAAACGGGCTAGGCGACGGACGGGGCGCACGTTGAGACGAGGGCCGGGAGCAATCCCGGCCCTCACTCGTTCGGGGGATATTCGGGCCGTACCGAAAAAGGGGGATGTGACCCCCGTCCGAGGGGCGTAGCTTCCGGAGTGGTGAACCGGCAGGTGTGCTTCACCACGTGCGATGGCTTCGTGTTCCTGCGGCGCCGCGCGAGGCGCGGAGATTAGGAGACGGTGAGCGGCCCGATGACCAGCTTCGAGCCAAGCAAGACCCAATCGGGAGGGAGCGCATGAGCGCGGTCCCGAGCCCGATCGCTCACGACGTCGAGACGAGCGGCTCGCCGAAGCTCGCAGCCAGGGCCGCGGTCTACTTCTTCGTCGTCGCCGCCTTCACCACGGCCGTCTCGCTGCCGCTGCTGTCGCGGCTGAGCCCGCACACACCGGGCTGGACGACCTTCGTCATCCTCGGCACGATCGCGGCCGTCGCGCAGCTGTTCGTCGTGCGCACGCCGCGGAACCAGTCGTACCACACGACGATCGTTTTCCTGATTCCGGCCGCGATGCTCCTCCCGCCGGAGCTCGTCGTCCTGATCGGCGTCGCGATGCACATCCCGGAATGGCTGAAGAGCCGCAGCGCCTGGTACATCCAGATCTTCAACATCTGCAACTGGACGCTCTCGATGCTCGCGGCCTATGCGGCCTTCCACGGCATCCTCGGGATCGGCGGCGCCACCGACGTCAACTACGCGCTCGCCGGCCTTGCCGCAGCCGCCTCGATCGTCGGCGTCAACCATCTCTTGATGGCCCCGATGCTGCACCTGGCACGCGGCCATTCGCTGCGCGAGTCCGGCCTGTTCTCGTTTCCGAGCCTCTCGACCGACCTCGTGCTGGCGATGCTCGGCGTCGCGATGGCGACTTTCTGGGGCGCGAATCCCTGGCTGATTCCGTTCGCCGTCGCCCCGCTGCTGCTGATCCACCGTTCGCTGAGCGTCCCACAGCTGCAGGAGGAGGCGCGCGTCGACCCGAAGACCGGCCTCTTCAATGCAAGGCACTTCGCGCTCGCGCTGAACGAGGAGCTGCTGCGCGCCGAGCGCTTCGAGCGGCCGCTCTCGTTGATCATGGCCGACCTCGACCTGCTGCGCGACATCAACAACACCTACGGCCATCTCGCCGGCGACGCGGTGCTTCAGGGCATCGCCGAAGTGTTCCGCTCGCACTTGCGCCACTACGACGTCCCGGCCCGCTTCGGCGGCGAGGAGTTCGCGATCCTGCTCCCGGAGACGACACCGGAGCAGGCCTTCGAGATCGCCGAGCGGATCCGGCGCACGGTTGCCGCTCGCACCTACGACGTCGAGACCTCGAGCGAGCCCATCCGCGCCACGGTCTCGATCGGCGTCGCGGCGTTCCCGCGCGACGGAGCCGACGCGAACGAGCTGATCCACCAGGCCGACCTGGCCGTCTACCGCGCCAAGCTTCAAGGCCGCAACCGCGTGCTCGATGCGAGCTCCGAGCCGCTGCTGATGCCGGAGAAGCGCCAGAGCCGGCTCGTCGCGGTTCCGGAGGACGGCGACCACATCGTGCCGCTGCCTCCTCCCGCCGAGAGCGTCCCAGATCTCGAGCGCCGCCACCCGCGGCCTCACGCGATGCACGGGCCTCGGTTCCTCTCGCTCTCGCGGCGCCTCGCGGTCTTCGTCGGGATCGTCAGCGCCGTCGGCCTCGTGGCCAGCTCGCTCGGCGCGATCTACGGCCACAGCACGGACTGGCTCGGCCTGATCGCGCTCGTCGCGCTCGTCGGCGCCGGCCAGGCGCTCGCGCTTGAGGTCGACGACGGCTCGATCTCGGTCAGCGCAGTCGGCTCGATTGCCGGGGCTGCGCTGTTCGGCGTCCGCGCGGCCATCGCCCTGGCGATCACGATCGCCGCAGTGGAGTGGAGCGCCCGGCGGTCGCCGTTCCACTACGTGGTCTTCAACATCGGCACGCTCGCGCTCTCCTCGCTCGCAGCGGCCGCGGTCTTCACGTCCGGCTTCCTGGCGCCGGACGGCATGCAGAAGTTCGTCTACGTCGCGGCGGGTATCGCTGCGGGCGGTACCTACTTCATGGTCAACATGACGCTGCTGAGCGCGGTGGTCGCGATCGAGGGCCACGAGCGCTGGTGGGCGGTCTTCAAGGAGCGCTTCGCTTGGCTTGCAACCCACTACCTCGTCTACGGCTTCATCGGCGGCGTGATCTGGGTCGGCAACGAGTCGGCCGGCCTCTGGGCCCTCGCCGTCTTCGCAGTGCCGCTGCTGCTGATGCGCAAGACGCAGGAGGCCTACCTGCGGCACACGCAGCGCAGCGCCCAGAAGCTCCGCGCCGCTGCCGAGACGATCCAGACCCAGAACGTCTCGCTCGAGCACGCCAACCGGCTGCTCAAGGAGCGCTCGACGGCGGCCATGCAGAGCCTCTCGGCCACGGTCGACGCTCGCGACGCCTACACCGCCGGCCACTCGCGGCGGGTGCAACAGCTCGCGCTGGCGATCGGCCGCGAGCTCGGCCTCTCACAGGCAGAGCTCGACCTGCTCGGGCACGCGGCGCTCTTCCACGACATCGGCAAGCTGGCGATCCCGGATGCGATCCTGCTCAAGCCCGCGAGCCTGACCACGGAGGAGTGGGAATTGATGCGGCGGCACGCCGACGAGGGCGCGCGCATCATCGACCGCCTCGGCTTCCTGAACGACGCCGTCCCGGCAATCAGGCACCACCACGAGCGCTTCGACGGCGCCGGCTACCCGGACGGGCTGAAGGGGGAGGAGATCCCGCTCGGCGCCCGGATCATCCACGTCGCCGATGCGCTCGACTCGATGCTCACGACCCGCATCTACCGGGCCGCCAGGCCCGCCTCGGAGGCGCTGGACGAGCTCCGCCGCGCCGCAGGCACCCAGTTCTGTCCGCGCTGCGTCGCGGCGCTCGAGCGGATCCTGCCGATCGAGGGCCTCGACGGCGAGGACCTGCGCCCGCAGGTCTTGGTCGCGTCCTAGTCGGCCACGCTTTCAATCGCCCGCAAACGCTAGCCCGCAGTTTGCGAGAGGGCGAAGTTGCTCTATCCTTATTGGAGAAGCAGATGCCCCGCCGGCCCCAGTACCGCGCGCTCGCGGGCATCGACCGGAAGGCGCTCGAGGCCTTCCAGGCCGGCATCCGCAAGCGCTACACGGACGAGCAGATCCTCGCCGAGCTCTCCGCGTGCGCCAAGCGGCTCGGGCGCTCGCCGACGATGCGCGAATTCGCCGCCGACGGGGAGACGAGCGTCCATCCCCAGACGGTGATCGAGCACTTCGGCAGCTGGAACGAGGCCAAGCGCAAGGCCGGCCTCGTGCCCCGCCGCTTTGCCACCCGCGACGAGCTGCTGGAGCTGCTGAAGGGACTGGGAGAGGAGCTGGGGCGCATCCCGACTGCCCGGGACATCGAGGAGCACCGCGGCCGCATGCCGTCGAAATCCCTCTACTGGCACACCTTCGGCTCGCTGGCGAACGCCCTGCGCGAGGCCGGCTTCGACGTCCCGGTCGGAGAGGAGAAGCTCGAGCGCGCGCTGGAGCAGGGGATGGAGCTCGCGAAGACGATCGGCCGGCTGCCGAAGTTCGCCGACTGGTCGGAAGCGCGCAAGCGCGACGACGCGATGCTGACCGAGTGGCAGATCTACCGCATGTTCGAAGGCCGCAAGGGCGCCTGGTCGACCTTCCAGTTCCTCGTCCGCGAGCGACTGGTCACGTCCGGGACGGACGTCGCCAGCGACGGCACGATCGAGTAGATCGCTAGAGCGAGGCCAGCGCCGCGAGGCGCTGCAGGCAGAACGCGCCTTCCTGCGGCGCGCGCACGGCCGGGAGCTTGGACTCCTCGAAGTCCCGGTCGGGCTTGAAGCGGAACTTCTCCAGCACCTCGCCGTCGCCGACCACCGCAAGCGTGCCCTCGGCGAGCTCGCGCTTGCGCAGCTTGAGGGGCAGGAACCGCTCGGCCACCTCGAGCGCGGCCTTGGTCGAGGCGAACAGGAGCTCATCGTGGCCCTCCGCGATCCAGAGGGGCCGGCCGACGCCGCGGGCCAGGAACAGGGTGCGGGGGCGCCGCGCGTCGAGCCAGGCGGTCGCCATCGAGCCGCGGAGCTGCTCCAGGGCGCCAGGAGCGCCCTCGTGAGCCTCGGCGAGCGCGAAGATGGCCTCCGAGTCGACCGTCATCTCCGGCTCGGCACGCTCGAAGCCATGCTCTTCCATCAACTCGTCGTCGTTGAGGATGACCCCGTTGTGCACGCCCACGACGGCGCCGTGGCGGATCGGGTGGTTGTTGGCCTCGATCCGGGGGTGACCCTTTGTGTAATCACGCACGTGGATCAGGGCTTCGCTCGCGCTGGTTGGGAGCACGACCTGCTCGAGCAGGGCGCTGGCGCCGGAGCGCTGCTTGTGGATCGCCGCCTTGCTCGTGCCGCGCCGGTAGGCGTACCCGACGGCGTCGGCGCCGCGCTCGGCGATGCCCGCGAGCAGGGCCTGGGCGGCGAGAGTCCTGTCGATCCGACTCGACGCGCTCAAGCTATATCCGGCGATTCCGCACATATCTCTCTAGAAGACCCCTTGCACGAGACTGGCGACCCCAAACACGGCCGCCACTGAGTCTGACGTTGGCTTCGGCTGAGAGTTAGGCATCTATGTGTGCCTCCTCGGTTCGACGGCGCCCTCCCTGATCCCTCGTGTGGGTGCGATCGTCCCTCAAGCGAGGGAGTGGCCCAACCGATAGAGGCTGCGTGATGGAGCAGCGGCCGCTCCCGGAAGCGCTCCCGGCGCCCGACGCACCCGAGCCCAGGCTCGAGGTTGTGCCGGCCCCGGCGGACGTCGACGCGGTCGACGCCGTCGAGACGGAGCCGACGGAGCCTCAGACGGCAGACCCGCTCAAGCTCTACGTGCGCCAGATCGGCGACGGGCCGCTTCTCACCCCGGCCCAGGAGCGCGAGCTCGCCCGCCTGAAGGACGAGGGCGACGAGGCCGCCAAGCGCAAGCTGATCGAGTCGAACCTCCGTCTTGTGATGTCGATCACGCGCAACTACACGAAGGCCGGCGTCCCGCTGCTCGACCTGATCCAGGAGGGCAATCTCGGCCTGATCCGCGCGGTCGAGAAGTTCGACTACAAGCTCGGCTTCAAGCTTTCCACGTACGCGACCTGGTGGATTCGCCAGGCCATCACCCGCGCGCTCGCCGACCAGGGCCGGACGATCCGGCTGCCGGTTCACGTCGCCGAGCAGGTGCGCCGCGTGATGCGCTCACGCCGCATCCTCGCCCAGAAGCTCAACCGCGAGCCGTTGCTGCCCGAGATCGCCAAGGAGAGCGGCTTCCCGATCGAGCGCGTGCGAACGCTGCTGGAGCTCGTCGAGGACCCGGTCAGCCTCGAGACCCCAGTCGGCGACGGCGAGAGCCTCTACGGCGACCTGATCGAGGACCTGAAGACCGACCGCCCCGACACGGTGACGGCCGAGCACCTTCGTTCCGCCGAGCTCGCCCAGGCGCTCCTGCGGCTCACGCCGCGCATGCGCCATGTGGTCTCGCGCCGCTTCGGGCTCGACGGCGAGCCGGCCCAGACGCTCGAGGAGGTCGGCTCCGACCTCGGCATCACGCGCGAGCGCGTGCGCCAGCTCGAGGCCCGCGCCCTGCGTGAGCTGCGCCTGGTTGCGCCCGCGCTCCAGCTCTACCTGCGCGGCGAGTAGCCTGGGCGGCGTGGAGCCGCTCTTCGTCGACTGCCACTCACACGTCGTGCCCTCGGGCGACGACGGCGCGAAGACGACGGCGGACGGCCTCGAGCTCTGCGACCTGGCCACCGCCACGGGCACCGCGATCCTGTTCGCCACGCCGCACGTCTGGCCGCATCTGCCGCTGACCGAAGCACGGGAGCAAGAGGTTCTGTCCGCGTACGAGCGGCTGAAGGCCGGGGCGAGCCTCGAGCTGCGGCTGGGCTTCGAGCTGACGCCCGCGCCGCCGCTGCTGCGCGAGGATCCGGCCCGCTACCTGCTCGAAGGCACCGACGTCGTCCTGGTCGAGATGCCGTTCCCGGGGCCCGCCGCCGATCTGATCGAGCTCGCCGAGCACATCGAGTGCGCCGGGCTGCGGCCGCTGGTCGCCCATCCCGAGCGCACGGAGCCGATCCGCGAGCGGCCGGAGCTCGCCCATGAGCTGGCACAGCGCTGGCCCTTGCAGGTGAACGCCACGAGCCTGCTCGGGCGGCACGGCGAGGAGAGTGAGGAACTCGCGTGGCGCCTCGTGGAGGCCGGCGACGCGGCGGTCGTGGCCTCTGACGGCCACCGCTTGAGCAGGCCCGCGCGGCTCGACGAGGCCTACGAGCTCGTCAGGGCCAGGGTGGGGGAGGATCGAGCGCTGCCGCTTTTCGACGGCTCGGCGCTCGGGCTCAGCTCCGGGCGACCGACTCCATCTCGCGCAACCGCGCCAGGCGCTTGAGCGCCTCGGTCTCGATCTGGCGCACGCGCTCGCGCGTCAGTCCGAGCCGCCGGCCGATCTCCTCGAGCGTCTTCGGCTCGGCGTCGTCGAGGCCGTAGCGCAGGATCAGCACCTGCCGCTCGCGGTCGCCGAGCGCGTTCAGCGCCTCCGCCAGCGCCTGACAGCGCAGCGAGACCTCGACCTCCTCGTCCGGGAGCGGGCCGTCGCCGGCGACGAAATCGCCGAAGACCGCGTCTTCGGTCTCGCCGACCGGCTGGTCGAGGCTCGTCGAGGCGCGGGCGGCAGCCTTCACCTCGTGCGCCTGCGCGATCGGCAGGTTCGCCTCCTCGGCGACTTCCTCGAGCGTCGGCTCGCGGCCGAGCTGCGTCCAGAGCGTGCGCTCGGCGCGGTTCAGCTTCTGCATCCGCTCGACGATGTGGACCGGCATGCGGATCGTGCGCGCCTTGTCGGCCAGCGCCCGCGCGACGGCCTGGCGGATCCACCAGGTCGCGTACGTCGAGAACTTGTAGCCGCGGCGCCAGTCGAACTTCTCGACGGCGCGGATCAGGCCGAGCGTGCCCTCCTGGATCAGGTCGAGGAACGGCAGGCCCTGGTTGCGGTAGTTCTTGGCGATCGAGACGACCAGGCGCAGGTTCGACTGGATCATCCGCGTCTTGGCCTCCGGGTCGCCGCGCTCGATGCGCTTGGCGAGCTCGACCTCCTGCGCCGCGGTCAGCAGCGGGTGGCGGCCGGCGTCGCGCAGGAACAGCTGCAGCGCGTCCGTGGTCGTCTCCTGTGCGACCGGCGCCGGCGGTGGAGGAGGCGGGGCCTCCTTCTGCTCGCGCTCTGGCTCCGAGACCTCGATCCCGCGCTGCTCGAGCTCGCGGAAGACGGCGTCCGTCTCGAGCGGGTCCAGCTGCAGCGGCTCGAGCACCTCGATCAGCTCGGCATAGCGAAGCGACCCGTGCTGCTCCGCCTGTTCGAACAGGTCGTGCAGCTCGGGAGTCGCCAGCACGTTCTCGATTTCGACCGCGGTCATCCCTGCAACCTAGCTAGCTTCCTGCCACGAAGCGCGCCCGCCGAAACCCTCTCGCTGCGCGATGTTCGCCCCAACGCACGATAACGGGTGTTATGTCAAGTTGAGACACGAGGGCTGCGACGGCGACTCCCACCCCGGTCGCCTCGGTTGGACCAAAAAAATTCGCCGAGTCGGTCTCCGTTTCGTCCACCGTTTTCGCTGACCTTCCCCTTGCGGGTACTGCCTTCGAACTCGGCTTCGACCTACTCCGGTTCCGTGCTCGGCGCAAGAAGGAATCTAGGGGCACTGTCCACACGGATCAAGGGCTCTGAACCACGTCGAAGCCGCAATTTGCGGAAATTCAATTATCCACATTTCCACAGCAGGGCGTGCAGCTTGTGGATAACCCCGAACGGTCGCCGAGGCGGTTAGAGTCCGCGCCGTGCACCTTCGAGCTCCGTCGTTCTCGCGCGGCGTGATCGCCTTCATCTGGGCGCTCGTCTTTGGGCTCTACGTCTGGCTCGGAGGGCTTGCCGTCGGCGTTAACGGCGGCACCGCGTTCATCTTCGGCGCGGTGACCGGGTTCGTGGTCTTTCTGCTGGTGATGGCCTTCGGCGCCGACGCGCCGACGCGTCAGCCTCGGCGCGCCGACCGGCGCTGAGAGCCGGCGAGCGCGAAGACGAGCACGCGGGCGAGCTCGGCCCCGATCTTCTCGCGCAGCCGCTCCAAGACGGGCTTGCGCCGCGGTGCGGCCTCCGCGCAATGCGCGAGCAGCAGGTCGAGGCGCTTCGGGTGGCGGCTGTCGAGGGCGGCGCTCATGCGTCCTTGGTATCGGCCCCGGTCCAGCCCGCCGCATCCCTCCCGGGAGGGACGAACGAACGGGCTGCGATGGTTAGTCGGTGCGGGCGGGCTCGCGCTCGCGCGCGACCTCGTCCTCGCGGTCGGCCTCGGCCTCGCGCTCCTCGCGCGCGGTCGGCCGGTCGTCCACCTCGGGCGGCGGAGCCGCGCCCCCGGCGGGCACCGAGGCTGCGCGCCGGCGCCGGCCGAACGGGCCGTACGCGGCCGGGCCGGACGTGTCGAACGTGAACCCGAACACGAGCCCCACGCCGAAGGCCAGGACAGCGACGTACTCGGTCAGGTCTCGGACGAGGCCGAGGATCCCGATGTCGTCCGACCAGCTGAGGACGTGCGAGCGGAACCAGTTCGCATCGGGCTGGTGTGCGATCACGACCCACCCCGCCGCGACGAGCACCGGGAGGAACGCGATCAAGAAGACGTTCAGCGACAGCCGCGGCCAGCCCCACTTCGTCCAGCCGCCGAGGATCTGCGAGAACGCCATCGCAAGCCCCGCGGCCGCGATCAGCCCGTAAACGGCCCAGTAGCCGCCGTTCGAACCCCCGTCCACCTGGGTTGCGAGCCAGACCAGCACGCCCGCGGCGGCCGCACCGAGCAGTGTGATCGTTCCACGTGTCAAGCCGTACATGGCATCACCTCCGCGCCGGTCGTACCCGGTCGGCGAGAAGTGAACCGTCGCTACTGCAGCTTCAGGCGGCGGCTGTCAAAACCGGCCGAGTACAGCTCGGCGACGAACTCCTCCACCAGTCGCTCGGCGTCTCCGGCGAAGACGTGCGCCACCACGCCGATCTCGCGGTCGTTGTGGAACGGCACGTCGAGGTGCTGCGTGCTGACGAGGTTGATCGAGACGCTGCCGCAGACGGGGCAGCGGACGGCCAACCCGACCTCCTCCCCGCGCCCCGCCGGAGCGAGCACGAGAAAGGCCGACGGGAACACCGGCCGCGGCCGCTCCTCGGCGTAGCAGAAGAAGCTCCAGGGCCACTCGCCGGCCTGGATGCGCCGGGCAGCCAGATCGGCGAGCTCGGCTTCGAGCGGCTCGACGTTCGCGGTCATCAGGTTGAGGAAGGTCGCCTCGCCTCCAAGCCCGAGCGGCGCCCAGTCCAGCTCGTCGTGGCCGACTAGGCCGGGGTGCTCGCCGCCGCAGGCACATCCGAACTCGACCTCGAAGACCGCGGGCTGCGCCGGCCCGGGTAGCTGCTCGAGCCGGCGGAACGACGACAGGGCGACGCGCGCTTCCCCGCGCTCCGGGCACGAGAACGTGTACCGGGTCGTGAGCGCGTCGTACATCACCTCGTTGTAATCGGCACCTCGGACGCTAGTAGTGAATCAGCGACTGGACCTCGTAGTCCTCGAGCTGCTTCCGTCCCTCGAGGAAGTCCAGCTCGATCACGAACGACACGCCGACGATCTCGCCGCCGAGCTGCGCGGCGAGGTCGCAGATCGCCTTCGCGGTGCCGCCCGTGGCGAGCACGTCGTCGTGCACGAGCACGCGCTGGCCGTGGGCGATGGCGTCGGCGTGGAGCTCGAGCGAGTTCTCGCCGTACTCGAGCGCATACGTGGCGCTCACGGTCTTCCACGGCAGCTTTCCGGGCCGGCGCGCGGCGACGAACCCGCAGCCGAGCTTGTAGGCGAGGGCGGCGCCAAGAATGAACCCGCGCGCCTCCGCGCCGAGGATCACGTCCGGCTTGCGGGGCTCGACCCACTCCGCCAGCAGCTCCACCGTCTCGTTCAGCGACGCTGGATCGGCGAGCAGCGGCATGATGTCCTTGAAGACGATCCCGGGCTCCGGGAAGTCCGGGACGTCGCGGATCTTGGCCTTCAGGTCGTCGACTCCCATCAGTGGCCGGCGACGTGCCGCAGATCACGCCAGAAAAGCAGCTGCGAGAGCTCCTGCGCGACCTCCGCGAGGGTCTGCAGCTGCTGGACGGCAGCATCGCGGCGCTCGGCGTTCCGCGAGCGCAGGGCCGGCGCGACCACCTGCTCGAGCAGGCCGGCCTCGCGGTCGGCCGCCGTGCGGAACGTGCGTAGGTGGCGCGCCGAGATCCCGAAGCGCGCCAGTTTCGAGCACGCGACCGCAATCTCGACATCTCCGGCGGGATAGAGCTTCTCGCCGCCCTCGCGGCGCGGCTGCAAAAGCCCGAACTCCTCCAGCTCGCGCGCCAGCTCGGACGTGATCGCCGCGCGCTCGCAGAGCTCGCCGAGATCGAGCTCGTCGTCCGGGTCGGCGAGGCCGACCGCACGACGGCGCCGGCGCTCCTTGCCGGCACCCGACGGCGAGGCGAGCTCCTGTCGGATCACGCGCAGCGGCAGGAACTCGTCGCGTTGCAGGCGCAGGATCGTCTCCAGCCGCTCGACGTCGTCCTCGCTGAAGAGGCGGTAGCCGCTCTGAGTCCGGCGCGGGGCGAGCAGGCCCTGGTCCTCCAGGTAGCGGATCTTCGAGATCGAGATGTCGGGGAACTCGGCCTGCAGCCGGCGGCAGACCGTCCCGATCGTGAGCAGCCGCGAGCGCTCGGTTGTCGCCACGGCGGTGCTCATTTCTCGAGGAAGCTGAGTTTGTACTTACCGATCTGGAGCTCGTCGCCGTTCTCCAGCCGGCCCGACTCGATGCGCTTGCGGTTGAGGAAGGTGCCGTTCAGGCTGCCCTGGTCCTCGATGAAGAACGCGTCGTCCTTCTGCACGAGCACGGCGTGCTTGCGCGAGACAGTCACATCGTCGAGGAACACGTCGCAGTCCGGGGAGCGGCCGATCGTGGTGCGCTCGCCGTTCGGGACGAAATGCTCGCCCGAGCGGCCGCCGCCGGAGCGGATGACCAGCGCCGGGCCTTCGGCGCCGAGCTCCTCCAGCGTGAGCGCGCCCTCCTCCTCACCCTCTTCGGGCGTGTAGCTCATCGTCGTCTCGGAGCCGGGCTCGTCCCTGACGAGGGCTGCGCCGCAACGGGAGCAGAAGTTGGCGGCCTCCGGGTTCTGGAACCCGCACTCCGGGCAGTAGATGTGACTCATCTACCCCTCGTCCGGCGGGGCTGCCTTGCCGGCGAGGATGGCTGCGAGCTTGTCGACGTCGACGTCTTCGAGCACGCTCTTCCCCCCGGTCTTCTGCAGTCGTGCCTGGAGCTCGGCGCGCAGCAGGTCGATCCTCCCGTGCAGGATGCGCCGCCGGTACGAGACTTCGAGCTCTTCCTTCGTCAGCTGGTCGATCAGCTGCTTGAGGTCGGCGTCTGTGAGCGAGCCGAGATCCGGAAACGGTTCCACGTAGGCCTTTCGTCCGCTGGCGGGAGCGCTCCTAGTCAAGCAGAAGGCGCCCGAAGGGTCAACCTTAGCTTGAGGCTCGGGCGGCAGTGGTGGCGCCCTCGGACTCCATGATCTCCTCGACGAGGGCGCGCAGCTCGTCCTCCAGCTCGACCGACACCTCCTCCGTCGCACCTTCGGCGTAGATGTGGACGAGCGGTTCGTCTGGATCGGGCAGGAGCTGCGCCCAGCCACGCTCGTCGAAGACCTTGATCCCGTCCAGGAGGTCGACTTCGCGGTCGCGCAACCGCTCCGTCAGCACCCGCATCACCGTTCCCTTCAGCGACCAGGGGCACGGCACTTGCCGGTGGACGAGCGTGCTCGCCGGTAGCTCCGCGACGAGCTCCGACAGCGGCCGGTCAACCGGCGCCAGCAGCTCGAGCAGCTTGCAGAGGCTCGCCACGGCGTCGTAGGCCGGCAGGAACTCCGGAAAGACGTAGCCCCCGCCGACGGCGCCCGCGAAGATCACGCCATCGCCGGCCGCCGCCTTCGTCAGCTCGGCCAGCGAGGCGGGCGTCCGGATCACCTCGAGCTCGCTGCCCTCGACCAGGTCGTCGACGTGGCTCGTGACCGTGATCGGGAAGGCAACCTTGCCCTGGCGCCCGTCGGAGCCCATCAGGCGCAGGTAGAGCAGCAGGGCCTGCTCGACCGGGATCTCTCGTGCCTGCTCGTCGATCAGGAAGATCCGCTCGCCTGCGCGGTCGAAGACGACGCCGAGGTCGGCGCCGATCGCCGAGACGAGTCGCTTCGCCTGGGCGACCGCTTCGCGCAGGCCCGTGGGCGGCTCGCTGGTGTCCGCGGAGAAGCCGTGCGCCGAGACCGCCTCGACGCCGAGCGGCCCGATCAGCAGCGGCAGCACGTACGAAGTGGCCGAGTAGCCGTAGTCGACCACGAGCCGGAAGCCGCGGGCGCGGATCGCCTCCACGTCGAGGCCGGAAAGCAGGTCCTGGGCGTAGCTCTCGCGCACGCGCGCCGGGTAGGTGACCGAGCCGACCTCGTTGAAGGCTGCTCGCCGGAACTCGAACCGGGTGTAGTGCTTTTCGATCTCCTTCTGCAGCGCGGCGGTGAGCTGGATCCCGGGCTGCTCGTAGAAGCGGATCTCGAGCACCTCCGGGTCGCTGTAGCTGACGCCGATGTGGAAGCCGGCGTCGTAGCCCTCGCTCTTCAGCAGGTGGCGGCTGACCGAGGACGGCAGCACGCGCAGGTCGGCGACGTTGACGCCGGTCGAGTTGAGGCCGGAGATCATCGCGCGTTTGATCATCCGGCAGGCGGCGGGGGCCTCGCGGCTCGCGACCACGCGCCCGCCGCGCTTGAGCGCCGTCCCGAGCGCCGCGGCCAGGCGCACCGCCGTTTCCGGCGTCAGGTCGACGTTCACGAGCCCGGAGACGCCCTCCTTGCCGAACAGGTTGGAGGAAACGTGGGACTCCCAGATCAGGCTCTCGTGGATCTGCGCGCCGGTCTCGACCTCCTTGTACGGATAGATCCGCACCTGCGGCAGCACCGCGCTCTGCGCGCCGAGTGTGACCTCGTCGCCGATCGCGGCGCCTTCGTGGACGTGCGCGTGGGCGCGGATGTCGCAGGCCCGCCCGACGACGGCACCCTCGATGCGGGCGCTGCGGCCGATGTGCGTCGCTGCGTCGATCACGGAGCGCTCGGTCCGAGCCCGCTCGAGCAGCGTCACGCTGGAGCCGAGCACCGAATAGGCGCCAACTGAGGCGTCAGGCGCCACGCGGCAGTAGTTGCCGAGGTAGGCCGGCCCCTCGATCGCATCGAGGTCGTCGACCTCCACCCCTTCCCCCAGCCAGATGTTCCCGCGCAGGCGTATGCCCGCGATGTTCAGCTGCACGCGCTCGTCCAGCGCGTCGAAGTTCGCCTGCCGGAACTGGTCGAGGTTGCCGATGTCCTGCCAGTAGCCGTCGAGCACGTGCCCGTAGAGCGGCCGGCCCATCTCCAGCAGCAGCGGGAACAGCTCCTTCGAGAAGTCGTACGGGCCGCCGGCGGG
>Ga0193727_1000596_pt1 | contig 14164 bp, 27 predicted proteins | sample H2c2metaG_FD_143051 | JGI IMG/M metagenome (GOLD analysis project Ga0193727, IMG submission 143051) | Soil microbial communities from a riparian zone of the East river system, Colorado, United States - H2c2 | ecosystem: Environmental > Terrestrial > Soil > Riparian zone | place: USA: East River...
CTGGTCAATAAATAGGCGCCTACTGCCGCGGTCCCAATGAGCAGCAAGGTTTGCGTATCCATCTTTCCCATGGTTCGTCTCATGCGTAAAGTTTTAACATGCCCAATAAATTAATAAATTTCTTATGGTCCCGGCTTGCGAGATCGGCAAGCATTTCCAGGTGCTCGGCCAGATCGGGATCATGGGTAATTAGCACCTGCAAGGCCCGGTTGATTTGTGCAACCTGGTCCGGTGAAGGTTCCACCCCTGCAACCTTGCCAATCTGTTGCGGCCCCGGTGGAATCTGATTATTCATAGGAAATAAGTTGAACCGGTCCAGCAGAGAAACTACTTTGCCAGCAATGGCCTGCTTGATTTCCGGCATCTCCAATAAGCCATTCAGCATACCGGCTATGCCACCCACCGCCTCGGGTTCATTATCCATGTCCTCGTTGAAGCGTTTGGATATCTCCCCGATCTTTTCTTCCAGCTCCCCGATCTTCTTTAGAAAAATCTCATCCCGCTCATTCATTCGCAGGATGGACCGGGAGGGATAATCCCCTTCCGTGAGTTTGAAATTGAAACTGGCATGGTACGGGGTTGCATTGGTGATCTTCGCCTTTTTCGGAAGTTCTTCGTAGACACATAAGGTATAGGTCGCTACCGATTCCTGTTCGCACATTTCCAGATATTTGAACAACCGTTGTTTCCCGGCCTCAATATCGTTACCATCATAGGATAGGTTCATGGCCTTCCCACACCACAGGGACCAGGGGGCAAGCCCCATGTTCTCGTAGGCCTCGATTGCCTTTTTTATCCCCTTAAACTGTATCGGTCCCCCTGCATTTGCCATAACTTAAAATTGTAACGGTAACCCCTACATCATTTGCAAACCACCCGGCAGGCAATCGAAATTGTCGCGGGCCTCCCTCAATTTCTGCATGGTTCCCGGCTTCAATCTCTGGTACACAATACCGAAGATAAAAGCAAACTGGGTATCAATTGCAAATGGGGTCGGTGTGCTAATGTAACTTTTCGTCCAGTCAACCTGCAGATTTTCAAATTGATTCAATTCACTGGTAAAAAAGTTGGTAGCTACGCTGTTGTAGACATTCTTCAACTTAATCAGTGGTATGCGAAAAATACTTTCCTCCCCTTCCACATACAGGGTCAACGCAGCTTTGGCGCATACGGCAGCCGTGGCTACCGGGTTGGTATTGAAGTCTACCGGTATCGCAGCCACATCATAGGTTTCGATGGCACGAACTACGATGTCTTTGGTTACATCGCTGCGTAATTGCGGGATATCGGGAAAATTGAAACGACTGGCTGTAGAGGCCGCTGGAATTACCAGCTCGATCATTTCATAACGTTTTTGTGGACGCATGGTTAAACAGTTTAAAGAAAAGCAAATATTGCAGGAGGTTATCTATCGGCCTCCCGCTGTCTTAGGTTCCCTTAGACCCCGAGGGGTTTTAGGTGATGATCGTACTGTTCTGCGCCAATACCCCGCGGAAAATAACGGTGATACGCTCAAACGTTTCCACAGCAGCCAGGGCAGCAGGCATGATCAGATTTAAAACACTGTTCTTTGATCCGATAAATACCAGGTTCGGTTCTACCGGGTAGAAACCATCCGAGGATAAATCTATCTGATCAATCGGTGAACCGGCGCCAAAAGCCGCGGTTGACTGTGTTTGTGGTACCAACCGGTGACGCGAGGCATCCCATGCAGGCAATACGATATCATTATTTACCGCAAGCTGAAAGTAACTGTTGTAAATCGTTTCTGCCGCCGCAGCAGTACCGGCGGTAGGGAATGCAATTGCATTCGGGTAGCTATGCAGCACCATAGTAGTATCTACATTGCTCGCGGGGTTCGATAAGAACACACCCCAGGATGCAGATATAAAGCTGTCTTGCTGATTCAACCGCTGCTCGGTATTGAAGATCGTACCGGCCGCGTTGTTCTGACTGGTCAGCACGGGAAACTGAAACTGCGTTTTGTTGGTAACCAATTGGTTTTCCAGACGCAGAAAGGACTGCGTTAATTTGGTCAGGTTAGCCGACAGGTTCGCCTTTACCATCATATCCACAGCATTCTTATAAATAAGCCTGCTGTTCATTGTTGATTGCTGTTGCATATACTATTTGTGGTTTGAAAGTTTTTAATTGCCGGGCAGGTTCTCCCCACCCGGCTTTTCCTCTTGTATCTGCTTTGATCGCGAAAAGGCGACCCGGTTTTTAATTGTCGAACAATGCGCCTACCACCATAAGATCGCGCTCCCCGCCTACCGCATTATCCATGTATCCGGGAGCACCTACACTGTTTTGCAGTTTCGGGGTATTCCGGTAAGCCATGTTTTTCGGCACTGCACCCAGTCCTGCAATACCTGGCAGAGAAAGGAAACTTTCATTGAGTGCAAACAGGGCACCGCCTGCAATCAACCCGGCTGCGACATCCACCGCCAAGGGGTTCCTGACAAACCGAGGGAGTAACACCCCCAGACCCACGGATGCGATACCACCCGACCAGGTAGGCAGGGAGGTAAACGATTTTTTTGCTGTCGAATTAATGAAGGTCGCACCGGCCGCACCGGCCGCAATGGCGACTACTTTCATAAAAATTCCTCCCACGCCACGCATGGCCCCGACTGTGTGGTGCCTTCTCTTATGTGTGGTCTTTTTCTTTTTCCTAGCCATGATGGTTTTTATTTTATAGTGAATGAATGAAATGCTTACAGTGTTTTCCGGTACTGCGTTTTCAACCGGTTAATGTGTTTGGATATTTTTCGCTTTGCCATCTTAGTGGTAGCTGCGAACTTCTGCGCTTCACCCCAGCCGATCTGCTCTTTTAGTTTATGCCTGGCAGCAGTCAAATGGTGAGAGACCGTTCCTGCGAGCACATGCCGGACCTTCACAGTCTGTCCGGTACGGATTGTTTTCGTCCGGCGTTTCGCTGGTTTTTTTTTATGCACGGTTCGTTTGCGTTTGGCTCCCACCGACCCACCCAGTTTTCCCGCACGATATTCTGCCCCCGCCTGGCGTTGTAGGGTAACACGTTTTTTACCGGGATGCTTTTTTGCCAACTGTTTCACCCGAGCATTAATTTTTGCAAGTGCTGTACTCATAGTATTATTTCTTAGCTGTGAAATAAAAAACCGCGGTCGCTGCCGCTATCAACACCAAAACCATCCCCCCACCACTCCCGGTCGCCGTAACTGCGGGTACTGTCTGCGTCTGGTTAACATTCTGCACCGGCGTTAGTACCCCTGTGTTCACATTATAGGGATTAACGCTCTGCTGTCCAGTAGACAGATTATCCGTTAAGGAAATCAGTGCCCCATAAGCGGGGGAAATAGCCGTGGCCACCCTGGACAAAACCAAACCGAATACCGCCCCGAACTTATCCCAAAAATTTACCGTGGCATCGGCCGGCGGATTGAAAAAATTATAAAGATCGTCTAACGGGTAAACGGCCCGTTGATCCGCTGTTAATTTCAAGGGGTCGTAAGTCTGCCAATTTAACAACCGGTACACGATCCCACCCACTGTCTTACCTCCCGGCGTTGTATAAGTGAACATATTATATTTATTTGCCCCTCCGTATTTATCAATCCAATTCTGCAAGGCACTAACCACATAAGAAACTTCCAGATTCGTTGGTAGCCGGAACTGATGAATATAGGTTCCGTGCAGTTTCAATGCCCCATTTTTTATGTAGGGCACTGGCAGGTAAGCCGGGTAGCCAACCGGTAGAGGAATATCTCCCGGTCCCATATTATCCACGGTTCCCGCATTCCCGATCCGTGCCCCAATCGGTCCGTCACAACTGCATGACCCCATTGCCGACCTGGTAGAAACCCGTTTATCCAATTCCCACATATACGGTTTATGCCGGTCGAACTGACTGATAACCGGATCAATCCAAATTTCCTGTCCCTGATCCTGCACCACCACGAAGACGTGACCGGGCAACCGGTTGAGCGGTTTGTAACTGACGAACCGAAACTTCCAATTGATCCGATCCCCCTTCCGTTTCATAGCATCCAGCACACCGGCAATAAAAAGAGCGTAGCACTTACAGTCCGAATACCCCCTCATGAGGATCGTATAAGGCGAAGAAACGTATTGAGATTCCTCGGGTTCTTCAAAATATCTTAGGTTCTGACGGCAAAAATCATATAACCGCCTGCAAACTTCCCGTACCGATCCCCCGCCAAAACAATGAACGATCTTATCATAATCCCGGCTACAGGCCTTGTGCTTGACCGTTACCTGATGTACAATATCCCCGGTCGTTTGATTTTCGATAATCAACTTCTCCTGTGGTGCTCGGCCGATAATCTTCGCTATTTGCAATCTGTTCATGCACTCTTAGGTAAATTGAAGGTTGATAGGATAAAGCATTGTTCCCACATTGGCCTGTCCACTCAAAGCAATTTTTGTATTGGTCACTGCTGACCCGTCCTCCAGGGTGTTGACTATGGAACTGATGACCCCGAAAACATTCGGGGAAATGGTAACGGGTATCTCCGTCTCTGCATTGGGTTGTATGGTAACGGGGTTGAAGAAGGTTACGTTCCCGGCGGCGCCGCCGTTGACCAGGAGGTTCCCGACAAAAGAATTTAAGGTAAGAGCGGAAGATGAGGGGTTCTGAATACCCAGGATCAATTGAAGGGTGCCGCCATTAACGTTAACACCCCTGGGGATGAAATTTAAGTTCCCGACTGCCTGCGCTTTGCGCCAGAGGAAGTACAACACCCCCGCTGCGGCGACCGGCAAAAGCCAATTGTTTTTAGTCACTGGTTGAACTGGTTTAAAAGGAAAGCACAGGCAGAGGTAATGAAAAAACCCCGAAAAAAACAAATTTTTCCGGGGTTTGCTGCGGCCATGCCGCAAATTACGGCTTTTTATTGAATAGCATCTAATGAGTAAATGACCACAATTAACCATACCGGTTTCGCCCGGTCATCAATTGACTGCATCAAGTTGAAATATTTAATGCTTACCGAGATATCGGTATCCTTCCACTGACTGAAAAACTGCTGCAGTCCTGCTTTTAAGTCTGCCCAACTGTGAAAGTCATTAATGTAAGATTGTTCCATTCCAACTGCTTTTAGATTGTTATTGTACCTGGTCAATTTGGGTGAACACCCGCATCGAAAAATCTCTTAAATCGAAGAAAAAGAAAAAATATTCACAAGTTATCCCCGTATGGGTCCAGCTTTCCACCCTAACGTACAGGTTTGTGTCCGTTATTTCAAATAGAACTTCCTTGGTACAGTTGGTGGGCATATTCTCCGCAATCCAGGTTTTTATTTTCTGTCTCGCATAGACAATGCCCGACCCGCGGCCAATATTATTTTCAAACCAGTGATTGCCTCCGGCATAACTCATGTTAACCGCAGCTTGGAGGTGCTGGTAATGATCTGCGAGACTGCTGCACTGGTTTCCCGTTCTACCAAGTTATCAATCCAGGTCTCGAATGCCATGCAGCCGGATAACACTGCATGCTGATCGTTTCCGCTTTTTGAACACATTTCCAGAAAGGCAGACATCAGCCTGCCAAATTCTAATCTGTCATTGAGTTTCATCGTTTATCCATTTACGTTTAATAATAATTTGTGTGTTCTCTGAATAGATGAGCATGGCGACAATATGTTGGTTTAGCTTCATGAATCTTATTGCCTTCGCATAGGCTTCACCATAAGAAATCATCCCATTAGTCAGGGGGTTGGAGCTTACCTCCGTTGGATAAATAGCCGCTAGTCTATAGAGGCCAACCGGTTTTGTTGTTTTCATGTTGAATGTTTTAAGTACCACCAGCCAGCCCAAAGGACCGCAGCCAGGGCAAGTAATAAAATGAAAGCAAAAGCACAGCCTTCGCCGCTGTGCCCGTCCTGATCCTGGACTGGTCTGTTAGAATGTCTCATTGGTTTGGGGTTTATATTAAATAAAATCTTTGAACCATTGCTTACCAATATACTCGGTGTATGCTGGAGGAATTGCCTGGGCAAGCTCCCCTATGTTCATCCAATTAATCCCCATTGCATAACTCCACTGCTCCAAGATTGTATTCCCTGGTAATTTCATAGTCTCCCACCCGCTTTTGTCTCTTTGGAAAGCTCTATTTTTTTTACTCCCGTGTCCGAATACGCATGCTACCTCCCCCCTCTTTACAATTCCTCTGGAAAAACCCGGCATCCCCGGTCGCATAGCAAACCAGTGTATCAATTCAAAATTTCTTTTTCTTATAACCTTTAAACCAAATTGTAAACCAGATAGTACAATATCCGGCCTTACTGGGGACCTGGGTACATTTTCAATAACCGATGATATCGGTATCGAGTATAAAAAATCTCGTATTGGTGTTAATAAATCCTCATGTGTTACGCCCAAAGATCGCGATAACGCGCCTCCAGCGGTCCATCTTTTACATGGGGGGGAGGCATGTATGTGAGTGAATTTATTCCAATGTTTTTCCAGGTATTCCATTGCGTCGAGCTGGACAAAATGGTATGGGTAATTCTTCTTTTTGAACAAATCAACCCCGGTTACCCCAATACTTAGTCCTAACTTCTGTGCTGCATCTACGTATCCCGCAGAAGCGCCGCCTCCCCCACAAAAAAGATCAAGTAGTTCTATGTGCCTCATTTTCTATTCAGCAAGTCTGCTGCCCTCTTTGTGAACATTTCAATATAACGGTCAATCCCTTCGCTCAAAAAGATATCTTCAATTGTACAGTACTTCTGCAATTCACCCGACAACTGAACCACCTGATCTTGCAAGGACTTTAAAAAAGCCTCTTGCCTGTAAACTTTCCGGTTCATAAACTCGTACCGATCAATTATTGCCACGGCATAGAGCAGCGACTTAAATACAGAGACAAAAAACTGATAGTCCGCACTGTCCTTGCCCCGGCGTTTTTCAATCTCCGGCAATAGTGTCTTATCAATATACAAGGCCTGATCATAAAATTTTTTCACGGGCACCTGATCCAGAAATTTCCCGATGGTACCCTGGTCCCTGGCTGTGCGGATTGCATTGCGGGTGCCCAAGTCGTTTTTTGCTTTTTCTGTATCCATCAGTAGTGAATTTTTTGCAACATCATTAACAGGGTTCGGCTACCTTCTTCTGTTAAAACAATACTGCTAATTATTTTTTCTGTTTCATTCCATCCGTCATGCACCGAAATATGCACCACGGTCTCAAATCCCGGCATACTGCTAACTTTTAAAGTCTGAATTTTTCCCGTTCCCGTTGTGAAGTTCGCTTTTAAATTCAGTGTTATCGCCTTGTCATTTACCATAACCGTTAGTTTAAGTTGAAAAAATACTGTTCTCCATTTCCAAAGTGATTGCGCAGCATCGAATAATTTATCTCTGCCAGATGTCGCTGCAACATAGCGGGAGGATCAGACAACCAACGCCAAAACTGGATATACTCGTTCTCAAAATTATTCTTTTGATCCAATAACCTACCGGAATTTCCCAATACCCCTGCTATAAAGTCCCTGGTAACGTTTATCCCCTTGATCAGCGATGACCAATCCCGGCTACAACGCCAGGGTTGCATACTGTGAACATCATTATTTTTACTAACGTACTTGGTAATATATCGCTGGAGTGCCCGTTCTGACTTTTTCAAGGCGAAGTTCGTTACCCGTTTTGTTTTTCTGTTTTTTGCGATATCCACTCCGTTATATCTCCGCGCCTCTGAAATTGGCCAGTGGGTAATTTTCCCTTTTTTGATATACCCGAGAATTGATCTACGCATGATCGCATTTGCGGTCTGCACTCGTAGCCGGTGGGGTATGAGCACATGAAAATGAATGGTTTTATTTTTCTGCCGCTCGGCTACCCACAAATAGGATTTTAGTTTTCCCTGCTGTCTCAAGCTGGTTAGCCAGATATTCAGCAGCTCATAGCATTGCTTATCCCCGGTTCCTGCTTTGAAGGAAACGGTAAAAAAATACATGCAGGGCGTAATCTTTTTTTTGTGTATCTGTGGGGCATGCAGCATGAGGTTGAAAACTGCCAGCACCCGATGCCGAATTTCTTTTTTGTTGAATTTAAAACCCGGCTTCCTGGAAGAAATCTTGTTTTGACCAGGAATGACTGTATAATTGGCCCTTTTCTTTTGCTGTGCTTCTTTTTTTTCCCGTTCGGCCTCTTTTCTTGGGTCACGATCCAGTTGTTCACTATCCCGCCGGGTCAGTAGCCAACCATCTGCACGGGCACATATCCCTGGGGAGGTCCAGTATTGAGACTTAAAGCACCGACCGGCCCCCTGTTCCTTGACTTTTTTAATACCGGTCAAGGTCATTTGAAATGGTTTTTCGTGAGAAACGGGCCAATTTGCCAAACCCTTTACAATCATTGCGTTGAATTGTTGTTTTTTGAAATGTTCGACATTATATAAATCCAGGTATTATATATAGCCCCTCTGATCAAAGGCTAACCTATTTCTATCCGCTGGAAATGTTTATTGTCCCATTCCGAAGCTGCTGCCTCAATTCTCCAATTTCTTTTGCCTGCTGCAGAACCGCCTCCGCATGCAAAAGGGATATTGTTAATGTAAGGCATGTCTCTAAATCAAAATCATCCGTTTGATACGCCTTCTGGATGTCCGCATGCAGTGCATCAAATTTTGTCGTTAGAATGTTCATACCCCCTCCTTTTTTTCCTGTAATAATCGAATTTCATCTTCCATCTCCCCGCGGGTAGCAATTGCCTGTTCACATAACAACTGCAATTCTGCCCGGTCATGCTCGGATGCCGGACGCTCCACAAATAAAATTGTTTCCCGTCTGCTGGTTTCATAACGAACATCCACAACCAAATCCGGGTCATTGAATGCCCGTAGTGCGCGGTCGGCAATATCTTGCACGTTAGCAATTTTAATCTTCAAACCAGCAATGGTGAGATTTTTCTCTCCGCGAATCATCATTTTGTCAGTACTCATATTGATTGATTAATTGGTGAAATAAAAAAGGCAGTGCATAGCAAGGCACTGCCGGGTAAACCGTCCAAAATATTGTGTTGTGTGGAAAATTATATACATGGTGTATGGATGTCAGCTGCTAACCTACAACAAAGTTCTGAATTAGCAAATAGGAGTTTCCCCCTAGCTTAAAATGCGAAGGGACCGTGTAAACGGTCCCCGTGCGATAGTTTGACAATCCTGTAACATGTATATATAGGCTTGTAATAGCCTGATAGAACCGGCAAGATAACCAATTGATTGATAAAATCAAATTTCCTTACTGCTCAACCGGCGTAGAATAGGCCGAGTTTAACGTATCGGCTGTAGTATTGATGGTATCATCAATTACCACCTGATCCGTTAATGTAAGGGCCGTCCCTTCATCATTGTTAGCCGTGTAGATAACACTGGCTGAACCATCGGCAACGCCAAGTAATTCAACGGTATTGGCCACCTGATCCACCTTCCCGATGGTAAAGATGGTGGGATCAGAACTGACAGCACCCAAGCCTGTAATCGGTGCATTGGGATTGGTAGCATTGCTGCCGCCAATCGTCGCCGTGACCTTCTGCGCTTTTCGGAATTGAACTTTCATAATAGTACCCTCGATTTTTAAACTGTTAGATAATATAGCAACCACTGCCAGACGGTCGGCAGTGTTAAAAGAGACGTGATCCGCATCGGGAATTTTCTGGATCAATTGTTCTACAATGTCCAGCAACTCATCAATAATCCGGTCTTTTCTATCTGCATGCATAACGTAAGTTTTCGTATCACAAGCTGTGCCATCAAGAGGGCCAAGGTGAAGACCCCGGCCCGTAAGGTATAATCCGTACCCCTTAAATCGGAAACAAGGTAATAATTCCGGGGTAGAAACCCCGGAATTTCATCTTAAAACACCTATCAAAATGAAAAAATCACTTATGAGCGAATAACAGCCAGGCACCGATTAGCAGAAATAAGGCTACCACAGCCCCAGGGAGGGCACTTCCGGCCGCTAAATACAAATTTGCCTCCATTGCCCTACGTTCATAAAGGGACTGATTAAAGGCTCCCCCCGAGTTTACACAGGTATTCTGGAATTGCATGGCTACCTTAGCCGGTTCAGCCCCCGAATTGATCAAGTTTAGCATTGTTGTGGTAATTGTTCCACAGTTATAGCGTAAGGAGGTGAGGGCCGCCAGTTGATTTTCCGTTAAGGGCACGGTCACCTGGCTTAAAATCGCCTTCGCGTTCTGATCCGCATAAAAGTTCAGCAGCTGCTGCGCCCGGTCCTGGGTTATCGGGTCATCGTCGCTGGTAACCGGACTGCCATCCTCCCAATAATGATTCCCGTAACCAATCGCGTAGCCGTTCACATCATAATAAGGCACGGGCGAGAAACTTTCCCGCCCGGCTATAAAGTCAGCAGCCGTATTAATTGCTGTACTGTAGTCCATAAGAACCGGTTTTAAGATTCGTACACTACTTCCAGGGTAGCACCGCGAAGTATGGTAGCTGCTGCGGCATCACTAACCAGCTGGGCAAACTGCAATTTCAGAACACTAGCCGTTGCCCCCCCTGTCACCTCGCCTTCAATCTCTGCCAAGTGGTTCGCAATATTGGCTAGGGCATTGGATACTGCCGCCTGGGCAGTCTGCACTGATACCTTGCCAAAGGCACTAGTGGAACCATTAATAATTTTGTAGGCTGCATTCCACTGCGCGGGTGCTACGGTGGTAATCACTTCCAAGGCAATACCGGATGCAGCCCCGGCTACAGCACATGGAACGTAGAAACGGAATTTTGCGCGTTGACCTGATGCCAGGTTCGCTGCTAAACCGGTCACATCCGTAAGTACTACAGATGCCGCTACCGCCTGGTCAGCCGCCAAACGGAAAATGTTTCTGATGCCGATCATAAAAAGTATATTTTAAAAGTGAGTGAAAACTTATTTTTTCTTTTCCTTTTCTTATGCCGCCGTCATCCCCGGTATAATCTCTCCTTCCTTTGGCCCCCGCCCTGCTGCCTTTTCTTCTTCACGCGCCTGCACTATCTGCCGCCTTGCTAGTTCTCCATAAATAGCAGATAGCCCCCGCTGTATATTCTGTAGATTGGTTTCCCCTTCCCTAACCATGTTAGCCAGCTCCAATGAAGTGTAGTCGGATAGTTGTTTTTGATTGTCCATAACGGTCATGTTGAAACGATTAATTTATAAACTACTCCATCAACATTTACCTCCAGGTATCTCGTTATATCTGGGGTCACTGCCGAAGTTTGTAATTGTCCCAATTTCCATAATCCTATTCCGCTAAGCGGGTCGCCTGTTGCAACAATTCCAGCAATGACAACGCCTCCAGGCAGTACCCTTGCCATAATCGTACCTATTGAATCACCAAAAATGTAACCCTTTCCCGGTGCACTTACTTTTCCGAAGAAATAAACGTTACTATCCCCGAAAAAATCAAAGCCGGAAAAAGCCATATAGGTTGAAAAGAAATTTCTTGCGCCTCTAAAATCCATATCCCCACCACCGGAATGCGAAGTATAAACGATTGCGCTGGGCGTTTGCTCTATTGTAGATCGCTGTGCCGAAACCGAATTGGATAATCGTAAGGTCGCCACGGAATTGGCATCAAAGCCGGAAATAATCTCCAGCAAGGTTGCGCCATCGGCATTGCCCCGTTGGGCAGACATCCAGATATCACCGGCCGAAATATTTGTTCGGTAATCCCACTGGTTTACTTCCGACTGACTGTAGGTATAGCCATCCGGGCGGTGCATATATTTTGAATCTATGCGGTGCGTCACACCGGCATCATCAATTACTTCCGGGCGGTGAAACTCCATGAGGTGTGTACCATCCGCATTGAAGTACTGCTCTGCCTTAAAAGCAAAGGCCGCTTCATTGGCAATGATATGAGAACCGCCGGGATTGTAATTGTAAGAAAGATCGCTAATGACCACATTTACCCTGGGGTCGGGTGCATTCACAGCAAAAGTGCCGATCCAGCGAGCATACCTCCCCGGTATCTGCCCTATTGGATCATAATTGGGCGGGGTAGTGTACTCATAAAATTGCGTTGTGGGAATATTCCAATCCAGAGCGAAGCCGTTAACGGGGATCTGCCGATCCTCAATAAATTTTGCCGGGTCACCCACGGCCCCTACACTCTGCCCGAGTTTTATAATGGTGGCAATGTCGGTCAGCCCATCATTGGCCCCCGTGACGGTGCCACCCCCACCGCCCCCACCAGTAGAGGGCGGGAAGCCATAGGAAACGCTGCCCTGGGACGCTTCAAAAAACCGTCTTATAAACTCATTCTTCAAACTGCAAACATTTATTAGGTAAGTAATACTTCTGGGTAATAAAGGCAAGATTCACGGGTATAAGAGGGGGCACCGCCGGTGGTGCAAACCCGATGTTCACACGCCCCCAAAGAATTTCCTTACGGTTACCGCCCACGCTCTTTGATTCTCCCGGATTGAGGATGTCCCCCTGGAAAATAACCAGGGTGTTCCCGCCATTGCGAACGGTAATACCATTGCACAACGGATCAAGCGTAATTTCTTTGGGCAGCTCATACTGCTCGGTATTGAAATTGTATTTAATCAGTTTGTCCTGGCACATGGTTTAAAAGTTATATCCGGTTCGTGAAGCAAGAAAATTATGCAGGTCGGCAATGTAATCACTGTTTAAAGCCAGTTTCAAAAAACTGTCCAGATCATATTCCTGGCAGAACCATCCTACCAAACTGCAAGGGGAGAAAGAACTAGCCCCGGCTTTCCTGGTTCCAAATGCAATTTTTATGGTAAGCCAATCCGCAAGGTTATTAACATTGCCGGTTATATCGGTCATAATCTTATCCTGTGCGGAAGTTGGTACTATTGCCGTTGCTCCGCTGGTACCCTGCGCAAAAATATCATTTGCAATTGCCTGCGCATTGGCACCCGATAGTACCGGCGTTATTCCTGCATTGGCGGCCTGTTGCAATGCAGCTTGATTGGCCTGCGTGACTGCCGCATTCTGCTGACTGTTATTGCTGTCATTGGCATTGGACCCCAACCCGAGTTTGGTAATGATAATGTAACCGCCCACGATCAAAGCACCCGGCACAATTAAATCTTTATAATCGAAAGCCTTGCCCATTTTCTTTTTCTGCCCACTCATTAACAATGCCCCACCACCGGCAACCCATACCCACCAGGGAATTTTTTTCAATATTCCCGATGGTGCAGGAATAGAAGCCGCGGCCGCTGATCCTGCCAGTGCCGGATAGGGTTGCAACCCTACATCCGGATTATCCTGCAAGCTGCCCATATCCACCAGCACAGCCCGGTAACCCTGCTGCTGAACGACCAGACCGGGGACACTGTTCGGCGTATCAATTAAATACCGGCCGGAAACATCCGTGGTCCCAATCTCCGTGCAACTGTTGGCAGAAGGATTGTAGGTAGAAATAACCGCCCCTTCAATGGGGTTCCCGGTAATATCGTCGCGTATGGTTCCCTCAATAATCATGGTACTAACGTTTAATCTCAACTCCTGCAGGAAAATCTAATTCCTTAATCCTCAATAACTCCCGTCCTGCACTCTGTATTTAGTGGTCCAGTTGTTCCACAAGTTTTGTTGTGTTGTAGACAATGGCTGATTCGCACTTAACAAAGCCAGATTCGTAGCCATGCCATTTAATTCGGCCTGCGACATTTGCGGCAGTGCCGCCTGGAAATTTGTTTGGCCCTGGGCCGGTAACTGTAAAATCCAATTGGCGACTGCATCCGGCACAATGATGGAAGGGAGTGCCGTCTGCGTCAACTGCTGCACCTGGTTCTTTTTGTACAGATAGTACCCGACCAGAGCAACCGCCCCTACGATCAATACTGTTTTTTGGTTCATCGGAAAAATATTTTCAAGTTAACAATTGCTCAAATCGTAAGATCCAGTGCCTTTAAAATGCTGGACAAAGCCGATCCCGAAGCGGAAATTATTCCAGCGGTCGGGTTCACGGTAGTCCCAGCAGTCAGGTAAGGATTGTACCCAGCAGGATAGGTAATTGGCGGGGGCACTACAGTTTTTGGCCTGGTCAATAAATAGGCGCCTACTGCCGCGGTCCCAATGAGCAGCAAGGTTTGCGTATCCATCTTTCCCATGGTTCGTCTCATGCGTAAAGTTTTAACATGCCCAATAAATTAATAAATTTCTTATACAACCGGCTTA
>Ga0193727_1000597_pt1 | contig 14159 bp, 6 predicted proteins | sample H2c2metaG_FD_143051 | JGI IMG/M metagenome (GOLD analysis project Ga0193727, IMG submission 143051) | Soil microbial communities from a riparian zone of the East river system, Colorado, United States - H2c2 | ecosystem: Environmental > Terrestrial > Soil > Riparian zone | place: USA: East River...
CTTTACGAAGGCAAGTTTGGTTTCCCTTACATTGTGTGCGCGACCGGAAAGTCGCCAGAGGAGATGTTAGCGATTCTCACCCGGCGCCTTGACAGCGATCGTGCATCAGAACTTCGCGAGGCAGCCGAACAGCAGCGGCTGATCATGCATATCCGTTTGAGAAAGTGGCTCGAGCAATGAATTCAATTACGACGCATGTCCTGGACACAGTGTTGGGGAAGCCCGCGGCGGGTGTTCGGATCTGCCTGGAACTACGTGTCAACGATACCTGGAGGAAAGTAGGTGAGAGCGTAACCGATAGAGACGGGCGATGCGGCGGCCTCACTCAAGAGCCGGAGAAAGGCGTTTTTCGCATGACCTTCGCAACCGGTGAATACCTGAGCCTGCAAGGCCGTTCGACGCTTTATCCCGAGATCGCGATTGTGTTTGCGTGTGCGGGAGACGCGCATTACCACCTTCCACTTTTGTTAAGTGACAACAGCTACACGACATATCGAGGGAGCTGATCGATGGCGCAATTGGGAGATAACCAATACGGAAAATCACGCGTGCGGCTGTCGCGCATTACGCGCCACGGCGGTCGGCATGACTTCCAGGAATGGAGCGTTGGCGTGTTGCTGCGAGGGGACTTCGCCGACAGTTTCACGAAGGCGGATAACAGAATGATCCTTCCGACAGACACTATGAAGAATACGGTTTATTCAATCGCTCGCGACTCTGGGGCTACGACGATTGAAGAGTTTGCCATCGAGCTCGGAGACTATCTCCTTAAGAACAATCTGCAGGTATCTGGAACGACCGTAGAGGTTTCTGAACGAGCATGGAGGCCGGTGGTTTTGGATTCCAACCCTGAGCCGCAGACGTTCAAGCTTGAAGGGCCGGAACTTCAGACTGCGGTCGCAATAGGCACGAAAGGGGGATTCTGGTCGGTCACGTCTGGGATAGAAGGGCTAACCGTTCTAAAGACGACGAAGTCAGGATTCGAAGGATTTTTGAAAGACAAGCTCACCACGCTAAAGCCCGCCAGCGATCGCATCTTTGGCACCAGTATTACGGCGGCGTGGCAGTTCGCTTCGTCCGCGCCTGAATATGCGACCACTCGAGCGCAGGTTACGTTCGCACTGATGAAGGAGTTTGCCGCTCACGACAGCAAGAGCGTTCAGCACACGCTTTTCGACATGGCCAAGGCAGCTCTAGCAGCTGCTCCTTCGATTACCCGAATGACGTTGACGTTGCCGAATCTGCATCATCTCCTTGCTGACCTGAGCCCGTTCGGACAGGACAATCCTAACCACATCTTTGTGCCCATCGACGAACCACACGGTTATATTGAAGCCACGATCGATCGTTAGCCGCCTGGGTTGACGCGCCGGCACAGGAACTCAATCTGCGACGGAACGCGAGTCCCGCGCCGCATTCTCCAACTTGACTTGACCTTTGGCGGCGATTGTCAGAGACTGATGCTCACCTTGTGGCATTACCCGGCGGCATTGAAGGATCGACCATTGGCTGATCAATCCAGTAGAGAAGTCGCCGGGCAATCGGCGTCGTCGCAAAATTTCGGCCTTCATAAGGGCGCGCTTGGAGCGGCGGAAACGCTGGCGCAGTCGGTTTCTGCAACCGCACCTTCCACGTCGTCATCGCTCACAATTCCCTTGGTGTTTGCACTGGCCGGAAATGGAACTTGGCTCGTCTATCTCGTGGCGACTACCGTGATTCTGCTGGTGGGATTCTGTATCGGGCGATTTGCACGTATCTCGGTATCCCCGGGGTCTCTCTACAGCTATACTGCGCAGACCTTGCCGCCAATTTTTGGCATCCTGGCCGCATGGGGATTGCTGATCGCCTACATAGCTACCGGCGCTTCGGTAGCTGGTGGGGCGCTTTACTACGTCAGCCTCCTTTCGCATCAATTCTTGCACTGGGCGCCTCCGTCCCTGGTAACGCTTGGCGTTGTTTGCGCAGTAGCGGGTTACATTGCGTTCCGCGACGTAAAGCTGTCCGCTGAGGTCATGTTGTGGATTGAGATTGCCTCAGTAGCCCTAGTGGTGGCTGTCCTGGCGATGCTCATGTTCAAGGTTGGGTTTCGGCTCGACTTCGACCAGGTGAGACTGAGGGGCGTTCATTTTTCCTCGCTTGGGCCGGCATTGGTACTGTCGATCTTTAGCTTCGTGGGATTCGAAAGCGCCACTACACTGGGCGCGGAGGCGCGGAATCCGCTGCGCACAATCCCCCGCGCGGTCTTGCAGTGCGCCATCCTGGCCGGCTTGTTTTTCATTCTTTGCTCATACTCCGAAGTTCTCGGTTTTCACGGCGTACCGACTAACCTGGCTGAAACCAGCAGTCCGTTACACCTGCTGGCCATCCAGGCGGGGGTGTCTCCCCTGGGTGTTGCCATCGATATCGGAGCAATGGTCAGCATGTTCGCCTGCGTGCTCGCCTGCGCGACAGCGGCGGCTCGAGTCATTCTGCGCATGTCTCACGCCGGGATCCTGCCGGCAAACCTGCAGTACACCAGTCCCGTCCACGGGACTCCCGCAACAGCCATCATCATAAGCTCGATTTTGATGTTTCTTGGCACCGCATTCATGGCGACTCGAGGAATAACTGGATTCGACATGTATGACTTAGCAGGCTCTTTGTCGGTGTTCGGGTTTTTGACCGCTTACGCGCTTGTTGCGCTCGCAGTCCCTTTCGCGGAACGACGGCTTTCTCAATCGTCGGTGTTAATTACTTCGATTAGCTGTCTAACGGTGATCGTCATTGCATTGATCGCGATATTCGATATTCGATCTAGCTCTGATCCCGCCCATGCGCGTGTTCCGTTTATCTATCTTGCTTACATTGCAGGTGGCCTGGCCATCCATTTTTTGAAAAGGGCGCCCTACAGAACCTAGGCGCCGTCTTTATCCTTATGGGCATAAGGAAAAGCGTCAGATTCCTTACGCCGTGCTGGTCTTGGATTTTGCCTCAACCAATCTTTATGGAAATTCCATTGAGTTTTTCGCAGATAGTTCTATTCTGTTTGTGCCCCGTAGGATCACACCCCTCATCCCCTTTCGATCGTTCCAACGCAGGGCCAATGCACCAGAATTTGGGCATTCAAACAGAACTACGGGAGACCCTTACTCAGAGGCCTGACCCTTGAAATCATCGCAGCAGTGCATCATTTCTTCAATTCCTCGATTCCTGCTAGTTCTCGTCATCGCAATCGTTCCGTGTTTCCATACCTTGCATGCGCAGCAGACGTTCGGCGGCATAACCGGGGAGGTGACGGACCCCTCTGGTGGCGTGATTCCCAACGCAACAGTTACCGTGCTCGATGAGCAAACGTCCCTTACCCGGACGGTGAAGACATCTCCAACCGGCACCTACAGCATGGTCAATCTGCCCATTGGGGTGTACACCCTCACCTTCAAGGCTGACGGGTTCGATCTGCAGAAGTCGCAACACATCAGCGTTCAGGCTGACCGCACTGCAACGGTCAATGCAGCGCTGAGAATCGGTCAGACCAGCACCACAGTCGAAGTGGATGCTGCTCCGTTGATGAACGCCGTCGATACGACTGTCGGCTACGCAATGGACACCGCGCAGATCGATGCGATTCCGCTCTCCACCGGCAGCTTCACAGGAGTGGCCATCCTCTCGCCGGGCGTGAACGCTGAGCTGTCTGGAGGAACCGGCGCGAATAGCGGTTTGGGGAACGCGCCTATTTGGGCCAACGGGCAGCGCGATACCAGCAACAGCTTCTCGCTTAACGGCGTCGACACCACAAACCTGTTCAACGGCAAGAGCACCAGCCAGGTCCCCTCCGCTCGCGTTATCAACAGCACGGGCGTGTCGTCCAGCACAGGAGCAGGCGGGGTGATTCCGACCGTCGCTTCAATTTACCTGTCCATCGGTGATGCAATCCCGACGCCGGCGCCCGAAACATTGCAGGAAGTCCGCGTTAATTCATCGATGTACGACGCGCAGCAGGGTTCCACCTCCGGCGCTCACATCGACATGAACACCGCCTCCGGCACCAATAAATATCATGGATCGGCCTACGCCCACCGCGGCACCAGCTGGCTTAACGCGGCACCGTTCTTCTTCAAGCAAGACGACGATATCCCCGCTTACAACAAAGTGCCGCAACTGCACCGTTACACAGCGGGCGGCACGCTGGGCGGACCTCTCATCAAGGATAAGGTTTTCGGATTTATCGCATACCAGCATATTCGGGCATCCGATCAAGAAATCGGCGATTCAGTTCTTGACGTTCCTATCGGCCTTTCCGATGATCGGTCTGCATCAGCCATTGCCGACATTACCAACGCCTCATTCGGCACCGGCCTGACCGGCGCACAAATCGATCACACTGCATTAGCCCTTTTCAATTCGCCATCGCTCCCCGGCGAGCCAGGAAAGTGGCTCGTCCCAAACGATGCATTAAACGGCGCGGCACCGCCGGTCAACCACGTTGACAACGCTTTTCTTCCGGGCACCGCCACCTTCAAGGCCGATATCGCCGTAGCGGATCTGGACTACAACGCCACCAATAAGGATACGGTCTCAGCCAAGTACTTCTATCAGCACGACCCAACCATCGCGCCCTATTCCTACTCCAGCGTCCCTGGTTTTACCGAGCATCTTGATGCAGGCGCGCAGGTGTTCTCCATTACCAACAGCCTCATTCTCAAATCGAACCTGAGCACCACGCAGACCATCGGCTTCCTCCGCGAGAAGGTCTGGGGTACCAACGACCAGGCGTTCGGGCCGGACTCTATTCCAGGAGGCTCGGCCGGGACCGCTGCCATCAACGTCTTCGGGTCAAGCTACTTCCCCGGAGTCTCCATTTACAACGTGCTCGGCGCCAACCAACCTTCAGGAACGTCGCAGGCGATTCTGAATATCGGCCCCAACGCCGAGGGTCAGGCGCCCAATACCGGCGTGTTCCAAAACCGCCTCTCTCCCTCTGGCAACGCCATCTGGATGCTCGGTAAGCACACCGTCAGCTTCGGCGCGAGCTACAGCTATACCCAACTCAACACCATCGACCACCGGACGGGCAAAGGCACGATTGCCACTGACGACTTCAGCCAATTCGCCCGGGGTTTCGTCACCCCTGGCAGCAGCGGCACCGGCTTCTATGTCAGCTCGTTCCTGCAAGGGAATGCGGACCGCTATTACCGTGCCAATCAGCTCGGAATGTATCTTCAGGATAAGTTTCAGATCACGCCGACGCTTTCGCTCACCGCGGGCGTTCGCTATGACTGGGATGGTGGCCTTACCGAAAAATACGGCCGCATCTTCAACTTCGATGCCTCAGCCTACAAGTACAACACGGCCTCTGACATCATCGAGAACCCCGGTCTCATCATCGCCGGCAATAACGCCAACGGAACCAAGGGCGTCAGCAATACCACGCTCACAGGACGCCAGTGGGGCGTGGGTCCGCGCATCGGCGCCGCGTGGCAGCCTTCGATGTTGCATAGCAAGATGGTGGTCCGCACGGGCGGAGGCATCTACTACGATCGCGGCGAACTCTTCAGTTACTTCTCACCCGGTTACGCAATCGGCACCGTTACAGGCGGGCCGTTCGGCGTCAACCAGCAGCTTCCGTTCGTGAACGCGTCCAGCTGCCCGGGCAGCTCTGAGAACGGGGGAGTCGAGGTCGGCACACCCTCCGATGCGGCAGGCGATCTCTCCAACCCGTACGGCCTTTCTCTTCTTGCTCCGCCAAACAACCCCAAGGCTTCCGATCTGGCTAACTACCTTCCCAATGCCAATTCCATCGTGAATTTCGGTGGCCAGCCAATCTCCTTGGGCGTCTACGATCGTGCCAACAAGCTGCCTTACACCATCAACTACACACTCGATATCCAATGGCAGCCTCGCAACGACCTGGCAGTCGAAATTGGATACGTCGGAAACGTAGGACGCCACCAGGTCATCCCGGTGCCCTTCAATCAGCCGAACATCGCGTCGCCAACCAGTCCAACGCTTGCAGGCGGAGCCTTCGAGCAGAAGTACAGCTACGGTTACAACGTAGAGGGTGCAACTCTAGATGACGGCTCCAGCTATCTGGCTAACTATGAGGGCGGCAACGTTGACCTGCGCGTTCCCTACATCGGCTACGCGGCTGAGTCGATTGCATACAGGGCTGCAGGTATCGACGCGTACAACGCTCTACAGACCCACATCGACAAGCGCATGAGTCACGGGATCCAGATAGGTGCATCCTACACCTACTCACACGCGACCGACGAGCAGAGCGGCCTCGGCCTCTTCTACAACGGAAATAACGCGCTCAACCTGCGCAGCGGTTACGGCCTGGCGGACTTCGACCGTACCCACGTCATCAACTTCAACTATGTTTTCCAGATCCCTGAACTCGCGCCAAAAAGTACTCTAGCCGGAAAGTTAATCGACGACTGGGCCTTGCAGGGCCTCACTGTTTTGCAGAGTGGGCAGCCCTACAGCGTAATCGACTTCTCCGGAGCCATCGGCAGCATCTTCTATTCCACCGCCGACGGCATTACCAACCCAATCGTTCCCCTCGCCAACGGGTGCACCGCAAAGTCTGCGCTCACCGGAAGCTCGGGCGCGTTCTATAACCCAGGCGCCGAAACCGGCGCTGCGCTCAAAGCATCGTGCTTCACGCTCCCGCTCCTTCCGGCAGGGGGTCTTGGCGGTGCCATTCCATCTTCAGACCCATATGAGACCGGCTTCACTACCGGCCAGCGCAACATCTTCCGCCAGGCCTTCCAGAAGCGCTCTGATGCTTCGCTCGTAAAGGTCTTGGGCTTTCACGAGAGGTACAAGCTCAAATTCACTTTCGACGTTTATAACCTCACCAACACGTCCAGCTTTGACGTTCCAGGAAACGAAGTTTCGCAAAACGCCGGTTACAATCCATTTCCAGGAAGCGTGCCCGCGGGCTCCAACGTCTTGCCCACCGGTTGCGGCACTACCCAGGCAGCCCCGGGCGCGGGTGGTCTCTACTCATGCCCGTCAGGCCTCGGAATCGTTACGCACACGATCGGCAGCCCGCGTCAGATTCAAATGTCACTCCATTTCGACTTCTAATTACGGTAGAACGGACTTGCCTCGACCGCGGCGGCCTTCGGGTCGCCGCGTTCTTTGTTGAGGAAGCATATCAAGGCCGGAGCTTCGGGACCGACTACCGGCTAATCCGGATCGCCAACTGCATCACGCGTGGATCAGTTGTCGTGCTGGTGATGCTGCCGAATGCCGCGGAGCCGAAACTTCCGTTTGGTTGCGAGAACGCTGGAGTATTTGTAACGTTGAAGAGCTCCGCTCTGAATTCCATCGCCGTTTCACGAGGCAAAGTGAATTTCTTGACCAGGGCAAAGTCGAGATCGCGATAAGCCGGCCCGCGGACGGGATTCCTTGACGCTGTCCCAATGGCGAATTGTGGAGTCGTGGAGAACGCACCTGTGTTGAAGAATCGTGCCGGCTTTCTCTCGCCCGGCGAAAGATTTGGCTTGCCAACAAAGTTGGGCCGCTGCAGGACGAAGCCCGCGAATGAGTTGCTGTTTGTCGACTGCGTAACCGTGACCGGCATACCGGACTGGAGGGAGACGATCGCATTGAGCGACCACCCGCCCAACACAGAATTCAAGCTGCCGCTCGAAGCAAATCGGTGTCCGCGGCCCGCAGGCAAATCGTAAACCCCGCTAAAGGACGTGACATTGGGCATGTCACCGCTGGAAGCGTCGCGCTCAAGATAGGGCCGAAAGGTGTCAGCCGCCACGAGGCTGCTTGAGTTCGGAGAGGACAGTACGGTGGTTGAGAACACCGATGACGCGTCGTCGATCAGCCTGGAATGCGTGTAGGCGAATAGAAACGCGACGCCGTGAGCGAATCTCTGTTCAATCTTTGCTTCAGCGGCATTGTAGTTTGTTGTTCCGCTATTGTTGCGATACGTGGCGACGTTGAGGAAGCGCGGGTAAGGCTTCAGGAGTTGCGCCTCCGTGATCGTCTTGCCTCCGATCGAGCTTGAGGACGGAATCTGCCCATAGTATGGATTCGGCATCGGCTTGAGAAGCGCCGATCCCTCGGCAAGTTGCGCAGCGGTCAATTGATTCAGGTTTGAGTCCGGTATGCCCACGTGAACAATGTGCGAGCCGACATAAGCAAATTCAATGGATAGATTTGTGGTGATAGCGCGTTGCACGGCGAGATTCCATTGCTCGACATACCCTGACCCGGCACCTCTCTTCGCGGTGTAAACGCTCTGGCCAAGACCGGCGTCCGGTGTGAGCGGAATAGGCGATACCGATGGGCCCTGAGACAGTACGAACGCCGGCCGCAGGTTGTCCTGGGTCTTCTGCTGCACGTTCTGGATGAAAGGGAACTGCGGAGTGGTGAAAGGCGTGGTGATTCCCGACTGGTCGATGAACACAATCCCGAATCCGGATCGGGCGATGGTCTTGGGGGTGACTTCAAATGCGAACCCGACACGAGGTGCCACGTTGCCATAATGAAGTTGGCGAGCGCTGCGTGAGTTGCCATTCTTTCCCAGGTAAGCGAGCTCCTGGGTTGCAAGGTTGAAGACCGCTCCCTGGTCGTTCTTCTCTGTAGAGGGAAAGTTTAGCGTCCAGCGCGCGCCGAGGTTGACAGTCAGGCGATTTGTGGCCTTCCAATCATCCTGCGCGAAATACTCCTCAATGTGATCACGAGGGCGGATCTTGCTTTGCTGCAGATCGATCTGAAATGAATCGACCTGGCCGAGAAGGAAGCTGGCAATCGAGTTCCCGCTGTTGGCCAAGCCCTGCTGATCGGTACCTGTGGCGGTGAACGCAAAAGAACCCGTCGGGTTGGGCGGGGAAATGGCGTTGAGTTCATACCAGCGGTAATCGAGCCCGACCTTCAATGTGTGCCGGCCTCGTGTCCAGGACGTGGTGTCAACCATCTGCCAAACCGCGGTCTGATATTGCGAAAACGTGCCTGCGGAAGGGCCAAGCTGTTGGAAGCCGGTAAATGTGAATAGAGGCAAAGCATTGTTGAACGCCGCATTAGTGGGAATGCCGGGAATTCCAAGAGCAGCCGATGCTGTGTTTCCCAGCGCCGTGCCGTGAATCGTGTTTCCGCGGCGCGTGTACCCCAGCCTCAGATCATTCACCAGGTGGGGAGAGAAAACATGGGATTCATTGGCGACCACCTGTTGCCCCAAAACATTCGACAAGCCTGCAACCCCGCCACTCCCGAGCACGGGTCCTACGATGGTGCCATTCCCATGAGGAAGGGACGTGACCGGTTGTTCCACCTCGCTGAAATAGGAGTAGCGACCGAATGCGACGTCGCGATTGGTCCTGGCGCCGTCTATGCGGAAATCGAATTGGTTCTGGTGGTCTGCGTCGTTCGCCGTCTGCGTATAGTTGTTTGCCTTCGCCGTCAGATTAGTGGGGGACGGAAACTGAGAAAGCAATTTCTGGGCAACAGAGTCAAATGGAATAGTGATAACGTCGTTTGGAAATTCAGTTCGAACCGTCGTGCCGTTCACAACGGTAGTCGAGGTCGGATCGAAGATGTGGGAAACACCCGTGAAGATTCCCTGCCGTTCCGCCATTGTAGGAGTTGTGGAGATAGCGGTAACTCCGATTAGCCTTTTCACACCCTGATAATCACCGAAGAAGAACAGATGATCTGGAATCAATGGGCCGCCGATCGATCCTCCATAAAGATTCCTTCTGTACTCGGGCTTGGGTGCTGTTGTTGGCGCAAAGAAATTGCGTGCGTTCAGGTCTTCATTGCGAAAGAATTCGAACAGGCTCCCGTGAAACGCGTTTGATCCGGAGCGGGTGGCCACGTTGACCACGCCGCCATTGAAGCGACCAAATTCGGCCGGAACATTGTTGGCTTCGACAGTGAACTCCTCAATGTCGTCAAGGATTGGAAAGAATGCGACCTGACCAGGCTCGGGCTGCAGCGCCGAGATTCCGTCGTAGAGATATTCGTTCGTCCTGGGACGCCCGCCGTTGATGCGCGGCAGCAGAGTTCCTGGCGGCAATTCGACCCCTGGTGCGAGTGTGGCGAGCTGGACAAAATTGCGGGTATTGAGCGGCATGGCAATGACCGTCGGTCCTGCAATGTTTGTTTCAATGTTGCTGGTTGAGGTCTGCAGAACCGGTGCATCGTCAGTTACCTTGACGGTCTGCTGGCCGCCACCGACGCGCATTGGCAGGTCAACCGTTACCGTTTGACCCACGATCGCCGTAACTCGGGTTTGCGTCAGATGCTCGAAGCCGGCAGCCGTCACATCGATCTGATACGAACCAGGATTCAGGTTTGTGAATGCATAATCCCCTGAACTTGTGGTTGTCGTGGTCAAGTGCAAATTTGTCCCTGAATTGGTCAGTTCGACATCCGCACTGATAACGCCTGCACCCGTAGGATCGATGACGCGTCCATGGAGATCGGCGGCGGTCTGGGCTTGTGCTGCGGACCAGTTGGTTATCAGAAACAGAAACGCGCAAACGATCTGACTATGCTTCATGAGAACTCCGGAAGGGTCTCCGTCTGAGATCTTGTTGGGCCGCCGAGAGATGAGGGAAGGATGGACCGACAGGATCGAGGCAGGGAAATCCAGTGATGCCGGCGTGTTGTCCGACATCTCGAATCTATATGACTAAAATCGTATCGTCAATGAGGAACAATGTCGGGGCAGCTCTAGTTGGATTCGTTATCAAGGCGCTCGATCATCACGTCAGTCGACTTGATAAGAGCAGCAGCCGTGTCGCCTTTCTTCAGGTTCAACTCGCGGACAGCGTTGGCCGTGATGATTGCCGTCACCCGCGCTTCTCCGATTGAGAGTACAACTTCGGCTAGCAAACCTTCAATCCTCACGCTAACAACCTTGCCGGCCAATTGGTTTCTGCCGCTAATCCTTCGATAGCGTTCGCGGGACTGTGCTTCCGGCTTCAGCTGATCTTCCGTGATGTAAGGGCGCAGGCTGGCCTCAGAAAGACGATGATGACCGCCTGGGGTCCGAACGGTTTTCAGCTTCCCGTCCAGTATCCATTTCTTGATGGTGGGGTAGCTTATTCCCATCATCCTGGATGCTTCTCGAGGCGTCATGAGGTTTTCGTGACTGGCCATGATTCCTTACCTTTCGCATCCTGAAGTCGGAAGTACGAATGCGGCTCACCGAAGGAGCGTGTCCCGATTTTATCGATTCAATAATCAACCCTGTTTTTAAAGTTGTCCACGCCAGGTTGCGAGCATTGCTCGAAGGCTGACCTGGACAGCTCGCAGCCATAAATCAGCTGAAATGCTTCAATATTGGATGCGCACCGTTTGTGGTGCATCATCGAAATCCATCTGCCCGTTTCGGGTTGGAATATGTTTCCAATATCTCAGACGATGCCGTAATTGTATGCCGATGACCTGTTGACCCAACCCAGCTTATGTCGCCAAGAAACAAGGAAATCAATCACCCTACGCCTTAGCCAGGATTTCGCTCGATAGATCTTCTCTGCTCGAAGGCTCTAGCCGTTCTGTTACTTGCAAAACCGCGGCGGCGGATCGTAACCAGGCCACAACAATGTGGAATCCTCGTCCGGCTATCTATATTCATTAGGGAAATTATTTTCTTTTCTTGACAGGGACGTTTCCGCCTGCCTATAGTTCCGGTCGTCCCCGCTATGTGGCGGAATCGCGCGTCTGACTTTGCCACGACCCCTTTCCGGCGCCCGCCAGAAGGGTCGAGTAATCCTCAAACTCAACTGTCAAGATCGAAAAGGAAATAACGATGGGTGCTTGGAGAAGACTGGCTTTTTCAGGATTGGCTGTTCTCTTGTTTGGAGCGTGTGCCGGCATATCTCAAAACGGGTCTGACCCGCTGAAGGCAGGGTTTGACAACCCGCCCAATGGGGCGCGTCCGCGCGTGTGGTGGCACTGGATGAACGGAAATATCAGCGAGGAGGGCATCAAGCTAGACCTGGAATGGATGCACCGCGTGGGTCTTGGGGGCTTCCAGAACTTCGACGCGGCCTTGCAGACTCCCCAGGTGGTCAAGAAGCGCCTTGCATACATGACTCCGGAGTGGAAGCACGCGTTCAAATACGCAACGACGCTTGCCGACCAGCTGGGCTTGGAAGAAGCTATCGCGGGGTCGCCGGGATGGAGCGAATCGGGTGGCCCGTGGGTGCCGGGATCGAACGGCATGAAGAAATATGTGTGGAGTGAAACTGTGGTTGAAGGCGGCAAGCCTTTCCATGGCGAACTCACCCATCCCCCCACCAACACGGGTGCGTTTCAGAACCTGAGCATTCACGATGTCCTCGCTTCCCCAGAGGGCGCAAAAACAGCTCCGGAGTTTTATGCGGATTCGGCCGTCGTCGCTTACCGCCGTGCATCGGTCGATCAGCCGATTGAAGCACTTCATGCTGTAACCACATCGAGCGGCGGGAATACGGACGCTGCGATGCTCTCCGATGGCGACCTTGAAAAAACGACAAAAGTTCCGATTCCGGAGCCGGATGCGATTTCCTGGATTCAATTCGCGTTTCCATCCCAACAGGCAATTCGATCAGTCACGTTTGTAACGAAAGACCCGGACGAGATCACAGCCTTCGTGGCCGGCATTTCCGCACCGGAGAAAAAACTGGAAGCCAGCGACGATGGCCAGACGTTCCGCCCGGTCGCTGAGCTCGCTGACAGCGGAGCACCCGAACACACCATTTCATTTCCAGCAGTCACAGCCAAATACTTCCGAGTGACGTTCAAGCGGACTCCACCACCACCACTTCCTGACTGGGCATCGGGGCTGGATCCGGAGTCGCTGGGCTTCAAGATTCCACCGAAGCCGACCGACTACGAGGTTGCAGAGTTGGTCCTCCATCCAGGAGCTCGCGTCAATCGTTTTGAAGAAAAGGCGGCGTTCGTTCCTGAAGGTGATCTCTACGGACTTGCTACCCCAACAGTGGATGCGGCCGATGCGGTTCGCAAGTCGGATGTCATCGATTTGACTTCGAAGATGAGCCCCGACGGAGCGCTTGACTGGACGCCTCCCACGGGCGACTGGGTCGTGCTTCGCTTTGGATATTCTTTGCTCGGCATTACCAACCATCCTGCCACTGCCGAAGCCACGGGGCTTGAGGTGGACAAACTCGACCGCCGTTTTGTGAAGGACTACTTCGACAAGTATCTGGACAGTTACAAGGAAACCGTAGGCGCCGATCTGATCGGAAAGAAGGGCGTCCGCTATGTGATCAACGATAGTTGGGAGGCCGGGTCCCAAAACTGGACCGATCACATGATCGACCAGTTCAAGAAACTTCGTGGCTACGATCCGCTGCCGTGGATGCCTGTGCTGACCGGGCAAGTGGTGGAAAGCGCCGAAGCCAGTGATCGTTTTCTATGGGATTTCCGCAAAACAATCGGCGATCTGATCGCCAACGAGCACTACGGGCAATTGGAGGCCACGCTTCATGAGCGAGGCATGGGGCACTATGGAGAGTCGCACGAGGGCGGACGCGCATTTGTCGCTGACGGCATGGAAGTGAAGAAGTTCAACGAGATTCCCATGAGCGCAATGTGGACCCAGCTGCCGGGAGTCAATAAGGATACGTTCGGCTACAACGCGGACGATCGAGAGTCGGCCTCGGTAGCCCACATTTATGGGCAAAACGTGGCGGCCGCGTCCATGACCGCTGGTGCAGCGGCCTGGGCCTGGTCGCCTTCGACCTTGAAACCCACCGCCGACCAGGAGTTTCTGAACGGCATCAATCGCTTCGTCATTCACGAGTCGGCTCACCAGCCAATGGTGGGCAAAGGCAATGCCCCCGGCTTGACGCTTGGACCATTTGGGCAATGGTTCAACCGCAACGAAACCTGGGCAGAGCAAGCTGGTCCCTGGATCAAGTACCTGGCCCGCACCAGCTTCCTGCTTCAGCAGGGACACTTTGGCGCCGACCTGATCTACTTCTATGGCGAAGACTCGAACCTCACGGCCATCTTCGATAAGAAGGCGCCCGACGTGCCCGCCGGCTATGGATTTGACTACGTGAATGCTGACGCTCTGATTCACGAGCTCAGCGTTGTTAACGGACGCATTACCACCAAAGCTGGGATGAACTACCGCTTGCTGGGGCTCGATGCCTACAGCAGGCACATGTCGCTTCCGGTCTTGCGCGCCATTCACAAATTGG
>Ga0193727_1000598_pt1 | contig 14157 bp, 13 predicted proteins | sample H2c2metaG_FD_143051 | JGI IMG/M metagenome (GOLD analysis project Ga0193727, IMG submission 143051) | Soil microbial communities from a riparian zone of the East river system, Colorado, United States - H2c2 | ecosystem: Environmental > Terrestrial > Soil > Riparian zone | place: USA: East River...
CGCGACGCCCGCCAGCGTCATCGACCACCATGCCCTGGGCTATCGCTATGACAACGAGTGGACCATCGTGCTGCCTCATCCGCCCTTATCGTTCGTCCGCGTTCTGTACGGCCTGATCAATGACGCGCCGGGCGTCGTTATCGGCCCGGACGGCAAACCGCATCCGGTTCCGGGGTGGCCTGGCGATCCTTGGAAAACCCTGTCGGTGGCCGAGCGCAACGAGCTGGCCGCCGTCGCGATCCTCCAGGTCGCGGCCGTATTGGACGACCGTGAGGTAACACAGTCCATTGAACGGGCGGTAATGCCGCACATCGGTCAGCGACTGCAACGCGAATTACGCCGGCAATGAAATCCACATGAAGCTGGCTAAATTGCGCCGAACCGATGGGATTCATGCAGTTCGTGGCGCTTGGCGTCAAAACACCCAATAAAATCAATGCCAGAAGTTTTGGCCGGCACGTGCTCTCTCATGGGATTCGTGCAATTTGTGGCGGCTTCGGTGACTCCGTCGACAAGAGGTCGTGTCGCCCCTTCAGCGGGCAGTGTCGGGCGACGACGCCAACTCGAATGCGGGAGCGGCTTCGGCCGATCGCTCGAGCTTTTTGAACATTGCCTCGATCGCTTCCAGGCGCACGTGCGTGGCCGCATATTGGCCTTCTGTGCGCTGGCGGTTACCCAATTGCGATAACCTTTGACTGACAAGACAGCCGTCGCTTCGCTGTGGTGTGGCCTGGGGCGATCTGTACCGGGGAAATGTCGATGGATGTGGATTTTGTGAGCTCCTGGACATGCCCGACGATGCGTGAGGTCGTCGAGAAGGTGAACGCACAGCGTGCCGCGGGAGCGCCGTCGGCCATTTTTGCGCTTCACAACGAAATCCGGCCGGCCGATCTTGTTTGCTATCTCGCCGCGCGCTTTGGGAATCCCAACGGCGTCATGAACGCGTTGCGTGCCCAGCATTCCGACAATCTCTGGCACTGGGATTGGACCCTTGAGACCCGACACGGGCTCGTCGCGATTTGGGGCGGAAATTTTCGCACCCAGATCGTACTCATTGGCCCGTACCCGTTTGGCGCCGAGATCAAGGACGCGCTCATCGAGGCGATTAAGGCGGACTTCAAGCAGTATGGCCCCGCAATGGCCAAGGTGCGCAATCGACTTGAGCGGTGGACCGAATTCGTCAACCCATATGGGCGGCTCAAGCGCGCGATCGAAGAACTTCATGGCGAAGTCAGGCAGCTTGACCTTGATGCGAGCCGGTTCGAAGCGCTCAGCTCACCCCTGGATATTCGCGGGCAGGAGAAATCATTCCATGAGCTGACGATTCGATTCCAACGCGCCTTCGGCCTCTGCTTTGGAATTCGCGCGATGTTGCCGGTCAAAGCCGAAGCCTTCGTGAACCTGCTCCTATTCGCGCTCATGCGACCAGACATCAAGGCCGACGATCGTTTGCGCCAGAACACGATCCGCCAGCCTATCGACATTCGCATTAAATCGCTGCATATCAATTGCACGGGCTTTGAGCGTCCGATCGACTATGCGAATCTCGCATGTGCGAATTTTCATGCGCTCATCAACGAGCGCAACGATCTACTGCACGGCAACGTGGCGCCAGAAAAGAACGCATTCAATGAACTATATTTTTTGGGCACCGTTCCGATCTTCAAGCAGTACCGGTCTTTCTTCGAGCGTACGATCGCCGAGGACCGCGCGGCCGCAGGGCTCGACCGCGTGAACGGCGAGCTTGCGGTCGTGGACGAGTTCATTGCGTACGTTTTTTCATGCCTCAAACCTGAGATCAGGCAGCTGATGACAATGCTGGTGCAGACCCGCAACCTCGGCATTAGCCAAGACGACGGTCATCTGGCGGTTTTATTTAGCGAAACGCTTGTCGACTCGGAGGCGGGCGGAGAAAACCCGTAGCCTGAAAACGAACCCTAGGATCGATCGTTCGATGGCCACCCATCCAGATTGCGAAAACCGGTCGCTGTGATCACGAGTTCCGAACCAGGGCGATCAGGTGCTGCTCATGATCACCGGATGCTGGGATAGTTCCAGCGTCACCGCGACGGCCAAGCCTCCGGCTTCGCGATTACGCAACGACAGCTGTCCGCCGTGAATCCGGGTAATGCGCTCGACGATCGTCAACCCTAGCCCCGCTCCCGACTGCAACCCGCGCGCCGCATCTTCGCGCACGAACGGCTTTATCAGGTTGCTCGGCGCCATCGAAATGCCGGGCCCGCGATCGGAAACCGTGAGCTCGACGTGGTCGTTGTCCCGACGCGTGCTCACCTCGATGTCGCCCGACGTATAACGAGCCGCGTTGTCGACGAAATTGGTCACAAGACGCCGAATCGCCAGACTGCGAAACAGGAATGGCGGTATCGACTCAAAATCGGTTCGGGATCACGTTGTCGAGATTTTCCCGCTTCGGCGCGGCACTGACCCAGCCGATGAGTTCGTGTTCGTCGCCGGCCGCCTGGCCGGTGGTGGGCCATTCCTTGCCTTTGATCGCGCCCGAAGACAGATCGACCGAGGTGAGTTACGGTGAGCGTTCAAACCTCACGCTGCGCATGAGCTGCCGCCGCTTCACGCGACTGACCAATGCGTTTATTAAGAAGGTGGAAAACCACGCGCACGCCATCGCGCTGCACTTCATGTATTACAATTTCTGGCGTATCCACAAGATGCTGCGCGTGACGCCGGCAATGGAAGCTGGTCTGACGGATCACGTTTGGTCGCTGGAAGAGATTGCGGAGCTTGTTCCGGAGCCGGTCGCGAAAAAGCGAGGGCCTTATAAGAAGACCGCCAACGTTATTTGAACCGAGTCAACCCTTTTTGCTTTAAAATCCGACGAACGGTCTAAAATCTCACTTGGCAATGAGATTTGCTGTGGTGCAGCATTTAATGGACCATCTAGAATGGCGTGAGGCGCAGGGGGAATCGGCAGGGATGACAACGAACGCCATTGATCAGCGCGGTAAGATGATCGCGAGCGATTCTCGTTGGTCGATTTCGGCTGGCAATCTGGTCTTCTACGTTGACGACACAGGGTTCGACAAGATCGCCGATCGCGCCGAAGGCAGCTTGATCTGCGCCGGCGACGCCGGGCTCATTCAGCGCTGGCGCGACTGGTTCATGTTGCCGGTTCCCATGGCGATCATGCGGCCGCCGACTGAAGATACCGTTAACGGTCAACCTGTACGCATCGCAATTACCGTACTCCAGAAGCCGGATGCTTCGGCCCTGTTCAGTAAGGGCGAGTATCTTATGTACGAAGACTTCGCATTTTTTTCCGGCAGCGGCGCGCAATATGCGCGTGACTGCTTTTCAGCGAACGGCTGTAGCAAACGGGCAGTAGCATCAGCAGGACAAGAAGATCCGTTGACTGGTGGTGAAACGAAGTTCGTCGAACTGGCCACCAATGCGAACAACCTGAGTGCGCAGACAGCAACAGCGCAAGAGGCATACGCTCAATTACTTCAGAGAGGTAGTGTTATGGATACGGCGACGAAAAAAGTAGTCCCCATCCAGGATGCAGCGACCGCGAATGCTTCCGCCGTGCGTGCCGTGCAGGGCGGCCAGCTGCCTTTGTCTGCACCGTCAGGCAAACCGATAGCACCTTGGTCGGAAAAGGAGCGCAAGGATCTAGATGCTGCGCTCGCGAAGCTGTTTGCCAAGCAAGCCTAGCGATAAGGCGTAGGCAGATGCAAGGGCGCCGAAAGGCGCCCTTCTCATTTATAGGGACTCAATTTCGATAACAAATTGTTACTGCGCCTACGGCAATTTCAAACTAGACCACTACCTGCGCGTTTGAGTCCGTACCGAGCACCGATGGTTGCCGACGGACAGTGACCAGACGACCTCACGGCTTCATTGGTGAGTACCCAAAAGCGGCCGCTGACGAGAGGCAGCAAAGGGTCGATTCCGGTCCGATCATTCCTTCCGGAACGTGGTCACAGCCTGCCGGAACGCTGATTGCTATCGGCCAGCACACGCAATCGTGCAGCAGCACGCGCCGAGAGGTACCGAGTGTGTCGTCGTCTGGCCGCCCACGAAACGACGTCGATATCTATTCGCGGACCTTCACCGACGACCTCAGAAGAGCGGACGGTACGGGGACAGTGCACTGCACGAGGTTCTGATGAGCTCGCGCTTTGTAACCGAACTTGTTGGCCCTGGCCACCCGTGCGACCTCATGGCTGTTGCCGTGATCGAGAATCACTACGACACCGTTGCGGTCGGCCGTTCGAATGCGTTCCAAGGCAGACGTCAACTGCCGAACTCCTTGATCGGAGTCGATACAAACAAAAAGTTCCGTGTTCGCTTTCCACCAGTCTGCCTTGTTAGCCGAAAGACCCGAAAACGTATCTTCCTTGATCAATTCGACGTTGGGTGCGCGGCCGCGGACCGAGCCATCTCTGCGAACGAGAGAGTAGTACCAGTCGAGCACGCCTTTCGCGTAATCGGCCATCGCGAAAGCTTGGCCGCGCGCACCGAGCGCCGCGATTGCCACGTTGGGAAGCCGATTCGTTGAACTTGGGACCAGGACTTTCGCTGGTCTGGGCGAGGAAGCGCTGGGTATTGGACGGTCCGGCCGTTGCGCATATGCATCTTGCACATACGTACTCAAGGCTTCGCGCAGGGCTTGAAGTTTCCGTGAGCGTTCTCCGTTTGTTTCCGGAGGAACGAAGTTCCGAAGTTCGGCTGCCGCCCAGTCCAAGTTGCGACGCGCATGGCGTACGAGCCAAGCTCTGTCGTCGGGCTTCGCCTCGCCGAGCTTGCGGATGCTGGCCTCGGCTATCGCCAAGCCAGGCGGTTCCATCGAGGCAGCTCCTTCGGGCGGCCGACTCCACTCGAAATCGGGCAGCTCGCTCAGGAGCGAGCGCATCGCTAGGCGTCCGGTTTCGGTTACAGAGTAAGAAAAAGGCTGGCCGCCCCGAGCGTGTGTGGCCCGTTTCGCCTTCGCGAACCAATTTTCGGGGCATCGCGCCAAGAACGTGTTTACGGACGCCAAGGGCGCGTTCGCTTCCCGCGCAAGCGTTGCCGCATCAAAGGATTCCAACCGCAGACTATGCGCGATAAAGCTGATCTTCCGCATCATGCGGACACACCCTCGTCCAAGTAGAGCGCATTCTAGCTATTCAATATTCAATTGTCAAACGAATTATGAACGTGGGAGAAATGCTATGAACTGGCGGACCACGTCGCTGGCGCTTCTCGCGTCGAGCAGCCAGTCTCCGATCCACTCGATTCCGTCCTGCGCAGTCAGAAGCGCTTTTGCCCGTAAGGTGCTGCTTGGCACGGAAAACCGTTCGTTCAGTATGTCGACGAACTCTCCGCGCTCCTGGTGGGACAGGTCCGACGCGTTCATCTGAAGGGAAAAGCCCAGGGTCTTGACTGCGACCTCCTGGTCGCCTGGCGCGCCCAGATCGCGATCGAGCCACGCGAACCCCATCAACCCTTCAAAAGATCGCAGCGCGCGAGTCCCCGCAATCCACTCGGCAACGTCGATTGGCGCTTCCGGGTGTGTGGTGTCGTACCTTTGCGCATGAACACGATTCGTTACACGCGCGAACTCGCTTCCGTACTCGACGATTACATTCGGCACCGAAGCGTCTGGAGGCCGCTGACAATGCTGGTCAAGAATGTTTCGCGCGACTTTGTCCATCCAACCTTCATGGAAAGCTACGGACTTGAAGCTGTCCTCCGCATTGAGATCGACGCCGCACCAAACGTGCGCGATGCACTCGTGCGCCAGGATATAGGGCAACGCCAAGTAGTCGTCGATCCATATGTTTGCGACCGCGAAAGTGACATCGACCTCTCGTTTCCCCGGTTCTTGCGCCTCGCGCGTCTGACCTTTGACATGGAGCCCCAGATGCCCTGTGCGTTGAAGCGCGTGGCCGGAGGTGAGGGTGACGGGCACATCTCGGGTTGCGTGTTTGCGGTAAGCCGACTCGGCGATTGAGCGGCACGACTCGAATAGTTCGCGAACGGGATCCAAACAGAGTCCGCCCGACCCAACGGAGACTATGTCCCCGGCTTGAGTCGACTCGGACCACGTGCACGCACTTGTTCCTCGCTGCTGCGCACACGAAGTACAGATCCTTTGAGAACAAATATCATCGAAGGATCGCGCGGCCTCGTCGGAGAGAGGGGTGCCTGTCGTCGGGCGCGCTCCTCTGTAAAGTTCGCAGACGCGCTGATTCTGCGCTTCGACGGGTGGTACGACACAATCTGAAGGACACGCGTTTCGATTGGCGAGCGGCCCTGCAACCGCCCTGACGATGTCTTGAAACTGCTGTATGGCGCTCCGGGAGTCGTGGTCGATCGTCAGCTGCTCATATCCGAACGGAAGCGCGAGCAGCGCTCGCGAAGCTCGAAGGCGCAGCGATAGCTCGACGAGGTCGGGCCAGCCGACTTGCTTCACGGCGACTCCGACGTCATTCGGAGCTCTTCGGCGTCCCGCTCGAATCGTTCTTTTTTCTTGTTTTCGACTCTCGCTTATCCGCACGATCGCGGTCGGGCACGCCCCTTTTGGCGGTCGGCTTTTCTGGCGCCATCCCCTTTTTCTCCTTGATGGCGTCATCGCCGAAGCGAGCGCGAAGGCGTGGCAACAATACGCGCTTCCAAACGTCCATCGCAATCTGGCTTCCGTCTTTGATCAGAATGCCGATGAGCAACGATGAAGGTTCGAAGCCAGCGCCGGACGGCGCAAGCTCAATTGCCCGTTCGCGCACAAGGGGCAACTCATGCGGATCTATCCTGCACGCTCTCGCCAAGTCGTGGGCGGCGGTTCCCTCAACGAACATCGCTTTCCATTCCTCGTTCAGGGTCCGCTGCAGCGCTCGAAGAGTGACCGACCGTTCGGCAACTTCATATTCCATGCTTCACCCCAACTGGCGCCGAAGGACAAATGACCAGGATGGCGCCAGCCGACCCTTAGGAGGACACCGCGGGCGCGCCCGAAACCACCAAGTGTCGCAAGTGAGCACGTTGTCTCACGGACCCTCGCCGGCCGCCGGCCGCCGGCAGCTCAGGCGAGCACAGGCCTACGGACCCGAGCCGCCGATATTGTTCGATTGGCAGGCGCTATCTCGAGAAGCCATGATTTCGCCCAAGTATCCGAAACGTTGGGGTTGCGAGACTTTTCGGCGTGCCCTCGGCGGAATATTTCGGGCCGAGGCGGCTTGATTGTGCCGCATGGAGAGAGCGACAAGGCAGTCACGACGGACCGGCACCAGCTCTGCGCCTGCTCGCCCAGTCGACCGGAAGGACGGCCTCACTGATAGGCGTTGTCGGCGTAGAAACCGGCGTGCCGTCCGAAGTCGCGGGGTCGGATTCACACCGCTTCCCGAACTCGGACAACTCCTCGCCGTCCAAGACCAGGCTCGCATACGGCTCCTCGGCATCGAAACTCAGGACTTGCGACACGAGGTAGCACGAACGCCCAGCCGCATCGTTCGCAAGCCGCTGCGTCGCTGCGGTCCAACGACCGATGTCGTACGGCAACGTCAGCTTGGGCAAGTCCGCGACATGCTCTCGCCGCTTTCCGACGTCTTGTTGCGTAAATTCCCGTTCGACCCATTTACGCAACCGGCGCAAATTCGAGTAACCCTGAACCGAGAACATGAGCCTCGCCAAGGAAGCGGCCTCGTACACGCTGATAAAGGCCGCGCGACGAAACGCTGCAACCCCCTTGTCCTTGTCGCGCCATCCGGTGCCTTCTCCCCATGCTTGCAAGTCCGATCCGGCCAACGTTCCCAGCGAGAGCAGCCCGCCCATCAAACTCGGAATCGCTCGCGGTATGGACAAGTAGTGGGCTCTGAGGAGTTCCCAGAGGGGCAAGTAGACCGTTTCGTCGCGAGCGGTACGCAATTGCAGCCACAGGTCCGTTTCTTGGTTTTGGGCGGTGTCGCTCCGATACGAGTTCGCCCGACTACGATCTTTTCCGATCGGGGCATGGATCCACATGGGCACTCCGTTAGGTCGCAGTGTGAAGCCGCGAACGCCGAACGGCAGAGCCGCAATCCTGCCCCCAAGCCACCTCGATTCCAGCACGAGCAGCCAAGCGCGCTCGAGCGCTACCCATAACACGTGTATTTTTTTAAGCGATTCGGCGAATGTCGCGCGTACTTCGTATTGGCGCGGATCGGCAAACCTACGACGCACCACGTCGACTCGCTTCAGGATCAGTTCCCGGTCGACCAATTTTTCGAGTTCTGGAAGCCAAACGGCTCTATCGATCACGATGCGACTCTCGGCTTTAGAGTTCGAACCAGTCTGCGAATCGCGCTTCCAAGCTCCCGGTCGGCATGCATGCGCTTCGAGCGGCCTACTTTGATGCAGGTCACCAGTCCCTCCGCCTCAAGAGCCGCGACGCACCACGTTATGTGCGCCGGCGAGACATCCAGCAGTGCCGCATACGCCGAGTGCGGCATTCCCGGGTGCTCGAGGGCCAATTCGAATATGAAGGCCCTGTTTCGATTCGCGAGCGCGGCCGCGAGGCGGCTCAGCGCACGTGCTCTGACGATGGTGCGCTGCAGCGTTCCGATAGATACCCGAGTGCAGAGGATGTCCGACGAAAAGCGGTGGGCAGTTCGACCACGCGACTCCCTCGGCGCCCCAACGAGGCGCCGATCGGCTGCCTCGTGGTCGCGTTTCGACCGTGGCGGCGTGCGCATGGGAGCAGTCCTGACAATCCGACAGAAGACGCTGGGATTTTCGACTAGTCTCAGCTCGTCGTTTTTGCTAATTTGGAACTTGGAATAGCTGGTTTTGGACGCATGGCGCGCGACTCCTTCAATCCGCCGCTTCGAACACGACCTATCGGACAAAGCACGATTTGGCCCTTTGCGAACTTGCTTCTTTGGCGTCGCTTGGTGCGGAACGCGACGCCGCCGGCTTCCTCGCCGAATGACGGGTTTGTTCTGCAATATCGGCTGCTCGGCGTGACGTTAACCGCGCTGCCCGTCCGCGAGATAGCCTTTGTCGTGCATGCCGAACGGCATGGAGATCTGGCGATCCTATTGAATCGAGGGCGATGCCCACTGATGGTCGAGGCAGCCGTTCCCGTGCGGAACGGCGAGCCAGAGCGGGTTTGGCTGGACCCTGGGGACTGGATGGTCGCTCGACCGGCGGTCCAGACTCGGGTGACCGCGGAGGCGAACGGCGACCTACTGCTCGCGAATTTCGCTCGATCGCTATGGCGCGACGGAGAGCCCGAGTACTTGGTCGGAATTCCCAATCGTGCCGCCAACTGGCTCAATCGGGTGTTCTCGGATGCGGCTTTGGCGATTTTCGATGCCGCCGCGGCGCCTCTGGCCGAGACGCCGGACCCAGCGGAAGCGCTCATGGCGTCGATCCGTCTTAGCCTTCCCATACAGCAAAGCCATCGCGACCGACGTTCTCCTCCGGCTCTTATTGCGCGCATCGACAAGCAGATCGAAGCATCCTACAAGGACGCGGATTTCGATGCGTCGAGTTTGGCTCGACGCCTCGGGTTGAGTCGGCGGCGATTGGATGTCGTCTACGTCGCGAACAACGGCAAGACCGTCTCGAACGCAATTCTGGAAAGGCGACTGTTGGGCGCGCTAGACGAAATCGACGGACCGAGCTCCAATCGATCGATATCGGAAATCGGATCCGCCAATGGGTTCGAGAATGCGAGCCATTTTTCGAGTAGATTCAAGAAACGGTTCGGGGAGTCACCCGTTACCCGCCGAAACCGCTTCAAGGGCGTGAAATTTGTGCCAATCCCGATCCTCGACGACTACGACTGACCCTGAAGGGCCGATCGTCGAAAGTTTCTGAAGAATGCCCGCTCGAGTGCCGGAAGCCGGTCGCGAGTCGCAGTCAACACTGAAGGGAGAACGACGTGAGTCAGGGGGAAAAGGGTGGACCGAAGGTAGTGGGACGCGCTCACGGATCGCCGACGAAGGATTTCTTCGTCCGAATGATCACGCGAGACATCTCGCTGGCGGATTGCATACTCGACCTGCTGGACAACTCCATTGACGGAGCTCGCAGAAGCATCAAGCGGACCGGCGCGCAGCCCAGTTCGCAGCCGCTGACCGGCTACAGCGCGACGCTTGCGATCGACGAATCGAAGTTGCAAGTCGTCGACAACTGCGGCGGGATCGCGCTGAACGACGCCATAGATTACGCGTTCCACTTCGGCCGGAGGAAGGACGCGCCGAAGGATGTCGATTATTCGATAGGCCTATACGGCATCGGCATGAAGCGAGCGATTTTCAAGATCGGCCGGAAAGCTCGAATCGAGTCGAAAGCGCCGGGGGAGGCGTTTTCGGTCGACGTGGACGTTGACACGTGGGAAGCGGACGACTCGGACTGGGATTTCGATCTCGGACATATGGACCCTAGCAAGGAGCTGGGGACGCGGATCCTGATCGAAAGCCTCTATCCGCAAATCGCTGCGGCGTTCGCCGACAAGTCGTTTGCGAACGAATTGATTCGGACGATCGCTCGGGATTATGCGTTCATCATCGGCAAAGGATTTTCCGTCACCGTCGGCGCGGTGACGGTTCCGCACTTCGATTACAGCCTCAAGGAAGGAGAGGGGGTCGAGTCGGCCATTGTCGAATACGCCGAAGACGGCGTTCGCGTGCGAATCGTAGCCGGGCTGATGAACGATCTCAGCGACGAAGTGCCGGAAGAGTTGCGTCCCGACGAAACGGATCCCTACGGGTGGTACGTGGTGTGCAACGATCGGGTGGTTCTCGCGGGCGACAAGAGCGAAATGACGATCTGGGGCCATCAGAATTATCGCGTCTGGCACAACCAGTACAACGGGTTCGCCGGCTTCGTTTTCTTCGATAGCGAAGATCCGAAGAAATTGCCCTGGACCACGACAAAACGGGAGGTCGACGTCGGAGATCCTCTCTATCTGAGGGCCGTGGGCCGGATGAAGGAACTCACGGATGTTTTCGTCGCTTACACCAACCAGCGCAAAGTCGACTTGCCGGCCGCCAAGAAGTTGGAGTCCGCGACGACATTCGTGCAAGTGTCGTCCGTGCCCGGTAACGCCAGGCCAATGCGCTTGCCTCGGGTCGCCGGTGCGGCATCAGGCGTAGATCAGACCACCATCAGTTATCGCAAGCCCCGGATCGAGATCAAAGAGGTGGCCGAAGCTCTCGGCGACGCGAGCATGCCGGCCAGAGAAGTCGGGAAACGGACGTTCGAGTATTTCCGCCGCGAAGAAATGGGCAAATCATGAGCTCGGTGCCCTCTTTCCAGCGCGTCGACTACTCGTTACGAACGAACAAAAGCATCGAGCGAAAACTCGTGTTCGAGCGCATGAAGGAGCTGTCTTCCGCGTTGCCGTTGTCGAAATACCGGTATGTCGGCCTGGGCAGCCTCTGGTTCGTCGATTTCGTGCTTGCTCACCGACTGTTGGGTATCGACGTCATGTGGTCGATCGAGCGCGCCGAACGCGCCGCAAGGGCCGAGTACAACAAGCCCTATGAATGCATCGAAATAAAGGCCGGCGCGTCGTCGGAAATTATCGGATCGGTGTCTATGACCGATTGGGCGACGCCTTGCCTCGCTTGGCTCGACTACGACGGCAGATTCGACCTGGACGCGAGAGGCGATTGCGAACGCATTTTGCGGAACGCAGCCGCGGGGTCCGTGCTCGTCGTCACGGTCAACGCCAACAGAAGCAGTTATCGCGGCAAGATTCCCGAAACGTCGCCGCCTGCCGTCCAAACCCTGCGCGATGTGCTGGGCGATGCCGTTCCGACCGATGCTGTCGAGCAGGGTCGGCGCGACATCGGAAACGAGCAATTTCCCGGCGTCCTGAGCAAGTCCGTTCTCAACTTCATGGCGGCGACCGTTAGGACGAGCGGCCGCGAAACGGGTGGTATGCCGGATCGATTCGTTCCCCTATTCGACATCAGGCACGTCGACAACGCGACGATGTCTACCATCGGAGGAATTGTCGTTTCGTGGCAGCAGCTCGCGCTCCTAGTGGAAAAGCTCGCCCTCGATTCCGCCGCTCTATTTGCCGGAGGCGCTTCCATTGCGGAAGTGCTCGACCTCGCGCCGCTTACGATAAAGGAGAAGCTGGCGCTCGACAGGTTGATGCCTAGTGCCGAGGAGACTTTCGAGGCGCGGCTGAACGAGTCGGGTGTGAAAATCGAGGCCGAGCAAGCCGAAAAGTATCGTCGCCTCTACAATCATTTCCCGGTGTTCGCGGAAACCGTCTTTTGACTTCAGGATTCGGCGCGGCCGCTCGCAAATGCGGCTGCGCCGCACGGGCGCGCTGCCGCGGCGACTGCTTGAGGTTTAATGTCCGGCCGACGCAGATCGCGTTTTCGTGCGCCGCGATTTCTCGTACACGTTCCCGGCTTCGGGAGGGCAGACCTGGATGTTTGCAATGGCGGTGCCGTCCGTCAACGTGGCCCCGGCCGAGGGATGCCTGCCTCCTTGAAAATCGTCAATACGCGAAGTTTATCCGCGCTTTTGTTGGTGGCCGTTTTGGCATGGCCGCGCAACTCCTTCGACCACGTTTCCAGCGCCATTCGTTCTAGCAACCCACGCCCGTTGAGCGCGTGAGCAGCGCGCCAGAGCTCAGCGACGATCAGCGCAAACGCCTCGCCCGAAATTCGCTTATCCGGATCCGGTCCGCGCCTTGGGATCCAGCTCCTGAGCACCCACAGCACGAAGTCGTTTGCGGAGGAAAGTCTCAGGTCGTGCTGCAGGTTGGCGGTAGCCAGAATGTCACGAACGACCTGCGTGTCATAGTCTGCGAGCTTTCGAAGCGCACGCAACGACATCGCCAACGCGTGCGACGCGTTCAGCAGTGCCACATTGCCCACAGCTTCCCCTATCTCGACCTGACGTGCCAAGGCGCCGAAGCATGTCACGATCGCCAGGCCTCGAACTGAACCCGGGGAAATGCCCGGAACCGTACCCTCGTTCTGGGACATCGACATTTGGTCGTGCAGATTCGTCAGTCCGACGCCCAGCTTGCACAGGCACCGCAGGAAATCGAGGGACCTCTGATTTATCAATGCCAAGCGACACGCCTTGACGTACTCGCCGCATGCGAGCGCGGTTAGCCGTGCGTCGCGAGTGTTGCGAGCCTGCCGACGATGCAGGCTCGCGGACACTTCGAATTTTCGCATTTGCAGGCGCGCATCGCGCGGAAGATCGCAAATTTTTCTCAGCGCCCGTTCGCATGCCTCGAATAGACCGCGTCGCATCTGGACTTCCGCAATGCCCAGATCGCACGACGCCACCAGAGCAGTCAACTCTTGCGAGTCGTACTCGAGGGTTGCGCTGGCCAAATCCGCCGCGTGCTGAAAAATCCTATCCGCTTCGTCCCACTCCCCGATCTCCGTTGCAGCTTGTGCGAGAAGCACGTTCGCGACGACGGGAACGACCGCGAATGCCCCCGAAGCCGTCGCTTCGTCTCCGCGGATTCTTTGTCCTTGCGGCCGAGCGAGCTTCATCGCACTGTTTTTTACCTTCTGAAAATCGCCAAGTCCCGAAGCGGATATTACGTCCACCAACGCCAGCGCACTTCGAACGTCCTCGGGGGACGGCAGGGGATTCAACCCGCTTGACGGCTCGCGATGGCCAGAGGGGGGAGCGCCGTTGTATTCGACTACCTCCACGCGCCCCGCATCGTTTCCGATGCGCCACCGCGTCCCGTGCTCGGAGACTAATTCGACCATCCAGCTCCGTTGATGTTTGTCCAGATCCCCTTTCCAATCGTGGACGGCTTGCGACGTCGAGGCCCCCGGGAACAGGGCCTCCGGCTCGACGGTGATGTGCTCGCTCTGGCGGGCAATCCAGATGGCGATAAGCGAGCGCGACAAACGCGATCCTCGTCGCGAGCTCACCTTAATGCCATCGACCAGCACGCATCCGTTGGTCGCGTTGACCGAGATCTTTCGCGCCGGCGTTAGTCGGCCTTCTATTGTCCCTACTGGCATGACCTCCCTCCCCGAAGTAGCCAAAGGATCGTCTCGCCTCGTTCTCCGAACATGCATGGCGAGATGGCGAGAATTATATGTCCCGACGGCTAGAATCGCATGGTCCCACGCAGAGAATTATTTCGCTGTCGTTGATGGTAGATAGCGCCTAGTGTTGAACGTCCCACAACCAGGCGGAGATCGACCATGCCTC
>Ga0193727_1000599_pt1 | contig 14156 bp, 9 predicted proteins | sample H2c2metaG_FD_143051 | JGI IMG/M metagenome (GOLD analysis project Ga0193727, IMG submission 143051) | Soil microbial communities from a riparian zone of the East river system, Colorado, United States - H2c2 | ecosystem: Environmental > Terrestrial > Soil > Riparian zone | place: USA: East River...
GGCGGTGCGAATCCTCAATGATGAAGGTGAGGTTGCCGAGCTGTTTGACATCCGCAAACCGATCTCTGTGGAAGTCGAGTATTGGAATCTTCAGAGCTCTCTGCGTCCAGTCGTTTCGATCCACTTCATCAATGAGGACGGGACCCATCTGTTCATGACGAATGACCACGTCAACACAGAGTGGTGGAATACGCCGCGTTCTCCGAGCGTTGTGCGGTCAATCTGCCGTGTTCCGGGGAACTTCTTAGCTGAAGGCCATGTGTTTATCACCGCGGCGATCTGTAGCTATAACCCTGATGTCGTACACGCGATCGAGCGCGATGCGGTGTCTTTTCAAGTCTCGGATCGCAGCGAAGGCGATGGGGTGAGGGGAGCCTACGCAAAGCACTGGGGTGGTGTGGTGCGGCCGATGTTGGACTGGAAAACAGCGGTAGTTTCTGACACCGCGCTGAGTTAGAAGCAAGACGGAAGATATGTACGAAGTTTGCGCGGTAAAGCCGGTAACGGTCGAACACCAAGAACCTAGAACGTCCCCGGTGGGTCAGTGTCCACTTTGTCAGGACACGCAGTCTGTGCCGTTCTTCAACAAGTCGGATCAACTCCATAGCACGCCGGGCGAATTTGCCTATCGGCGTTGTGTAGCTTGCCGAACAGTCTTCCAGGACCCACAAGTGATAGTCGAAGACCTGGAGCTTTGTTATCCCGAGAACTACTTTACTCATCATGGCCAGCCGCGCCCGTCGATTTCTCCAGCGCGTTCCGCGCGGCCATCATCAGCGCTACGAGAACGGATCCGTCGCTCAATAGCTGCAGCCACGCAAGGTCAGCCTCTTAAGGGCCCGCTTGGTTGGGTCGGCAGGATATTGGCTGGTAGTCGGTTTCTTCGGGAACGTGCTTTCTATGATTGTGTGCCTGCTGAAATGATCCCTTTTTCCCCCGGCCCATTGCGAGCCCTGGAAATAGGGTGTGGTACGGGTGATCTTCTCGCCGGCCTTGATAAAGCTGGTTGGATTGCCGAGGGGGTGGAATGGGATTCGAGAGCCGCTCAGGTAGCTCGCGAACGAAGTGGAGTGCCTGTTTGGGACGGCGACTTCAACCAGATAGAGCTTCCGGTGGCCGCGTATGATCTCGTTGTTCTATGCCACGTTTTGGAACACCTTCCTGAACCGGCGCGCGCGCTCTGCCGGATCAAGGAGCTGCTGGCTCCAGATGGAAGAGCCGTTTTGATATATCCTAATCCCGAATCGCTGGGTGGGCGTATTTTTCGGAGCGCGTGGCTGCATTGGGATGTTCCCAGGCATCTTGTTCTGCCGCCCGGCCGCGCATTGGCTGGTGTTGCCGAACACATGGGCCTGGTTCCGGTGTCGGTTTCCACCAGAGCAAAGTACGCATGTGCTACCTTTGCGTGCTCGAGAGCCCTCAAGGAAAGAATGCCAGTGAACATCGGCGCAGAATTCGAAATGAGCGTTGTGGATCGATTGCAAGGATGGCTGGAGCACGTGCTGGTGAGCTTTCGGTTCTTCGTGGGCGAAGAAGTCGTCCTCGTTTTGAAGAACAGCACAGCAGGCTCAAGACTGAAGGACACGCAATAGACGGTCGCTTATTCCTAATGATTTCAGTCGTGTGTGTATTCAACAACGCAGAGCTGCTCGAGCGGCGGCTTCTGAGCAGTCTCAAGCAGCAAACGGCTGATTACGAACTGCTGTGTGTTGATAACCGCAACGAGGTTTTCACCAATGCAGCTACGGCCCTAAACTCGGCGGCGCGAAATGCGAAAGGCGACTGGATACTGTTCGCTCATCAAGATGTTGAGTTTCTTGCCCGCGATTGGCTGTTAACCGCGGAGAAGACCCTGGAGGGCCTAAGCTCAGTTGGTTGGGTTGGTGTGGCGGGTAGGACTAAGGAAGGCGCCCATCGCGGGTTCCTACGCAATTGCGCCGCGCTGCAGGGGCTGCCTTTCGACCGGGCCGTTGAAGTGCAGACGTTGGACGAGCTCCTTTTGATCCACCGGAGGAAAGCAGAAGACAACAAGTACTTTGATCAGGCGGTCCCCGGATGGCACGCGTATGGAGTGGAGGCTTGCTGTGATGCGGTGTTGCGCGGCGAGAAGAACTACGTCGTGTCGTTGCCGATCTGGCACGACTCTCCTGGAACCAACCTGGCCGGCCTTGATGAGGCTCATAAATATGTCTGGCGAAAACATGGTTCTGTTCTGGGCAAGATCTACACCACTTGCGGGGCCTTGCAACCGTCACGGGCCGCGTCGGGCAGTCTCGCCGGCGGGTATCCAAGCCGCGCAATTCGTCGCATTCGCAACCTGCCTCTTCGCTTCTATGGGTTCCGCAGCACCTCTCAGACCTGGTTCCACGAGACGTTGGATTCGCTAACGGAAGCTTCGGCTTTGGTTCACTGTCTTCATGATTACGCAAATCAGGACCCAATTGAGGCGGAGGGATTTGGTACGCATCCGAAACACGGTCACCGCATAGTTCACACCTTCTCAGGTTTTGATGGAACCGATTTCGACCGAGGCGATGTTGTGACCGCGCCTGATTTGGCAGCCAGGCTCTCGGAGAACACCGCTGCACTGGAACAGCTTCGCAACAGGGTAGGGAGGCTGTTGGTTTGCGCAAAAATTGAGCAGCTTAGAAGTCAGCGGCGACTTTGGCAGTGGCTGAGAAAGCGATCTGCCGGAAACTATCTGACACTCGACAAAGATGGGGATGGAATAGCAGTCGTCGAGATGTCCAAGAGGCATCCGGGTCACTGACGCCGAGTGAGCTTTACGATCGAAAGATCTTCGATATCGAGGTTACGAACTGTTGCAAGAAAGTAGATTCGCAGAAGCGGGCATTAGAGTCGCCCCATCGAAAGCCAGGCTGAGTCAGATAGACGACCTTCTGTATGTCGTCTACTTTCTACCGATCTTCTTCGTGATCCGGGTTGTCACGGGCTTGCTGTCAGTTGTCAGGTTCAAGCGCCTGCTCGCAATCGCGCATCGCATTCTCCGAGTAAGAGACAGAGTCCTTTACCTCGAGGTCTTCTTTCCGGAAAACGCCGGTTTTCATTACCGCGTCCAAAAGTGGATCGAGGTCCTCAGTCAGGAGAGCATTACGGCTAACGCGAGGTATGTGTTTGAGAGAGACCGGCACGAACGATTGCTGCGCGACGAGAGGACGGTTTTCTTTCAGGCGGTTTTCTTGCTTTGCAGAATCTGGCACTGTGTTACGGCACTGGCTTACAACTGCATAGTAGTGCGCCGCGAGCTGCTGCTGTATAACGACTACGGCGATCTCTTTCTAGAGAAATTTCTCCTCGCGCTGCATCCAAACGTCATCCTGGATCTCGACGATGACATAGCCGCTGCAAAGCGAGAGCCGAGAAACTTGACAGCCTATGGGCGATGGATGCGTGAAAGCCCATCCAAGTTCACGGAAACGATAAGACTGTACCGTCGATTCATCGCAGGAAGCAATTATCTCAAGCGGTTCGTTCTGGAAACGAGTTCCGGTTTACCGCCCGGGAATGTGGCGGTTATTCCTACATGTGTCGATTATGAGAAACACTCTCTAAAGGTCTACGGCGAAAGAAGCGACTGTATCAACTTCGGATGGGTTGGGTCCAACGCCACGATCGCGTACCTGGACATCATAATACCGGCGCTAAGTGAGATCGCCGAGCGGCACAAGATCAGGTTGATCGTGGTGTCTGGTCAAGACTACAAAGCAGACGTTGATTTTGAGATCGTAAACATTCGCTGGAGCTTGCAGAATGAGGTAGAACACCTCAAGCGAATCGATATTGGATTGATGCCCTTATATGATACCGCTGCCGAATGGGGCAAGTGCGGCTTTAAGCTCATACAGTATATGGGACTAGGTATAGTCAGTATTGCCAGTGCCGTTACTGTCAACCATGACATCGTGGATGATAAGCAAAATGGGTTTTTGGTGCGTCACGAGTCCGATTGGGCGCGTGTAATCGAGGAGGTTCTGGCGAGGTCGGAAGAGTTCCCTGAGATTGGGTCGGCTGCCCGAAAGAAAATTTGCGATCATTTTTCTTTTGAGGCTAACAAGAAAGAGTATTTGAGGTTCATTAGGACTCAGCCTGTTGATTCGTAAGCCTTCGACCGAGCCTGGATAGGAGCTAGCAAGCAGGATGAAGCACAAAATCGTTGACATACTCGCATGCCCGGATTGCGGAGGGAATCTTGCCGTAGCTGTCTTCCAGTCGAAAGATGAAAAAGACGAGGACGGTAAGAGCGTTGAGGACATTGAAGAGGGAATATTGACATCAAATTGCGGGGCAGTTTACCCGATTGTTGAAGGGGTGCCGAGAGTCCTGGAAGGGGCGCTGTTCGTTCACAAAGAGTTCCGTTCCAGGTGGAATAAGGAACTTCAGCAGAATCAAGCGCTGAACGATAAGGCTTTGACGCCGCCCTCCCGGCAGTTTCGGAACATCATCGAACCCACCTTGAAACGCTTCGAAAAGGAATGGAGCGAACACCCGGTAGAAGAAAGAACCTGGGGTCTGGATCAGGAGACCAGAATCGAACACTCGTTGCGATATCTTGGCTGCACACGGGATGAGATAAGAGGGAAGCTCATACTGGATGCCGGCGCGGGAACGGGCCAACTCACTTGCAGCATGGCTACGTTAGGTTGCGAGGTTGTCGGGATTGATCTCTCTCCAGCGGTCATACGCGGCTGGAAGTTGCGTGATGCTTTTGCCAAGTCTCGCAAGACGAGCGTGCACATAATCCAGGGGAACTTGATCAGGCTTCCCCTTCGAAGGGAGGCCTTCGACGGAGTCATGTCCCAAGGCGTGCTTCATCATACGCCAAACACCAGGCTGGCCTTCGAGGCATTAGCGCCCACGGTTCGGAAAGGGGGATCGCTTGGTGTGTGGCTTTACAAGGAAGGTGGCGGCTACTTGCCGGTGATTCCCTTTTCGAAGTCGCATCGAACAGGTGTACGAATAACCACGCTGCGGCGGTTGACTCCAAAGTTGCCCCCATCCCTGCTCTACGGCTCGCTGGTGGTCTATGCCTCGATATTCCAGGTGTTCTATCGGCTCAATTCCGTTATCCGTAAGAGAAGGCACGACCAGACGGTTAAGGAAAGGGCCACAAGCTTGTTTGACACACTGGCTCCGCCCTACGTATGGAGGCACAGCCCACAAGAAGTAAGTGAATGGTTTCGCGAGACGGGTTTTGTCGATATTCGCGAGACGTCCATTCCAAACGATGTTGACGGCTTTTGTATTACTGGAACACGTGCCACGTAATCCCTAGAGCAACCCAAACAATGTGTGGAATAGCCGGAGTTCTTCACCTCAGTGAACCGCGATTTGATCTCCAGACGCTGCAGCGGATGACCGAGGTAATAAGCCATCGCGGGCCCGATGGCGACGGGCACTGGATGAGCCGCGATGGGCTAGTCGGCCTCGGCCATCGCCGGCTGGCAATCCTCGATCTGTCCGAGCGCGGCGCCCAGCCAATGCATTACCTCGGCCGCTTCACCGTTACTTTGAACGGCGAGATCTACAACTACGTCGAGATCAGGGAAGAGCTGATCGAAAAAGGCCACACCTTCGTTTCCGAGACCGACACCGAGGTGCTGCTGGCCGCCTATGCCGAATACGGCGTATCGGTGCTTGAGCGATTGGACGGTATGTTCGCGTTTGCTATTTGGGATCAGCAAGAGCGGACCTTGTTCTGCGCGAGAGACAGATTCGGCGAGAAGCCGTTCTTCTACGTTTACGACCCGGGAAAGCTCTTCGCCTTTGCGTCGGAAATCAAGAGCTTGTTCGCGTTTGGAGCACCGCGTCAAATCAATCACCGGATGCTGTTCAACTATCTGGCTTATGACGTCATCGAAAACCCGTACGCGAAGTCCGAAACGTTTTTCGAGGGGATCTCAAAGCTGGAGGCCGCTCACCACATCTTGATCGACGGACAAGGAGTTCTGACCAAGCGCCGGTATTGGGCCATTCCTGAAATCAACGTCGATCACAAGATCAGTTTCGAAGACTCCTGTGAGCGCTTTCGCGAGTTGTTCACGCAATCGGTAAGGCGGCGGCTGCGAGCCGATGTGCCGGTGGGGACGAGTCTGTCCGGCGGCTTGGACTCCTCGTCCGTTCTGTGCACGATCAGCAAAATCCTGAACGGGAGCGGACAAGGCCAGAAGACGTTCTCAGCGCGGTTCCATGAGAGCGCGTTGGATGAGGGAGACTTCATCAAGCTCGCGGCGGACGCGGCAGGCGCTCACGCGTACTTCACCTGGCCGGATGCCCGGGCGCTTCTAGACAACATCGACCGGGTTTTCTATCACCAGGAAGAGCCGTTCGGCACAGCCAGCATTTTCGCTCAATGGGAAGTCATGAAGCTCGCCAAGCAGGAAGGCGTCACGGTCCTCCTGGATGGCCAGGGCGCCGACGAGACGCTTGGCGGCTACACTCACTACTTCCGCACAGTCTTCCAGGAGTTGTATTCCACGGATCGCCCGCGATTCCGCGAGGAGGTGCGAGCCTACGAGGAGCTTCATAAGCGTCCCTTCAACGCAGACTGGCGGTTCAAGTTTGAAGCGATTCAGCCTGGCGCGTTGAGATTGCTAGGCAAGGCGAGAAGAAGATTCTCGCGCCCCGAATACTTGCAGCATTTGCATCCGGAGTTCGCGGCGGAATACAAGATGGATCCGCCGCCTTTCAGGGCTTTTGGCGAGCTCAACGAGACGCTCAAGCATTCGACGGAAGGTTACGGGCTGGAAAAGCTGCTTCGCTTTGCCGACCGAAACTCTATGGCATTCTCGAGAGAAGTGCGACTCCCGTTTCTTAACCACGAACTGGTTGAATTCCTGTTCACGCTGCCCGCGTCCTATAAGATAGGGCAGGGATGGACCAAGCGCGTTCTGAGAAACGCAATGGAGCCAATCCTGCCCAAGCGGATAACGTGGCGCGTAGACAAGTTGGGGTTCGATTCACCGCAAGCCGCGTGGTTGAGAGAGCCCGAGGTCCGCGACTTGATTAGCGAGTGCAAGGCGAAGCTGGTGGCAGAGCGGGTGATCCATTCAAATGCGAGACCCGACGAGTGGCAGTGCTTGATGGCCGAGAGGCTCCTTGACTTTGTTGCAGCCTAGCTCGCCAACATTTACCAGCGGGAGGATCGAGGCCGTGAGAACCTCACAACTCGCCCAAGTTCCCCTTTTGGGCCATCAGAAGCGGGAAAATATGCCGGTGGCCTGCTTGACCTTGGATAGGTCGCTGCTATAATGCCGTGGAAGGATTCTAAATCTAATTGGATCTTTCGTGGATTTCGGGTCCCAATCAATGTGCCGGAATCTCTTGATCTCAGACAACTTTCAAGCAAGTCAGTACGACCCTAGAATCGTACGACATCGAGAAGATGCGATCGGCGACAAGACTCCCCAGAAGAAGCGACATTAGTGTAAGGAACCTTGGTGTGATTTTGCCGGTAGCGCTCAACCCATCGAAGCTCAACAAGACTTCTCGGCCCCGTCAACCGGGAATTTGGAGTGCGTAGTCGGGTGGTTAGTGGTTGACACCGCCCAAACTGAAGCCGCCTTTTGCCCCTACATAAGAAGGAGATCAAAATGCTCACTAATCCCTCAAGAACCAGCAGGCGTTTGATCGCATCGAGTCTGATGCTGTTCATGTCGGTTTGGATGATTGGCGCCAACCGAATGTTAACGCCCGTTCGCGCCCAGAATGAGGCATGCTCGCCAGGTCAGACACATCTGACGAAAAAGAGCGGGAACGGCGTGCCATGCAATCCCGACTCGGAAGTCCAATTCTTTGACACCAACACAGCTACCTTCGTGCCCGCTTTGATTGTCGACCCCAATGAGAAGTTTTTCCCTTACGACGTGATCCCCACAACAGACTGGGTTGCCATGACCTGTGATCGAACCGGCGCCGATAACTCAATCTTTACTTACCGCACATTCTTTACGCTTCCGGAATGCTTCACGAGTCCGTCAATTTCCGTTCAGGTTCACTCCGACAACTCCGCCAGGATTCTTCTCAATGGCAACCTGGTCGGCGCGCAGAACGACTTGGAGGACCCGGCGAATTTTCAAAACCCGCCGGAGGTCTTTTCGTCAAACAACGCCGGGTTCTTTCAAGCCGGACAGAACACGCTCTCGTTTGAGGTTCACAACTTCGGAGCTCAAATTACTGCGCTCGATTTCCTGGCTGACATTTGTTTTGGAGACTGCGTAGTGCAGACCTGCCGAACGTGCAACGAAGGAGTCGTAGTAGTAGACGTGAACACCACGGTAGATCTGAACCCCGCGGTGCCGACTTGCACCGGAGATCCGGACCTTTGCGCGTTCTTCACTTTCGACAAAACGGGAGCCATTTCCAACTGGAAGGCGATCTTTGACGTCGGCGCAAACAAGCTGCTGATCAAGAACGGCGCCACCGTCACAGTCAAGCCGGGACCCCCGAACGGCGGTAATAACAAGGAGTCGCCGGGCATCGTGATCAAGAGTACCTGCGATATCGAGATCGAGAAGGGCGGAGCAGTCGTAGTCCAGTCCATCAATAAGCAGGCTGGTGACATCTTGATTCAGGCCAACGGCAACATCACGATAGGCGGGACCGTGTCCAATTCCGTCACCGGAACAAACGGCAGGCCCGGCAACATCACGATTGCTTCGTGCTGTGGCGGGATCAGAACGGGACCTTTCTCGGTTATTGAGACTTCGGGTGTCGACTTCGGAGGCAGCGACATAAACATAGTCACCTGCGGCGGCGGAGACACACCAGGCAACATAGCGATCAATGGCCTCGTGGACGCCAGCTACAAGGCGGCGCCGGCTTCCAAGATCAACATCGCAGCGTTCAACGGCTTCGTGACGATCGACGGCACCAACTTCCTTGGGATCGAAGCCGGAACACAACGGCCGATCACCAGTGGAGTGACGGTGCGCTCCAGGAGAGACCCCGTTGCCGGCACTATCAAGATCCAGGCAAGGGACGACATCAGAGTGACAGGCAATACGCTACTCGACAAGAACCACCCGAACTTCGGAGCGGTTGCCGTCAAGCCGACTTCCACGAATGGCACCAGCGGTGATGGCGCCATAATCGCGGTCTCGACTGGGGGTCAAATCCTTGCACTGGATCGCGCATTCGACATCGCCAACCGCTTCAACGCTCTGAATGACATCACGCTTTTTGCAAGGAACGACATCAGGCTGCTGGTTTCCGCAAGCATCGATAACGGTGCTGTGGATAACGCCAAGCCGGTTGTGAACAGCCAGGGGGGCAGCGCCGGAAAGGGCGGAACAAACACGCTTCGGTCGTTCTCTGGCGGAATCCTGATCGGTCTTAAGGCTCAGGTGCTGGCTAACTTCGTCGGTACCCCGGGCTCGAACGGGACGAACCTTTTGACCTCTTGCATGGGCGTAGTCAATAACGGAACGGTCAATCCGGCGGATGGCGTGCCCGGTGACGACGCCGGTGTGTGCGCGCCACCTGCGCCCGCCCCCTTGTTCGAAGGGTGCGGTAGCTTCAATGTGTGCGGGAGGGCTGGCGGCAACTAAGCGCACGCCCTACCCTCGAGATTGCTGAAACCCTCTGACGAGGCTCTCACCGGTCTTGGCCGGAGGGTTTCAGCAAAAGAGTCCGGGAAACAGCGCCTATTAGTCATTTGAGCAGGACTATTGGCCACTAAATAGAACAGGAGAGTTCAAATGCCCCCAGCAATAAAGAACAGGGGTGGGATCTTTTTCTTTTCAATCGTGAGCCTTCTGTTGGTGACCTCGGTATGGTCTCGAACAGGAGCCACAGCCGCCCCACCCCCGCCTGAACCGTCAAGAGACATAAACACCTACGTACTGTTTGCGCTTTCGGAGATAAACTTCAAGGGAAGAAACGCAAACCCCTCACGAGGCTTCATAAGGGGCGGTAACGTCGGAGTCAACAATCCGGATCCGCATGGCATCAACCACGACCCATATGCGCCAGTCTTGTCGTTGGGTGCAAACGGAGCCGTAGTCATGGATGACGGGTCGCAGGTGGTTGCCGACACCGTGCGCTTGGGTGATGAGACGAGCGTCTGGAATCTTTTCGCAAACGAGGTCCAGACCAGCTTCAACCCTGCGGTGTTGCGCGACCCGCCTCGAACGCCGTTTACTGCGCCGATTATCGCACCGGCCAATCTGCCAGCCTGTCCACCATTTTCACCGGGGACCCAGAATGTCACCGTGCCAAAAGGAGGCTCGCTTGTGCTGGCTCCGGGAAGCTACGGCGATGTAAGAGTCCAGGATAGCGGCTCGCTTACACTTGGTGCCGGCATTTACAATATGAAGAGCTTCAATAACGGGAAGAAGGTGCGGATAATAACTGACCCGGGGACCGATGTGCGAGTTGCTCAGGATATGAGCACAAACGATGGGAGCTTCGTCGGACCCGCGGACTGCGCACGGTTCTGCGTACGAGGGGACGGTGTTAGTAATAACGATGCGACGGTGAGCTTCGGACGCAACACCGAGATTCACGGTCAGTTCTATGCTCCGAATGGCCGGATCAACCTGGGTCATTCCACGGATCTGTTCGGGCGGTTTTGGAGCGACACCGTCAGCAGCGACTTCAACGTCAACATTACGATGGGATGTGGGACGCAATCGTGCCTCAGCGTAAAGAGCGGCAACGGCGTGCCATGCAATCCGGACTCGGAAGTTCAGTTCGACAGCGGCGGGATGGTTTTCGTGCCCGCTTTTGTTGTTGACCCAAATGTGAAGTTCTTCGTTTACGACACGGTGCCCGGAACGCAGTGGGTTGCAATGAACTGTGATCGAACGGGTCCCGACGACACGCACTTTACTTATCGCACAACCTTCACGCTTCCCGCGTCCTTCTCCAGTCCGACCTTGTCGATTCAGGTTCACTGCGACAACGCCGCTGCCATTTATCTAAATGGCAACCTGGTCGGCGCACAGCCGGACGCGGAGATTCCGGAGAATTTTCAGAACCCGCCGGAAGTGTTTATGACAAGCAACGCCGCTTTCTTTCAAGCGGGGCCGAACGTGCTTTCCTTTGACGTTCACAACTTCTTCGCTGGAATTACTGCGCTCGACTTCAAGGCTGACATTTGCTTCTCCAGCTTTGCGAGAAACAGACGATGACCGCGTAGGAGATTTTGATTCGACCGCGATGGCAGACACGATGAGAGCAAATCTGCGGATTTGACGCATCGTAACTAACGGATTCTCTGGAGTCATGTAAATGACTGCCCCTAAACCGGAGGATGCAAGAATCCTCCAATTACAAGGAGACAAGAATGCTCACCAATTCTTCAAGAACGAGGAGAGGCCTGATCGCGTTGAGTTTGGCACTATCTATGTCGGTTTGGATGCTTTGCATCAACCGAATGGCACCGACCGTTCGGGCGCAGGTTCAGGCATGCGCGCCGGGTCAAACGCTAATCACGGTAAAGAGCGGTAATGGGACGGTATGCCTTGACGACTCGGAAGTTCAGTTCGACAGCGGCGGGATGGTCTTCGTGCCCGCTAAGGTGGTCAACCCCAATGACCAGTTCTTTACTTACGACACGATCCCCGGAACCCAGTGGAATGCGATGAATTGTGATCGAACGGGTGCCGACAACTCAGACTTCACTTACCGCACGCACTTTACGCTTCCGGCGGTCTTCTCCAATCCAACCCTGAGCATCCAGGTTCACTGCGACAACGTCGCCACGGTTTTTCTCAATGGCAACTTTGTCGGCATGCAGAATAACGCGGAGGATCCGGCGAATTTTACGAACCCGCCGGAAGTCTTTACGACAAACACCGCAGCATTCTTCCAGACAGGATCAAACGTGCTTTCGTTCACGGTCCACAACTTCGGAGCTGGAATTACCGCGCTCGATTTCCAGGCTGACATCTGTTTCACGCCTCAGCAGGGATGTAACGACACGCAACCGCCGTCCGTGAGCTGCAATGTCAACCAGACCACGCTCTGGCCGCCCAACCATGACTTGGAAAATGTTGGACTCACGGCAAGTGTCACCGACGACTGCGATGATGATGTAGTCATCGGCGGCGGTCCAAACGGGACCGGCGTTACGGTTTACAGCGACGAACCCGACCTCGACATTCTCGGGTCTGGCAACTTCTCACCGGATGCAAAGAACATTGGCGTCGGCACGCTGCGCTTGCGTTCGGAACGCAGCGGAAACGAGAACGGACGAGTATACCTGATCGTCGTTCAAGCAACCGACGCTTCCGGTAAGACTGGATTCTGCGCCACGACGGTCACCGTTACGCACGCTCAGAGCAAGGCTGCCAAGGACAGCGTAGCAGCGCAGGCAGCGGCGGCGCGGGCTTACTTCCTCACCAACCTCATGCCTCCTCCAGGCTTCGTTCAGGTTGGCGTGGGACCAGTAGTCGGGCCGAAGCAGTAGGCGCAAGTTACGGCAGCCGAGTGGCTGTCGCAAGACAGGTAGTTCATAGGCGGTCAGCAGCGAAAGCAGAATCAGCTTGCTGACCGCCTATTGTTTTCTGGATGAAGTGGACTGACAATCAACTTCCGTCTGCAAAATAACGCGGGAGTTCTGCTCGAAAGAGTTTCGTTGCTTCGTTTCTGATCTGGCGAGAACGACTGAATGGACAATGCAATGTGGTCAAGTCCTCTATTGCGGCGCGTAACGCGGAGGATAGATAAGGCAAAGCGGCGTAACATCAAAGATTCAATCGTATCGCACCCTCATCTGATTGATCCGACGGCGACCATCACAGGCGCTCATCTGATTGGCCCGGTAACGGTGGGCGAATACGCTCACATCAAGCGGGATACGCTATTGCGGGGAGAGATTTCCATCGGTCGGTATACCGCGATCAATGGACCTCACACCGACATTCTGTGCGAGATCGATTCGGTCCGGATCGGTGCATTCTGTTCGGTCGCGCGAAACGTGGCGATACAAGAATACAATCACCGGGCGGGTGCTCTCAGCACTTGCTTTGTGCTTTCGAGGGTTCTGGGACATGAGGACGCGTGCGAGATCGAAAGCAAGGGTCCCATCTCGATCGGCAACGACGTGTGGATCGGTACGCAGTGCGTTATCTTGTCCGGAAGCACCATCGGCGATGGGGCGGTCATCGCCGCCAATAGCGTAGTTTTGTCCCCCATTCCTCCCTACGCGATTGCGGCCGGCAGTCCCGCAAGAGTGCTCCGCTATCGATTCCCCGACACGATTATCGAACGGCTGCTGGAGCTTGAATGGTGGCGTTGGTCGCGCGCGATGCTCGAACAGAATCGCGCGCTGTTTGAGGGCGATTTGACCGAAGAGAAACTCGACTCGGTTCAGGCCTGCCAGCCTTGAGCGCTTGTTTCAAACCAGGCGATCGCTTCAGAAGATGATGAAAAGAGTTTGCGTGTTGCTCGAATGGTCGCTCAATCGAGACAGCAGAGCTCAACGCACCGCTCGAAGTATGTCACGGGTCGCCCAAGTCGATGTTTACTTCGTCAGGCAAAATGCCGATGAGATCGTCAACCGCGACCTGTTCAACGAGAATGTCGAGCTCTTTCAGATCGATCGCAAGACGTCGGTGGTGGACAATGTCCTGAGGCATTCATTCTTCTTTCTTGAAAGCAGACACATGGTGAGAGAAGTCCTCGACACCGGCCGGAAATACGACGTGATATACGCTCACGATCTGGCGAGCAGTTACGCCGCCCACAGGTTGGCGAAAAAACTTGGGGCCAAGATTATCTATGATGTGCATGACTTGAGCATAGAAACGATCAACCAGCAGTTCCCGCGCAACAGGTCTGCCATAAAGTTAGCTCTCTTTCGGACAATCGTGGCCTTCATGAAGACCGTGGGACGAATCTGGGAGAGGCGCTTCCTGAAGAAAGTGGACCTGGTTCTGACTACTAACCCAAGCTATGAGCAGTACCTGCGGAGTCATTATGCGATTGGTAGGATTGGGGTGGTCACTAACTATCCGGAATACAAAGAAGTCGTCCGAACAAGGAAGCTGTACCAGGTATTGAACGTTGATGAGCACAAGAATCTCGTCCTTTATCACGGCATGTTGAATGATGGCAGAAGTCTGGAGTTGATAACGGCCAGCGCCGAACACTTCAACGATGACAACCTTTTGGTCATTGTCGGAAACGGCCCG
>Ga0193727_1000600_pt1 | contig 14136 bp, 14 predicted proteins | sample H2c2metaG_FD_143051 | JGI IMG/M metagenome (GOLD analysis project Ga0193727, IMG submission 143051) | Soil microbial communities from a riparian zone of the East river system, Colorado, United States - H2c2 | ecosystem: Environmental > Terrestrial > Soil > Riparian zone | place: USA: East River...
CGGGCTGGCCTATTTGATCGAATTGGATCCCGTCGTGTCCTTCCGATAACAGCCGGTCAAAGGTTCGGGCAGCCGTCCCACCACAGAAAAAGCCGGCGGGCGTTACGCCGTCGGCTTCCTCTTGCGACTGCCGGCCCGGCGCTGCTCCGGTTCTGCCGCATTCCGAGGCAATCCTGCCGCGATATAGTTAATGCACCGTTAACCGCTCAAGCCGCGTCTCACCTCTCCTCGTCCGGATGCATCCAAACGTAGGGCGCGATCTCCCGCTCTTTGGTGAACCATTGGCCTAATTTTAACTGGCGTTCAGCCCTACCGAGGCGCACAATAAATCATCACCGCCCGATCCCGGCATCTACCGGTGACTGAGAGCGTAGCGCTCCCGCCCTGATCCAGGGTGTGTCATGCGAAAACCTGATCCAGAGCTTTTACCTGTCCACCGTCCGCGTTGTCTCGACTGCCAAACGCGAATGATAGCGGTCTCCGTTTCGGAGGGGTCGGAAGGCTTCGAGCATCGTACACTCGAGTGCCCGAAGTGCGCCCATACCGAAACCAGGACAGTGGCGTGCGACCCGCTTAAGTCCGATGCGATGGGCTGGATTGAGAGCGAGCTACGTCCGCCTAACTAAGAGATCGATGACCGCTGATCCGCGAGCGAGGATCTTCCGCTGCTGACAGCACTTCAGCGCGATCACTGCGGGCGCTTCTAACACGTCGGCGCTTCGGGCGGTCTTTTTGTTTGGCGGTTCCAGAATTAACGCGCGGCGGCGACATCAAGCTTAATGCGCGAGTTTGGTTGCGGCCCCAATTCGAAATTCTATCGTCCTCTCAGTCGTGCGGTTTGGCCCGACGTTCACGTACCCCCGCCAAACCATGCGTTACCGTGCGATCAGGGGTCGCCGCTTAGCGAGGGGGCGGCGGCCCCGTCCTACCCAAAGCCAATCCACTAGGCCTTCGTCTGATTGGAAAGAAACATGGCCAGAAAAACAATTTCGAGTACCGATCTGATCTGGATTTTTCACGAAAAGCTGGAAGCATTCGACGATTGCCCAGAGGGAGCGTGTATTGCTATCGTGCCGGCTTTCGATGTCGGCTGGATGGCCGTTATGAGCGCGAAAAGCCGAACCCAGAACCCTAATTTGCGCGAGGCGCGTTGACGCTATTCAGAAGGAGCTTCGAGAGATTTATGTTTTGACGAAGGACTAACTCGCCGCTCCGCCTCTCGGCAAAAGACGGGAGGCGCACCACTTTTACCGAATGGCCTTCGGGAACTATAAAATCAAGGCTGACTTCGGCGGTCAGCGTATTACCGATCGAAACTCTGCGACGGCCTTTATGCTCACCCTGACCGCGATTTATCGTAACAGGCCGCACTGGAAGTTGGCTGACCAAGCTCTGCGACATGCTTCCAAATCTGCAGCCGCGGAATCTCGTGCGAGCGCTGCGTTCAAGGCCGCCATTGAAGCCGAAGGTTGGCTGGAAAATTGACCTCACGCCTCGTCTCCCGGAAACGAGCATGACCGGAGGAAATCGCAACGAGAAAAATAAATAACTGCAAGGCCTGGACTTCCGATGAGGATGAGCGACTTCGGGAGCTCGTCATCTCAAATGCCCCGCTCTTCGACATCGCGCTCGAACTAGGGCGAACCGTGGCGGCGGTGAAGGCGCACGCGCATGCAATAGGGATCGCGCTGCGGCGCTCGCGTTTTAAGGTGAAGGAAAAGGCAAAATGACCGGATCTTATCAGCAGGCCGGCCGATGACGACCGTTTGGATTTACATCGATACCAAATACCATGTTGGCCACCCCGATCATCTCAAGGTGTTTGCCAATACGGTCGCCGCGGACGAATGGTTCAAGGAGAACGATCCCGAAGGCGCGGCATTCGAATATGAGGTCATGGAGTGAAGCCCCGGCCGCGGTCGTGACGGTGTCGTTAAAGCCCGCTAGAAGAGCCGTTGCATTAATGGCTCAGCAGCACGCAAAACGCCCAAGGCGCGAGCGGTTGCCTGGGAACGCCGTTGACTGAGTGATCGTTCTGCTCTGAGGTCTATACACATAGCCGAGTGCACGCGCCCTGGGGTAGGTGGAGAGGCGGCACCCGGCTATAGGCCGCGCGGCGGTGCGGCCTATCTATAAACCACTAACCATTTAAGAGACCGCCTTCGGGCGGTCTTTTATTTGGCTGGGTTCGTCACGGTCGAATAGACCAGCGACATATCCTCAACGTCCTCGATCGGGAGCTTATTTACGCCAACCGCGGTGTGGAGCTCGTGCAACGAGGGCATAGCAGCGGTTCCGGCGGACAGCTTGGTCGAAGGAGACCACAGCATCGCGGTCGCGGCGGCGAATAGAGCGACAGCCGCGAAAGTAGGAATCATCAGACGCTTCATGGGCAGCCTCCCGGTCGAATGCGCCCCTACATCGACCCAGCCAGCCTCCTGTCCAAAGTCGGCCGTTCTAGGACTCTATGGCGGCTTTTCTTTCCCCTCTCCCCAAGTCAATCCACTATCTTTCGCGCGGGAGTCGCTAAGCTCGAAAAGGAAGCTCGGGAGAAGAAATCTGATCCACCTTGCCCTGTGACATCGCCAAATATGGACGATAAACAAATGGCACCCAAAAGGTGATCTCCCCTGACGAAGTCCTTTCTTCGAAGAAGCCGATGTCCCGCAGCTTACGAGCAATCTTGAGTGTCTCAGTCTCGTCAATCTTCCAACGCGCGGCTAGAGAGGCAATATTCTGTTCAGTCTTTTCTTCACGCAGCGCCTCGATAAAAGGTCGTAACTCGGCGTACTCGGCGAAAGAACTCTGGAAACGCGATATTCGGAGAGAGCCGGCAGCGCATCCTTGAAGGACGCCCGATCGAGTTCGATCTTCGTCACGGTTCCGCCGGAGGACACGTTGGCTTTGTGCAGGACGAAGACGCGGCTGTCGTCGTCGCGACAGAGCAACCATCAAGTAAGATCGCCTCAGTTAGCGAAAACTGCTGCCCATCAGCGGTAAACACGCTGCCAAAGCTGAGGCAAAGAAAGACAAGTCTGTGGCGTCGAGCGCCCGGAAACGAGCATGACCGGAGGAAATCGCAACGAGAAAAATAAATAACTGCAAGGTCTGGACTTCCGATGAGGATGAGTGACTTCGGGAGCTCGTCATCTCAAATGCCTCGCTCTTCGACATCGGGCTCGAACTAGGGCGAACCGTGGTGGCGGTGAAGGCGCACTAGGGATCGCGCTGCGGCGCTCGTGTTTTAGGGTGAAGGAAAAGGCAAAATGACCGGATCTTATCAGCAGGCCGGCCGATGTCTTGCTTGCGTGCTAGCCGCGACCGTACTCACTTGGTGGCTTTCACTTCCGCTCTTGCCCCAACAACGGACGTTAGTTTAGCACTCTCCGATACATTTCGTGGATCGAATGTTATGGAACATGCAGGTCGACTGATAAACTATGTGTAATTTCCTTATGAGTTGCAGTATAACTTCGTTTCGTATGGCCTTTGGTATCCGAGCCGATAGCATATCATCTAGCGTCATCACGCAGCCTGAGCCGATACCGTCTCCAGCGACACAAACAGAACCGAGCGCTCTCTTTCACCAGCCCGAAAGCTCAACTCATCTCCCGGAGATCCCTGCGACAGGGCCTGTCCAAGCGGCGAGGACAACAGCAGATAGCCGTTCATTGGATCGTCGGCGATATCGTTCATGGTGAAGAATTCCGGCCGCGATGGCTCCGTATCGAGATATCGAATGACGACCCTATCGCCTGTAACCAATCGATGTTCCGCTTCCGCGTCATTCGAGGCTGCATCCAGTTCAGCCTGTAGGGTAGCGACGGAGATTGTCCCGTCTGTGCGCGCTGCCGTCCCCTCTCCTGATATATCTGCGGCCGGCGCAATAATGCGATGCTCGGAAAAGCTGCGATTTGCGGTCTCGCGGCCGATCGGTTTGATTTGCATACGCTCCAGCGTCTGAACCAAATCATTCATGACGCCTTCCTGATCGATGCGGTAATTAGAACCGAAACAACGCCAAAAGCTCCAACCTACTCGCTCCAAGATACGCTGCCGCCGCATATCATCCGCCCAACGCTCCGGACCGTGATACCGATCGCCGTCGCATTCGATGGCAAGACGCCTGCCGCCTTCTCCCTCGACCACCATATCGATGGAGAAACCCACAGACCCTACTTGCGGAATTACGCGATAGCCACGTGCTACAAGGGTCACAAACACCGCACGCTCGAATTCAGACTGACAGAGGTCAATGAGTTCTACGCTGGGATTGACGACGTTCGGCATTGGCTCGCGAAAATGCCCGATGACCTTCGATTTCAGGTCCTTGGGATTCAGCTCCTCCTCTTTCACGGACCGGACCAACACCATCCGATCCCTTGCCCGCGATAAGGCCACATTGAACCGCTGCTGATACTGAATTGATGTCTGCGACTGTTTGCGCGCTCGGTCCGCAATCATGGAAATGAACACGATGTCGCGCTCGTCTCCTTGCAGGCTCGCGCTATCACCGCAGACAATACGATGGCGCATCATGGCAGCCTCGCCAATGCGTTCCATCAGAAGCTTCTGAATGTGCAGAGCCTGATCGGCGCCGATAAGGGATACAACTCCAATTGACCGGGCTTGACCTTCGACAGACGACGTTTCCTCGACGATCCCAGCAATCTCTTCGACAATGACCTCAGCTTCGCGCGGATTGACCTTGGATTTTCCGCGACGTTGTCCATCTTCAACGTAAATATCGATAAGCGGCGGGTCCAACCGCTCGCTGGGTTTTGGAATGCGAAGCGGCACCAGGTCCTGATTATAAAACTGCATCGAAAATCGTATGATTGGCTCGACACATCGAAAATGCTCTTTGAGCATGACAAACTTCGCCGGAAACATAACCCTGGCAAGATCGTAGATCGAAGCTCCTGGCTCAACTTCCGCGCGAAATGGAAATTCGCTAAGGAAATTCTGTCGTAGACGCGCGATGTTCGCGATCGACAAAAATGCAGAACTAGGGCTGATTTGGCGGTCGTCGCCAACAACAAGTATTTTCTTTCCGCGCAATAGTGCTGGCAACTCGCGCGCATCGGACTGCGAAGCTTCATCCAGAATTACAAGATCGAAGCTGGCAAGCGACGCGGGCAATTGTTCTGAGACGCGCCACGTCGGCATAATCCAGCATGGAACTGCCTCGTAGCAATTCTGCATTGCCTGCCTTGCGTTCTGGCGATGCAGCACAGCACGCTGCCCAGTTCCGGCGCCCAAACGACGTATGATGTTTGCGAAGCCCTGAAGAGCGGCCTTGGCGGAACCCTTCATTGTGGCCGCAAGATTGAAGAATGTTCTCTCCTTCACGAGCGCGGCAAACCCGTCACGGAGTGCTTTCTCTATTTCCAGCCGTTCTTGGTGTAGCTGTGCGAGATGACTGCCAGCCCCAATGGTTTCAAGATAGGTAAGCCGGGCTGCCCACTCCCATGCATCCCGCCAGTCGTTGGGCGCAGCTAGATCGGCAGCGTCGGCGGGAGGTTCGCTTCTTAGACGCTCGGCCCATGCTGGTACGCCCGTTTTCGAGAGCTCGGCACACGTGTGGGTTATGCGATCGTAGAACGGCTCCAACGCGCGGACATGCCCCAACTTGGAGAACACGCCCTGCCACACGCGCGTCAATCGTTCAATGTCTGCACCCGGCTTTCCGATCAGTTCCGTCAGAATCTGCCGTGCGAAACCAGCCAAATCAGTATTATTACCCTCAAACTGGGCGACCGCTTTTTCAACGTCCTTCGTGACCGCAGTCAGCCTTACGGACGAGACGTGGCGGGACAATGCATGGGCAAACGCACTGATTGCAGTGGGGTGACGCAAAATGGCGTTGGCTTCGTCGCGGTTTCCAAGGGCTGCAGACAACTGCTTGGATATTTCAGCAATCTGCCCCGGGACGCCATTCAGGCAGGCATGAAGTGTGTCGGCGAGAGCATCGAGCAACGATACAGAATCTACCGTGAATGAGAGATCGTTTGGCGCCGATAGCTCCACCTTGAGCGATTCCCACCGCGCAGACAGGCTTGTTACCGCACCACAGAATTCGATAAATACCCGTACATGCTGCCAATCGTGCGGCGCGTTTGGCGGCAGGCCCGCAACCCGTACCGTTTCAAATAAAGGTTGGTGGCTCTTGGCGCCGAAGGACAATATTCCGAACGGGTTTTTTCCGGCGCTGAGCGCATCCAAAATTTGAAAGAGCTGCTTCGCAGGAGGCAATTCTTTTGGGAGTTGGACCGGCTTTGAAATAAAGGGAGCACGTCGCTCGACGAGGTCCCGCGCGTCGGCGAAAAATGCCCTCGCAACGGGCTCAAGTCGACCGGCTACCGCTGCCTCGCCAATGATCGCCTCAGTCAAGGCCCACGCCCACGACTGCGCCTGGAGGAAAGAGACGTTCGACGCGAGGCGCTGTAGGCCCTCGCTCAACGCAGCCGCTTTGTCGAGGCCAAGCGTTGTTATTGCGCGACGGGTTAACGGTTCGGACGCAGCGCTGTCTGCCGTAAGGTCTTGTGCTGCAATCATATCGAGGTGCCAAGCACGCACGGTCTCGGGATCGGGCAAGTTGGCAGGGCTCGGAAAGCGCTCTCCGAGATACTTTAGGTCTCCCTTGACGGTTCGGCGCGCAGCGAAGAGTGCATCAACTTCGGCGAGGTCAATTCCGGCGTCGGAAAACGGCCGCATGGGCCGGTCCAAAAACCAAGTATAGCGCGCCTTATCCTCGATCACACGTTTGGCAGCCTCAAAGGGCAATTCGGTAGAACCGGGTATCGGCGAAAGGTGTTGCGTCGCAATTTTCGCAAGTCGTACATCGATTTCAGCGAGACGGTTCTTGTTTGCAACAATCTTGGATTCGAGGTCGCGAATAATCTTCACCTGCCGTGAGCGGTTCATGTCGATCGTGTTGACTACGCCCAGCATTAGGCCGATCGCCTTTTCGACCTGTTTCATCCCTTCGCGTTCGGACGTTGTCACGCTGATCGCGAGATCGCGTACACCCTCCGGCAATTGATCTTGGATGACCCGTAGCGCCGTCTCTCCATGCGAGACGACGAGGACACGCCGCCCGGTTGCCAGCATATGGCTTATAATGTTCGCGATGGTGTGTGTTTTACCAGTACCCGGCGGCCCCTGCACCACGAGACCATCTGATTTTTCGAGGCGGCGGATAATTTCGACCTGCTCGTCGTTGAACGGTTTTGGAAAAAATAGGTCGCCGTGATCCGGATCGATCGGCGCTTCATCGGCGTCCAGTTGAATCTGATCGGCCGCGCCCAAGCGATCTCCAAGCGGCTTGAATGTGTCGTCGATACCGTCTGTCGGGCCCAAGACAAGCGTCCGGGTCGAACCTTCGATCTTGATCGGCTTACCATCTTCCGGAGAAACTTCCTTTTTCAGACGTTCTATGTCCCGCAGAACCGAATTGTTCGACCGGCGGCGCGCGTAGAGCACGTATCGGTCGCTTACCGTCAGGTATTCTCCTTCGGGCTCTGGAACTGGCTCGTATCCGGGTAGCGAACGATGATCGGGAAGAAACCGGCCCTCGGGGTCGAGCTGGCCGCCGCAAATCTTCAGGATGGGCTCAAAGGTTTCCGGCCTGAACGGAGAGATGCCTTCGCTGTCTGGCCCCTCCAACGAGCGAAGGCAGCGGCGCGCGGCATCTTCGGCCAGCACAAATCGCGCGCCTGCAAGCTTTTCGAAAGGTCGCAACTCAACGCGTGTGACGCCGCTGCGGGGACGAACTGTAATGTCAGCGTTACCGGTTTCCGCGATTTCGATTTCGACACCGCATTCGATCATCGGAAGATCGATGAATTCGGCGAGCCGTTTCCACCGGGCAAGGCCTATTCCCCAAACAAGCTCGATGGCTTCATTTCCGCCCGACTGGAGCAGCCGTTGTGCGATTTCGAAGAGACGCTGATACACCGCAATGGAGCGCCTTCGTGGCTTTTCTATCTCGGACCAACGAGACCAGGGCCCGGAGCAGTACACTTCAAGCGCATCCCGAACTGCGGGTCGATCCTCCAACCGTAACATGACATCGTAGAATTTCTGATCGGGAGTATCCGACTTCTCCGTCTTCAGTGAGCCGACGCAGTCTTCCGGGCGTGCCTCGCCAGCAGCGACGAGCCGTTGGTGCTCGGCTTCGGGCACGCGGATATGGAGGGCATCATGTATGACCGGAACGCGGAGGGGATCGGTAGAGATGTCGATCCACTCCTTGCCTACCCCGTCGAAGACCGGTGGCGTTGTGCGCTGAAGGCGCTGGACACGTAACCAGATTGGACCATCAGCGTCATTGATGTCGCACTGGATTGCAGGAAGCCCGGCGATTTCATGTTGGTGAAGGGCGAACTGGGACCCGTCAACGAGTTTGTGCTGGGATAGTCGCGTCGCAACGCGCTCGTCCAACTTGACGAGAGCCTCGACGTAGTCAAGCAGACCCGTCAGCCGCCGTGCGGCAAGGTGATCTTCTGCGGTGGCTTCTGCGGGCACGTTGAGCGGGATCCCTTTAGAGGGGCTGACGGGCAGCGATAAAGGCGCAATGGTTGCGGATTTTAGGCGGCTCTTCAACTGCTATAATCATAGCGACCACAGTTCTCGCAAGGCTTGTATTTCACCTATTGAGATTAGCTCTTTGGCGGCCCTCTCGTGAACGGTCGGCGGCCGTCCATCTAGCGCTGGATATCGCCCAACTGTCACGCGGTCTCCCGAATTTCCAGTGGCGCAGCGCCAAGCCGCGTGAAAAGCCGCTTTCGGCATGTCAGAACGATGATCTGCACTTTATCGCCGGCTCGCATCAGGACGTCAAACATGCTTTCAATTCGGTCGTCGTCCGAAAACGCGAGTGCGTCGTCGAGGATGACTGTTGCGGGCCGGCCCTGTCCGAGTAAAAGCTCGGCAAAAGCCAGTCGTCTCAGAACGGCAAGTTGCTCCTTCGTACCGCCACTCAGCACATCGAAATCCTCGCGCTGTCCGGCACGTTGAATGGCGGCGATGCGTAAATCCTCATCGAGAACGATGTTGGCTCCGGGCAGAAGCATTTTCAGGTATGGTTCCACACGGCTGACGACCGGCGCAAGATAACGGGTCTTCGCTTCGCCTTCCGCTGCTTCCAACGTTTCCAAGAGCAGTTGCAGTACCGCCGCCTCTTTCTCAAACTCAGTAATTGCGCTCGCGAGGCGGTCACGCTCAGCCTCAGCGGTGAGAAGCAATTCTTCCACGCCTGCACCTTCGTTGGCTTCGATCAGCGCAGTAAGCCGCGTCACCTCAATCCCCAGATTCGCGACTGACCGTTGATGGTTGGTGGCTGCGCCTTCGAGCCGCTTGATCCGGGCGTCGATAGCTCCCACGCTTTCACCCTGGCCGCGCTCTTTCTCCGCCAACTGCGCATCCTTTATGATGGCCTCGCGTTCAAGCATCTCCGCGTTAGCGATGAGTTGCTCGTCGCTGGCGCCGGCACGGCCGGCATCAAGGTCCGCCTTCTTTGGTCTCAATCGTACCATTCAGCCCCGCAAGACTTTCGCGTGCACTCCGCAGTTTCCTATCAGCTTGACCACCTCCTTTACGTGCTCGAGTTGCACGAAAATAATGCGATCGTCTCGCAGACGCTGTCTTCACAGATCCCGACTTCTCACGCCGCCAATGCGTTCATCGTTTGCCGCAACGAACTTCATCAATTCGAAATCGTTCGCCTCTGCGCGCTTTGGGACAGTACGGATCTTCAAAAAGAAAATATCCCCACGCTGATCGAGTTGACCGACCATCCCGATGTAATTGAGACATTAGCCCAAGAGACGCTGGCGTATCACGTAAACCAGGCGGTTGGGCGCGTCTTCAACGCAACGGAGGATGGAGATATTCACGAATTTGTACTCGAAGCACATCGACTCGATAACATCGAACAAGGCGAACAGAACGCGCAGAGAGTCCGCGCCGATTTGAGGCAGGCTGTCTCTGACAGCCGCGCCATTCTGGCATCATCACAGCACACGTCGATAATGAATCTCCGCGATAAACACCTCGCGCACTCACTCACCGAAACACACCGCGAGCGCAAAACGGGCCCTATCGCTCCGATGAAATACGGCGACGAACGAGACATTCTCAACGCCACAATGCCTATTGTGGCAGAGCTCTTGCGCGGATCGCCGGCAAGGGTTTGACTTCGAAAACAGTCGACGTATTGACCGGAATAACGCTCAATCTTTATCGGGGCCTGCACGTTTAAGATCGAGCGGTAACATAGGACGTTGGTCTGGCGTGCGCGTCGCCCGATTTGGTTGCCTAGCCGTTCGGTCCGCGCTTTGATGCGGCATGGCATCTCGTATCCTGACAATCCTATTCCTATGCCTTGCGTGTGTGACGCTGTCGTCTTGCGCTGGCGGACATATCGCAGACGTGCCGCACTGGATGGGAGGCCTCCCTGCCGATGCGCCGCCTCGCCGTGGTTCGCCTGATTACGACGAGTTTATGGCGAAGCGCGCTCAAGAAGCGGCGAGGCCGAAGACCGAGCAGCAGCAACCAAAGTAGCCGCTACCGCTAATCGTAGGCGATCAAATGCGCAACGCCGCCCAAGCGGAATATAATCGCTGGACGGCGTTGCATTAGGTACCGAGCCTCATAATCCCCCGGCATTGTTTTGCTGGCACGGACCATGCCAAGGTTCAATGGCGCAGGACCGTAGAACTACGGGAGATTCGCCTACGATCTATGTTCACAATGTAACCGACGGAGCAAAGGCGAATCGTTAGTCTAGCCGGCTCCGGAGGGGCTCATGGGTGGACGCGCGGCGTTAGAAGAGATCTGGGCGGAGATTCACGATTTCACAGAAGGTCAAAATAACCGGTCTAAGCTCAGATCAAACAGACGATCTACTTCGCTAACTTTGCTGATCACTCTTTTCGTCGCTATCATCATCTCGATGGACGGTTGGCTCTGGCTGTTGGGTTGCGGAGTCCTAGGGCTGATCTACAAAATCTTATATGACGACGACTGGACCGTTTCTTGGTGGCGGAAACGGCAATAGCACGGTTTGCTCGCCGCCTTGATGAATCGATGGCAGACAGCCGCACCATTTCCCAGCTTGAGGCCGAGGGTTACCCTTGGATTGGGTGCGAGTGCTGTAAGGGCACTGTTTGGGTGCCGTTCAAGGATGCTCCGCGAGCGGATCCCGATGCTGAGCGCGATGACGCTCGACCAGCTCGACGCCAGGATGCGTTGCGATAAATGCGGCAAGCGCCCGGAGCGATACTACCCTGCAAACCAGAACGACACGCCCGGGTTCGTTCGAAGCTTTTAGATGTCCTGGTCTCGGCCACCCTCGGGCGGTCTTTTTTAGCGTCGCTCCAGCTTGCGGAATATCGACGAATGAGAGGTGTTTAAGAAGAGTGGAAAGCACAGATGTTTGCGTCTTAGGAACGCGGGCATATCTCATGCGCATCCGCTTGAGCCTAACCGTGCTATCAATCGTGATCGTTGTCGCGACGGTCGGCTGGCTCTGGCTCTTGTTCAAGGTAGCGGCATATCTGCTCGGACATTGACCGCGCAGCACCTCCACCTATCTTTCGCACGGGATGGGCGCCTGTCTGATCCGTCGCGCAAGACACACATTGGGGACGGCGGAAGCTGGCGAGGGGTCGGTAACCCTTTAGGGTACGTTCACCGCAGGCAACGGTCCGGTAGGTCTCGGCACGAAGTGAGAGTGCCCCGGCACCGTCGCCGAGAGCACCACAAGCGCAATAACAATGATTCCGAGCTCACGCATTCCTAAAGATAAAGCAGAAATCGCGCCAATTTTATGAAGCTCTCACAAACTTAATGCGGCGGACGCTCAAGAGGGACCAATGATGACTGTTTGGATTTGCGTCGATACGAACAAGGCGGTTGGCGATGTCGATCACCTTAAGGTGTTCGCGACGGCAGAACTTGCCGATGAGTGGTTCAAGGAGAACGATCCGGAAGGCGTCGCGTTCGGCTACGAGGTGATCGAAGAATGAAGCCCGCACCGACCACATTCTTTTTGATGCCTTGATCGTGATCGGCCCATGCGCCTATGTTCCGCGTCATAACGTTTCCCGCGGGGCCGGCCGTGCAAGTTCGAATCATCGTTTGCCTCTTACTCCTCACCGTGGTGGCGGTCCTTTATGGCCTGCGCTTGCTTGCAGATAGCGTGGACCTAGCGACCTTTTTGGCCATCTGGGGGGCGGCCGTGCTTGTCGAGATCGGCATTGCTTTCACATGGGACCGGCGATAAGCGCGCCCGCCTCTACGATCAGCTAGCTGCCATTTCCAGTCATATTTAAAAAACGCATTAAGTTACGCCATTTCAAAAGCTAGTCGCGCAGGTTGTGGATGGAGGGAATCAAGCGACTCTCTGCAACAAAGTTGCGAGTGCATTTATCGCTTGAGATAGATCACCTGACGCGACGGAGATGGAGAACTACGATGAAGAGGTTTTTGCTGGCCACGGTTGGTCTAGTAGCATTAGGTATGGCCGCTCCTGCTTCGGCCGCCGATCTCGCGGCCCGTCCGCCGCCGATGGTCGGGGCGATTTATGACTGGAGCGGCTTCTATATCGGCGCCAACGGCGGCTGGGGTTCGAGCCGCAACTGCTGGAACGACGCCACAGACGGGGCCGGCTTTTTCGTCGGTGCGGAAGGTTGTCACGATGCAACCGGCGGCGTCGCCGGTGGTCAGATCGGTTACCGCTGGCAGAACGCCGGCTGGGTATTCGGTGTCGAAGCTCAGGGTGACTGGGCCGATCTGCGTGGTTCCAATGCCAGCTTGGCTTTTATCGGACAGACCAATCGCTCCAAGGTCGACGCATTCGGCCTGTTCACCGGTCAGGTCGGCTACAACTGGAACAACGCCCTGCTCTACGTGAAGGGCGGCGCTGCGATAACCGACAGCCGCTTCACTACCTTCGACACCGCGACTGGCATCGTTACTTCGAGTACTGGAGATAACACCCGCTGGGGCGGCACCGTGGGCGTCGGCCTTGAATATGGCTTCGCCCCGAACTGGTCGGTCGGCGTCGAATACGACCACCTGTTCATGCAGGATAAGACCCTCGCCTTCACGACACCGGGTGGTGTGCTTTTCCAAACGGATCGCATCCGTCAGGACGTCGATCTCGTCACCGTGCGCGTCAACTACCGTTTTGGCGGCCCGGTCATCTGCCGTTACTAATTCCCTCTAATCTCCCGCAAACACTAGCCCCGGCATCGTCCGGGGCTTTTGTTTAGCTACTAGCTCTCCGGCGTCTGCTTGGGATCAAAATGCGACATGCCCACCCAACAGGGCTATGTCCACTTCACCCCCATACCGGCAGCGATAGCCACACCGCCGGCATGGTCTTCGGTTCGCTCATCGGCCTTTCGATCCTTGAGCGGCAAACTCAGCCGCGTTTTCTCGACAATCTTCCAAGCAGCCTGGCGCGCGCGCTCCTTTGCAAGCTCCTTCACCGCGACCTCGCGCCCGATGATCTCGTCGATCTAATCTCCGCTTAACGTGCCAGCTTCAATGAGCGCATCGATTAGAGCTTGCGAGCATTTGCTCAGGATGATTTCGTCGAGACGAGGCAGAATGCGACGTCTGGATGCGCGCACCGTGGGACGAAGCCAAGGCGCTGCAACGACCGTTGCCTGATGATGCGTCAAAGATCGTGGCGCGAGGGGCCGATAAGGGAGGATCGGGCAGCGGCGGCGTGAGCCAAATGCGGACGCCGACGAAGTCGCGATTTGTGAAGGCCTTCACACTAGAACCTCCGAATGATGAGATAAACTTCCTCATCAATAGAGGAAACCCTTTTTTCCTTGGCGACGCACAGTTTGTGTGTGTGTGGACCAGCGCCGAATTTCGGAGCAGGCTGATGTTCATCACCCGCCTCGTCTTTACCATCGCCCTGTCGCTGACCGGGCTTGCCGCCGGGTTCTCACCGCTGCACCTGATCGCAGACGCGATGGCGCAAAGCGCGTCCGACGTCGCCAAGCCAGTATCGCTGCCCGAGATGGCACTCGGTCCCGCCAACGCCTCGGTAACGATCACCGAGTACGCATCGATGACTTGTTCACACTGCGCGGCATTCAACGAAAATGTGTT
>Ga0193727_1000601_pt1 | contig 14111 bp, 13 predicted proteins | sample H2c2metaG_FD_143051 | JGI IMG/M metagenome (GOLD analysis project Ga0193727, IMG submission 143051) | Soil microbial communities from a riparian zone of the East river system, Colorado, United States - H2c2 | ecosystem: Environmental > Terrestrial > Soil > Riparian zone | place: USA: East River...
GGGTTCCGCAGTGCCTTGGCCGCGGCCATATGGATCGCTTTGGTCACTTTTGCGATCTGCTCGGCGGCTGCAGCATCAGTCTTCTTGGACATGTGTGGTCTCCTCAGGAATTTGAGAGTCTGACGGTCCGATGAAGTCGCGACGGAGCAGGCCGCAGCCAGCTTCTCACCTTGGCTGCACCGGGTCCGAAAGCTTGACACTCGGCTGAACAGGATCCGAGAGTCGAGTATTCGGCTGAACGGGATCGGAAAGCTTTCCTGCCACCATCATGCGCGGAGCGATCGCCGGCTTCATTGCCTGCTTTGGTGCCAGCTTCTTCTTCTTCGGCTTGGCGGAGACCTTCGTTTTCGCCTTCGACGCAGACTTTGCTTTTGCCTTCGAGACAGGTTTGCTCCTTGCCTTCGGAGCGGTCTTCTTCTTTGCCTTGGAGGCGGTCTTCTTCTTGGGCGCTTTCTTGGCTTTCGCTTTCTTGGCCATTACGGATTCCCCTCGGAGTCTGTTGGTGATTGACTATGTCGGGCGCACAAATGCCGTGATGCGTGCTCCCTCGGATACTTCCGGAATTGGCGGCAGGAATTACAAGAAACACCGCCAAGCATAAGCATACAGCGATTTATCTGCCCATGGCGTCGGTCGAATGAACCTGCCTGCAGGGCAGCGGGACTCAAAGGAGGTTACGTTGCTGTATGGGAGGAAAAAATGATGCGGGCAAGAGCGATTTGGGCAGCGGCCCTGGTATTTTTTGCGGTCCAGGGTGCCTACGCGCGATCCTCGGCCCCTGCCTCCGGCTATGGCGCGAAAATATCACTGGCCACGGCCGACGCGGATCAGATATTCCCGAACGGTTTTGAAGCGCCGTTCACTCTGACAATCACGAACGACGTCTCTTGGTGCGAAGTATCGATCGATGGTGGCCCCGCGGACAGTTCCCTCACTATCGAAGCATCGATCTTTCCCGGCATCGTCGCCCACCTGTACGCCGATGCGCAGTTTGGATTCGACTGGGGATACTGGAACGGAACCGACGAAGGCAATGGTTACACGATGCACGACGCCACGGCCTTGATGTCTTCCGACCGCAGCGTCGAAGTGTGTTGTCCCATCCCCGGCAACACGGATTGCAGTTTTTGACGACAGGCTAGTGATAGCCGAACCAGACTGCTCGGATCACTCGGCCGGCAACGTGAAACCCTGAGCCGGCTTGCTCGCTTCGCTGACTGACACTGTCGGCGCGCCGTCACGCTTGTAAACCGCTCCGGCCTTCATCACGAAGTCGACCTTCTGCAACCGCGCGACGTCGTCGAGCGGATTGCCGGCGACGGCGATAACGTCGGCGTATTTGCCGGGCGCCACGTTGCCGAGGTCCTTGTCGCGTTTGAGCAATTGTGCGGCGTGGGTCGTCGCGGCCTGGATCACGAACATCGGCGGCATGCCGGCCTCGACCATGTAGACGAACTCCTTCGCGTTCATGCCGTGTGGATAGACCGCTGCGTCGGTGCCGAACGCGATCTTGACGCCGGCTTTGTACGCCTTGCCGGCGGTTGCCTGGATCAGCGGTCCGACGACTTTCGCCTTCTCGGCGATCTGTGGCGGGTAGTAGCCCGGTTTCTCGGCCATTTCCTGCACGTACTTGCCGGCGATGATCGTCGGCACGAGCCAGGTGCCGTGCTCCTTCATCAGCTTGATGTCCTCGTCGTTGAGGAACGTGCCATGCTCGATCGAGTCGACGCCGCCGACCACGGCGCGGCGGATGGCTTCGGCGCCGTGCGCATGCGCGCCGACAGTGAAGCCGTAGTCGTGCGCGGCGGCGACGATGGCCTTGACCTCGTCGACGGTCAGCTGCGCGTTGTCGACGCTCGAGCTTTCATCGAGCACGCCGCCGGACGGCATGATCTTGATCAGGTCCGCATTGTTCTTGTAATGCTGGCGCACGGCCTTCCAGGAGTCATCCGGGCCGTTGATGACGCCCTCTTTTGCCTTCGGGTCGCCGGCCAGATCGTAGCGATAGCCATCGGTGGGATCGGCATGGCCGCCGGTCGAACCGATTGCCGTACCGGCCGTGAAGATGCGCGGGCCCGGCACGAGGCCGGCGTTGATCGCATTGCGCAGCGCAATCGAATCGTAGTCGTTGTCGCCGACGTTGCGCACGGTCGTGAAGCCGGCTTCGAGCGTGCGCCGCGCGTACACGGTGCTGCGGATCGCGTAGTCGGCCGCGTTCCAACGGAACTGCTCGCTGTAGCGGTTAGGACTCGTCTGCATGGTCAGATGCACGTGGCTGTCGATCAGGCCCGGCAGGCAGGTGGCGCTGCCGAGGTCGATCGCGGTCGCCCCGGCGACGTCGCTGCGTCCGCTGCGGACTTCCTTGATGCGCTCGCCCTCGACCACGATCGTCGTTTCGCCGAGCAGCTTGCCGGCCGCCGTGTCGACCAGATGACCGCAGTGCAATACGACGGGGGCGGACGGCGCAGCTCCGTCGGCGGCCAGCGCAATATCTGTGGCGGCGAGCGCGGCAAGAGCTGCGGCGAAAGGGACTAGGCGCATGGTGTAACTCCGGCTGGGAATCGCGGCATGTTACGCAGTTCGTCCGGGACTGCCTATGCCGAAAGCTGGGTTGCCGCCGGCGGCAGACTGGATATTGGTGCAAGGCGCGGAATTCTTCTGACCGCTCACTCCGCGTGCTGCATCGGCTGATGTTGCGCAGCCGGCGCAAGAAATGTTTCGTCCGGCCGCGACGCTCGGATCGCTCGGGGTTGGCTCGGATGCTGCGCTGCGGTAGTCTGCACGCCCGAATCGGCGTTCTGCCGCAGATCGAATAATGATGCAAGAGACTTACGACTTCGCCGCGGTCGAGGCCGCCGCGCAACAGTTCTGGACCGAAACACGCGCTTTCGAGGTGAACGAAGATGCCTCGAAGCCGAAGTTCTTTTGCCTGTCGATGTTGCCGTATCCGAGCGGTGCGCTGCACATGGGCCACGTTCGCAACTACACCATCGGCGACGTGATCAGCCGCTACCAGCGCATGAACGGCCGCAACGTGCTGCAGCCGATGGCCTGGGATGCGTTCGGCCTGCCGGCCGAAAACGCCGCAATCAAGAACAACACCGCGCCGGCGAAGTGGACCTACGCCAACATCGATCATATGCGCGCGCAGCTGCAGGCCATGGGTTATGCCATCGACTGGTCGCGCGAATTCGCGACCTGCCGCCCCGATTACTACGTGCATGAGCAGCGCATGTTCGTGCGTCTGTTCAAGAAGGGCCTGGCGTACCGCAAGCAGTCTGTCGTGAACTGGGATCCGGTCGACCAGACCGTGCTGGCGAACGAGCAGGTCATCGACGGCCGCGGCTGGCGCACCGGCGCGCCGGTCGAGAAGCGCGAGATCCCGCAGTGGTTCCTGAAGATCACGGACTACGCGCAGGAACTTCTGGACGGCCTGGACAAACTGCCGGGCTGGCCCGAGTCGGTGAAGACGATGCAGCGCAACTGGATCGGCCGCTCCGAAGGCCTCGAGATCGAGTTCCTGGTCGAGGGCGACCGTGCGCCGCTGCGCGTGTTCACGACGCGCCCGGACACTTTGCTGGGCGTGACGTTCCTGTCGATCGCGGCCGAGCATCCGCTGGCGCTCGAGGTTGCGCGGAACAATGCGCAAATCCAGCAATTCATCGACGAATGCCGGCACGGTGGCACAGCCGAGGCCGACATCGAAACGCAGGAAAAGAAGGGCATCGACACCGGTCTTTTGGCGATTCATCCGGTCAGCGGCGAACGTCTGCCGGTCTGGATCGCCAATTTCGTGCTGATGGGCTACGGCACCGGCGCCGTGATGGGCGTGCCGGGTCATGACGAGCGCGACTGGGAATTCGCGACCAAGTACGACCTGCTGATCCGGATGGTGATCGTCAGCGACGCCGTGCGCGATGCGATCGTCGACCTCGGCCATGAAGCCGAAGGCAACCAGGACGCGATGAGCGCGGCACTCGGCGAGAGCAAGCCGATCGATGTCGTCGAAGCGCCGGGAGCGCTGGCGCTGGTCGAGGACTTCGAGCGCCGCATCATCGAAGAGGGCGCCTACACCGAATACGGCTGGCTGGTGAACTCCGGCGAGTACGACGGGCTGGACTATCGCGGCGCATTCGACGCGCTGGCGCAGAAGTTCGAGCGCGACGGCGGCGGCGCACGCAGCGTCAACTTCCGCCTGCGCGACTGGGGCGTCAGTCGCCAGCGCTACTGGGGCTGTCCGATTCCGATCATTTATTGCGCCAAGTGCGGCGCCGTACCGGTACCCGAAGACCAACTGCCGGTGCTGTTGCCCGAGAACGTCAAGTTCATGGGCGTGCAGTCGCCGATCAAGGCCGATCCGGAGTGGCGCAAGACCACCTGCCCGCAGTGCGGCGGTGCCGCCGAACGCGAGACCGACACGTTCGACACATTCATGGAATCGAGCTGGTATTACGCGCGCTACACCAGTCCCGGCGCCAAGGACATGATCGATGCGCGCGCCAATTACTGGCTGCCGGTCGATCAGTACGTCGGCGGTATAGAACACGCCATTCTGCACTTGTTGTATTTTCGCTTTTACCACAAGTTGCTGCGCGATGAGGGCATGGTGCACAGCGATGAACCGGTGACCAATCTGCTTTGCCAGGGCATGGTCATCGCCGAGACGTTCTATCGCGAGGCCGATGGCAACCGCGAGTGGATCAATCCGGCCGATGTCGAGGTGATACGCGACGACAAGGCGCGCATTACCGGCGCTGTGCTGAAGGCCGACGGCAAGCCGGTCGAGATCGGCGCGGTCGAAAAGATGTCGAAGTCGAAGAACAACGGCGTCGACCCGCAGGCCATGGTCGGCAAGTACGGCGCCGACACGGTGCGCCTGTTCTCGATGTTCGCCGCGCCGCCGGAGATGTCGCTTGACTGGTCCGAGAATGGCGTGGCCGGCATGGCGCGGTTCCTGCGCAGGCTTTGGGCGTATTGCGGCGACACGCTGCGGATGAATGATCCGAAGACTCCTCTGCGGAACTGGAACGCGAATGAGGCGGATGGAGATACCAAATCGTGCCGTCGGCAGGTGCACGAGATCCTGAAACAGGCGAACTTCGATTACGAGCGCAAGCAGTTCAATACGGTCGTGTCGGCTGCCATGAAATTGTTGAACGCCTTGGACGCACTCGGATCAGGCGGTGCAGCCCTTCCTGCGGATGCTGGCGCGATCAGTGACATGGCGGCGCCGGCGAATCGGCAGCGAGCAATTGTCCGCTACGAGGGCTTGTCGATCTTGCTTCGGCTGCTCGGGCCGATCACGCCGCACGTCGCGCATGCGCTCTGGAATGAACTTGCCTTCGGCGGCAACATTCTCGATGCCGGCTGGCCGCAGGCTGATGCGGAAGCGCTGAAGAAAGCGTCGGTGACGCTCGCCGTGCAGGTCAACGGCAAGCTGCGCGGCACGATCGAGGTCGCGGTCGATGCGCCGCGCGATGCGATCGAACAGACGGCACTGGCCAACGGCGATGTTGCCAAGTACGTCGCGGGCGCAATCCCGAAAAAGATCATCATCGTGCCGGGCAAGATCGTGAATGTTGTCGTATAGCGCCGAGGTCCGTCAATCAGCGAGAAGTCACAAAGGGACGTCATTCCCGCGAATGCGGGAATCCATCTTGACTCTACTTCTGGGACGACGATCAACATGGATTCCCGCTTGCGCGGGAATGACGGCCTCTTTTGGGGACGCGGAATAAAATCGATACGTCGCAACAAAGTCGCCATCCGATGCCGATACTGTATTGCCATCACGAATCCGGGCACAGCTACAAGGTTGCGCTGGCGCTGAACCTGATCGGCGTGCCGTTCGAACAGCGCGCTGTTGACTTGAACCTGCCGCGTAACGAGCGCAGCGCCGATTTCCGCAACGCTTCGCAATTCGGCGAGGTGCCGGTGCTGGTATTCGACGATGGTCTGGCGGTGTGTCAGTCGAATGCAATACTCGACACGATCGCACGGCGTTACGGCAGATTCGATGGGCGTACGGAACCGGAGCGGGTGCGCGCGCGCGAGTGGCTGGCCTGGGAAGCCAACCGCATTGCGATGAGCTTGCCGCATCTGCGCTTTTCGCGCCGCTTCACGCCGGCCGGGTCGATGCTGGAGGCGTGGTTCACGCAACGCCTGCAGTCGGATCTCGATCGCCTGAACGCCGCGCTCGAACACAGCAAGTATCTGGTCGGCGACGAAACGACGATCGCCGATATTTCCTGCTGCGGCTACCTGTACTGGGCCGACCAGGCCGACGTCGACCTGTCGCGCTGGCCGGCGATCGTCGCCTGGCTGGCGCGGATCAGCGCGCAACCGGGCTGGCATTCGCCGTATGATCTGCTGCACGCGCACTATCCGATCCGCACCGGAACCCGAACATGACTTCACGTCGCACCGCACTCCTGCTGCTGCTCGCCACCGCTCCGTTGCTCACCGGCTGCGGTTTCCACCTGCGCGAAGAAGCGCGGTTGCCGCCGGGCATGGAACGCGTCTACGTCGAGAGCGCCGATCCGTTCGGTCCGCTCAAGCGCAACATCGAGCACGCGCTCGAACGCTCCGGCGCCAAAGTCGAGAGCAAGTCGGGCGATGGCATCGCCGAAATCAAGCTGAGCGCCGTTTCGATCGCGCCGATTGTGCGCTCGGTCAGCGCGACGGCGCGCGTCAACGAATTCACGATGCTGTATCACGTCGAATTGCAGATCACCGATGCAGCCGGCAAGGTCGTGCTGCCCAAGCAGGTGATCGAGCAGTCGCGCGTCTTCACTTTCGACCAGACGCAGGCAATCGGCACCGGCGCCGAGCAGGACGAGATCAAGAAAGAGATGGAGCGCGAGATGGTGCAGGTCGTCCTGCGCAAGATCGAAAGTGCCGAGCGCAAACTCAAGGGCTGAGGTCGCTGATAGCCGACCCGCGCGCGATATGCCCTCCACTCTCGCCCAGCTGTACAAGCAATTGTCCGCGCCGGAATTGAAGCCGGTCTACCTGCTTGCCGGAGAAGAGCACCTGCTGCTGCTCGAAGCGGCGGATGCGCTGCGCACACGCGCGAAACAGCTCGGCTACAGCGAGCGCGAAGTGCTCGACGCCGATGGCAGCTTCGACTGGTCGGACCTGACCATGGCGGCAGCGTCGATGTCCCTGTTCGCAACACGCCGCATCATCGATCTGCGCTTGCCCGGCGGCCGGCCCGGCAAGGAGGGCAGCGCAGCGCTCGTCGCGTTCTGCGAAAACCCGCCGCCGGACACGATCCTGCTGATCAGCTGCACGCAATGGAGCAAGCAGCATGAAGGCACCTGGGTCGGTGCTGTCGAAAGGGCCGGCGTGTTCTTGCCGCTGTGGCCGCTCAAGCCGAATGAATTGCCGGACTGGATTGCCCAGCGCATGGCGCACGCCGGTCTGAAACCCGACCGCGAAGCAATTGCGGCGCTGGCCGAACGCATCGAAGGCAACCTGCTCGCTGCGGTACAGGAGATCGACAAGCTCAAGCTGCTGCACGGCAGCGCGCCGCTCGATGCGGCGACGCTCGAAGACCTCGTTGCCGACAGCGCACGCTTCGACGTCTTCCGGCTCGCCGATGCAGCGCTCGCCGGCGACGGCGCGCGCGCGCTGCGCGTGCTTTCCGGGCTGCGCGCCGAAGGCGAGCAGGTTCCCGGCCTGATGGGCTGGATCGTCAATCAATTGCAGGCATTGGCACGCCTGGCCGGTGCCGGAAATCTGTCCGCCGCATTGCGTAGCGAACGCATCTGGCCGGCGCGCGAAGGTATATATCGCAAGGCACTGGCGCGCGCCGATGCAGCGCATTGGGAGCGCTGCCTCGCCGAGGCGTCGCTGATCGACAAGGTCAGCAAGGGTCGCGAAAGCGGCGATGCGTGGGTCCTGCTCGAACGGCTGATCGCCGGCATTGCGCAGCCGCGCTCGGGATTTCTTTCAGGGCTGAGGGCTGAGGGCTGACGGCTGTTTACCGACGGGCGTGGTCGATGCTGCGACGGTCTCTCCACTACATGCACATCGTGCGCACGCTACTCGCCGAGCCGATCATTCGAGCCGATGCTCTGCAGCCCTAAGCCGTAAGCCCTCAGCCCTCAGCCCTCACCCCTCACCCCTCACCCCTCACCCCTCACCCCCATGTCCCGACCCATCGCCATTCTCGGCGGCACGTTCGATCCGGTGCACAACGCGCACCTGCGCGTCGCCTGGGAAGCCGCAGAAGCCCTCGCCGCCGATGTGCGCCTGGTGCCGGCCAATGTGCCGCCGCATCGCGTGGCGCCGGTTGCCAGTCCGGCGCAGCGCGTCGCTTTGCTGCGGGCAGCGTTGGCGGGGCAATCGCGACTGCAGCTCGACGAACGCGAACTGCGGCGCGACAAGCCGTCGTACACGATCGACACGCTGCGTGAGATGCGTGACGAATTCGGTCCGCAGCGCCCATTGATCCTGCTGGTCGGTGCCGACGCGTTCGCAGGACTGCCGACCTGGCACGAATGGCGTGCGTTGTTCGACTTTGCCCATGTAGGAGTTCTGACGCGCCCGGGACACGGCGGGACGTTGCCGCCGGATCTCGAAGCCGAAATTGCGCCACGGCGCGCAAACGACATCGCCAGGGCGCGCGAATTGCCTTGTGGTTGTGTGCTGGACGTGGCGGTGACGCCGCTCGAGGTCTCTGCCAGCGCGGTGCGTGCGTTGCTCGCGGCCGGCAGGGAGCCGCGCTGGCTGGTTCCGGATGTACTGCTTTCCGACCGGGCACTTTTCGATCCCTATCGGCGCCCGGACCACGCCATCTGATCCGTACGGCATGGCGCCGATCAGCGCTGCTCTGCCGGCTTTGCACGTTGTTTGCAGGCGTTCCGCGCCGACCCGGGCCCTTCCGCTGTAACAAAATCGGCGTATATTCGGCGCTGCGGGCGGTGCCCGCACCGTCTTCCCAACCTTGAGGTGAACTGCGTTTGGCCAGCACAGCAAAACCCCGCACCACCCCTCCCCGCAGCCGCAAGAAAGTCCCGGTTGCCATCGATCCGGTCGATCTCCTTCGCCAGCGTGTTCAGGCGGCCCTCGAAGAGCTCAAAGCGAAAGACGTACGCGAAATCGACGTGCGCGGCAAGACCAGCCTTGCCGACTTTTTCTTCATCGCCAGCGGTACGTCGACTCGCCACGTCAAATCCATTGCCGACGAGGTGGTCAGGTACGCCAAACAGGCCGGCATGATGCCGCTTGGCGTCGAAGGCCAGCGTGAGGCCGAATGGGTGCTCGTCGACCTCGGCGATATCGTCGTGCACGTCATGTTGCCGCGTATCCGCGAGTTTTACGGGCTCGAGCGCCTGTGGACGGTCGGCGACGACATGCCGGCAGCGGCCAACGCTGATTAGCAGCGGCGAGGGGCGAGTGGCGAGGGACGAGGACAAATGCGCAGAGCGCGCTTTCGATTTTCCCTCGCCGCTCGTCCCTCTCCTGTAAAAGCGTGCGCGCGTACCTGATCGCCATCGGCGAACGCATGCCGGAGTGGGTGCAGCGCGGCTATGCCGAGTACGCCAAACGTCTTTCGCGGGAGCTGCCGCTGCAACTTGTGGAGGTTTCCACAAAGTCGCGTCGCGGCGATCCGGCCCGAGCCAACGCCGACGAAGGTGACGCGCTGATCGGCGCGATTCCGAAAGGCGCCCATGTGGTTGCACTGGACGGCCGTGGCAAGGCCTGGAGTAGCGAAGACCTCGCCGCACAGCTCGAACACTGGCGCATGTCCGGCAAGGACCTCGCGTTCCTGATCGGCGGTGCGGACGGATTGGCGCCCGCTGCGCTCGAACGCGCCGACCAGCGCTGGTCGCTCGGTCCGGCCACGTTGCCGCATCCGCTGGTGCGCATCGTCGTCGCCGAGCAGCTATACCGCGCGGTCGGCCAGCTAGGCAATCATCCCTATCACCGAGGGTGAGGGTGGCAATGGACGCACCATCTCTGCCCCTGACCCTGCTGCACTCTGCTCATGGATTGGGCGGGCAGACCGGCGCATCGCCGTCCACACCGTCGACGAAGACCGTATCCGAATAGGCACCCAGATCAGCCTTGCCGCTGGCCGGGAAAGGTATGCCATCGATGTCCTCACCTGCACCGCAGTACGCAAGACCGATGCCGAGCAAGGGTGACTTGCCGGCGAGGCGAAAGTTGCCGGTTCCGGCGTTGACGAACTGCGGGGTGATCAGCGTCAGGTTGCCCGTGCTCGATGCACCGGGGGCGTTCCCGCCAATCGCGTCGTAGTCGTTGTAATCGACGATCGCGCCGTTGCCGACCAGGTAGAGTCCGTAGCTCGTGTTGTTCCAGAAGATATTGTCGTAGATCCTGCCGGAACCGCTGACGCCGGCCCAGGCGAGCCCACCCGCGCCGCCGAGGGCGGTTGTCGTATTGCCATATACGGTGTTGTTGAGAACCTCGGTTATCGTGTTGTCGCCTTGAAGCAGCGCCGCGCCGTAATTGCCGTCGGCGCTGTTGCCGTAGATGATATTGGCGGTCACATAGAGTTCCGGCAGGTTGAAATACGCGTAACTGGTGTAGGCGGCGATACCGCCGCCGTTCGTCGTAGTGTGGTTGTTGCGAATGATGTTGTCCGAAATCTGCACCTCGCCTCCGGCATTGCCCTGATTCACCGCCAGACCGCCGCCCGCAGTGGTGGATACGCCGTTCTGGATGGTCATCAGACGCAGGAAGACGTAGTTGTTGCTGCGGATATTGAGCACCTGCGTGGTGTGGTGGCCGTCCAGCATGACCAAGGTCGGATCGTCGGTGTAACCAAAGCACGATGCGATGGCGCCGCCGATGATGCCGAGCAGGCCGGTTGGCGCGGTCGAGGTGTAGTGGAATGGCCCGCTCCCCGTAGTGTAGATGGCTGCTGCAAGCTGTATGTAGCTGTCCTCGCCACTGTAGATGCCACCGTCGCCGGCTTGATCGAGCGCCGTCTGAAAATCGGCGGCCGTGGTGATGCAGTCAAACGAGTGCGCGTGCAAATCGACACCGACCGCAAGCGAGCCGGCAAGGACGCCGTGGAAGACGACACGCGGCACGAATCGGCGCCGCAAAAAAAGGCAACGTTCATTTCGTCTGATCATCATTCGCTCCGTTCGAATTCATCCAGTCCATCATCACGTGCCTGCTTCGAAGCGGGTTCCGTGATCGGCCGATAGCTGCGGTCCGGCGTTCAATCACCGTCAAATCCGCTGATGAAGACAGTTGTCGAGTAGGCACCCAGGTCCTCTTTGCCACTGGTCGGGTGCGGGTGACCCTCCAGATCGGTTCCCTCGAGCAGCGTGCTGATCGCAATCACCGGCGAGCCGGCCGACAGGTGAAAGTCGCCGTTGGCGGCATCGACGAAGGCAGGATCCATGGAAAGGTTGTCGGTACTCACGAGCGGCGTACCGACGATCGTGCCGTAGTCGTTGGTCAGAAGTTCGGTGCTTGCGCTCAAGGCGAAGTCGGCGTGGGTGTTGTTCCAGAAGATGTTGTTCGACACCTGGCTGGTGTTCGTGCTGCCAAAGCCGAGACCGCCGGAAAAGCTGCTGTTGTCCGGCACGGTGTTGCGCGAAACCGTATTGTTGTACAGCAGCGTCGTCGTCGCCGCGCTGCTGATGGCGCCGGCGCCGTAGTAGTTATCCGAACTGTTGCCCTCGAACAGGCAATCGGCGAGCACGAATTGCGAGCCGGCGCCGAGCACGTAGAGTCCGCCGGCGCCGCTGCTCGAATGATTGTGGCGGAAGATCAGGTCGGACAGGTAGATCGGCCCGTGCGTATAGATATCGATCGAGTAGTCGTTGATGTTCAAGCCGGCGCCATTGGCCGTTGCGTTGCCGTTCTGCAGCGTCATCGTGGCAACGACGATCATCGCCGAGGCGCCGAAGATCCGCAGCACGGGCGAGGCATTCTGGCCGTCGAGCACGGTCAGCGCGGCCTGTGGAGTCAGTACCGTGCAGTCGGTGTTGTATCCGCCGCTGATGAACACGCCCATGTTGCCCATCGTGTCGTAACCGAAACCCGAGACGGCTGGGGCGTTGTAAGTACCGGTCGCCAGGTGAATGACGTTCAGTTCATCGGCATACGCGCCGTTGAAGGAAGATGCCGTGAGCGCGGCCTGGAATTCATCCGAGGTCGTGACGCAAAAATTGTGCGCCTGCGCCAGTGAACACGTCGCCAGCAAGCTCATGGCGGGCGCTGCAAGCAATGCAGGCATCGCTGTCCTGCGAGGGGCGCCTGTCGATGTGTCGGTCATGACAATCTCCTGTCTGCGACTTCCCCCTGACAAGGATTACGCAAGAAGCCAGGAAAACAGGGCGCAAAAAGCGCCGCCGCGACGCAGAGCGATGGCAAGCCTTGGACGCTCGCGCGGCGTAGTCGGCAGCTACCGGGCAACGCGCGCGCCGCGCCGCGCTACGACCGGCGCGGCGGGGCGTCGATCGGCCAGAGTCGTGCTGTCATGGGACGGGCTGATTGTACGCGCCGACGTTCATGCTGCCGGTTTGTGGCGCCGGGTTGCCGTCCGGATCGGTGCCCCCGCTCAGATACGGGCTGAACGCGATCAGTGGCGATCCGGCGGCAAGATGAAAATTCCCGGCGCCGGCGTTGACGAATTGCGGAGGGACGGAAACGTTGCCGTTGCTCAGCGCCGGCGCGTGGCCCGCCAGTGCGCCGTAGTCGTTGTAGTTCAGCGTCGCGCCTTGGCTGGCGAGATAAAGGCCGTAGCTGTCGTTGTTCCAGAAGATGTTGTTGACGACATAGATGTCGTTGCCGAACACATACAGGTCCCCGCCATCGCCGTTTGCGCTTGTGTTCTGCGTGACCGTGTTATTGAGCACCAGCGTGCTGCCACCGTTGCCGTGCACTTCCCCGGCGCCGAGGCCTTGATCGGCGCTGTTGCCGGAGATCACGTTGTTCTGCAACCACAGATAATTGCCGCTACCGCCGGCGCCGATGTCGATGCCGCCCGCCATCGTGGTCGAATGGTTGTTGCGGATGATGTTGTGGACAATGATCGCCTGGCTGTCGTCGCCGGCAACGAAATTGATAGCCAGGCCCGCGCCGTACTGGCCGCTCTCGCCGTTCTGGATCGTGAACGCATCGACTTCGACTTCGCCGACGGCGCTGCGGATCGTCAGCACCTGGGAGTCGTGATCGCCATCCAGCACGGTCTGCGCTGCCTTCCACGATGTGGTCGTGCAGTCGGCATCGTAGCCGCCATAGACGAGTAGATAACCGCTCGCGGCGGAGGCGTAGTGGAACGGACCATGGTTCGTCGCGGTTCCGATCTTGTAGATGCCCTTGACGACACTGATGATGTTGGACTCGCCGTTGTACATTCCGCCGGTCGATGCCTGGGTCAACGCCTGCTGCAATTGCGCCGCAGTCGATACGCAAAAGACATGTGCGTGGACGCTGCTGCCGATTGCCGACAACGCGAGTGCGAGCAGCGTGCGCAACGCGATTGCGCGCCGCGGCGCGAGGTTCAGGGTATGCATGGCCGGCTCCTTAATGGGTTCAATCTGATACGCCAAAAGCGCACATATCCGGGTGCCTGGACGGCTCAACCGGTCCGCTGCGGGTGTTGCCGCCGTGGAGCACGGCTCCGTCGAGCTGATATGCTTGACGAGGGGTAATGCGGACCGCGCCGAATATGAACGCGCCCGAGATCACCGAACTGCTGAACGCCGCCAACTCCGGTGATACGGAAGCGCAGGACGCCGCCTACCTGCTCGTCTACGATGAACTGAAGCGCTGCGCGCGCAGGCAAAGTGCGTTGGCGCCGGGCTCCTCGCTGTCGCCAACGGCGCTGGTCAGCGAGCTGTACCTGAAGCTGCGCGAGAACCGCGTCGACCGCATCCACAGCAGGCGGCATTTCTTCGCGCTGGCTGCGCGTGCAATGCGCCAGATCACGATCGACCACGCGCGCCACCGCGCGCGCGCAAAGCGCGGCGGCGGGGCAGAGCACTTCGAGATCGATACCAACGATCTGGGCGCGACGACAGCCGAGCAGACCCTGGAACTCGACGCGGCGCTGACCGAGCTCTCGCGTCGCGATAGCGATCTGGCGCAGGTCGTCGAATGGCACTTCTTCGGCGGCC
>Ga0193727_1000602_pt1 | contig 14103 bp, 8 predicted proteins | sample H2c2metaG_FD_143051 | JGI IMG/M metagenome (GOLD analysis project Ga0193727, IMG submission 143051) | Soil microbial communities from a riparian zone of the East river system, Colorado, United States - H2c2 | ecosystem: Environmental > Terrestrial > Soil > Riparian zone | place: USA: East River...
TTAATGGCGTTTCGCTGCACTGGTACACCGTTCCCAATGGGTGGCCGCCCTCGACGCCTTCCGATAAGTTCGGACTGGACGACTATGTCAAGACGCTCAAATCCACGCTGTTTATGGAGGAGTTTCTGCGCAAGCAGGAAGCGGTGATGGACAAGTACGATCCAGAAAAGAAGGTGACCTTGTCCGTGGATGAGTGGGGAGCCTGGCACGCTCCGCTGCCCGGCTCAAATCCCGCATTTCTCGTCCAGCAGAACAGCGTGCGCGATGCAATTCTCGCCTCGCTCAACCTGAACATCTTCGCCCGTCACGCCGACCGTGTGCGCATGGCGAACATCGCTCAGATGATCAACGTGCTGCAGGCGATGATCCTCACGGACAAGGAGAAGTTGGTCCTGACACCAACCTATTATGTCTTCAAGATGTACACCCCGTTTCAGGAAGCAACATGTGTACCGGTTGTATTCGACGCGGGCACCTATACCCACGGCAGCGTAACCTTGCCGCGCGTGGATGCCATTGCCGCGAAAGGCGCGGACGGAAAGCTGTTGCTTGAGATCACGAATCTCGATGCCGAAAGCCCCGTCGCAATCGACGCGGATCTGACCGGCATAGCGGCAAAGTCGGCCGAGGCTGAGACGTTAACTGGAGCCGCAGTGGACAGTATCAACACCTTTGACTCACCGGCGTTAGTTGCGCCGAAGTCGGCGGCTGTGAAGGTTCAGAATGGCAAGCTATCGCTCACGGTAGAACCGCGATCCGTGACTGTTGTTTCAATCGAGCAGTAGCGGCCTTATCGACGGCCTGCACTACTCAATGCGATATCCGGAGAAACTAATCGTGCACCCTTTCGAAAAGATCGCAGGACCGAAAACTTTCTCACTGATTCTCAGTCTGTCTATGGTTCTTCCGCTCGCTTCATCGGTTGTCGTGCTAGCCGAAACTCACGCTGTCAAGACCACCATCGATGTGTCGAAGACCGGCGCGCCGATCTCGAAGAACATCTACGGCCAGTTTCTCGAGCACGGCGGTGACATTGCCAACACCGGCGTCTGGTCTGAGATGCCCGTCGATCGCAAGTTCTTCTACCCGGTCGCCGCCAGCGCACCCACACCGCCGCCGGTGATGGGCAACGCGGCGGGGAACCCACGCTTCCGCCGTATTTCAACTCGCTGGCGCATGGCTCCCGCCACTATCGATGCAATCGTGCAGGTGGACAAGAACCCCGAGGTGCAAGTCGAAGAACAAGCACTCGGCGCATTGCCCGAAACCATCATCGTGCGCCCCTTCAGTGTGAACATTTACTCCTACCCGGTGCAATAGCCGGTCTTTCGAGAGAAGATCATGATGAAATCAACGAAGCTGTTTTTTGCCTGCGCCATCTTCTTCGCAATCGCACCGGCCAGCCAGTCCCTGACCCAGGTGCAAACCATTGTCCCCGACGTCGTCCCCGGTGCAAAGTCGGCTACGGTCGAGCACATCAAGGTCCACGGCACGGCCCTAGAAGACAATCTCGAAGGCGATGCTGTCGACCGCGAAGTCATCGTCTTCCTTCCGCCCAGCTACCAGAAAGACACGAAGCATCGCTATCCCGTGGTCTACGCGCTGCACGGCTACTCCATAGGGGCCGAACAGTGGTCGCACGAGATCCACGTCCCCCAAACAATCGAAGGCGCGTTTGCAAAGGGCGCGCAGGAGATGATCGTTGTCCTGCCCGATTCGAAGACAGTGCACAACGGCTCCATGTACTCAAGTTCCGTCACCACCGGTGACTTCGAGAGGTTCATTTCGCACGATCTTGTCGCATACGTCGACGCGCACTACCGGACAATTCCCGATCGCCAGAGTCGCGGCCTTGTGGGTCACTCCATGGGCGGCTATGGCGCCAGCCGCATCGGTATGAAGCACTCCGACGTCTTCGCTGCACTCTACATCATGAGCCCGTGCTGCATGTCGGCGCACCCAGCCGGCCCGGTCAACGTCGATCTCGAAAAGGCAGTCGCGGCTATCAAGTCACCGGAGGACGAGGCTAAGCTTGGGTTCTTCGTCCGCGCGCAACTGGCCACGGCCGCGGCGTGGTCGCCCGATCCGAAGAATCCTCCCTTCTATCTTGACCTGCCCACGAAAGACGGCGTCGCTCAGCCGGACGTGCTCGCCAGGTGGGCTGCTAACGCACCGCTCGCATTCGTCGATCAATACATCGCCAATCTCAAGCAGTACCGCGCGATCTCCATGGATGTAGGCGACCAGGACAGCCTGCGCATCGACGCCGGCAAATTGCACGACGTCCTGGACAAGTATGGGATCGCCAACACGTTCGAAATCTACCAGGGCACCCACACCAGCGCGGTAGCTGACCGGTTTCAAAGCCACGTCATCCCGTTTTTCAGCCGGAACCTCTGCTTTACTGCCGAATGCCGTTAGCAGTTAGATCGGATGATGGATAATTCGATCTTTACGAGGACGCCGGCGACGGATACGACTATCAGAAAGGTGAGCATCTGCTGATTCCGATCCAAGGGGGACGATCACAGCGCCGTTCTGACGATTGGCGCGCGTTAGGGGGCATTTCCGGGTATGGTCGAGCATCGCAAGTTCCGTGTCGTCTTAGCCGCAGTGGCACATGGTGTTGGCTGTGAAATGACGAAGTCGGCGAATGCAGAGATACCTACGACGGCGGGGAAATGCTGGCAGCAAACCGGTAACACTAGGTGAACTGACGGGGGTCGAGACGTGCAAGACGGTCGGAGACGGCCCGCATCTTGACCCGAGTCCCAGTTGGAACACTTTTTGAAAATGGCGGTGAAGCATGAAGCAATCGAAGCTCTCATTGATTGCATTGATGACCTATTGTCTCGTTTCTGTTGTGCGAGCCGAGTCAACGGCCTCCTGCGCAGATCTCACTCGCCTCAAGATCTACGGGGTCGAAATCACAAAGGCCGCACCTGTTCCCGCCGGAACCACCGTCCCGCCGCCCTATCCGGGCGCTCCCAGCACGGGCCCCTTGCCGGCACATTGTCGCGTCGATGGCGTGCTCAATCGCCGCAAGGGGTCTGACGGCGAGGAGTTCGGAATCGGGTTTGCGCTGGCTCTGCCCGAGAAGACAGTCTGGAACGGCGATTTCATGATGCAAGGCGGCGGCGGGGGCAACGGTGTGGTCGCCTATCCGATGGGGGCGTCCTATACCGGCGAGAAGCCGGCCTTGGCGCAGGGATTCGCGGTGGCGAGCACGGATACGGGACACAAGGCAAAGAACGGCGCGTTCGACTTCTCGTTCATGCGCGATCAGCAGGCCTATCTCGATTTTGCCTTCGAGGCCAACGCCGAGGTCGCCACGGTGGCAAAGCAGGTTATTGCCCACTACTACGCGAAGCCTGCTTCGTACTCATATTTTGTCGGTTGCTCGACCGGAGGCCGCGAAGGCATGATCCTTTCACAGCGCTATCCCACAGTCTTCAACGGCATCATCTCGGGCGATCCGGCAATGCGCACGGGGCTATCGAACCTCGCGATCGGCAATTGGATTCCCGTTGCTTACAACCAGGCGGCGCCAAAGGATGAAACCGGCAGGCCGCAGATCGAGAAACTGCTGTCTGACCGCGATCGCAAGCTTTTCATGGACACGCTAATGAACACGTGCGACGCGCGCGATGGCGTGGCAGACGGGATGATCTTCGATCCTCTCGGCTGCGACTTCAATCCCGCGGTGCTTGCCTGCAAGGCTGGCCAGAGCGATGGATGCATCCCGGCAGAGAAGATTGCGGCTATCCGGAAGGCGTTTGCAGGGCCGAAGAACGCATACGGAACGCAGGTTTATCCAGGATTTTTATTCGATTCGGGCATTACGGCGCAGGGCTTTGCGCCCGGTCTTCTCGCATTGGGCAAGAACGGGCTCTTCGGACCATATACTGCCGCAACCGACATCGACGTTGACAAGGAGGCGCTACACGCTTCGGATCCGCTCGTCGAGCCGGCGTCGACAAACTTGTCCTCGTTCTCTGGCAGCGGTGGCAAGCTTCTGTTCTTTCACGGGGACAGCGATCCGTGGTTCTCGCCTCTCGATACACTCGGGTACTACCAGTCGCTGGCTGCGGCCAATGGCGGCGCAGACAAGGTGTCCGAGTGGAGCCGGATGTTCCTCGTGCCGGGTATGGGGCACTGCGGCGGCGGCCCAGCCCTCGACAGTTTCAACATGTTGAGCGCCGTCGTGAAGTGGGTAGAAAAGGGAACTGCTCCAGATGCCGTGATAGCGACAGGGAAAGCGTTCACGGGCCGAAGCCGCCCGCTCTGCGCTTATCCTAAACACGCCCAGTACGCGGGGAGCGGAGACAGCGAAGACGCTCGGAACTTCCGATGCCAGTGAGGCCGCGATCGTCATGTGCGGATCGATCGTAGTCCTCCGCACCGGAGTTTCCGAAGGAGTCTATGCCAGTGGGAGAGCGGTTAGAGGAACAGAGACAAAGACCAGAGGTCACTCTACCAGCAGTAGGTGGCGACAACGTCTGGAGTGCTCGGAATCTGATTCTTTACGGTGGTATGGAGGACAACCTCGATGCTCTTGCCTTCCCATCCCTTTGGAAGAGACTTTGCCAGTTTTGAGATGGCGCGTGGGTCTGTGATGAAGTCCGCAGCAGCGCGCGTCGCCGAGTACCCGACTCCCCCGACCACGATAACTACCTTGCTGTTCCATGAATTCATAACCCGAGCAGCGATTGCGTATGTCTCTGAGCGATCGGAGTTGGCGGTCCAACTCCTTTGAGGGTCGAAGTGGTCCACGATGGCGCTATGACCTCTGAATCCAAAGCGGAGATTCTCAGTCGTGCTCAGCGTCCAGATGTTGTTGTGCGCACCGATCAAGATCGCGGGGCTTTGGCGAAGGTCTCCAAAAGTCAAATCGTTCACAAATCGAATGTCGAGCCTTCTATTCCGACGCGCGAGCATGTATTCGACATCTGATAGTGCCATGAGATCGCCAATAGTAAGGTAGGTGTTCTCGGCGGGGCGGAGATACTTTCCATCAATCGTGGTTCCTGCTGGTATAGGGACCGACGGATGGAGTCCCATGTCCTTATATTGGCTCGCGGGATGGTCCTTGAAGTACTCATCCTCAAATGAGAGGGTCGGCTCGTAGAGAGGATTATTCCCCATGCCAATCAAGATCGTGTCGGAATTATTCAGAACCGGCGACCAGAATTGATCGAAGGCGCGCTGCTCAGGAGTTGGAGAGTAATGAAACACTGCCAGGGCTATGATCACTACCAATCCAGCAATCGCGATCCACCATCTGCGAAGTAGGAAACTTCGGGGTGACAACCTAGGAGCAGGTTCTCCAACCTCCGGTGCTCGGCTGGTTATCAGCTCAACCTGCGGCGGAGACTGTTCCGGCGCACGCGGCGAAGTCGACGTCGGCCCTTGAACTGGACTCGTTTGTGCCCGCGCGAAGATGGCTCTAAAGGAGCCCGAAGGGATGCTAATGAGTACGGGTTCCTCGCGGGCCGTCTGATAGTACACAGCAAGACGTTTTCTAACTTCGGCAACTCTCAAGCGAACGATCGGATCTTGATTTGTGTCGTAATCCGAGCGCTTGTCAAAAATGTTCGCTCCGATAATTCTTTCCTTGAGCGTTTCAGGGCGCCCGGCCAGAGTCTCGGTAACGATGTATTGAAGCAATTTCTGAATCTGCAGGCTGGAGCGAAAAGGAGCACTTTCCAGGATCGCGGTCAAGGTCCTTTTGACTTCGGACGCCGATACGACTCCGGAACCATCTTGCCTATCGGGAGAGTTGACCTCCTCAACCGAATTCTCCATCGGTTCCCCCTGGGTTCACTGATTGCAGATGTAATGTACTGCGTTCGGAAGGTAATGTACTCCATTTCTAAGCTGTTAACGAATATAAGTCAACAGACCAAGTTCGCTTGCACTGTACCCGAATCAACGTTGCCTTTGCGAATGTGGCGAGCGTCTCCTTCTCCTTGGCATTGGCGCCGTTGAGCCCGGTGCGCAGTGTCAAAAATGACCCGAACAACCGGTTCACGGAGCCTCCAGGTCCTGCCTTCAGTGCGCGGGATGAATCAACAATTTGATTTCCCCAAAACGCGATTCGGTATGCCCTAGGCATGTGCAGCACTCTCCTCGCGGGCTTTTTTGCGCGGGTATCAAAAATGAACGTTGTTTGAACCGAAGCAATTCTGCTTCCCCAGTCGCAAGCGCGCGGCGGCAGTTGTAACCCAATCGAAGATGCTGCTCATGCAGCTCACAGGAGGTCGACGATATTGAAAAACCTTGTCAGTGGCGTAACCGGGGATCGGCGCAGTATTCGTTCCCTTTCTTCCCGTCTCCAGGACGAGGGAACGTCTCACGGCCGTCTGAAAACAACGGCGAAGTCTACCGATAGCCGCCGACGTTTCAATTCACTTCTTGCCTGCTGCATCGTTACGTTCGCCCTCGCGATACTGTCAGCGTCCAATATGACCGCGCAGACGGCGGGGACGATCTCAGGGCACGTTTCCGACCAGACTGGAGCCATTGTTCCTGCCGCAAGCATCACGCTCAAGAATGTGGGCACCGGGACGGAACGCACGACGCTCACAACCGGGGCGGGCGAGTACACCTTTGCAGAGGTTCCCGTTGGTGTCTACACCATTACGGCCAAGGCCGCCGGGTTTATGAGCGAATCGGCGAATAACGTACAGGTACAGGTCCAACAATCGATTCGACTGAATTTGAGCCTGCAGGTCGGCGCGGTGACGCAATCGGTAGTGGTGGAAGCAACCGGTACACTCTTACAGGCAGAAAACGCCACTCTCGGCACCGTCATTGAGAACAAGGCCGTAAACGAGCTTCCTTTAAACGGCAGAAATTATCTTGGCCTGGTAGCCCTCTCGTCCAACGTCAACACGCTTTCACCCGGATCGGGCCAGGCCGGCAGCCGCCTCGGAGGCGAACGCGCCAGCCAATCGATCGCAGTCGGCGGCCAGCGCATCATGTTCGACTACTACACTTTAGACGGAATTAACAATACCGATCCCGACTTCAACACCTATATCGGTCTGCCCTCACTCGACGGCATTCAGGAGTTCAAGGTCCAGACCGGCGTCTATTCGGCGGAGTTCGGTCACGAGGCATCGCAAGTTAACGTCGTCAGCAAGGCGGGCTCCAACACCTTTCATGGCGCCATGTACGACTTCATCCGCAACAACCTCGCCGATGCATCTCCCTATTGGTTCCGCTACAACACCCTAAACCCGCCCAAAGTGACCCCCTTCAAGTGGAACAATTACGGATTCGAACTCGATGGTCCCATCAGAATCCCGAAAGTCTACAATGGCAGGGACAAGCTCTTCTTTATGGTCGACGATGAATGGAGAAACATCCGTTCCATCAACCAAGGTTTGGCGAAGGTGCCCACTGTCGCCGAGGCAAACGGCAACTTCGAAGGCTTTACTACCGATGCTTCTGGTCCGGTCACAATCTACGATCCAGACACCGGAGACGCCAACGGCATGGGAAGAACTCCCTTTCCCAACAACACCATCCCTTCAAGCAGAATCAGCCCTATTTCCACGGCCTTGCTGAAATACCTGGGAACAAGCGCGACGCCGTCGACCGGGGACGTTAACTACTCTTACAGCACCTCGCAGCCACAGAATCGCCAGAGCTTGACAGTCCGTGGCGACTACTTCGAATCCCAGAAGTCGCAATGGGCATTTCGCTATAGCCGAGGGAAGGAAGACATCGTATCGACGGGATTGTTGGGAGCGGGCAGCAAGATTGTTACCAACTATTACCAGTACATGGGTTCCAACACTTGGACCCTTACGCCCCACATTGTCAACGAAGCCCGGTTTGGCTATAGCCACTTCTTCAACTCGACCGGTTTGTTGTCGGCATTCACGACCGATGTTGTTACCCCACTTGGTATTCCGGGCCTCAAAGGCGGCGCAGCCTCGACGTGGGGAATACCTTCCGTGGGCTGGCAGTCGGCATCGAGCGCGACCAAACCGATTTGGAGCGCTTTTGGAGACCAGGGCGGGGATGGACCCTATGTAGTCACCGATCCTACCTGGCAGATTGTCGATAACGTGTCTTGGATCAAGGGTAAGCACTCAATGCGCCTCGGTTTTGAGTGGAACAAGCAGACCTTTAACCAGTTGGGCAATCAGTTTTCCCGCGGACAGTTCATCAGCTCGCCCGCCACTACAGCGCTGACGACCTTGGATTCCAACGGAAAAACTGTGCTTTCAGGAGGCGACGTTCTGGCCGACTTCCTGCTCGGTGACCTTTATCAGTCAACGGTTGCGGTTGCCGTGGCGAATGCAAATTACGTTCGCGACGTGCAGGCTTACTATGCCGATGACACATATAAAGTCTTGCCGAACCTGACGGTCTCCGCTGGCCTCAGATACGAACTCACTCCTCCGTGGAACGATACCTTCGGCAATAACTTCACCGTCAAGCTCCCGGTGATGCCGAAGGAGGGCGACGTCAACTCCACATACGCGCAGAGCCAATGGCCATCTTACGTCCGCCAGGGGAACTGTTCAGCAGCGGACGTGTATAAAGGCCTTTCGATTCGATGGATATCTCCTCTCGGGCCGCCGCCTGCTTGCAGCAACGGCACCTTGCCCAATGGCCCACTTTTGGATACCCAGTACCTGAATTTTGCACCGCGCCTGGGAATCTCTTACTCCCCAAACGCCAGGCTGGTAATTCGCACCGGCTACGGCATTTTTTACAGCCAGGATATCGGCAATGCATACTTCGACATGGCGCGAAACATTGCCGGTCGCGTTACCGCTACCAACGTGAACGCGACCGCGCCATACGGTAATTCCAATCTGACCTGGGACAATGCGGCGCCTGGCGGCAGCGGTGCAATTTCCAACCTTCCAGCGTCCACTGCGTTCGTTGACGCACTTAGCCACAAGACCACATATGCTGAACAGTTCCTGCTCAACATCCAACAACAGGTTGGACAGAACTGGTCGTTCGAGGTGGGATACCAGGGTGCGCTCAGCCGCCACCTCTACGGGTTCAAGAATGCAAACGCGGCGTCCCCATACGGGCCTCTCGGCGCTGCCGGATTGCTTCCCAACGGCAAGCCCACATCAGTCCCTACTCGAACCCCCTTCACGAACATGGGGGGCATCCAATACGTGCATGACTCCGGCTCAGGCAATTACCACGCGTTCAGCGTGAAGGCTACCAGACGCTTCAGCAATGGGCTCAACGTGATCGCCTCGTACACTTTGGGAAAATCCCTTGACAACACAAGCGGCATCCGGAGCCAGGGTAACGACGATCTGTTTCCTCAGAACAACCGCTGCATCCCGTGTGACTACGGCCGTTCCGGTTTCGACGTTCACAGCCGTATCGTGGGCTCGGCGCTCTACGAACTGCCGATAGGCACCGCCAAGTTGCTGGCGGTCAATAACAAGGCTCTGGATGCCGTAGTTGGGGGTTGGCAAATCGGAGGCATCTTTACGCACCAGACTGGTGCCGTCGGGACTGTCCTGCTCGGTAGCGACAACGCTGGCATCGCCAACCCAGGCGGGAACTTTGATCGGCCCAACCCAACCGGGATCAGCCCTTATCTCAGCGGGAGCGCAAGGACCCTGAAAAACTGGATCAACCCAGCCGCTTACACCACCGCTGCTCCCGGCTTCTTCGGCACTTTGCAGCGCGGCAACTTCACGGGTCCAGGTCTCACGAACCTTGATGCGTCATTACACAAGACATTTCAGATGCCTTATAGCGAAAAGCATCAGTTGTCGATTCGCTTTGAGGCGTTTAATGCTCTCAATCACCCGAACTTTAACAATCCGAACTTGAGCTACAAGTCTTCCGCCTTCGGTCAAATCACCAGCACGGCAACAATGCGCCAATTGCAGCTCGCTGCAAAGTACCAGTTCTAGTCCTGAATGGACTGGTCAAGTCGTAACGCAACACGGACTGATTCGCCATGCCAAGTGCGAATGCCTGGAGGGCTGTGCGCGGAGCAACCTCATGGTTCCGATTCCGCGCCCAGCAAACTGGGAAGAGTTGATATGGCTCCATGTCGCGTTGCAGCGGAATCACCAGGAAAGAGCATTTTCAAAAAGTGCGACTGTCTCTCGTTCAGCAGGTCTCTCGTACAGGAGGTAATTTGAAGAGACGCGGCACGGTCTTTCTCGTGTTCTTCTTCGTTGCTCTGGTTACGTGGATCCATGCTCAAAATGCGCAATCTGCATTGCCGGAACGATCGACTTATCTGCAGCCGTTCCCGTCGCATCGCGTAATCGGCAACATCTATTTCGTGGGAAGCAGGAGCCTTGGCATCTATCTGATCGCAACTTCTGAAGGCGACATTCTCATCAACGCGGGACTGGAAGACTCCGTACCAATGATCCAGCAAAGCGTTGAGAAGCTCGGATTTCTCTTCGCTGACATTAAGGTTCTCCTGATCAGCCATGCGCATTTCGATCACGACGCCGGCGCGGCGCGGATTAAGCAATTGACCGGAGCTACGTATGAGGTGATGGACGCGGACGTGCCGGTGGTCGAGTCGGGTGGGCGAAAGGATTTTTTCTACGGGAACGAGCCAGATATGCTTTACGCGCAGGCGAAGGTGGATCGCGTGCTGCATGACGGCGACACGGTTAAACTGGGCGAAACTGTCCTCACCGCGCATCTCACACCCGGACACACCAAAGGCTGCACGACTTGGACGATGAAGGTGGAAGATGGTGGAAACACTTATGATGTTGTGATTGTGGGCAGTCCGAATGTGAATCCGGGCTACAAGTTGGTGAACAATACGGCATATCCGCAGATCGCTGCCGACTATGAGAAGACCTTCCGCGTGCTGCGTTCGCTCCACTGCGACGTGTTCCTGGGTGCACACGGAGACTATTACAACATGGAAACCAAGTACGCTGGGCTTCGTGCTGGTATCGCAAACCCGTTCATAGATCCCGCGGGCTACAAAGACTATTTGGATGCTAGGGAGCGGCTATTTCGCGCGGAGTTGGTGAGGCAAAATACAGAAAACCGCTAACCATTCTCGGAAAATAGGTCGGTTCTCAATCTTTGCTCAGTGGATTGTCAGACCTCCACCGGCTCACCCTTTTAAGGGTCCATAATTGTGGTTGTGTTTCGGACATCCCAGGGTTCGCGCAAGTCCTCCGACTTTACGGCGAGGGAACGCTTCCGGGGCTCAGATTTCTATCTTTCGGCTGGAACGAGATGCCGTGGAGGCAGCAAGGCAGTGAGGATTACCAGAAGAAGAGCTCTCTCTCTGATTTCCGGAGCGCCCGCGCTCCTTTTGTCCAGCAAATCCCGAGCGGCAGGCTCCCTCCTCGGCGATGGTGTTCTCTCTGCAGCCCAGGAGACAACGCCGAATCCTGACCTGGCTATCGCGCCCGGCCCCTTCAGCGGGACGCGCCCGTCGCTTCGCGAGTGGCAGGTTCCCGACTGGTATCGTGATGCCAAGTTCGGCATCTGGGCGCACTGGGGACCGCAGTCCGCCGTGGAATACGGCGACTGGTACGCCCGTAACATGTACATCCAAGGCAATAAGCAGTACGAGTATCACCTGAAGACCTATGGTCATCCGACGAAGGTCGGTTTCAAGGATCTGATTCCGAAGTGGACGGCTGACAAGTTCGATCCCGACCATCTGCTCGGTCTCTACAAGAAGGCCGGAGCAAAATACTTCTGTAGTATGGCTGTTCATCACGACGGATTCGATCTTTGGGACTCGAAGCATCAGCCGCGCTGGAACGCCGTTGCCACCGGACCGAAGCGAGACATCGTCGGCGCGTTCCGAAAGGCCGCCCAAAAGCACGAACTCCGGTTCGCCCTGAGCGAGCACCTGGCCCCGAGCTATCACTGGTTCTCCACGTCGCACATGAGCGACAAAACCGGGCCGCTCGCCGGAGTGCCTTACGATGGCGCCGACCCCGCTTATGCCGATCTTTACCACCAGTTGCCGAATTACTATCCCTTCGGCAATCGGATCCTCAACGACCGCCAGGCACCGGCACAGTGGAAACAGCATTACTTCAACCGGATCAAAGATCTCGTCGACAAGTATCAACCCGACCTGCTCTATAGCGATGGCGACATCTTTTTCGACGAGTACGGCTTGGCCCTTGTAGCAAACCTCTACAACGTGAGCGCAAAAGGCCACAGCGGCCGCTGCGAGGCCGTGTACACCAGCAAGCTGCCGAGCGACTGCGAAGTGGGGACGTGCATTCTGGACTGGGAGCGCGGCGTAGCTGCCGGCATTCCGGCCAACCCCTGGCAGACCGACAGCTGCGTCGGAGAATGGCACTACAACCGGGAAGCCCGATACAAGTCGCCCAAGTATGTTATCGATCTGCTGGTCGACATCGTGAGCCGCAATGGCAACCTGATGTTGAATTTCCCGCTCCCCAACAGCGGCGAGCTCGATTACGAAGAGCGGGTCATTCTGGACGAAATCACAAAATGGATGGCGATCAACAGCGAGGGCATCTACGCGAGCCGGCCGTGGAAGATCTTCGGCGACGGTCCGGTGGCAACAGCGCCTCAGACTGGCGAAGGCACCCGGTTCAACGAGTCAGGCCGGAAGGAATTGACGGCCGACGAGGTGCGCTTTACGACCAAAGGTGACACGCTCTACGCATTTGTCATGGGCTGGCCTGAGAAGCTTGTCTTGATCAAGCCGCTCGCCACCTCGAGTCCACTGTTGCCGCCGAAGATCAGCAAGGTGGAGCTGCTGGGTTACGGAGACAAAGTGATGTGGACGCAGGACGAACAGGGCCTCACTGTCGTAATGCCGGAAAAGAAGCCCTGCGACCATGCCATTACGTTAAAGATCGTCTGAATCCGTAGCAACCGATGGTAGTGGGAGTGAGGACAAAGCGCACGGCTCCTAACCGACATGTTGTAGGTTCGATTCCGACCAAGTCCACAATCCAGTTTCTCAATTCATGAGTGAAACGTTCTTGAGGGGTAATTGATCTTCGCAATATTCGAAATCGCAACGATTGGGAAGATTTGAGGTGGAATCACGATCGGTTACCGGCGTGGGTCAATGGACGTGGACTGGCAACCGGAATGGACCCCGCTAGCGCAGCTCCATTAGAGCGCTCTGCCACCTGAGTCCAAGGGCGATAACGATCGCTATTCGCCCGCTGAGGGATGCGACTTCCATATCCATTGCAGCGACTTGCTGGCAATTCTCACTCTGGGTGGCTCTTCGATCTCGGCGGCAGCAACCAGAGGACTGAGACGATCGCTATCAGCGCCAGAGAGGCAGCAGGCCGGAAGTAGGCTATGGGAATCGCTGTGAGGTAAAGTACGACGGACGCGATCTGCTTGCCCCAACTTGCATGTGCCGACGCGGTGCTCTTGGAACGGACCTGACTCCATAGCGCCATATATCCGAGCCCAGGGAAAATACTGACCGCTGCATAGAGTGACGTGGTGAACGATGAAAGGCCCTTGACGCCGATCCACTCGGTTGCAAACGGAAAGAGCGAAAGGCAGAAGAGAAACGTCAAATTCGTCCACAGGATTCCATGGCTAACCGTTTCGATCTCGTCGACGAGATAATGATGATTCACCCAATAGATCCCGATCTGTACGAAGGTGAGCAGATAGAGAAAAACTGCGGGTAGCACCGTGCGCAATCCAGCCAGTCCGTTGGGCTCGGGCACTCTGAGTTCCAACACCAAAATGGTAATGATGACGGCGACGACGCCATCGGAAAATGCCTCTAAACGAGCCGGACTAAGGCCTCTTCTGCTCATTCTGGTTCCCTCGTGGCACTGAACCGCATTTCTGCATCCTGAAATCGACTACGGTGTTCAACGCAATGTTAAAACGTCCGCGGCCACAGCCGAGTACTCTGCGACCTGACCGGCACCCGCTCGGCGTTAAGATCGATGCAAGGCGCAAGTCCCCCTTCCCCTTGCCGGAGATTGCGCCACTGTGGTGCTCGTTCCGTCCGACTCTGAGCGAACACAACAGACGATGGTTTCCCCTGCCTTGGTCAACCTGAAGGAGGTAGTTATGAAAATCGTAGTGATCGGCGGCACGGGCCTGATCGGATCAAGGCTAGTCACCAACCTGCGGGCGCAT
>Ga0193727_1000603_pt1 | contig 14103 bp, 9 predicted proteins | sample H2c2metaG_FD_143051 | JGI IMG/M metagenome (GOLD analysis project Ga0193727, IMG submission 143051) | Soil microbial communities from a riparian zone of the East river system, Colorado, United States - H2c2 | ecosystem: Environmental > Terrestrial > Soil > Riparian zone | place: USA: East River...
GCGTGTTGCGTCACGCGAGGCCGAGCGCGCCAATGCGGTGGCCGCCTTCCTGATCAACATGTTCCAGGTGTCCGATCCCGGCATCAATCGCGGCGAAAAGCTCAACGCCAACCAGATTCTCGAGCGAGGCGCAGCGCAGCTGACGACGCAGATGGCGGCACAGCCGACGCAGCGTGCACGCCTGCTGACAGTGATCGGCGAGGTGTACTCCGCGCTGGGTGATTTTCCGCGCGCGCGCGTGCCGTTGCAGAGCGCGATTGATATTGAGCGCGGCGACGCGGACACCGATGCGATTGACCTTGCCCACGGGCTGCGCGCGCACCGCCAGGGCGATGCGAACGCCGCGCTGAAGCTGCTCGATGAGGCCACGCCGTTGCTGCTGGACGACTCGCCGCGCGCGCTGGACGAACTGGCCGGCGTGCGCAGCTACCGCGGGCTGGCGCGCAAGGCGCTCGGTGATTTTGCCGGCGCGCGTACTGAATTCGAACTCGCGCTCGAAGCGGCCGCTGCCGCCGGAACGGCGCAGTCGCCGAAGGCGGCGGCGATCCACAACAACCTCGGCATCCTGCTGCGCGACCGCGGTGAGCCAAAGGCCGCGCGCGCCGAGTTCGAGCGCGCGCTCGCGATCTATCGACAGGAGTACGGCGAAGACCACTACCGCACGATCGGCTCGACGCAGAACCTGGCGATGGTGCTGCTCGACATGGGTGACATCGCGCAGGCGCAGCCGCTGCTGGAAAAGACCGCCGAACAGAACCTGCGTCTGTTCGGGCCGGGCAGTTCGGATTATGCCAATTCTCAGAACATGCTCGGCAACATCGCGCGCCAACAGGGCCGCTACGACGAGTCGCTCGCGTACTACGCACGCGCCGAAGCGTCGTATCGCGCCGGCCTCGGCGATCATCATCCGTATTTGGCGTTTCCGCCGTACAACATGGGCGAAACCGAATTCGCGCGCGGCAATTATGCGGCGGCGCTCGAGCATTACGATCGCGCGCTCGCACTGCGTCGTGAACTGCTCGCGGCCGACCATCCGGAAGTCGCCGATTCGCTCGACGCGCGCAGCCAGACGCTGATGGCGCTGCTGCGCTACGACGACGCGCGTGTCGATGCGGAAAGCGCCCTGGCCATCCGCCGAGCCAAGCTGCCGCCGGACGCACCGGCGGTCGTGCAGAGCCTGCTGCACGTCGGCCTCGCCGAATACGCACTGCACCACGCCGAAGGCGCGAAGGTCAGCTGGGACGAAGCGCTCGAACGCGCGCCGCGCGCGTGGCCGGATGGCGGCACGGAATTGAAGCACGTGCGCAGCGTGATCGCCGATCCCGATGCGGCATTGCAGGCAAAGCCTGCCAGTGCCGCGGTATCGGACCGGTAACGGCCTGATTTTCGTTGTAAAACCCATTCGCGGAACTGATATGCTGGACTCGACGCAAGACGTGCTCTGCCACGGTTAGCGTCCAGTCCAAGGGGGTTGAATGGCCGGCGTCCGCTTCTTGCGCGAACTGCGGCGATACCACGCGTACGGCGTGGCCGTCGTTTGGGCCATCGCCATTCGACGCTTGATCGCCGGCGCGACGCATGTCTGACCTGTTCCAGCGTCTGCGCGAACGCAAGCTCGCCCAATGGGCCATAGCGTACGCAGCGGGGGCCTGGGTGTTGTTGCAGGTACTGAGCCTGCTTGCCGGCACGTACGAATGGCCGCAGGCCACGATGCGCATCGCCGTCGCACTCGCCGCCCTGGGCTTTCCCGTCATGCTCGTGCTCGCGTGGTATCACGGCGAGCGCGGCGAGCAACGCGTCAGCGGTACGGAGTTGCTGGTCCTTGCCGCGCTGCTCGCCGTTGGCGGCGGTGTGCTGTGGCGCGTGGCGCAGCTTGCCCCGAGGTCCGTAACGCAGAATGGCTCCTCGCAGGCCGAAACAGAGTCTCATGCCATCCGCTCGATCGCCGTGCTCCCGCTCGACAATTACTCGGGCGATCCCGCTCAGGACTACTTCGCGGAAGGCATTACCGATGAATTGACGACCGACCTTGCGATCATCAGCCAGCTGCGCGTCATCTCGCGCGGCTCGACGATGCAGTTCAAGGGCGAGCATCGACCGCCGACGCCTGAAATCGCCAAAATGCTCGACATCGACGCGATTCTCGAAGGCTCGGTGCGTCGCGTCGCCGACAAGGTACGCATCACGGCGCAATTGATCGACGCGCGCGCGGACAAGCACCTGTGGGCCAAGACCTTCGAGCGCAACTCCAGCGACGTGCTCGCACTGCAGGACGAACTGGCCTCCGCCATCGCCCACGAGATCAACATTCAATTGACGCCGAGCGAACGCTCGCGCCTGACGAGCGCGCGCAGCGTGATTCCCGAGGCACACGATGCCTATTTGAAAGGCCGCTATTTCTTCAACCGCCCGAGCGATGAAAATCTGGCCAAGGCGATCGTACTGTTCGAGAAGGCTGTGAAACTGGATCCAGATTTTGCGCCGGCCTACTCGGGGCTGTCGGACGCGTACCTCTGGGCTGCCTTCAACGAGGGCGTGGTTACCGCAGCCGAAGCGAACCCTAAGGCAAAAGCTGCGGCCGAGAAGGCGATACAACTCGACGACGATTCCGCCGAAGCTCATACCTCGCTTGCCGTCTACAAGATCTGGTACCAGTTTGATTGGGCCGGCGCGGAGCGCGAATTTCGCCGGGCTTTCGCGCTCAATCCGAATTACGCGTTCGCGCATGATCAGTTCGGTCTGGGGCTGGCATTTGAAGGACGCTACGAAGAGTCGGTGGCCGAGGGCAAACGCGCGGCTCAACTGGATCCACTGGACCCGCAAATCCCGATAGACAATCTCATGGCCCTTGCCTGGCAAGGTAAGTATGACGCGGCGACCGACGAAGCCAGGAAGTCGGCGGAGCTGGATCCGACGTTCTTCTTTGCTCCATTTGAATACGGATGGGTCGACATCCAGGCAGGGAAGGTCGCCGACGCCATCCCGGAGCTGAAGAGAGCCCAGGCAATGGAGGCGCCACCGTTCGTTACCGCGTGGCTGGGCTACGCGTATGCAGCCTCCGGCGATCGAGAACACGCGATGGCGACGATCGAGGAACTGAAAAAAAAGGCGTTGAACGGATACGTGCCGCCCTTCAACCTGGCGATCGTCTACCTTGGTTTGGGCGATCACGCGCGCGCGCTGGATTACCTCGAACAGGCCGACGCCGCGGATTCGCAATGGCTGATCTACCTCAGGGGCGACAGAATCTTCGATCCGCTGCGCGCGGATCCGCGCTTCGCCGCGTTGATGCGGAAAAGAGGATTCGACAAGTGAACATCAGCCTCGCCAGCAGTTTTCATTGTCGTCGCGCGTTGACGGTCGCAGTGGTGATCGCCGACGCGCGTGAGCGCAGATGCGCGAGGATCCATGTGGCCCACGAGGGACTTCGACGTTGGCTTATTCAGAAGTTTCCGAGGGATGTGTTGCGGTGAACGAATTTCTTGATCGCCTCAGGCAGCGCAAGCTCGTGCAGTGGTCGCTGGCCTACATCGCCGCGGCGTTCGCGCTGATCCAGGTCACCGACGTCGTCGCGCAGCAGTTTGGCTGGCCCGATGGCGCACGCCGTGGCATCACGATAGCTCTGGCAATCGGATTTTTCGTCACGCTGGTGCTGGCGTGGTATCACGGCGAGCGCGGCGTGCAACGCGTCAGTGGCACGGAATTGTTGATCCTCGCGCTGCTGCTGACGATTGGCGGTGGCGTGCTCTGGCACACCGCACAGGCCCCGCGCGACGCGTCAACGGGCGATGCGGCGACGTTGTCGAAGCCGCCGGCCGCTTCGACGCCGACGCCAGAGCACAGCGCTGGCGGCGACGACAAATCGATCGCCGTCTTGCCGTTCGAAAACCTGTCGGAGGAAAAGGCGAACGCCTACTTTGCCGACGGCATGCAGGACGAAATCCTCACCCGGCTGTCGAAGATCGGCACGCTGCGCGTGATCTCGCGCACCTCGACGCTACCATTCGCCAGCCATCCGGAAAACCTCACCGAGATCGCGAAGAAGCTCGGCGTGGCGACGATCCTCGAAGGCAGCGTGCAGAAGTCCGGCAACAAGGTGCGCATCAACGTGCAGCTGATCCGCGCGCTGGGCGACGAGCACCTGTGGGCGGAGACCTACGACCGCATGCTCGACGACGTTTTCGGCGTGCAGGGCGAAGTCGCCGGCACTATCGCCGACAAGCTCGGCGCGACATTGACCCGCGATGCGCGCAGGGAGGTCGCACAGGTCACCACGCGCAATCCGGTCGCGCTCGATGCCTACCTGAGGGGCGCGGCATTGAACCGGCGCGGCTTCACGGACACGCTCGCTCTCGCAGCGATCCAGTCGTACGGCGAAGCAGTGAAGGCCGATCCCGAGTTTGCCCAGGCGTGGGCCGCGATCGCGCGCATGGAAAGCTGGTTGATCTTCCTGGGCATCGACGGATCGCCTGAACGTCGCGCGTCGGCGCTGCAGGCGCTGCAGGCGGCCGAACGCCTGCAGCCCGATGCGCTCGATACGCTGGTCGCGCGCGGCATGTACGAATTCGGCGTGGAGCGCGACTTCGAATCGGCGCGCAAACGCTACGCGCAGGTGCTTGCGCGCTGGCCCAACGACGTCGGTACCATGATCGCCATGAGCCACGTACTGGAAGAACTCGGGCGCGACAACGAAGCCGACGCCGCTCTCCAACAAGCGCTCCAGCTCGATCCGCTGAACCCCCACCCGTACAAGAATCTGGCGGTCCTGCAGACCAACGAGCGCCACTTCGATGCCGCGCTCGGCACGCTCGACCGCGCGCTCGCGCTCTCGCCCGACGACGAGGAACTGCGCCAGTTGCAGGGCGACATCTATCTTGCGCAGGGCGAACTGGATCGCGCCGCCAAGGTCTTCGACAAGCCGCCCGCGACGATCTCCGACCAGGTCCATCAATACGTGGTGCTTGCGCGCATGCAGCGCCGCTATGCGCCCGCGATCGCGTGGCTGCAGGGCCTGCTCGCGCGGCCAGGCGCCGAGGCGACGCCGCTCGATGTCATCCTGGTCCGGCTCGAACTCGCCGAACTGCAGGTCCTGAACGGCGATCGCGCGGGAGCCGCGGACAATTACCGGCAGGCGCTGGCAGCGATCGCGCCGCTGCTCGAACGCCAGCCCGACAACCCGTGGCTGCTCAGCGAGATGGCGATGGCGCAAGCCGGTCTGGGCGACGAGAAGGCGGCGATGGCCGCATTGGACCGGTTGCTGGCGACGCAGCCCGAATCCAAGAGCGCGCAACAGGGACGGGTGGCTCTGGAAAGGCGCGCAAGCGTCCTCGCCGTGATCGGCCACAAGGACGAGGCCATCGCCCGCCTGCGCTACTTGCTGGGTGTGCCTTATGGCGGCCTGCTCGCGCCGATCACTCCAGCCAGCCTGCGCCTGGATCCGCAGTTCGACGCGCTGCGCGGCGATGCGGAATTCCAGAAGTTGCTGCAGGACGCGTCGACATCGAAGGTTGCACCATGAGCGACCTCCTGCAACACCTGCGTGAACGCAAGCTGGTGCAATGGGCGCTGGCCTACGCTGCGTTTGCGTTCGCACTGCTGCAAGGCCTCGACATCGTCGCGCAGCAGTTCGGCTGGGCCGACGGCGTGCGGCGCGGCATCACGATTGCGCTCGTCATCGGCTTCTTCGTCACGCTGGTGCTGGCGTGGTATCACGGTGAGCGCGGCGCACAACGCGTCAGCGGCGTCGAGCTGGGCATCCTGACGCTCCTGCTCGCCATAGGCGGCGGGCTCCTGTGGCGGTTCGCACTGACGGTGAATGCGTCGGAGCGGTCGACGTCCGCGACAACGTCTTCGACCACTGCGCCGTCGACCGCTGGCGCGCATGCAGACGACAAGTCCATCGCTGTGCTTCCGTTCGAAAATCTCTCGGACGAAAAGGCGAATGCGTACTTCGCCGAGGGCATGCAGGACGAGATCCTCACGCGCCTGGCAAAGATCGGCACGCTGCGCGTGATCTCGCGCACGTCGACGCAGCAGTTCGCGAGCCACCCGGGAAATCTGCCGGAGATCGCGTTGAAACTCGGTGTCGCGACGATCCTCGAAGGCAGCGTGCAGAAGGTCGGCAACACGGTGCGCATCAACGTGCAGCTGATTCGCGCGCTGGGCGACGAGCACCTGTGGGCGGAAACCTACGACCGCACGCTCGAAGACATTTTCGCCGTGCAGGGCGAAGTCGCCGGCACGATCGCCGACAAGCTCGGCGCGGCGTTGTCCGCCGATGCGCGCAAGCAGGTCGATGAGGTCACGACGCGCAACGCCGCCGCCTCGGATGCCTACCTGCGCGGCCTGTCTTTGCTGCGCCAGGGGTATTCGGTTGCGCAGGAGACGGCCGCGATCCATGCGTTCGAGGACGCGGTCAAGGCCGATGCGCATTTCGCTGCCGCGTGGGCGCGGCTGGCGCGCGGCTATTCGCACCTGATCTTCATGGGCACCGACAATTCGCCCGAGCGCGCTGCCGCGGCGAAGCATGCGCTGGAAACCGCCGAGCAACTGCAGCCCGATACGCTGGAAACCCTGGCCGCACGTGCCTATTACATCTTCCGCGTGCAGGGCGACTACGAAGAGGCGCGCAAGCGCTTCGAAGTGCTGCACGCGCGCTGGCCCAACGACGTCGACGTCATGCTCACCTTGAGCTATGTCCTGACCCGGCAGGGACATCAGCCCGAAGCCGATGCAATGGTCGCTCAGGCACTGACGCTCGATCCGTTGAACGTGCAGGTGCACAAGCTGCGCGCGTTCAATGCAAGCTACGAGCGCCAATTCGATGAAGTGATTGCGCAGACGCACGCCGTGCTGGCGCTGGCGCCTGCCGACGCAGAAGCGCGCCCGATAGAGGCGGTCGCCTGGCTGGCGCGTGGCGAGCTGGAGCGCGCGGCGCAGCTGCTCGGTCCGGCGCCGACACTGCTTTCCGAGGAAAACGAAAGGCCGCACTACATTGAACTGGAGCGGCTGCAGCGCAGCTATGCAACATCGATCGCGCGGCTCGGGCAAATGTTGGATACGCCGGACCCCCAGGCCGGACCTCTCGATGCGCTGAGCGTGCGCGTGGAGCTCGCCGACATGCAGCGGCTCGCCGGCGATCGAGCCGCACAGGCCAATTACATCGGGGTCCGCGATGCGCTGCGGGAAATGTTGCGACACAAGCCGGACGATCCGTTCCTGCTGTCGGGAACCGTGGCAGTGGAAGCGGGTCTGGGCAACGAAAAGGCCAGCTTCGCCGCGCTCGATGCGTTGCACCGCAAGACCTCCGAACGCAAGGATGTGCTGGTTGATCGCGCCACCCTCGAGCAGCGCGCACGCCTGCTCGCGCGCTTTGGCCACAAGGACGAGGCGATCGCCGGATTGCGCTACCTGCTCGGCGTGCCCTATGGCGCACCCTACAATCCGATCACGCCCGCGACGCTGCGCCTCGATCCGGATTTCGACACATTGCGTGACGATCCGGAGTTCCAGAAGCTGGTGCAGGATCCGCAGGCTGCGAAGGGCGGTTCATGAGCGATATCCTGCAGCGTCTACGCGAACGCAAGCTCGTGCAGTGGGCGCTGGCCTACCTTGCCGGGGCGTTCGCGCTGTTGCAGGGCGTGGATATCGTTGCGCAGCGCTTCGCCTGGCCGGAGGCCGTCGAGCGTGCGCTGATCGTGGTGCTTGTTGTCGGGTTTTTCGTAGCGCTCGTGCTGGCTTGGTATCACGGCGAGCGCGGCGCGCAGCGCGTAACCGGAACGGAGCTGTCGATACTCGCGCTGCTGCTGGCGATCGGCGGCGGCGCGCTGTGGTTTCGATCGCGTCCGGCACGCCGGCAGATCACAAGTCGATCGCGGTGCTGCCGTTCGAGAACATGAGCCGTGACCCGGACAACGCCTATTTTGCCGAAGGCGTCCAGGATGAAATCCTGACACGGCTGGCCAAGATCGGTGCGCTCAAGGTGATTTCGCGCACGTCGACGCAGCAGTACGCCACGAAGCCTGCAAACCTGCGCGAGACGGCGCAACAACTTGGTGTTGCCAACATCCTCGAAGGCAGCGTGCAGAGGGCAGGCAACACGGTGCACATCAACGTGCAGCTGATACGCGCGGCGAGCGACGAGCACCTGTGGGCCGAAAGTTACAACCGTGCGCTCGACGACGTGTTCCGTGTCGAAGGCGAAGTCGCGCAAGCCGTCGCCGAAGCACTGAACGCCAAACTGCAGCCGGAAGAAGGCGCGCGGGCGACGCGCATGCCGACGCAGAATACCGAAGCGCACGACATGTACCTGCGCGGCCTGGGCCACTTCAACCGCCTCAACGATCAGTACAACCTGGCCTACGTGGAAGCGCCGCTGGCGATTGCGGAATACGAGCGGGCGCTGGCGAAGGATCCGCAGTTCGCCCTCGCCGCTGCGGATCTTGCGCGCACGCACATGTACTTCTACTGGTTCGGACCGGATCGCACCGAGGCACACCTTGCCGCGGCCAGGACTGCTGCGGAGCGGGCCCTCGCGCTGCAGCCCGATCTGGGCGAAGCGCACTATGCGATGGCGCTGCTGGCGTACTGGGGACATCGAGACTATGCCACTGCGCTGAACGAACTGGCCATGGCGCGCAAGACCTGGCCGAACAGCGCGGAGATCGAACAGATCGATGCGGCCATCGTGCGCCGACAGGGCGACTTCGACAGCGCGATCGCCGGATTCCAGCGCGCCAGCGAGTTCGATCCGCGCAACAACGGCGCATGGTTCGACCTGGGTCTGACGTTTGGCCACATGCGCCGATACGCCGAGGCCGACAAGGCGCTCGCCCGTTCCGCCGAGTTGACTACCGAACCGGGGCTGACGCTGATCCGGCGCGGTGAAAATCAGGCGTTCTGGAATGGCGACCTGGGCATGATGCGCTCGGCGGTCGCGGCTCTGACGCCAGGTACGCCCGCTTATCAGGCCGCTGCCTACACGCGTTACGAACTTGCTTCGTGGCAGCGCGACTTTGCCGCTGCCGCGACGATTGCGGACGCCGACTACGAACAACCGTGGTTCGATTCGGCGAATGTGTCGCTGCAGCCGGCCGTATATGCTGCCTCGGCGCACGCCGCATTGGGCGACAGCGCGAAGGCAAAATCGATCTTTGCGACCGCTCAGGCGAAGATGGAAGCCGCGGTTCGCGCACGTCCCGACGATCCCGACCTGCACCTGGCGCTCGGTTTCGCCGATGCCGGACTCGGCCTGCGCGAGGCGGCGATAGCCGAAGGTCGCAAGGCGATGGACCTGATGCCGATCGTTCGCGACGCGGTCACGGGTCCTGCCATCGAAAGCTATGCGGCACAGATCTTCGTGCGCGCCGGGGCGAATGATCTTGCGATCGAGCGTATCCGCCATCTGCTGACGATTCCCTGCGGCAGGTCCATGTCGACCGCGCTGCTCAAGATCAACCCCGCATGGGATCCGCTGCGCACCGATGCGCGCTTCCAGGAATTGGTGAAAGGAGCTCCGGCCAGCAGCGACAAGGAAGCGAAGCGTGAATGACTTCCTGCAGCGGCTGCGTGAACGCAAACTGGTGCAGTGGGCGCTGGCTTACGCCGCGGGAGCATTCGCGTTGCTGCAAGGTCTCGACATCGTCGCGCAGCAGTTCGGCTGGGCGGACGGCGTGCGGCGCGGCATTACGATCGCGCTGGTCATCGGCTTCTTCGTGACGCTGGTGCTGGCGTGGTATCACGGTGAGCGCGGCGCACAACGCATCAGCGGCGTCGAACTGGGCATCCTGACGCTGTTGCTGGCTATCGGCGGCGTGATCCTGTGGCGCGTGGCGCCGGAAATGGGGTCAGAGTCATTTTCTGGAAATCACGCTGCAGCACGTGGCAGTGCTCGGCATCCGGAAAATGACTCTGACGCCATTTCCCCGGTCGATCGCAAGTCGATTGCCGTGCTGCCGTTCACGGACCTGAGTCCCGGCCACGACCAGGAGTATTTCTCCGACGGCATGTCCGAGGAGATCCTCAACGCGCTGGCGCAGGTGAAGGTCCTGAAAGTGGCCGGCCGCACCTCGTCGTTCTCGTTCAAGGGCAAGAACGAGGATCTGCGCGTGATCGGCAAGTTGCTCGCCGTCGCCCACGTCCTGGAAGGTTCGGTGCGCAAGCAGGGCGACAAGGTGCGCATCACGGCGCAATTGATCCAGACTTCGGACGACACGCACCTGTGGTCGCAGACCTACGACGGCGATCTCGGCGACGTGTTCGCGCTGCAGGAGCGCGTCGCACGTGCAATCACCGATCAGCTCCAGGTCGTGCTGCAGGGCGAGCAGAAGACGCAGCTCGTTCCCGTGGCGACCTCCAGCCCGGAGGCTTACTTGCTTTACCTGCGCGCCACCGAAGTTTTCAATCGCCGAGACGGTACGCATTTCCCCGACGCGATTGTGGCGCTGAAGGAAGCGATACGGCTGGATCCGAAGTATGCGCGTGCGCACGCGCGTCTGGCCGCCTTGTACTCGGTTGCGAGTACCTACACCGCGCTCGACCCCGATGAATCACGCACCGCGTGCGAGCGCGAGGCGCGTACCGCCATCGAGCTCGACCCGAGTCTCGCGGAGGGCTACGCGGTACTCGGCGTGTTCTATTCGAACCATCGCGAGTGGCTTGCAGCGCAGGTGCCCCAGGAACGCGCCGTCGCGCTCGACGCCGCCGATGCGAACGCGAGGTTCTGGTTGGCCACGTCGCAGATCACCGCCGGCTATCGCGCTTTGGGTACCGCCACCCTGGACAAGACGTTGGCAATCGATCCGCTGCTGCCGACTGCACTGCGCTGGCGTGCGGTTTCGTATCGCGACGCCGGTGATCGCGAAATGGCTCACCGCCTGCTGCAGCAATCCGTCGACGCCGGCCAGTCCGTCAGCGACGCCTGGCTGGGCCTGATCGCCCACGACGAGGGTCGTGACGCGGAGGCCATCGACTACCTCACGCGTGGCTCCATCCTGCACTTCGGCCACTTTCCAGATGATGCGAGCCGGACCTTCGCCCAGGGGGTGTTCGGCGACGCGGCGGCGCGCGCCAAGGCCGTCGCCATGGTCGATACATACCTCGCCACAAAGCCGAAGACGATATCCGGGGCGGCGCCGTGGGCGCTGCTCATGCTCGGCGAACCCGTGCGAGCCCTCGCCGTCGCCCAGGATGCCGCAACGACGAACGATGCGCTTTTCTTCGTCCAGTTGTGGTCGCTCGAAGGGCGCGCCGCGCGCAGGCTGCCGCAGTTCGCGGAGTTCGCGCGCAGGACGCATCTGGCCGAGTACTGGGACAAGTTCGGGCCGCCCGACGGTTGCCGGCGCGAAAGCACGAACGACTATGTCTGCAACTGAAAGAAGCCGACGAGCATGAGCCTCCTGACCGAACTCAAGCGCCGCAACGTCCTGCGCATGGCCGGCCTGTATCTGGTCGGCGCCTGGCTGATCACGCAGGTGTCGAGCACGGTGCTGCCGATGTTCGGCGCGCCGGACTGGCTGCCGCGCACCATCGTGATCCTGCTGCTGATCGGCTTCGTGCCGACGCTGATCTTCTCGTGGATCTACGAGCTGACGCCGGAAGGAATCAAGCGCGACGCGGAGGTCAAGCCGGAGGAATCGATCGCGCCGCAGACTGCACGCCGCATGGATCGCACGATCATCGCCGTGCTGATTCTTGCACTTGTATATTTTGCCTTCGACAAGTTCGTGCTGGCGCCGCAACGCGACGCGCAGCATGGCGCCTCGGCATCTCCGGCAGCCACGACAAGCAGCCCGGATGCAGCGCAGCGCAATCCGGGTCCTGCCGCGCCGACTGCCACGGCCGCGACGCTACCCGAAAAATCCATCGCCGTACTGCCGTTCGAGAATCTCTCCGACGACAAGGCCAATGCTTATTTCGCCGAAGGCATGCAAGACGAAATCCTGACGCGCCTCGCCGGCATCGCCGACCTCAAGGTCATCTCGCGCACGTCGACCAAGCGTTACGAAAGCCGGCCGGACAATCTCAAGGTCGTCGCCGCCGAACTCGGCGCCGCGCACATCCTCGAAGGCAGCGTGCAGAAGGCCGGCGAGTCGGTGCGCGTGAACGTGCAGCTGATCGATGCGCGCACCGACACGCACCTGTGGGCGCAGACGTTCGACCGCGAACTGAAGAACGTGTTCGTCGTCGAGAGCGAAGTCGCGCAGCAGATCGCCGATGTGCTGAAGGCGCGCATGTCGCCGCGGGAGACGCAGGCGCTGACCAAGGCGCCGACCGAGAACTCCGCCGCCTACGATCACTTCCTGCGCGCCGAGTTCGCGCTGCACCACGCCTGGGGCACGTTCGAGGACGCCGACTACGCGGCGGCCGACAGCGAGTTTCGGCAGGCGATCGAACTTGATCCGAACTATGCACTGGCGTATGCGCGCAGGGCATATTGCAAGCTTGGCCGGCACTGGTCGTACGGGCGTCTGACTGCGCAGCAGCTGGTCGAAGTCCGCAGCTGGATCGCCCGGTCCCTTGAACTGGTACCGGACAACCCGAGCGCGCACGCAGCGCTCGGTTTCTTCTACTACTGGGGTTCGCGCGATTATGCGCCGGCCATGGCCGAATTTGCGGTCGCGACGCAGCTTGCGCCGAACAATGTCGACGCGGTGTCGGGTACGGCATTCATCCAGCGCCGCATCGGTCAGTGGCTGCCCGCCCTCGACTCGTTGCAGCGCGCGATTGTGCTCTCGCCGCGTGATAGCGTGTTGTTCGACGAATACGGTTCCACGCTGATGATGCTCCGGCGCAATGCCGAAGCCGAACCGCCCTTGATCAAGGCGCTGGATCTCGATGCGGCCGACGCGAACGCCAGGGACTTCCTGCTGCGCAATCGGCTGTTCGGTAGCGGCGATGTGGCCGGCGCACGCGCCGCGATCGACCCGCCGCCGGCGTGGCGCATCCCGTATCACAACCTGCTCGACGGCGACCTGTTCAACCTCGTCAATGCGCGTGCGTATCCGGATCTGTTCGAGCGGCATTTCGACGCGGCGCTGCATCAGTGGGACTCGGCGCCACGCGACAGCGACGAAGAACGGCTCACGCAGCGCGTTGCGCGCGTCGCGATCAAGCTCGTTGCCGGAGAGCGAGCGACCCAGCAAGCGGAGTGCTCATCGCTGCAGCCCGTGCTGCTTGCGCAGACGAAGCAGCAAGCGGACTCGCTGAGCGCGCTGCAACAGACCAGTTGGATCGAACTTTGTCTCGGCCACAACGCCGAGGCGATCGCTGCCGCGCGCCACGCGACGCAGGTGCTCCCGCTGAGCAAGGACGCATTCTTCGGCGTCTATCAACTCGAGGGCCTGGCCGAGATCGACGCGCACGCCGGCGCCCCGGACGAGGCGCTGAAACTGCTGGACCAGCTGCTGTCGGTTCCGGCCGGCCAATCGGTCACGGTCGAGCGCCTCAAGCGCGATCCACTCTGGGATCCGCTGCGCAAGGATCCGCGCTTCGATGCGCTGATCAAGCACTACGAAAGCGATCGCGGGCACGACGCGAATAAAAGCGCACTCTGAAGACCCCGCTCTTGGCGAAGGCTACTGCTCGTCATTCCAGCGAAGGCTGGACTGCAGAGGCAGGATGCCGGAGCGAACGACGGAGTCGGCCCGAAGGGCACGCGGCAGGAAGCCGCGTGTCATCCAGTTCTGCCTTTGATCTACCAAGGTAAAATCAACAACCGGATCTCCCGCCAGGGTAACGGCCTATCTCGGGTTTCGCGATGAAACAACCCTGCGTCTACATATTAGCCAGCGAGAAATACGGCACCCTGTATATCGGCGTTACTTCGGATTTGATCAACGGATTTGGGAGCACAAGAACGACGTGGTGGCGGGTTTCACGAAGCAGTGCGGCGTGCACACGCTGGTCTGGTTTGAACAACACGCAACGATGGAATCGGCCATCACGCGCGAGAAGGCCTTGAAAGCGTGGAAGAGGGATTGGAAATTGAATTTGATCGAAGCGACGAATGCCGATTGGCGCGACTTGTATCCTGATGTCATTTGAATTGGCGCAAGAGCAAGAACTGGGTTCCAGCGTTCGCTGGAACGACGAGCATGAAAAAAC
>Ga0193727_1000604_pt1 | contig 14079 bp, 12 predicted proteins | sample H2c2metaG_FD_143051 | JGI IMG/M metagenome (GOLD analysis project Ga0193727, IMG submission 143051) | Soil microbial communities from a riparian zone of the East river system, Colorado, United States - H2c2 | ecosystem: Environmental > Terrestrial > Soil > Riparian zone | place: USA: East River...
CATCGCGCCGTTCATCGTTGCAATCTCGCTCAAGTAGCTGATCCCGCGCTCGCACCCGCGCCGGTGTTCTGGAGCCAGTCGTAGCCCTTCTCCTCGAGCTCGAGCGCGAGCTCCTTGCCACCCGACTTCACGATCCGGCCGTTGGCGAGTACGTGCACGTAGTCCGGCACGATGTAGTTGAGGAGCCGCTGGTAGTGCGTGACGACGATCGTCGCTCTCTCGGGAGAGCGAAGCTTGTTGACGCCCTCGGCGACAATGCGCAGCGCGTCGATGTCGAGCCCAGAGTCAGTCTCGTCCAGAATCGCCAGCTTCGGCGAAAGAACCGCCATCTGAAAGATCTCGTTGCGCTTTTTCTCGCCGCCGGAGAATCCCTGGTTCACGGATCGGGAGAGCATCGACTCGTCCATGTCGACGAGCTTGAGCTTCTCCTCTACCAGGTCGAGAAACTCGAGGGGATCGACTTCTTCCTGACCATTCGCCTTGCGGATCTCGTTGTACGCCGAGCGGAGGAAATAGGCGTTGGAAACACCGGGGATTTCCACCGGGTACTGGAACGCGAGGAAAATCCCGTTCTGTGCCCGCACTTCAGGATCCATCTCGAGCAGATTCTGACCGTTGTAGCTGACAGTTCCGCGAGTGACTTCGTAGGAAGGGTTCCCGGCCAGCACCTGCGCGAGTGTGGATTTTCCCGAGCCGTTCGGCCCCATGACGGCGTGAATCTCCCCCGCTTTCACGTTGAGAGAGATGCCCTTCAGAATTTCGCGGTCGCCGATGCCGGCGTGCAGATCATTTATTTCGAGCACGAAACCAGTGATTGAATGTTGTTTGTATCGCGTATACTGCCTGACTGAAAAGCGTCCAGTTGGCGGTGAATGGATATCCCGGTGTACGCGGCCCGGAGCGGAGCCACGACCAGCCAGCGCGGATCTTGTCGGTCATGTTCCGGAATCCCATAATCGATCAGCTGGCTTGCCTGATTCTCAACCGACGCTGCCTTCCAGCGTGATGCCGAGGAGCTGCTGCGCTTCGACTGCGAACTCCATCGGCAGCTCCTTGAACACTTCCCTGCAAAAGCCGCTAACAATCATCGACACCGCGTGCTCCGCGCTAACCCCGCGCTGCTTGCAGTAGAAGATCTGGTCCTCGCCGATCTTCGACGTCGATGCTTCGTGCTCCAGTGTCGCCGTGCTGTTCTGTACCTCGATGTACGGGAACGTGTGCGCGCCGCACTTGTTCCCGATGAGCATCGAATCGCACTGCGTGTAGTTGCGCGCGTTTTCAGCCTTGGGGAGGACGCGAACCAGCCCGCGATAGCTGTTGTTGCCTTCGCCGGCCGAGATTCCCTTTGAGACGATCGTCGACTTCGTGTTCTTGCCGATGTGGATCATCTTGGTGCCGGTGTCGGCCTGCTGCTTTCTGTTGACGACGGCGACGGAGTAGAACTCTCCGACTGAATTGTCACCCTGCAGAATCACGCTCGGATACTTCCAGGTAATCGCGGAACCGGTCTCGACCTGGGTCCATGAAATCTTCGAGTTGACGCCCGCGCACTTGCCGCGCTTGGTGACGAAGTTGTAGATGCCGCCCTTTCCCTGGGCATCGCCGGCGTACCAGTTCTGCACCGTCGAGTACTTCACCGTCGCGTTGTCGAGCGCGATCAGCTCGACGACCGCGGCGTGGAGCTGATTCTCGTCGCGCTTGGGCGCCGTGCACCCCTCGAGGTAGCTGACCGATGCCCCTTCGTCGGCGATGATCAAGGTGCGCTCGAACTGTCCGGTGTTCTTGCTGTTGATCCGGAAGTAGGTCGAGAGCTCCATCGGGCATTTCACGCCCTTCGGCACGTACGCGAACGATCCGTCGCTGAAGACGGCGGCGTTGAGCGCCGCGAAGAAGTTGTCGCTGTGCGGGACGACGGTGCCGAGGTATTTCTCGACGAGCTCGGGGTGATTCTGGACCGCTTCGCCGAACGAGCAGAAGATGATTCCGTGCTTGGACAGCTCGGTTCGCATCGTCGTGCCAACGGAGACGCTGTCGAAAATCGCATCGACGGCGACGCCGGAAAGCATCTTCTGCTCGTTGAGCGAGATGCCAAGCTTCTCGTAGGTGCGGAGGAGCTCGGGGTCGACTTCGTCGAGGCTCTGGAGCGGCTTGACGCTTTTCGGGGCGGAGTAGTAAACGAGCGAGTTGTAGTCGATCGCGGGGTACTGGACGTTGCCCCAGTGCGGCTCCTTCATCGTGAGCCAGCGGCGGTAGGCTTTGAGGCGCCACTCCAGCATGAATTCCGGCTCGTTCTTTTTCGCCGAGATCGTGCGGATGATGTCCTCGTTGAGGCCGGGCGGGACGGTGTCCGTCTCGACGTCCGTGACGAACCCGTACGCGTATTCGCGGTTGACCAGCGCCTCAATTCCCGAGCTCATTCCCAACTCCTTGGTGTTTCTCACTTTCCAGTAGAGCAATCTAAAGCATTTCTGTCGGGATAGTCAAGCAAACTTGTCCCTTTCTATCCTATTGTCTCGTCAGCACTTAGGCGCTCAGAAGTGACACGGCACAATGGCATCCGCCGCATCAGAGCGTAACTAGATTTCGACGTTCGGGCCGCATTGTTCGGACTTCGCATCGAGCGCGCCGGGCGAGGAGCTGAACTGATCAGGTCTCGCAAGGAGGACATTGGCTGTCGCCGAGCGGTGTCAATCACTCTGCAAATACCGAGTTAACTCCGGTCTCAGAGGGTCAAGTCGTGTCTAAGCCGTCGCATGGTTCTCGCTTAGCCGTGTAACCACCCTCGTCCAACCCGGAGCGAAAATGAACCACACGGCCAATCGTACCCTTTGCTGCGTTTCCATCCTCTCGCTCATTTCTGCAGCGTCACTCGAAGCGCAAATGCCTAAACCCGAGATATCGGCTTCCGTTGGGGCGATGCAATTCGATGCAAGCGGGACCGGCACAGCCCCAGTGTTCGCTCTCCGCGCTGCCGTCCCGATCGTGGGTTCATGGCTCCTCTGGGAAGGCAATCTTTCGTATGCATCTCTGAATGAACAGTTCAGCGACGTTGGTACTCGCATCGGCGTGGCGGATAGCCAATTGCAGGTTCAGCTGCCATTCGCACGAGTCCGTCCATATCTGGGCCTGGGAGCGGGGTGGCTTCACTACTTCAACAACGCGCCGCCAAGGGCGACGCCTCCCACCTATTCAGCTGCTGCGGGATTGCGAGTTGGATTGTCGCCTCGAATCGCTGCCCGTGCGGAATTGCGGTTGCGCGGCTGGAATCCCTATAGCCAGTCGACCAGCTCGGGCTTCGGCAACACCGCGGCCGAATGGACCGGAGGTTTGGCGTACACGTTCTAGGCACAAGTCGTCGGGGCGCGCACCGAGACGCAGGAATCTCCTCGTCGATCAGCGGCGCGCCCCGACGCCCGAGGTCGTTCCAACTCCTTGGCGTTTCTCTGGTTCCGGCGTAGATTCAATCTGAAGCAATTCTGTCGGGATAGTCGAGCCGACTATCCCATTGTCTCGTCAGGACTTACGCCGCCAGAGAATGTACAGAACGCGCCCGATTCCATTCATTTGCCGACCCGAATGACCGGCGCTTCCCGTCCCGTTTTCGATTCGCCGACCGGAAGCCCCGACTTTGAGCCGGTCGCGTCGCTAACCGATCTGGCTGAGGGGAAGGTCCTCCAACGGGTGCGCCCGAGTGGCGATACGGTCTGCCTCGTCCGGTACAAAGGGGAGATCTCGGCGCTCAGCGATATCTGCACGCACCAGCATTTTTCGATGTCACTGGGCGATCTGCTCGAGGATGGGACTCTCCAGTGCGCCTGGCACGGCGCACGGTACGACTGCAGGTCGGGCGAAGTGAAGCAGGTCCCCGCCACCGCTCCGCTCCCGGTGTTTCAGGTGCGACTCGATGGGGACACGATTCTGGTTGGGCCGCGCTGTGAACGCATCGATGGGAAGTACCAGACATCGACGGTGCGTGTCCCGTGAACCTGCGCGCCGACTTTCCGCTCCTCGTCAATAATCCGGGTCTCCACTACCTCGACTCGGCGGCCACGTCTCAGAAGCCGAGAGTGGTTCTCGATGCGCTTCGCGATTTTTACGAGACGTCGAACGCGAATCCGCATCGCGGAGCGTACGCGCTCTCCGTGCGGGCAACCGAGGTTTATCACCAGTCGCGCGTCAGGATTGCCGAGTTCCTCGGCGTCCGCGATTCCGACTGTCTCATCTTCACGCGCGGCACGACGGAAGGACTGAATCTCGTTGCCGGCTCGTGGGGAATGGCGAACGTCTCGACCGGCGACGAGATCGTCGTCACGGCAATGGATCATCACGCGAACTTCGTCCCCTGGCAGGCGCTCGCGATGAGACGGGGCGCGAAGTTCAGAGTGTGCGAGCTCACCCCTGACGGCAAAATCGATCTCGATTTTCTTAGTGGGCTGCTCAACAAGCGCACGAAGATTGTCGCGTTCGGCCACGTGTCGAATGCGCTGGGAACTATCAATCCGATCGCGGAGATCGCGCGACTGGTGCGGGACAAGACAGATGCGATTCTCGTCTGCGACGGCGCGCAGAGCGCACCACACTTCCCTGTCTCGTTCGATTCGCTTGGCGTCGACTTCTACGCGTTCAGCGGCCACAAGATGCTGGGGCCGATGGGAATCGGCGGATTGATCGGCAAGAGAGAGATGCTGGAGGAGATGCCGCCATATCAGACGGGCGGCGACATGATCGAGTTCGTGCACGACGACCGCACGACCTGGAACGTGCTGCCGCACAAGTTCGAGGCGGGAACTCCGAATGCCGCCAATGCAGTCGGTCTTGCCGCCGCAGTCGAGTACCTCGACGGCATTGGCATGGAGCGCGTGCGCTCACACGAAAGAGCACTGATGACAGCTGCGCAACAACGTCTCGAAGCGATAGAAGGCCTTCACATCTACGGCCCTCCCGCGAGCGAGCGGAGCGGCGTTCTCAGTTTCACTCTTGGCGATGTGCACCCGCACGACCTGGCGACGATTCTCGATGGAGAGGGAGTTTGCATTCGTGCCGGACATCACTGCGCCCAGCCGCTGATGCGGCGGCTCGACGTGCCGGCAACCGCGCGGGCGTCGTTTTACGTGTACAACGACGAGAGCGACATCGAGGCGCTCGTCGCGGGAATCCACAAGGCGAGGGAGATCTTCGGATATGCCCGCGTTTAGCCGAGTTTGCCGCCGCGGGAGGCAGATTGGCTCAACCTAGGAGCACGGCCGAGATCGGAGCGCTCTATCAGGAGCTGATTCTCGATCATTACCGGAGACCGCGGAACAAGGGCACCCTCGAGAAAGCGGACGCGAGTGTGGATGTAAAGAATCCGCTGTGCGGCGACGAGATCGGTCTTCAGGTGGCGTTCGACGGCGATAGCGTATGCGATCTCAAGTTTTCGGGACGTGGCTGCTCGATCTCCCAGGCGTCGGCGTCGATGATGACTCAGCTCGTGAAGGGAAAGAGCACGGAGGAGATCGACTCGATCAGGAAGCAATTCCGGGATTTGATGCTTGGCACTCCATCCGTCGCCGACGAGTCTCAGCTCGGCCCACTGCGCGCGCTCTCCGGAGTGGCGAGATTCCCCGCGCGCATCAAATGCGCTCTGCTGGCGTGGAACGCGCTCGAGAGTGCGCTGGCGGAGAGAGCTTTGTAATCAGCTGGACGAGGCGCACCACCGATAGCGAAGTACTCAACAGGCGCCGTCTGGCGGTCCTCTTTCCCGACAGTAGGTTTTGGCTTTGTCGGGATTGGCGTCGCAGCTTGGACACGGCGATCTGGCGGCGGTTAGTCATGTCCGGCATTCGATGTCTCCATCCATTCATGAGGAGAAACCAGTGACTGCGCGCGCCCTCATCCCCGCCCTTGCTATTGCTTGCCTTATCCCGCTCGGCTGCGACAGATCTTCCACGAATCCGCTTAGCCCGCCGGATCGCCCTTCGTTCATCACCAACGGTGTGCTCGACGGAAATGCCCATCCCGCCGTCGTGCTCATCGTAATGGATATTGGCGGACAGCCGGCGTTTCGCTGCTCCGGCACCCTCATCGCCCCGAAAGTCGTGCTCACCGCCGGACATTGCGCGGGAGAGCCTGGCGAGTTCAGCGCCATGCGTATCTTCACCGAGTCCGATGTCGAGAATGGGAATAACAACTTCCCGTTCGCCGGCCCCAACACGATCGAGGCCGCTTCGTGGCAGGCGCACCCTCTCTTTACCGAGAGCGCATTCTTCCTCCATGACGTGGGAGTCATCCGACTGACCAAGGCTGTCAAGCTCGCTGCCAGCCAGTACGGAAAGCTTCCCACAGTAAATCAGCTGGACGCGCTTCAACAGGGCAGCTCCACGGTTTTCAGCGCCGTCGGATACGGCGTACAGAGAATCAACCCCGTCTTCGTGGAGGAAGAGTTGATCCGCATGAGCGCCAAGCCTCACCTGATCCAGATCAACACGGGCTTCACGGGAGACTTCTCGCTCATCTTGTCGAACAACGCCGCGACGGGTGGCACCTGCTTCGGCGACTCCGGCGGGCCCGACTACCTCGGTACCAGCAACGTGATCGCCGGAGTGACCTCGTTCGGGCTCAATCAGACTTGCGGTGGGACTGGGGGAGTTTTCCGCCTGGACCGTCAGAATGTGCTGGATTTCGTGACACAATTCCTGAACTGAGTGAGCTGTCGCCATTGTCCGAGGGCGGCGGCTAACGTGAAGCCGACGCTCTTCCCGTTCCTCCTGGTCGCCGCGCTCGCCGCGTGTACCGATGTCTCGCCATCGCCGAGCCCTGTCTGGCGCGACGAGTTTGATGGACCGGCGGGCGCGTCGTTCGACCGCACGAAGTGGGTCGCCGACACCGGAGGAAGTGGTTTCGGCAACAAGGAGCGACAGTTCTACACGACGCGCCCTGAGAACGTCGCTTTGGACGGCGACGGCCACCTTGTGATCACGGCGCGCGCCGAGCCGTCAGCGACTTACGCGTGCTGGTACGGACGCTGTCTTTACACGTCGACGCGCCTCCTCACCAAGGGCGTGTTCTCGCAGGCGTACGGTCGGTTCGAGGCACGCATCCGAATCCCACGCGGGCAGGGACTCTGGCCGGCCTTCTGGATGCTCGGTGCCGATATCGATTCGGTCGGATGGCCGCAAGGCGGTGAGATCGACATCATGGAGAACATCGGACGCGAGCCGGCTGTTGCGCATGGAACACTGCACGGGCCGGGCTATTCGGGTGCCGACGGCATCGGCAGAGCCGATACGCTGTCGAATGCAGCCTACGCGGACGACTTTCACGTCTTCGCCGTCCAATGGCAGCCGGACGAGATCCGCTGGTACGTGGACGGGCGTCAGTATCATCGCATGACGCCGGCCGATCTGCCGCCCGGTACGAAGTGGGTGTTCGATCATCCCTTCTTTCTGCTCCTGAACGTCGCAGTTGGGGGAAACTGGCCCGGAGACCCGGACGCATCGACGACGTTCCCCCAAACGATGGTTGTCGACTACGTGCGCGCGTATAGCAAGCCGTAGCACGTTCGCGTCCTTACCGTCCGGCGCGCTCTCTCCAGGAACGATCACCACTTTCCAGCCGGAGATCCTGTCGATGCTAAAACGAATCGGTGTCGCCATCGGGCTGCTCCTGCTCTGCGCGATCTCGATTCTCCGCGTTGCACGCGCTCCCGGCGCAATCGCGGCGACAGCCCCCGATTCAGTGTTCTCGGCCGAGCGCGCGATGCGGCACGTGGAGCAGATCGCGCAGCGGCCGCATCCGATGGGAACCGCGGATCACGATCGCGTGCGCAACTACATCATCGGACAGATCTCAGTGCTCGGGCTCCGCGCGGAGATCCAGGAAGCAACTGCTATCGGCACGCGCTACCAGCAAGCGGGGCATGTCCAGAACATTCTCACGCGACTTCCGGGGAGCGAGGCGAACGGCAAGGCAGTGCTCGTCATGGTGCACTACGATGGTGTCGAGGCCGGACCAGCGGCGTCTGACGACGGTGCGGGAGCCGCGGCGCTGCTCGAAACACTGCGCTCGTTACGGGCGCGCAAGCAGCCATTGGCGCACGACGTCATCGCGCTGTTCACCGACGGTGAGGAATCGGGACTCCTCGGCGCCGCCGCATTCGTACGCGAGCATCCGTGGGCGAAGGATGTCGCCATCGTGCTCAATTTCGAGGCGCGCGGCACCAGCGGGCGCTCTCTCATGTTCGAGACGGGCCAGGGCAATCTCGACGCCGCGCGAGCGTTGCGCAGCGCGGGAGACGCGACAGCTGGATCCGTCTACGCAACGATCTATCGCACGCTGCCCAATGACACCGACCTCTCCGAGCTCGCGGTCCTCGGCCTTCCGGCGCTCAACTTCGCGTTTGCAGACGGGGTCGAGCGCTACCACACGAGTCACGACGACATCGCGCACCTGAACCCCGGCAGTTTGCAGCATCACGGATCGCAGATGCTCGCGATGGCGCGCACGTTCGGCACCGAGCCGTTGCCACGCGCGCACACCGGCGATGGTGTGTTCTTCGATCTGCCAATCGTCGGGCTGGTCGTTTATCCGCAGGGGCTCGAGATCCCGCTGGCGATTCTGGCCCTCGTGCTCGTCGGAACACTCGTCGTTCGCGACCGAAAGGGTGTCGGCACCGGAGTGGTCACGGTGCTCGTCGCGGTGGTGCTCTGCGGTAGTATCGGGTGGCTCGTCGGCAGAATGCTCCGCGGGCCCGCGATCTGGAGTGGACTGTATGCGACAGCCAGCGTGCTGCTCGCCTTATCTGTGACGGCCATTTGCTATTCGGTTGCCAGGCGATGGTCGACCTCTCGGGGCCTCCACGTCGGCGCTCTCATCGTGTGCCTGGTCCTCGCGCTCGTGCTCTCAATTCGAGTTCCGGGTGTCGGCTACCTATTCACATGGCCACTACTGTTCGCCGCAGGCGCGGCGTTTTTCACGCGCGGCCGCGAGGTGGCTGACTGGGCGGCCGCCGCCGTGACGTTGCTCATACTCGTCGGCTTCACCTACGGTGTTTCCGTGATAATGCTCGGCGTCACCGGTGTGGGCGCGATCGCACTGTGCGCGGTGACGTCGCTCATCGCCCTTCTGCTCGCCCCGCAACTCGATCTCATTGCCGGCGGCGCGCGGTGGTCCCCCGCATTGTGGCTCGCCGTTTCGGGCGTCGTGTGTCTCGTGATCGCCGCGCTCACAGTGCATCCGAGCCCCGATCACCCTCTCCGCAGCGCGCTGGTGTATGCCGAGAATGCAGACGCGAGCGATGCGTGGCTCGGTACGCTTGGCAGTGTGACGAATCCGTGGACGCGGGATGCGATCGGGCGGAACGCATCCGGACCCCGTCCCGCGTGGACGGCGCGTTTGTCGGATGCCGGCCGCTTCACGGGCCGACAAGTTCAACGCGTGCCGCTCGGTGCCCCGGACGCGACGCTGGTTGGCGACACGTTGATTGACGGAACCCGCCGCGTGGTGCTGCGAGTCGTCGCGCCGGCTGGAACCACGGGGCTCGTGATGCGCGCGCGCGGAGCGAAAGTTCTCACGTCCTCGATCGATGGGCGCGACGTCGACACGACGCGGTACCGCCATCGTACGCGGGACTGGGTCATGCAATACTGGGCCGTTCCCGCCAGCGGTGCGATCGTCGCGCTCTCGATTCCCGCGGGCAGCCACATTGATTTCGATCTGGCAGCCCGCCGGCCGGGCATTCCCGCTGTTCCGGGCGTGACGATTCCGCCGCGTCCACCATACCTCGTGCCGAGTCAGACCGGGGATGTGAGCATTGTATACCGGCAGCGAAGTTTTTGAGCCGGGCGAAAATTCATCGGAGGAAACAGACGTGCCCAAGCTGCGGTTCAAGATCTCGATGTCGCTCGACGGGTTTGTTGCCGGTCCTAGCCAGAGCGTGGAGAATCCGCTCGGCATCGGCGGCATGCGACTCCACGACTGGGCTTTTGAGCTCGCGGCATTTCGCGAGCCGCACGAGATGGAAGGGGGCAAGGTCAATGAAAGCACCGCCGTCATCGAGGAGTCGCTTGCCAACATCGGAGCCACGGTGATGGGGCGCAACATGTTTGGGGGCCATCCTGGTCCCTGGGATCCCGGAAAACCGTGGAACGGTTGGTGGGGAGCCAATCCACCGTTCCATCATCCCGTGTTCGTGCTAACGCATTACGACCGCCAGCCACTCGAGCTCGAAGGTGGAACGACCTTCACGTTTATCACAAACGGCATCGAGGCGGCGCTCGAACAAGCGCGCCGGGCTGCACGCGGCAAGGATGTGTCGCTCGCCGGCGGAGCGAGTGCCGCGCAGCAGTATCTCAAGGCCAACCTCGTCGATGAGATGGAGATCAGCGTCGTGCCGACGCTACTCGGCAGTGGTGAGCGGCTCTTCGACGGTGTCGGGGACGATCTGCACGGGCTCGAGCTGGTGCGGACTGTCGCTGCGCCCGGCGTAACACACCTCAAATTCGCCAAGCGCTGACGAAGTAACGCGTTCCCGGTCGCATCTCGGAATCCTCACAACATCTATCGGCGCTTGACCGCGCCCCGCTCAGACCGTTCGGGCGATTGCGAGCTCTTCCTCGTTCATCTCCGCCAGGATGTCCGCGAACAACGGCGTAGTGAGGTAGCGCTCCCCAGTGTCGGGGAGCATGCAGAGCAGCGTCGCTCCTTTCGACGCGTCGGCGGAGACCTCGAGCGCTGCGGCGAACGTCGCGCCGGCGGAGATTCCGACGAAGATTCCTTCTTTTTGCGCGAGCTGCTTGCTCCAGTGTATAGCCTGGGCAGCAGACACAGTGATGACGCGATCGACGAGCTTCATGTCCACGGCGTCGCCCGTGAGCTTCGCGATGAAGTCGGGACTCCAGCCCTGGATCGGATGCGGCTTCCACGCCGGGTGTCGCGCAGCCGGTGAGCCGTCGGACTCCCGTTCCTGCGGCGTCTTGCTCGTGAGCATCGGCGCGTCGGCTGGTTCGGACACAATGACCTTCACTTCGGGCCGCTCCTTGGCGAGCACGCGCCCGACTCCCTTCAGCGTGCCGCCTGTCCCGAAGCCCGTCACCCAGTAATCCAGCCGCTCACCTGCGAAATCGGCGATGATCTCTTTCGCCGTTGTTCGCGAATGAAAATCGGCATTCGCCTCGTTCTCGAACTGCCGCGTATAGAACCACTTATTCTGCTTCGCGAGCGCGATCGTTTTTCGGACCATCCCCGTCGCGCCCTCGGCCGCCGGCGTCAGAATGACCTTGGCTCCGAGAAAGCGCATCAGCTTTCGCCGCTCGATGCTGAATGACTCGGCCATCGTGACCACGAGCGGATAGCCCTTCTGGGCGCACACCATGGCGAGACCGATGCCGGTGTTACCGCTCGTCGCCTCGACTACTGTCTGTCCCGGCTTCAGAGCGCCCGTGCGCTCCGCGTCCTCTATGATTCCAAGAGCAAGGCGATCCTTCACCGAGCCGAGCGGATTGAACGCTTCGATCTTGACGTAGAGGTTGACGCTCGGCGGTGCGAGCTTGCCGATCCTGACGACGGGAGTGTTGCCGACGGTCCCGAGAATGTTGGCGAATTTGGTCATGTGGGTCAGGTCTGATTGTCGGATACGTAGTCCGCCCGCCATCGCACGTTCTGGTCACAGAGAACTAACATTGCGGTGAAAGGCACGGCAAGACGTTCCGATCGGGCGGCCGCAGGATGGACGGGCCGACTGGACCGGTGTCGGTGCGCTGCCGATAGTGTGTGAACGCGCATCGGGGCCGCGATACCGCCGGCATGGTGGTAACCCCTGACTCTGCCCCTGGGGCAGCGACGAGACGGCGCACTAAATTTGCGTTGTTGCTGAGGTGTGTTTGAACCGCGTTGGCGCTTTTCCGGCTGCGGCGCGGTGCTTCCGTTAGAGCAGATCATGATCACAGTTGCAATCATCGAGGACAACCGCCTCGTCCGCGAAGGCATGACCGACATGCTCAATGAGCTGCCCGACGTGGAGGTCGTGCTCGCCGCGACCAGCCTCGAGGCGGAAATGCTGAAGGGGATGAATCCTCGCGTGATCCTGCTCGACGTTGGCCTGCGGGACAAGAATTCCCTCCGTCTGGCCGAGACGGTGAAGAAGGAGATGGCGAGTGCCCGAGTCATCGTCATGGATCTGCTGCCGGTGCACGAGGAGATCGCCGAGTTCGTGAATGCCGGCGTGGCCGGGTTCATCCTGAAGGACGCGACGTTCGAGGATTTCGTCGCGACGATCCGATCGGTGGCCGACGGCGCGCAGGTGCTACCTCCCCGGATGACGGGAACGCTGTTCTCGCAGATCGCCCAGGTGGCGGTAAAACGGGGGCGCGAGGCGGCGTTCGAATCAGTGCGCATGACGCAGCGTGAGCGCGAGGTGATCGCGCTCATCTCGGTCGGTCTGAGCAACAAGGAAATCGCCCAGCGACTCGACATCGCTACCGACACGGTGAAGAGCCACGTTCGCAACGTGATGGACAAGCTCGCGCTCCACTCGCGCCTGCAGATCGCCGCGTACGCGCACAGCCACGACGACTAGGTCGCTCTAGCGCCGCATGCCGACCCACTAGTGGTGCGTCAGCTAGTTCACATCACCCAAAAGAAGTACCTCTCCTTCAGCACTTCGGGCGATACGCCCGGGATATGATGTGCGCTAACCTCATCATATCTCCTCCATGGTGTAGTGTCGCGGATGAGACTGAACGCATACGGCATGGAGGATCAACCGATGCGACCAAGCAAATTCACGCAAGACCAGATCGAGCATGCGCTCCGCCAGGTCAAGGCTGGAACGCCCGCCGTGCAGGTATGTCGCAAGCTGGGCATCACGGAGACCACGTTCTATCGCTGGCGCAGCAAGCAGGGTGGCGGGACGGTGAACGCGTCGCGCGAAGTGCGAGAGCTGCGCGATGAGAATCAGAAACTCAAGCAGATAGTGGCCAACCTTCTCCTCGACAAGCGGGGCTCGATCGACTTCCTCCGGAAAAAATAGCAGTATATTTTTTCCCGTCAGTCGCCGCGCGCGCCGGGCGCCGAATGTGGACTCGGTGCTCATCGATGAAGTGTGAACGCGGCCCCCCCTTCTCGCAGACAGGGATTTTAGTGACCGCTCAAGGCACCACCTTCGATGCGATCGTCGTAGGCTCGGGAATTTCCGGCGGCTGGGCAGCGAAGGAGTTGTGCGAGAAAGGCCTGAAGACGCTCGTTCTCGAGCGCGGGCGGAACGTAGTCCACATCAAGGACTACCCCACGATGAACCTGAACCCGTGGGAGCTCCCGCATCGCGGCGCCATGTCGCGCCAGCAGCTGAAGGAGAATCCGCTCATCAGCAAGGCCGCGGGTTACGGGGAAGACACCGCTCATTTCTTCGTGAAGGACCGCGATCACCCGTACGTGCAGGAAAAACCGTTCGACTGGATCCGCGGGTATCAGGTCGGCGGTAAATCTCTGATCTGGGGACGCGCCTGCCAGCGGTGGAGCAAGTACGAGTTCACGGCCCCCGAGCGTCAGGGCTACGGAATCAACTGGCCGATCGGCTACGACGATGTCGCGCCCTGGTACTCGCACGTCGAGCGGTTCATTGGCGTGTGCGGAAATCGCGATGGGCTCGAAGCGATGCCCGACGGTGAGTATCTCCCGCCCTTCGATTTCAACTGCGCCGAGAAGCAGATGAGCGAGAGGATCCGGGCGCACTACGGAAACCGCCACGTTGTGCAGGGCAGGTGGGCGCACCTTTCTCAGCCGAAAGAGATCCACCTCCAGCAGGGGCGCGGCACATGTCAGGCCCGTAATCTCTGCATGCGCGGCTGTCCGTACGGTGGATACTTCAGCTCGAACTCGTCAACTCTGCCCTGGGCGGCGAAGACCGGCAACCTCACGATCCGCCCGGACTCCGTCGTGCACTCCATCATTTACGACGAGAAGAAGGGGAAAGCGACCGGGGTCCGCGTGATCGATGCGAAGACGCATGCAGTCACCGAGTATCAAGCGCGGATCATCTTCATGAACGCGTCCGCGCTCAACACCACTCTTGTTCTCCTCAACTCCACTTCGTCGCGCTTTCCG
>Ga0193727_1000605_pt1 | contig 14069 bp, 11 predicted proteins | sample H2c2metaG_FD_143051 | JGI IMG/M metagenome (GOLD analysis project Ga0193727, IMG submission 143051) | Soil microbial communities from a riparian zone of the East river system, Colorado, United States - H2c2 | ecosystem: Environmental > Terrestrial > Soil > Riparian zone | place: USA: East River...
ACTAGAGGTCACGCCGGCTCTGCCGGCGGGGCCGTCTCACACCCGTTGTTGCGCAATCAGACATATTGGTGGGGCGTAGCCAAGTGCCGAGGCGTCGCTTGCGATGCCGACCGGGAGGCCGTTCGGGCTCTGCCCGGGCGGCCGTTCAACGCCCGCTCTTTCGAAATTGGACGTTTTAATGGGGCGTAGCCAAGTGGTAAGGCAGCGGGTTTTGGTCCCGCGATCCCAGGTTCGAATCCTGGCGCCCCAGCCATCTGACCCGTGACCCAGACGCCGCCTGCAGCGATCATCCTGGCCGCCGGCCTCGGCACGCGCATGCATTCGGCCACGCCGAAGCATCTGCACCCGCTGCTAGGACGGCGGCTCGCCGACTGGGTGATCGAGGCCGTGCGGGCGCTCGGACCCGAGCCGCTCGTGGTCGTCACTTCGCCCGACGCGCGCGAGGCCTTCGAAGGCGAGACAATCGCCGTGCAGGAGACGCCGCGCGGCACGGGCGACGCCACCGCCGCGGCCCGCGCCAGCCTCGAAGGCTTCGACGGCGACGTGCTCGTCGTGACCGGCGACGCGGCGACTATCACGAGCGAGCTCCTGGCCGCGCTGCTCGAGACGCACCGCTCCGCCGGCGCCGCCGCGACGGTGCTCTCCTTCGAGCCGCCCGACCCGGGCGCCTACGGCCGCATCGTCCGGAACGGCGGCGGCGCGCTGCAGGCGATCGTCGAAGCGCGCGACGCGAACGACCAGGAGCTCGAGATCCGAGAGGTCAACTCCTCGATCTACGTCTTCGAGGCCGCCAAGCTTTGGCCGGCGCTCGAACGCCTGACCCCGCAGAACGTGCAGGGCGAGCTCTACCTGACCGACACCGTGCGCGACCTTGTCGCGGCCGGGGAGCGCGTCGCCGTGCACATGGCCGACGACCCAACCGAGGCGGAGGGCGTCAACACGCGGGCCGAGCTCGCAGCGGCCGCGGCCGTGCTGCGCGACCGGATCAACCACGGCCACATGCTGGCCGGTGCGACGATCGTCGACCCGGCGACGACCTGGATCGACCCGACCGTCGCGCTGGAGCCCGATTGCACGATCCAGCCCTTCACGGTCCTGCGCGGCGGCACGCGCGTCGCCGCTGGCGCCGACGTCGGCCCGCACGTGGTCGCCGTCGACGCGGAGATCGGCTCCGACACGCTGGTCGGCCCCTTCTGTTACCTTCGCCCCGGAACGGTGCTGGAGACGGGCGCGAAGGCAGGCGCGTTCGTGGAGATCAAGAACTCGCGCATCGGGGAACGAACGAAAGTGCCCCACCAGTCGTACATCGGAGACGCGGAGATCGGTGCGGACACGAACATCGCGGCGGGCAACATCACCGTCAACTTCCCTCATCAGCCCGGCAAGCCGAAAGGCCGGACGACGATCGGGCGCAACGTCAGGACCGGCGTCCACAATGCGTTCGTCGCGCCCGTGGATGTAGGCGACGACGCGTGGATCGGGGCGGGCTCGGTGATCACCGAGGACGTGCCGCCCGAGTCGCTCGCGGTCGGGCGGGTGCGGCAGGAGAACAAGGAAGGCTACGTGCGACGAAAGCGGGAGCAGGAGGATGAGTGAGGCGACGCTGCCGGGGCTCGAGACCGTCGAGCCCGTGCTGCCGATGAGCGAACGCACGCCCTGGATCGAGCGCGGGCCGCAGAAGCGGCTGATGCTCTTCTCCGGCCGCTCGAACCCCGAGCTGGCCGAGCAGATCGCCGAGAAGCTCGGCATCCACCTCGGTGACGTCAAGCTGAAGACCTTCGCCAACGGCGAGACCTACGTGCGCTACCGCGACTCGATCCGCGGCGGCGACGTCTTCATCGTTCAGTCGGGAAATCAGCCGGTGAACGACCACCTGGTCGAGCTGCTGATCATGATCCAGGCGGCGAAGCTTGCCTCGGCGAAGCGGATCACGGCCGTGATTCCTTGGTTCCCGTACTCGCGGCAGGACAAGAAGTCGGCCCCGCGCGAGCCGATCACCGCCAAGCTGGTCGCCGACGCGCTCGAGAGCGCCGGCGCCGACCGCGTGGTGACGATGGACCTGCATGCCGGCCAGATCCAGGGGTTCTTCTCGATTCCCGTCGACCACATGACCGCGCTGCAGCTGTTCGCCCAGTACTACCGCGACAAGGGACTGCAGGGCGAAGGCATCGTCGCCGTCTCGCCCGACCCCGGCCGCGCCAAGATGGCGCGCCGCTTCGGCCAGATGCTCGAGGGCGACCTCGCGATCCTGAACAAGACGCGCCCTGGTCACGACGAGGCCTCGGTGACGGAAGTGATCGGCCGGGTCGAGGGCAAGGTCGCGATCATGAGCGACGACATCGTCGTCACCGGAGGCACGCTGATCGCGGGCGCCGAGGCGCTGCTCGAGGCCGGCGCGACCGAGGTCTACGCCTGCGCCACGCACGGCCTCTTCCCCGGCAACGCGTTCGAGAAAATCGCGGCCAGCAAGATCAAGCAGGTGACGGTCACCAACACCGTCCCGATCGACCCGGTCAACCGGCCGGCCAAGATCGACGTGCTGCCCGTCTCGGGCCTGCTGGCGGAGACGATCCTGAACGTCTTCGCCGACGACTCGGTCTCGGCCATCTTCGCGGGCGAGAACCAGCTCTTCTGATCTTTCCGAGTCCGGGAGCGCGCTTGCGCGTTCTATGTAGGCCATGCGGCGCAACGGCTAGGGTGCGAAGCCATGCGTGTTGAGATGCAAGCAGAGGGCTCCGCCGAAGACGTGGTTCGGGCGTTTACCACGTTTGGAAACATCGTCACCGAGCGGGGGTGGACAGTGCGCGTCGAGAACGCCGGCGAGTTCGCGCAAGGCGGCGGTCGATTCGAGATCGAGCTGCCGATCATCGACGATGGGCAGAACGCCCGCGCGGCGGTGCAATCAGCCATCGGCGAGGTTCCCGGCGGCGCCGCAGTGTTCACGTTCGTCTAGTCCGATTCGACGGGCCGGGCGGCGAGCCGAACGACCGGGCGCTGCACGCCACCGGGCTCACCGTTCGGCCAGGGTTAGTTGCCTCCTCGGATCTCGTTGGCGATCATGTTCATTCCACAGTTCGACGGAAGACGGGGTTCAAGCCTTAGAGGATGCGGCGCTCGGGTGGCTTGATCCGCTCCACGGAGGTCGTGACGACAAGGCCAGAAGAACAGTGCTCGATCGCGCTCTGGCGTGGCTACGTGAAAGCGCAGTTCTACGCGCGGGAGCAAGGGGACGACCGAGCGCTCCGCGTTTCACCCTTCTTTCCAATTTGGCACTTTCCGTGGGAGCACAGCGAGCCTCTGGACGTCGATCCGCGGGCACGCGCTGCACTTGCTGCGCTTAGAGCCGATCTTCTCGCCGACGGGTGGGAACCCATGCCGCGCGCCCGGAGAACCGATTGGTATGAGCTTCGCTTCCGACGGGACGACGACACTGAGGAGCTCGCCGACGCGTACCAGCAAGCCTGAGTGGGCCGGGCGGCGAGCCGACGCCCGGGCACTGCCACGCGACCCGGCCCGGCTCGAGCCTTATACCCGAGAGCAACGGCCGCCCAGTGTCCGTTTCCGACACTCAGCATCAGCCCGAGGGCGCGCGGCGAGGCACGTAGATGGGTAACCACTCTCGCCGCGATCTCGACCGCAGGGGAAAGCGGCACACGACCGTACCCGGGTGTGGCTCTACACCGGCGTCCGCTTCTTGCGGCGGCGTAAATGCGATGGACGCCGCGTCGACGCTGCCTGCGAAAACACGGATGTGCCGCAGCACCCCACGTGCTCTCCCACTTCTTGCGGCGCGTCGACGCGGCGCGAGACCATTGTTCGACGCCGCGGGCTAAACGGTCAACCGGCCGAACGTTCAGGAGGAAGGTTCGCCATCGTCCGATAGCCAACCTTGAACGGCAGCGCCGCCGACATCAGCACGAGATGGACGACGAAGCTTCCCGGTGCGCGCCGTTTCGTGCCCATCCCGAAGATCGTCCTGCAGGCGTCTCAGAAGACGCTCGCCCGGGTCCACAGCTAGCAGCAGTACCGCGCTGGTCTCATACTTCGGGCCGATGCGCTCGGGCGTGAACCGCTGAGCAGGATCTGGCCCCTGGTCGCGGTGACCGCGGCCTTCACGGCCGCGGCGGCAGTCGCCCATTTCACCGACGCGACGCCGCTGCTCACCTTCGGACTTGCCACAGTCGCGCTGGCCGGGCTCGCGTGGATCGTCTCCTTCTCGACCGAGCGTGTCGGGCAGCACTACGGGCCGGCCGTGACCGGCGTGCTGCAGTCGACGCTCGGAAACCTGCCCGAGTTCTTCATCGTCCTGTTCGCGCTCTCGGCCGGCGAGCTCGTGGTGGCGAAGACCTCGATCCTCGGCTCGATCTTCGCCAACGCGCTGCTCGTGCTCGGGATCGTGATCCTGGCCGGCTGCCACGCGAGCCCGGACGGCGTGATGCGCTTCCACACGCGCCTGCCGAAGGACAACGCGGTCTTGGTGCTGCTCACGAGCTTCCTGATCGTGCTGATCGGCCTGTCCGCGGCCACGGAGGACAACGCTTCGCACCACATCGAGGCGATCTCGATCGCCGGCGCGATCGCCCTGCTCCTGACCTACGGTGTCTGGCTGAACGACTACCTCCGCTCGGACCTGCCGAGCATGGCCGTCGAAGGGGCGCCGCGCGTCTCGATGAGGCTCGCGCTGGCGCTCCTTGCGGTCGCTGGTGTGGGGGCGGCCTTCGTCTCCGACTGGTTCGTCACGGCGCTGACGCCGGCGATGAAGGAGATCGGCCTCTCGCAGGCCTTCGCGGGCATCGTGGTGGTCGGGATCGCGGGCAATGCGGTCGAGAACACGACCGGGATCGTGCTCGCGCTGAAGGGCGAGGCCGACCTGGCGATCTCGGTCGTCAAGAACTCCGTCGCCCAGATCACGGCCTTCCTCTTTCCGGCGCTCGTGCTCGTCTCGCTGGTGTTCTCAACGCATCTCACGTTCAACCTCGGGCCCGTGTACATCGGCGCGCTGGCGCTGACCGCGGTCGCGCTCTGGCAGATCACCGCCGACGGCGAGGCGACGAAGTTCGAGGGCGTCGCCCTCATCGCGTTCTACGTGATCGTGGCCGTGCTGGCGTTTTACGAGTAACTTCGGCTGACCCGGGTAAGGGGTGCGTCGTGCGCAGGTTCCCGCCGTTGCTCGTACTCGTCTACCTCGGCATCGGCGTAGCGGTCGCCGCCGAGCGCCACTACTTCCAACACGTGCACGGAGTACACGCGGTGGTCGCGGCGATCCTGGCGATCCTGCTCTGGCCGCTGCTGCTGCTCGACCTGATCACGATCAAGCGCACGTAGCTCCGAGGCGCGATAGTTGACGGGCCATGGCCGAGCTTCCGATCGGCACGATCACCCTGCTCTTCACGGACATCGAGGGCTCGACGCGCCTGCTGCGCCGGGTTGGCGACGCCTACGCGGGGCTCCTCGCTCAGCATCGCTCGTTGCTGGAGCAGGCGTTCCTCGCGCATCGAGGTGTGGTCGTCGACCGGGAAGGTGACGCCTTCTTCGTCGCGTTCGCCTCTGCCAAGGACGCGGTCGGCGCGGCTGCCGACGCCCAGCGCGCGCTCGTCTCGCACGACTGGGTGGACGAGAACGAGATCCGCGTGCGTATCGGCCTGCACACCGGGGAGCCGCGGGTCGTCGAGGGCCGCTACGTCGGGCTCGACGTCCACCACGCCGCGCGCGTGATGGCGGTCGCCCACGGCGGCCAGGTGGTGGTCTCGGAGTCGACCCGGGCGCTGCTCGAAGACGACACGCACCTCCGCGACCTCGGCGAGCATCGGCTGAAGGACATCTTGCGGCCGCAGCGGCTGTACCAGCTCGAACTCGAGGGCTTGCCCAGCGATTTCCCGCCGCTGGCGTCGCTCGACAACCGGCCGACGAACCTGCCCACACAGCCGAACGCCTTCATCGGGCGTGAGCGCGAGCTCGCCGAGACGCGCGCTCTGCTCGAGCGGGAAGACGTGCGGCTGCTCACCCTGATCGGGCCGGGGGGCACCGGCAAGACTCGGCTCGCGCTTCAGCTCGCGTGGAACGTGCTCGAGCAGTTCCGCAACGGCGTCTTTTTCGTCTCGCTGGCGCCGATCCGGGACTGGGAGCTTGTGGTGCCTACGATCTTGCGGACGCTCGGCCTGCGCGAGCAGCCGGGGGAGACTTCGCTAGAGACCGTCACCGAGTACCTCCAGGAGAAGGAGCTGCTGCTCGTGCTCGACAATTTCGAGCACGTGTTCGCGGCCGCGCCCGCCGTGGCCGGGCTGCTCGAGTCCGCGCCGGACCTCCACGCGCTCGTCACGAGCAGGATGCCCTTGCGCCTGCTGGCCGAGCACGCGCATCGCGTCCCGCAGCTCGCCGTGCCCGACCTGCGGCGGCCTGCGGTCGCCGAGGAGGTCGTGGACTTCGAGTCGGTTCGGCTGTTCGTCGAGCGCGCGCGCGCCGCGGCCGCCGACTTCACCCTCAGCAACGTCAATGCGGAGGCCGTGGCGGAGATCGTCGTCAGGCTCGACGGCCTGCCGCTGGCGATCGAGCTCGCCGCGCCGCGGGTGCGGACCCTGACGCCTCCCGCGCTGCTGCGCCGCCTCGACCAGCGTCTGCCCCTGCTGACGGGCGGAGCGCAGGACACCGACGCCCGCCAGCGGACGCTACGAGGGACGATCGCGTGGAGTCACGACCTCCTGCTGGCGAAGGAAAAGACGCTCTTCGAGCGCCTGTCCGTCTTCGTCGGGGGCTGCCGCCTCGAGGCCGCCGAGGCGGTGTGTGATTTCGACGGCACCTTCGGCGACGAGGTGTTCGACGGGCTTGATTCACTCGTCCAGAAGAGCCTTCTGCGCCAGCGCCAGGACTCTGACGGCGAGCCGCGCTTCTGGATGCTCGAGACGATCCGGGAGTTCGGCCTCGAGCTGCTCGAATCGGCCGGCGAGCTCGAGGCTGGGTGCGAGCGGCACGCCGCCTGGACTGCCGGTGAGGCCGAGCGGCTGGACGCCGAGTCACGGACGGGCAACCACCCGGCGTTCCTCGCGAGGGTCGACGGCGAGTACCCGAACATGGCCGAAGCCATTGCATTCGCACGCAAGGCGCATGACGGCGAGCTGCTGCTGCGCCTGGCGACGGCGCTCTGGGGCTTCTGGTCATCCCGCGTCTACGGCGCCGAGGGCAGGCGCGCGCTCGAGGACGCGCTCGAGCTCAGCGGCCGCCGGCCGGCGCGGACGCTGCTCGGCCTCTACACGCTGCGCATGCTCAGCGGCAGCAGCGGGAACGCCCGCGAGGCCGCCCAGGAGGCGCTCAAGGCGTGCGAGGAACTGGGGGACGACTACAGCCTCGCCCAGGCCTGGAACCTCGTCGGCCGCGTCGAGGGGACCTTGATGGGCTCGCTTGCAACCGCCGAGGACGCCTGGAGGCAGGCGCTCTCCTTCGCGCGCCGTGGCAACTATCGGGCGGCGCTGGCCGAGACCATCTCCTGGCTGATGGTGAGCGCGGTCTTCGGCCCGCTCCCTGTCGAGGAGGGGATCAGCCGCAGCCGCGAGTTCGTCGCGCTCGAGGGCGATGACCCGACGATCCGCGCGACGTGCTCGGTCGAGCGGGCCGTGCTCGAGGCAATGCGCGGCGACATCGAGACGGCGCGGGAGCTACTGGCCGAAGGGCGGAGGACGATCGAGGAAGCCGGCCTGACGCTGTGGGACGCGCTCAACGCGCAGGAGACCTATCTCGTCGAGCAGCTCGCTGGGACGCCAGGCGCAGCCGCCGAGAGCCTGCGCCAGAGCTACCAGACGCTAGACGAGGGTGGGGAGCGCGCCTATCGATCGACGATCGCGGGCTTTCTCGCGCACGCGCTCTACGCCGAAGCCAACGACGAGGAGGCAGAGCGCTTCAGCCGTGAGAGCGAGCAGGCCGCCTCCGCTGACGACGTCGTCTCACAGGTGGTCTGGCGGACAGCGCGCGCGAAGATCCTGGCGAGGAGGGGGGAGCTCGAGCCAGCCGAGGCGCTGGCGCGCGAGGCGGTCCGGATCGGCGAGCCGAGCGACCTGCTCGTAACCCGCGCCGAGGCGCTCTGCGACCTGGCCGAGGTGCTCGCGCTAGGCGGCCGTCGCGAGGATGCCCTGGCTGCCCTGGCCGACGGCTCGGAGCTGTTCGAGCGAAAGGGAAACCTGACCGCCCTCGCGCGGGCACGCACTCGAGCGCGGGAGCTCGGTTGACACCGAAGCCCGAAGCGACGATATTCGCCCGATGGCGAAAGAACCCAAAGAGCACGTAAAGAAGCATCTCGAGAAGCGGCACATCCCCGTGACCGACCTCACGGACGACGCGATCGACGCGCTGAATGCCTTTTCGGACGGAGAGCTGGATAGGGTCGACGAGCTCGGCGCCGCGCTCATGGCCGACGACAAGCTGAACGACCATCAGAGGATCAGCGCGGTCCACTGAACGACACCGCGAGCGCCCGTCTGCGGGCGAAGCTCACCGTCCTCGTCGTGCCGTTCGCGCGGGCCTACAGGGCGCTCGTCGAGCACCCGAGCCTCGCCGAGCTCTGGCCCGAGTACCTGATCCTCCAGCACCAGATCATCCGCGCGACCGTGCCGCTGACCGAAGCGACGCTCGCGCGGGCGCGTGAGCTCGGCGACGACGATCCGCTGGCAGCGCCGCTCGCGAGCTACCTGGAGGAGCATGTCGACGAGGAGCTCGGCCACGACGAGACGCTGCTCCGCGACCTCGAGCTCCTCGGAGTAGACCGCGCGACCGTGCTCGCACGGATGCCTCCGCCGCCGGTGGCCGGGCTCGTCGGCAGCCAGTACTACTGGATCCACCATTACCACCCGGTCGCGTTTCTCGGCTACGTCGCCCTGATGGAGGGCTACCCGCCGACGCTTGAGCTGATCGACGAGCTGGTCGAGCGGAGCGGCCACCCGCGCGCCGCCTTCCGCACCTACGTCGAGCACGCCGAGCTCGACCCGGGTCACCGAGGCCATCTCGACCGCACGATCGACTCGCTTCCCCTCGACGCCTCGCACGAGGTGGCGATCGGGATCTCGGCGATCGCCACCGCTGCGCTCGCCGCGAGCTCGCTCGAGGAGCTACTGCCCGAACGGTAGGTACACTGCGCCGCCGATGGCCGGCGAACGAGTGAAATTGCAGGTCCAGGAGCGCGATAGCCGCGGCTCCGCCGAGTCCCGCCGCCTGCGCAAGCAGGGGCTGATTCCGGGCGTCCTCTACGGCCGCGGCAAGACGCCGCACCCGATCTCGATCCCCGAGCGCGAGCTGCGCCGGGTGCTGACCGGCGGCCAGGGGCTGCACGCGATCCTCGACGTCACGCTCGAGGGCCAGACGACGACCCACCCGTCGATCCTCAAGGAGTACCAGCAGCACCCGGTCAAGGGCGGGATCACCCACGTCGACCTGCAGGAGGTCCGTCTCGACCAGCCGATCCAGGCCCGTGTCGTGGTCGAGTTGATCGGCGAGCCGGCCGGCGTCACCGAGGGCGGCGTACTCTCCCAGGTCAACCGCGAGATCACGGTCGAGGCGCTGCCGATGGAGATTCCCGAGCACCTCGACCTCGACGTCACCGGAATGGCGATCGGCGACACGCTGCGCCTCGTCGACCTGCCGGTACAGGAGGGCGTCAAGTTCCTGGACGACCCCGAGGAGACGGTGCTCGCGACGGTGACGATGCCGACGCGGATCGTCGAGCCGGAGCCCGAGGAAGGTGAGGAGCTCGAAGAGGGCGAGCTGCCCGAGGGCGCCGAGCTGCCGGAGGGCGAGGAGGCTGCCGCCGAGGGCGAGGAAGCCCCGGCCGAGGGCGCCTCGGACGAACAAAGCACCGACGAGGGCTAGGTGCGCCTCTTCCGTCGGGGCGAGAGCGCCTCGACGCTGGATCTGCTGGTCGCGGGCCTCGGCAACCCGGGCCGCGAGTACGAGCGGACCCGCCACAACGCCGGGTGGATGGTGGTCGACGAGCTGGCGCGCAGGCACGGCGGCTCCTGGCGCTCGAAGTTCTCCGGCTCGCTCGCGGAAGTGCGGCTCGGCGACCTGCGCCTCGCGCTGCTGAAGCCCGAGACCTACATGAACGACTCGGGCCGCTCGGTCGGCGGCGCGGTGCGCTTCTTCAAGGTCGAGCCGGAGCAGGTGCTCGTCGTCCACGACGACGTCGACCTCGAAGCGGGCCGCCTGCAGGCGCGCGCCGGGGGCGGGCTCGCCGGCCACAACGGCCTGCGCTCGCTTGCGCAGCACCTCGGCTCGCAGGACTTCCTGCGCCTGCGCATCGGCGTCGGCCGCCCCGGTCGCGGCGACCCGCGTCCCGTCGCCGACTGGGTGCTCTCGCCCTTCGCGCCGGAGGAGGACGCGGAGGCGCTGATCGCCCGAGCGGCCGACGCGGTCGAGACGATTGCGCAGGACGGGCTAGAGGCCGCGCAGCAGCGCTACAACTAGCGATTCCAGTCCGGACAGCAGACGTTCTTGCGCATGAGGACCTGGTGGCCGTCGGAGAGGCGCATGATCGAGAGCTCGAGCGCGTCCTGGCCGCCGCTGCCGACCGAGTAGCGCCCGTCGCTCGAGATCTCGTCCGCGAACGCCTCGCCGAGGCGCCGGATCTTCTTGTTGCCGAGATCGAGCACGGCGCCCTCGGTGCCGGACTCGCCGCGCAGGCCGATCAGCAGGTGCGAGTCGTCTAGCCACCCGAGCGGCTGCAGGCCGTAGAAGCCGAGCAGGTTGATCGAATCGGGCGAGCGGTCGATCACGGTCTTGCCGTTCGAGCCGTCCGGATCGATCGTGCGGATCCCGGGTGCGCTGCAGTCGTACTGATCCCCGGTAGTGGGGAAGTGGGAGTAGGCGATCCCGGCCGGGCCCCAGACCGGGAACGCACTCACGCCGTCGCGCGTGATGCGCTCGGCCGAGGAGCCGTCGAGCTTTGTCACGTAGAGGTCGAACTGGTCGCCGCAAATGCCTTCCGGAGTGACCTCGGGTGCGCGCGAGTAGACGAGCTGCGAGCCGTCGGGGGAGATGTCGAAGCCGTAGAACGAGCCTTTCGCCAGCGAGTGCGAGCTCCCGTCCTCCCGGTCGAGCGCCAGCAGCTCGGTCACCGCCGAGCCGTTCGAGGCCGCGGCATAGAGCGTCTTTCCGTCGGGCGACCAGGCCACGGGCCGTAGCGGCCGCGCGGTCAGGCGGCTCGTCTTGCTGCCGTCGCTGGAGACCAGGAAGATGCCCTTGCCCTTGCGCTGGACGGCGACCGTCTTGCCGTCGGGCGAGAGCAGGGCGACGAAGCCGGTGGTCAGGTGATGGGCGTTCTGGCCCTTCGGGTCGGCGATCACGACGCTTGCGTTCTTGGTGGAGTCGCCGGCGATATAGACGAGGTGGCGCTCCGCGGGCTGGGCGGTCTTGGCCTCGCCGCTGCTGCCGCCGCTGCACGCGGTCGCCGTCAGCAGTGCGCCGCCGGCCAATGCCGCGATCCCGATCCTCGACAACCCGGTCGGGATCGTACTCACGGCTACGATTGGGGGGCGGAACCGCCGGTTCCGTCATTCGTCTTGGACCTGCGCGAAACCACCCGGCCCGTGCTCCACCCGCTCATCGAGGAGCTCCTCGACGACGAGCGCCTGGCCGCGTTCGCGGACGCGCTGCCGGAGGCCGCGCGAGTGTCCGAGCCGGCGCTGCCGCTGCTGCTGGCGGCGCTGTACGAGCATCTTGGCCGCGCGCTGGTCGTGCTGCTGCCCGAGGACGCCGACGCCCGTGACGCGGCCGAGGGAGCGCGCTGGTTCCTCGGCGAGGACCGCGTCGCGCTGCTGCCGAGCCGCGGCGTGCGCTGGGGCTCCGGGCTCGAGCCGCCGCCGCATCTCGTCGGCGAGCGGGCGCGGGCGCTCGACGTGCTCGCTGCCGGCGGGCTGGTCTGTGCCTCTGCCGCCGCGATCGCGGAGCCGTTGCCTCCGCCCGAGGCGCGGCCGGCGCCGATCCCGCTCGCGGCCGGCGAGGCGCCCGGGCTCGAGGCGCTCGCGGAGCTGTTGGCGCTGGCCGGCTACGAGCGGGTCGAGCGCGTCCAGGAGCGCGGCGACTTCGCCGTTCGCGGCGGGCTGATCGACATCTTCCCGACGACCGGCCGCGAGCCGCTGCGAGTGGAGTTCTTCGGCGACGAGATCGAGGCCGTGCGCGCGTTCTCGGCCTTCACGCAGCGCGCGCTGCACGAGGTCGAGGGCGCGGTCGTCTACCCGGCAGCCGAGCGGCGGCTCGATCTGCAGGAGCCCACCCTGCGCGAGGACGACGAGCCCGCGCCGGTCCCCGACGACCTCGTCCCGCCGCTCGAGCGCCCGCCGGATCTCGTCTGGGAGCCCGAGCAGGTGCGCGAGGTCTGGGCCGAGGACGGCACCGAAGAATCGCTCGAGGGCAGCGCCGAGCTCGAGTCGTTCCCGCGTGGTCAGGCGCACGCCTTCGAGGCCCAGCGTCCGGCGATCGCGGCGCGCGGGCTGGCGGAGGCCGAGAACGAGCTCGCCGGCTTCGTCCGCGCGGGGAACCGGGTCGTCGTCGCGTTCCCGCACCGCGGCGAGGCGCTGCGCACGGCCAACCTGCTGCGTCGCGTCGAGCCGAAGATCCTCGAGGAGGGCGACCGGCTCCCCGACGAGCCGGAGCTCTACTTCGCCGTCTCGCCCGCGCGCCGCGGCTTCGTCTGGCGCGACCTCGGGCTCGTCCTCCTCCCCGACACGCAGGTCTTCCGCAAGCGCGCCCGCACGCGCGCCGCCCCCGCCGGCCGGGCGCTGCAGAGCTTCGCCGACCTGCGCACGGGCGACTTCGTCGTCCACGAGGACCACGGGATCGGGAAGCTGCTCGGCTTCGAGACGAAGACGGTCGCGGAGGTCACTCGCGACTACCTCTTCGTCGGCTTCCGCGGCGACGACCGGCTCTACGTGCCGCACGAACAGATCGGCAAGGTCTCGAAGTACATCGGCGCGGACGCGAGCGCGCCGGGCCTCTCGAAGCTCGGCGGCAAGGCCTGGCAGAACCTGAAGAGCCGCGCGCGCACGAGCCTGCGCGAGCTGGCCGGCGAGCTGCTCGCGCTCTACGCGCGCCGCCAGCAGGCGCCCGGGGTCGCGTACGAGCTCGAGAACGAGTGGCTCGAGCGGCTCGAGGCGGAGTTCCCGTACCGCGAGACCGAGGACCAGCGCAGCGCGATCGAGGCGGTCAAGGAGGACCTCGAGGCGCCGCGCCCGATGGACCGGCTCGTCTGCGGCGACGTCGGTTTCGGCAAGACGGAGGTAGCCGTGCGCGCAGCCTTCGCCGTCGCGGTCAACGGCAAGCAGACACTGATGCTCGTTCCGACGACCGTGCTCGCGGAGCAGCACTGGAACACCTTCCGCGAGCGCTACCGCGACTTCCCCGTCCGCGTCGAGATGATCTCGCGCTTCCGCTCGCCGAAGGAGCAGAAGCAGGTGGTCGCAGACTTCGAGGCGGGCAAGGTCGACGTCCTGATCGGCACGCATCGCGTGCTGAGCCGTGACGTGATCCCGAAGGAGCTCGGGCTCGTGATCGTGGACGAGGAGCAGCGCTTTGGAGTCGCCCAGAAGGAGCTGCTGCGGGCGCTGCGGCTGGAGGTCGACGTGCTCTCGCTGAGCGCGACGCCGATCCCGCGGACGCTGCACATGTCGCTCTCGGGCCTGCGCGACATCTCGGTGATCGAGACCCCGCCCGAGGGCCGCCGGCCGATCCGCACCTACGTCGGCGAGTACGACGACGAGCTGATCACGGCGGCGCTCGAGCGCGAGCACGCACGTGGCGGGCAGAGCTTCTACCTGCACAACCGCGTCGAGACGATCGAGGAGGCGGCGGCCAAGATCCAGCAGCTCGCGCCGGGCCTTCGCGTCGAGGTCGCCCACGGCCAGATGCGGGAGCGCGAGCTCGAGGAGAAGATGCACGCGTTCCTGCGCGGCGACGCGGACGTACTCGTCTCGACGACGATCATCGAGTCCGGCCTCGACATCCCGCAGGCGAACACGCTGATCGTGGAGCGGGCCGACGCGCTCGGGCTCGCCCAGCTCTACCAGATCCGCGGGCGTGTAGGCCGCTCGGACGTC
>Ga0193727_1000606_pt1 | contig 14062 bp, 10 predicted proteins | sample H2c2metaG_FD_143051 | JGI IMG/M metagenome (GOLD analysis project Ga0193727, IMG submission 143051) | Soil microbial communities from a riparian zone of the East river system, Colorado, United States - H2c2 | ecosystem: Environmental > Terrestrial > Soil > Riparian zone | place: USA: East River...
AACACGCGTCGAATACAGCGCTGCCCGCTCTCGGGTTCGCCAGTAAAGAGAGTCGCGTCCGTCGTCTCCGGCGGTCACGTAAATGAATGAGACTGAGTCACCAGCTCGCACTTGTCTGGCGGCAATGTCGCCCATAAAGAGCTGCCAGTCGTCTTCGTGGGCTACGATGAAGACGTCATATCGGGCCGGCATTGTGTTAGCTACATACCTAACAGCCTGGACATGAGGCACTTCAGTCCCGGACACCGCCTGGAAGAATGCGATGCAGAGCGCGATCAGCTGCCCCATTACTAGTCCACCCCTTTTTAGCGATTCTTCACAGAGAGTTGACTCGATACACCTGTAAACGCAAAAAAGGCGGATGCACCTGAAGTGCATCCGCCTTTGTTAGGTTCTTATCTATCGCTCTGCCTAGACGACCTTGATGGCCTCAACCTCGAGATTGATCTTGATCTCGTTGCCAACCGTCAAGCCGCCTGCCTCGAGCGCCACATTCCAGGTCAACCCGAAATCGCGGCGATCGATCTTGCCCTTCGCGCTGAACCCGGCCCGCTCGCCACCCCACGGATCCTTCGTCTCACCCTCGAACGTGACGTCGAGCGTAATCGGTCTCGTCACATCGCGAATGGTCAGGTCACCGGTAAGCTTGAACTCCTTCTTGTCTCCTTCGAACCTCGTGCTCCGGAACTTGATGTCCGGATACTTCTCAACGTCCAGAAAATCGGCCGAGCGAAGGTGGTCGTCGCGCTGCGTGGTGCGACTGTCGATGCTCGCCGCCTTGAGGACAGCTTCCACTGTTGAATTCTTTGCGTTCTTCTCGTCGATTTCAATCGTTCCTTCCACATCTGCAATCCGACCTTTGACTGTCGTGATCATCAGGTGCTTTGCGGAGAACTCCACCGAAGTGTGCGTTGGGTCGAGCTTCCATTGGGTCTTGGCTCCAGTTGCCGGCGCTGCCTGAGCTGTTGCGGTCATCGTTTCCTCTCGATCTGGTTCGTTGTTGAGCCGGTGAAGCCCCTTCTGGGCCAAACAGCTCTGGACTTACTACGAGTATGGTAGTATACTTTAGTAAGTAGATTGTGTCAAGCGCTGGTATCCTTCACCTTTCAGCATGTCCGATTCGCCTTCGACCGTTGCACAGGTTTGCTCCCGCTTTCACAGGGCTATCGAGCTGATCGGTAGTCGCTGGAGCGGCGCCATCCTGCAAACGCTCCTTCAGGGAAGAACGCGCTACGGCGCCATCAAGGCCGCGATTCCCGACCTCACCGATCGGATGCTGTCGGAGCGGCTTCGCTCGCTCGAGGCAGAAAACCTCGTGCTCCGGATTGTCGTCCCCGAAAGCCCGGTGCGCGTTGAATACGAGCTTACCCCAAAAGGGCGCGAGCTCCAGGACGCGTTGAAAGAGATCGGCGCGTGGGCCGAACGCTGGATTCCCCTCGACGACGACGGCCCGAGCAAAGCGACCGGGGCCGAGTCGAAGGCGCGCAAGCATACCCTCTCGCGACACGCTCGGAAGGCAAAGCGAGTCTGACCGGCGCCAAGGGTTCGATCTTCCCTGAATGCGACCCTGAGAGATAGCCTTAAGGATTCCTTCCCAAAGAATTCTCTCGTAGTGGAGATCGCCGATGCGCACTTTGCTCCCGTCGTTCCTGATTTCGACTGCTCTCGTAGTGGCCCCTTCTCCGGCCGACACGCCGCTGCGAGGCTTCTTCCCGCAGTCCGTCCAGACACAACGCGATCTGGAAACTCGCTTCAGGGCTATGCCCGATGGCGCTCGAATGAAAGAAGCAATGCGACGCCTCAGCGCGCGCCCACACCACGTCGGTTCCCCCTACGACAAGGACAACGCCGAATGGATTCTCAGCCAGTTCAAGTCCTACGGCTGGGACGCCCACATCGAGAACTTCGACGTTCTCTTTCCTACTCCGGTTGACCGCGTCGTCGAGCTGGTCGCTCCCACGACATTCAAGGCGTCGCTGCAGGAGACCGCGCTTCCCGGAGACCCTACATCGAATCAACAGTCTGAGCAGCTCCCTTCATACAACGCGTACTCCGTCGACGGCGATGTCACCGGCCCTCTCGTTTTCGTCAACTACGGCATACCCGCCGATTACGAGGAGTTGGAACAGCGCGGCATTTCAGTAAAGGGCGCGATCGTCATCGCCAAGTACGGCGGCTCATGGCGCGGAATCAAACCCAAAGTGGCCGCCGAGCATGGCGCGGTAGGATGCCTGATCTATTCAGACCCGAGAGACGATGGTTATGCTGGTGGCGATGTTTTCCCCAATGGACCGATGCGCCCGCCCCAGGGAGTTCAGCGCGGCTCCGTTGCGGACATGCCCGTGTATCCGGGTGATCCCCTGACGCCCGGTGTTGGGGCTACGAAAAATGCGAAGCGTCTCACGATCGCCGAAGCTCGAACCATCACGAAAATCCCCGTTCTGCCCATCTCCTACGGCGATGCGCAGCCGCTGCTCGCGGCCCTGGGCGGTCCGATCGCTCCAGCGTCCTGGCGTGGTGGCCTTCCAATCACCTACAGACTCGGCGCCGGACCCGCGCGCGTTCATCTCCGCGTAAAATCCGACTGGGGCCTGAAGACTCTCTACGATGTCATCGCGAAATTGCCCGGCACCACCGAAGCCGACGAGTGGGTCATTCGCGGCAATCACCACGACGCGTGGGTGAACGGCGCGCAGGATCCTATCTCTGGCCTGGTCGCTGAACTGGAGGAAGCGCGCGCGCTCGGAGCATTATATCAGCAGGGCTGGCGACCGAAGCGTACGATCATCTACGCTGCCTGGGACGGAGAGGAGCCCGGACTTCTGGGCTCAACCGAGTGGGTCGAAGCGCACGCCGACGAGCTAAAGACGCATGCGGTCGCCTATCTGAACAGCGATACGAATAGCAGGGGATACCTGGGTATCGAAGGATCGCACTCCCTCGAGAAGTTCATCAACGGCGTGGCGATGGATGTCGAGGATCCCGAATCCGGCGTGAGCTCCTGGAAACGACTCCAGTCGTCGAGGATCGTGGACGGTTCACCGGAGGTTCGTCGCGATGCACGCGAGCGCGAGGACCTTCGCATCAGTGCCCTTGGCTCTGGTTCGGATTATTCCTCGTTCCTGGATCATCTGGGAATTGCTTCGCTCAACCTCGGCTACGGCGGCGAGGACGAGGGCGGGATCTATCACTCGATTTACGACGACTTCTATTGGTTCACGCATTTCAGCGATTCGTCGTTCGTCTACGAGCGCGCTCTCGCGCAGGCCGCGGGGACCGCGGTGCTCAGACTCGCGAATGCGGATCTGCTTCCGTTCGCCTTTACGAATCTCTCCGAGACTGCTCAGGGTTACGTGAAGGATCTCCAATCACTCCGCGACAAGAGGGCCGAGCAGATTGCCGAACGCAATCGGCAGATTGAGGAAGGCCGCTTCAAATTCACTAGTGATCCGCGTGATCCGATAACTGCTCCGCAACGGCAGACGCCGGCGCCCCAGCTGAACTTCGCGCCTCTCCTCAACGCGCTCGATTCACTCAACCATTCAGCCTCGCGCTACGAGACAGCTTATGGCCATGCGGTAAGTGAAGGGCGCGCTGGTGTCGCGAAAGGCGTAAACGAGCGCCTTCTCCAGGCCGAGCGCGCGCTTACATCTACTGAAGGCCTGAAAAACAGGCCGTGGTACGTCCACATGCTCTACGCGCCGGGATTTTATACCGGCTACGGAGTCAAGACGATACCAGGCGTCCGCGAAGCCATAGAACAGGGGCAGTGGCAGGATGCGGATCGGGAGATAGCACGTGCTGCTTCCGCGTTGGAGCGCGAGGCAACACTGGTAAGTGGAATCGCCTCGACTCTTTCCAGCGCTTCACAATGAGAACAATCAGGGCCGCCAATTCGACGGCGGCCCTGATTGTTTGCGTTAGCTGGTCAACTACTCTTCCCGCCTCTCGCCTCGCACTTCTTCAATACGTGACCTCATAGTTCAACCGGAAACCGCGCGCCGGTTGCGGGATGAAATCCTTTATCACCGAAAGATTGTCCCGATAGACCCGGTTGAACACGTTGTCACAGTGGATGCTGATGTTGTTGAGCACACGTTGCCGCGCAAAGCGCATCCCGGCGCCGACATTTACTACGGTATATCCCGGCGTTGGCGTGTCACCTTCCCCAAGTCTCGTCTGACTTGCGGCGATGCGCGTTTCGATCAGCCCCATATAGGTGCTGTTCTGAAACGTCGCCCGCAGCAGACCACGTAACGGTGGCGTGAATGGAAGCGGCACGTGTTGCCTGGTGTCCTCCGCGTTCACATAGTCGGCCCCGGCCCTGAGCGCGATGTACTGCGCAGGCTGGACGGTTACGCTCGCATCAAACCCGAGCAGCCTCGCGTTGGTTTCACCGAATTGGCGCACCGGAAAACCCTGAATGGTATCACCGCGCAGGAATCCGTAGATGTAATGCTGGATGCTGTTTGCGTATGGTGAAATTTCAAATGACGCGTTTGCGAAGTTGCCTTTGAGCGACAGGTCCGCGCCCAATCCAGTTTCAGGCTCGAGCCCCGGCGTACCGACGGTGTAGGTGCCGCTCGGCGCATCGAGCCCATTGGCGAACAGCTCCTGAACCGTTGGCGCCCGGAATGAACGCGCGAAGCTCAAAGATCCCGTCAATTGCGGCGTGAGTGTCTGGATCGCGCCGAGCGAGGCCGTCACCGCGTTGGAAAGCCGGGAAGCATCGAGCGTCTGGAAATTCGGATCGGTCGACTGTGGATCCGGACGCGTTTGAATTTTGTTGTAATCGTACCTCAGGCCGGCTTGCAGCCGGGTGTTCTCGGCTGCCGGATATTCCTCGTACGCATAACCGGCAATCCCGATGGTGCGTGAGTTCGGCCCCAGCGGCTGGTCCCCGCTGATGTTCATGTTCTCGATATTCGTCCACAACCCAAGCGTTCCCTGCAGCTTTCCGAGCGGCTGATGCTGAAGCTGCAGCACCCCGTTCAGCTCACGCTTCTGGAAATGCGTTGCTTCCGGGTCTGAAACGCCGCTCGCATCCTGTGCCGTCGGAAACTCGGAGTGGTTGTAATCGTTGAAGCTGGCGTTGAGTTTTACGCGATCGATGAATCCGAAGCCGTGGTTGAAGAGACTGCGGAACTCGACCGTGTTTCTCCGCTGAGCAATGCGCGACGTAGTCGGAGGGACGTTGTCAAAATCGGGATTTGGCGGAACGCCTGGAATCCCGTAGTTCACCTCGAAGTGCTTGCCGCCAATTCCGAATGCTCCGAAGTGGCTCTGGTACCCGTAGCCGAGGCCGACTTCGCCACTGTGGTCGAACGTCTGGGGCATCCGATCGAGATTGAACACCGCGCCCGTCCCAGGGTCGGTGTAGTTGCCAGAGGGAATTCTGGTATTCTCGGCCCTCACACCACCCGCTGAGACTCGAAAGGCCTGATTGCCCTGACTGTAGATGTTGTTGATGTAGCCGGCGCCTTCGCCGTTCACCGTATTTCCTTCGATCGCTGCCGTTCCTGAAACCGCGTGATCCGAAACGGAAGGAACGATGTCGGTGATGATGTTTACGATTCCACCGATTGTGCTGGGTCCGTAGAGAATCGTCGCCGGGCCGCGAACCACATCGATCTGCGAAACTCCGATCGCCTCGATTGGCGTAGCGTGAGCGGGATCGAAAGTCGCGAGATCACCCATGCGAAGGCCGTTCTCCAGGATCAGCACTTCGTTGTCGCCGAGTCCCCGCAAAATGGGTCTCGATGGAGCAGACCCAAGGCTCCGAACCGCGACACCCGGAAGATCCGAGATTTTCTCGGCGAACGTCGTTCCTGGACTGTTCTGGAATTCGACCTGTGACTTTGAGGCAGTCGACTGGTACTGCTCATCCGAGATCCGCGCGGTTGGCGATGCTGAGACAACGACTTCTTTCAGCTTGATCGCGGATTCGCTGAGATTGAACGCCACCCTCGCGGTACCACTCCTCACTGTGATCGTGTCCGTTGCCGAGGCGTACCCCGTGACTCCGACGTACACCCTGTAGACTCCCGCGGGGACATTCGAAAACGTGAATTGACCTCCTGCCCCCGTACGCTCGATGCGATCGAGCTCGAGAAGTCGGACCGCGGCGCCAACGATCGGTTTCCCCGCCGTCTGAACTGTTCCGACGATGGTTTGCGCCCGAAGTGCGGCGGATGATAGAAACAGCGACGTGAGAATCATCCGGACCGTGATCGAGATGCTTCGAGTCGCGCTCTTGCAAATCAGGTTTACGGACATTTCGGTCTCATGTCTGGGGGGTTGGAGCGGAGAGCGAAGAACTCAGCCAGTTATGCCGTAGCGAATCAGGACATCAGCGCTTGCGGTCGTAAAAACAATCTCCAGTGGCTAGGGACGGAATCGAACCGCCGACACGCGGATTTTCAGTCCGCTGCTCTACCAACTGAGCTACCTAGCCGAATCGGACTCGCATCCGGATGCAACAATTAAAACGCCTATGTGCTCCTTATCAACCGTTGCTACAACTACTTGGACGACGGTTGCTTGCCGTGAGTAGCCGTTATTACTGACTTAACGCCGCCCCGGACGTTGAAGTCACCGATGACTCGCATCCACCTTGGGGATGAGCTCGCGACCAGGTCGTCGAGAATTCGGTTGACTGCCCGCTCGTAGAAGATTCCGTCATTCCTGTAGCTCCACAGATAGAGCTTGAGGCTCTTGAGCTCGATGCACTTCGCCGCCGGAATGTATGTGATACGAATGGTTCCGAAGTCCGGGGCCCCTCCCTTGAGCAGCGCTAGCTCCTCGGCGTCACTCTCGATTCCGCCGAGCGGACAAAGGGAGGTGAACTCCGAGCAGTCCATATGGATCTCGTAGTCACGACCAGCGTAGGGATTTTCGAATGTTTCCAGGAGCTCTGGCCTTGGCATCCCCGAAGGATGCACCCGTGCCGGGCGTGGATCAATCCGCGCGCATTACTCGTCGCGCAGCTTTCGCGACATCTCCTCGAGAAGTCGCCGCTCATCCCGGGTCAGGCTTGCTATTCCCTGCTGCGAGATCTTGTCGAGTACGCGATTCACCTTGGCCGCGTACTCCTTCGGCGTTTCCTGTCGCGGCACATGCTGAAGGGGCTTGCTTTCACGAAGTGCGATCGCGTTGCTGCGCGCCACGACCTCGTCCACTCCGCTCGAACGATCGCGCGTCGGTTGTCTGCCTCGCGGAACCGCGCGCGGCATATCCTCGGATTCGTCCGGTACCGCGGATACCCAGCCCTTCACCCGGCTGATCCCGCCCGCCGAGTAGAGTTTGAGGAAGATCCAACCGAATGCCATCCCGCCGACGTGCGCGGTCCAGTCGATGCGTGAGTTCGGCGACAGCGCGAAGATGGTGTTCATCCCGAGCATCGCAAGAATGAGCCAGCGCGACTTCATCGGAATGACGCCGAAAAGATAGACCTCTTCGTCCGGCCACCGGATCGCGTAGGCGACGAGGACTCCACTAATCGCCCCCGATGCGCCGATCACCGCTGTATGCTGCGCAAAGATGAGATGCGCGATGGCGCCGCCCACGCCACACCAGAGGTAGAACAGGACGAAGGGTCGCGTTCCCCACTCTTGCTCGAGGCGGGGGCCGAACATCCAGAGGGTGAACATGTTGAACGCGAGGTGGGCTAGCCACGCGTGCACAAACATGTACGTCACCACAGTCCACCATGAGCCTGGCATCCGCGCGGGGTCCAGAGCGAGCGCTGAATACAACGCATCCGGTCCGAACAGCGTCAGCTGCAGGAAGTACACACCGATGTTCAGGGCCAGGAGCCACTGAACGGCGGGCGTCATGCGCGGAGAATCCGGTGTGTCGTACAGCTCGTTCATGCAGACCTGCGACTAAGAGACTTACATCCTAAGACCCAGGGCGCGGCGAAGGGTTCCTCCGCCGCTCCCTATCCGAGGGCGAGCCTCACGATTCGTTCACAAAGCTCTGGGAAGCTGATCCCCATCGCCGCTGCCCCCTGCGGAATCAGACTCGTTTCGGTCATCCCGGGCAACGTGTTTGCCTCGAGACAATAGAACTCGCCCTCAGTCGTAAGTCTGAAATCTATGCGCGCGTATCCCCTGAGCTTTAGCGCGCGAAACGCCGACAGCGCCTGTTGCTGAACCTGGGTCGTCGCCTCGGGCGACAGCTTTGCCGGGAACTCCTCTATGGCCATGCCGGGCGTGTATTTGCACTCGTAGTCATATATCTCGTGCTTGGGAATGATCTCTCCGACAGGCAGCGCGACGTCCCCCAGAACGCCGACCGTGAGTTCCCGCCCGGGGACGAATCCCTCGATCATTACCTCGTCGTCGTACTTGCTCGCTTCCGCGATCGCCGCGGCGAGATCCTCGCGCTTCTTCACCACCGAGAGACCCACCGTAGATCCCTGCTTGGAGGGTTTCACCACCACTGGCAGCCCGAGTATTCCTTCGACCTGCTCGATCGTTGCCGGCGCCATTAGCCAGTCCGCGGTCTTTACGTCCGCCACACGGAACAGCTTTTTCGAGAGATCCTTGTCCATGGCCAGCGCGCTCGAGAGATGCCCGCTTCCTGTGTACTTCACATGTGCCATGTCGAGCAGAGCCTGAATGGTTCCGTCCTCTCCCTGCCCCCCGTGAAGAGCGAGAAACGCGACATCGGCATCCTTCACTTCTTTCATCGAAGTGAGATTGGGCAGAAACGTTCCCTCTGCCACTTTCGATAATGATTCGAGCGACGGTGCTTCGGTCCCCACTTTTTTCTTGCTCAGCTCACGTTCGTCACTCGCGCTGATTACCCCGCGGGCCGGATCGAGAGCTGTTACCTGGTGCCCGCGTTCCCGTAGCGCCAGCACGACTCGGATGCCCGATGCGAGCGAGACGTTGCGCTCGGAGGAAGTACCGCCCATGAGTACCGCAATCTTCATTGGTTCGAATTCCCTTGGGGTTAGCGAGACATCATGTAGTGCAACATGTCCGATCGCGTGACGATTCCCTGCACGACTCCATGCTCCTGAACGAGCACTGCCGGGTTCGCCTTTGACAACAGCTTGACGACACTGTCCACCGGCTGATCAGACGCGACCATGGGGAACGGTGAATCCATTATTTCACTGACGGTTGTGTCGAGGAGCTTGGGATTCTCCAGGCTCTTTTGTGAAAGGGACCAGTCACTGACCGATCCAATGCAGTTCGCGCCCTCCATAACCGGCAGCTGAGAGACATCATGAAGACTCATGAGACCGATGGCCTGCCGGACTGTCGCGCCAGGCGCGACGCTCACTACCGCGGGCGCCACGCCATTTTTTCGGCCGAGCACGCTGTGGAGAGCAACTTTCGGCACATCGAGCATCTGGTTCTCGCGCATCCATTCGTCGCTGTAAAGCTTGGAGAGATAGCGCTCGCCGGTATCGCAAAGGATCGTCACGACCATTGCGTTTGGATCGTCGAGCTCGCGAGCGATCTTGAGGGCGACGGAAGTGATGAGCCCTGACGATCCGCCAACGAACAGACCTTCCTCGCGCGTCAGCCGCCTCGCCATCGCGAACGATTCCTTGTCGCTCACTGTGTGGTACTCGTCGATAACACTCATGTCGAGCGTACCGGGAAGCTTGTCCTGCCCAATTCCCTCGACCTTGTACGGCGTTCCCTCGATCTTGTTCTTTCCTTTGCTCCGCCAGTACTCAGCCAGTATCGAGCCCGTCGGGTCCCCTGCAATGATCCTTACCTTCTTGCTCCGCTCCTTCAGGTAGCGACCAACGCCAGTGAGCGTTCCGCCGGTACCGGCCGACGCGACGAAGTGCGTGATCTTGCCGTTGGTCTGCTGCCACAGCTCAGGACCCGTCGTCGCATAGTGGGCCTCGGGATTCGCATCGTTGTAGAACTGATCGGCGAGGATTGCGTTGGGTGTTTCCTTCGCGATCCGTTTCGCCATCATCACGTAGTTGTCAGGATGATCCGGTGGAACCGCTGTCGGTGTGACGATGACTTCCGCGCCGAATGCCTTGAGTAGTCGGACCTTTTCCTGGGACATCTTGTCGGGCATCGTGAAGATGCATTTGTATCCGCGAAGAGCCGCGGCGATCGCGAGGCCGACACCGGTGTTTCCGCTGGTGCCTTCGACTATAGTCCCACCGGGTTTCAGCTTTCCCTCTTTTTCTGCCCTTTCAATAATCGGAAGCCCGATTCGATCCTTGACCGACCCACCCGGATTGAAAAACTCAGCCTTCGCATAGACCGGGGTCCGAAGCCCGCGGGTGACTTGATTCAGCCTGATCAGTGGCGTCCAGCCAATGGTTTCCAGAACGTTGTTGTAAGGCTGGCGGTTGCGTTGATCGTTCTTCATCAGCGCGTCGTTTTCCGCTTCGTCGTTTTTGGTGCTGGCGTCTTCGCGGCTGGCTTGGCAGCGGAGACTTTCGCCGAATCCGACTTCGCCGTATCAGTCGACTTGGTTACAGTCGAAGAGTCGCGTACGATGATCGAATCGCCGGCTAGCGGCGGGGCATCGGGATGACGGAAGAACACCGGCAACAGGATCGATACGGGCACAGGCTGACCCTGAGTCTTCGCGGGTTCGAACTTGAGATCGCGCGAGCCTTTCATCGCCGCAGAGTCTAGCGCGGTAAACCCGGACGTTTCCGCAATGCGCGTCGAGTCCGCTACAATAGCTCCATCTCGATCGATGAAAATGCGGAGCGTTACGTTGCCTTGAACCTTTTGGGCATACAGCGCCGGCGGATAGCGGAACGGTAGCTCCTTGTTGAGCATCACCGGAGCGACATCCGGCTGCCTGCCAACCGTCTGAAACGGAAGCCCTGATCCATCGCCTTTGTTGCAGCCGGCTGTCATCACTGCGGCTATCAGCGCCATCGATCCCAATCTCATGTGCAAACTCAAGTCGTTCCTCCGTCTTGCTTCACTTCGTCGACCAGTCGGGCGAGCATCTCGAGCGCTTGGATTGGTGTCATCGCGTTTGGTTCGACGTTTTTCAGTTGTTGCACGACCGGATGTGGCATCAGCCCAAACAATGCCAGCTGTCCTTCCGAGGTTTCGGTCGGTACGCGTGTAGCGCGTCCCGACCGGGGCACGATCTGTTCCGCTTCGAGCAGCCGTAGCAACTCGGTCGCCCGCTTTATGACAGCGGGCGGCAAACCGGCGAGTCTCCCGACTTCGATTCCGTATGACCGATCGGCGCCACCGGGTTGCAGGCGGTGGAGAAAAAGGACCTGATCGCCCACCTCACGGACCTGAACGTTATAGTTGCGAACTGCAACTAAATTGTCGGCTAATTGCGTAAGCTCGTGGTAGTGCGTCGCGAAGATCGTCTTGCACCCCACGGTGTCGTGCAAGTGCTCGCTCACCGACCACGCGATAGAGATTCCGTCGTAAGTCGAAGTACCCCGCCCGATTTCGTCGAGCAGTACCAGGCTCCGCCGCGTCGCGGTGTGAAGAATGGCGCTCGTTTCCGACATTTCGACCATGAAGGTCGATTGGCCGCGAACGAGGTTGTCGCTCGCTCCAACTCGTGTGAACAGGCGATCGACGACGCCGATGCGCGCCTGGGTTGCGGGAACGAAGCTGCCGACCTGCGCCATCAACACGATCAGGCCGACCTGCCTGAGCACCGTTGATTTTCCCGCCATGTTCGGACCGGTGAGAATTATCATCCGCGCATCTTCCGTCAGAGCGACGTCGTTCGGAATGAACTTCTCGCGCGCCATCATTCTCTCTACCACGGGATGGCGCCCAGCGGTTATCTCGAGCGCGAAATCATCGGTGAGCTGCGGTCGAACGTAGCCTTCTCTCGACGCCACTTCTGCCAGCGACGCGAATACGTCCAGCTCTGCCACTACTTGCGCGACCGCCTGAAGACGAGAAACCTGAGCTCCCACCCGTGACCGAAGCGCCTGGAACAGCTCGCGCTCTCGCTCTTCTACTTTTTCGGCCGCTGTCAGCACCCGCTCTTCGTATTCCTTGAGCGACGGCGTCACGTACCGCTCCGCGCCGGCAAGCGTCTGCCTTCGCTGATAGTCGCTCGGCACGAGATGCGCGTTGGTGTTCGTTACCTCGATGAAATAGCCGAATATCTTGTTGTAGCCGACCTTGAGAGAGTTAATACCGGTTCGCGCGCGCTCGTCTGCCTGAATCCTCGCAATCGCGTCCTTGCCGCCATCGCGCAGCACTCTCCACTCGTCGAGCTTGCTGTCGAAGCCACTGCGGATGCTGGATTCGTCCCCGATCGCAACTGGAGGCCTGTCGACGAGAGTCCGGATTATTTCGTCAGAGAGATCCCCGCAGCCATCCCATGCGCCGGCATGCCTGCCAAAGGCCGCATCGTTTTCGGAGGTCACGGCCGCACGAGCGCGTTCCAGTGCTGATTCGACCGCCGGTAGCCGCGCGATCGAATCACCGAGCGCGCGGAGTTCACGCGGTGATGCGCGACCTGCCGCTGCCTTTCCTCCCAGCCGCTCAATGTCACGTACACCATCCAGGGCTTCTCGCATCGCGGCCCGGATCAGCCCATCTCCGAGGCCCTCCACGGCGCCGAGTCTGGCATCGATGTCGCCGCGATTGACGAGAGGGGCGAGAAGCCATTGGCGAAGCAAACGGGCACCCATCGGAGTTAAGGTCCGATCGAGAACTCCGAGCAGCGTTCCCGAGGTCTCGGCGCCGCGCATCGACTCGACCAACTCGAGATTCCGCCGCGTCATCTCGTCGAGGGGCAGAATCCCGCCCGGTCTCTCGAACTTTGGGCGAGCCAGATGCGACATGCCCGAGGGCTGAAGCTCGTCGAGATATCGTAGGAGTGCGCCCGCTGCGCCGACTGCTGCGCTGTCTCCATCCTGGATTCCAAACGCCTCGAGCGAGCTCACCCGAAATCTCTCCGCAAGCTGATCGTGCCCAAGTTCGCTGTCGAATTCCCAGGCTTCGCGCTCCGTCACCATCGGGCTTTCCTCGCCGACGGGTCCCTTCAGAGCCTGAGAGAGAGTTTCGCCACGTGAAACGATTACTTCACGCGGAGTGAATCTCGATAGAGCCGACTCGAGATCATGGATTCCTATTGCGGTCAGCCTGAGCTCACCGGTTGAGAGATCAGCAGCCGCGATTCCCACCAGGTCGCCATCGCGGTTGAGCGCACATAGATAGTTGTTGCGAGTGCCGTCGAGCAGGTCGTCAGAGAACGCCGCGCCGGGGGTGATGGTCTCCACTACTTCGCGCTTAACAATGCCTTTGGCGAACTTCGGATCCTCGGTTTGCTCGCATATCGAGACCCGAAAGCCATGTTGGATCAGCCGGCGTAGGTATTCGCCGGCAGCCTTCACCGGAACCCCCGCGAGCGGCACTGCGCTCGCGCCACCATTGTTTCTGGATGTGAGGGTGAGGCCGAGTGTTCTCGAGGCTATCTCTGCATCCTCATAGAACATTTCGTAGAAATCACCCATCCGGAAGAACAGAATCGCGTCCTGATGACGCGATTTGATCTCCCGGTACTGTTGCATCAACGGCGTTGATGCTGCGCGACTCACCGTTCCGGTGCTCGTACCACGAAACCATCCATGTGCTTTGACTTGAGTTTCTTGAGTGCGCCTTCTGCATCGTGCTCGGTCGTATACCGTCCGATTCTGACCCGGAAGGGTGCGACCGATCCGTCGACTCGCGCTGAGTAGCCGCGCTTGTCGAGGCTTGATGCAAGTTTATCAGCCTCGGCTTTGTGCGTGTAGGCGGCGACCTGCACTGAGTATCCACTTCCCCGTGAAGCCGGAGTATTTCGCTTTGCCTCGGGTTTTTCTGCTACCGCCTTTGGCGCTTTCGACGGATCGACAATGCTTGGCTTTGAATCATTCGCTTCGGTGGGCGGCTTGGGTCGCGGAACAGCCGCGGGTGAAATTGTCTTGGGAGGTGGCGAAGGCGCTTTGACCGTCGCAGCAACTGTATCGACAGCTTTCTGCTTCTCGACATCAACAGCTCTCGGCTTCTCAACCGGTGCGGTGGTGGTCGGCTTTGGAGGTGTTGATGTCGCGGTCGGCGCTTTCGTTGGCGTTGTCGAAGCC
>Ga0193727_1000607_pt1 | contig 14058 bp, 14 predicted proteins | sample H2c2metaG_FD_143051 | JGI IMG/M metagenome (GOLD analysis project Ga0193727, IMG submission 143051) | Soil microbial communities from a riparian zone of the East river system, Colorado, United States - H2c2 | ecosystem: Environmental > Terrestrial > Soil > Riparian zone | place: USA: East River...
AGTGTCCGCGATTGGCTGGATCACCGCGCTCAACGGACGGCGGAAGAAGCGAACGGTTCCCACCCACTCCCAGTAGTCGTCGACCAGCTCGGTCTCCAGATAGCGTTCGGGCTCAAGGCGCCTGGCGTCGGCGGCCGGATGATGCGTCGAGATCAACAGCCATCCACCCGGCTTGAGAATGCGGTGGAACTCGCGAAGTGTCGGACCCCAATCGCGGATGTAGTGGAGAACGAGCGAGCTCACGATGCCATCCAGGGTCTGGTCGGCGATGAAATCCAGCGGCTCCGCCAGATCCGCCAAGTGGAGCTCGATTCGATCGCCGAGCTTCGCGGACTCGACGCGACGCTTCGCGTGGTCGAGAAGAGTGGCGCTGGAATCGACTCCCGTTACAATGGCACCTCGCCGAGCCAGTTCAACGGCATACCAACCTGCGGCGCAACCGGCGTCGAGAATCCGCGCGCCGTCGACATCCGGGAGCAGCTCCAGCATCGCCGGACGTTCGTACAGTGCATTGTAGGGCGCCGAATCGACGCCGGCGGCGTATGCGTCCGCAATTGCATCGTAGTCGAACGCGGTCTTACGCTCTCCGGCAGGTTGTAATCGCGGCTCATTTCTGGCCAAAGAGTCAGCCCTTGATGGATTCAGTCGCAGAACAAGATAGCTTGCCCCAAATTCCCCGTATGCTCCCTCACAACGTTGATCGAGCCAATGGGCTCCGCCCGGCGTAACTGACAAACCAGGAATTACAATGAGCAGCGTCATTGTCGTCATCGGAGCAGGCCAGATCGGCCAGGCCATCGCACGCCGAGTGGGGGTCGCGAAGCATGTCATACTCACCCAAATGATCGCGCAGTTAAGCAGCTTCTCGATCCCTAGCCCGCAGGTTCGGCTTGAATGAAGGCCATCTATCGTCGTCACGTGCACGCGGCGCTCGATAGCCAGCTCCCCGCCAGGTTCCCCGGGTACGCCGTGCGACCACTAAAGCTGTCGAAACTGGAACGCAGAGCGGCGACGCTGTTCACCGGCAGCCGTCTGTACAGTCGCCCAGCGACAGAAGGCACTCTATTCATCCACATGATTCCCCACCGCCGGCAAGAGCAACTCCTGGCCGAGGTTGGTTGGTCGGTCTCAGACCGATTTCCAATCGAGCTCTCCAGCCAGGGCCCCCTTACCGAACCGACCAACGAGTTCGACGAGGCAGAATGGCTAATTGATTTCGGCACCCTCTATCATCGAAGGTATGGCCTCGGTCACCCCAGTTGGGACGTGTGGAAGTGCTCGGTCGACGCCGGCGATCCGAGCTTCATCAAGGTCTTCATGGAAGAGGATGCCATGCTCGTCACAGAGGACCAGGGTAGAGCGAGAGCCGAGGCCGCCGTCGCGACTTGCTTGAAGGACTTGGAAGATGTGGCGATTCCCTATCTGAACGAGTGGATTGAGGGCCGAAGACGTGCCAGGTAATGTTGTTCCCCCTAGGGACCGGGACTTGCAAATATCCCGATTGACCTCTTGAATCGAGGGCTTAGCCCCTCGCTCAAGTGCCGTTCGGGGGGCAGCCTGCCCACCTGCCGGCTGAGGTTGGTTGTAACGGCAGCCGGGAACTAACAACAAAATGAGCATACCCCAAAACCCGTCCGCCGCGGTCGCCGACAATGGCTGATTCTTCCTGGCCGGCCGGTCGGCCCCGGGACGTAAAGGCGAGCGGCGATAATCGCCCGTTCGATTTCGGCGCGGCGACGCACCAGGGGCCCGGCGGCATCGCCCACGAGACCGGCGATCTCCATCGCCTGCTCGTCGAGAGCGTCGACGACTACGCCATTTTCGCGCTCGACCCGGACGGCTACATCGTGAGCTGGAACGCCGGCGCGCAGCGCATCAAAGGTTACACCGCGCACGAAGCGATCGGACAACACTTCTCGATCTTTTACCCGCGCGAAAAAATCGAAGAAGGCTTTCCCGAGTTCGAGCTGAAGCAAGCCGCGCAGGTTGGACGGTTCGAAGATGAAGGCTGGCGCATCCGCAAAGATGGGACTCGCTTCTGGGCAAACGTGGTCATCACCGCGCTGCGGGACTCTTCGGGGCATCTCATTGGGTTCGGCAAAGTCACCCGCGACCTGAGCGAGCGCCGCCTCGCCGAGGAGGCGCTGCGGGAGAGTGAGGAGCGCTTCCGACTCCTCGTCCAGGGCGTCAGGGACTACGCCATCTTCATGCTCGATCCCACTGGACACATCACCACCTGGAACGCCGGGGCCGAGCGCATCAAGGGCTACACCAGCGACGAGATCATCGGAAAGCACTTCTCGATTTTCTATACGCCTGAGGATCTCGCGAGCGGCAAGCCGCCGAGAGAGCTGGAAATCGCGACGAAGACCGGCGTCTACGAGGAAGAAGGCTGGAGACTCCGCAAGGATGGAACACACTTCTGGGCAAGCGTCGTCATCACCGCCCTGCACAGACCGGATGGCTCGCTCGCTGGTTTCGCCAAGGTCACCAGGGATCTCACCGAGCGCCGCGCGGCACATGAGCGGGAGATCGAAACGGCCAGGAAGGCCGCCGCCTCCGACGAAGCAAACCGCACCAAGAGCCAGTTCCTCGCCGCGATGTCACACGAGCTGCGGACTCCGCTCAATGCCATCGGCGGTTACACCGACCTGATAGCGATGGGCGTGCGCGGGCCGGTCACCGATGAGCAGCTGGAGGATTTGCAGCGAATAAAGCGCAGTCAGCAGCATCTGCTCGGCATCATCAACGACATCCTGAATTTCTCACGCGTCGAAGCCGGCCAGATCACCTACGACTACTCGACGGTCCCGTTGTGCGACGTCATCGAAGCGGTAGGCCACATGATCGAGCCGCAGGCGGCGGGGAAAGGGCTCAAGCTCGAAGTACACGAATGCCCGGTGGAAGTCGCCGCGTGGGCCGACAAGGCGAAGGTAGAGCAGATCCTGATCAACCTTCTCTCGAACGCGGTCAAGTTCACCGAGCAGGGGAAAGTCACCCTGGAGTGCGACTGGCACGATTCGCACCGGGTTGCGATCACCGTCACTGACACCGGTGTGGGAATCCCGCCGGATCACCTGGAAAAGATCTTCGAGCCCTTCGTGCAGGTCGGCCGCTCGCTCAGCCAGGCACAAGAAGGCACCGGACTCGGCCTGGCGATCAGCCGCGATCTCGCGCGCGGGATGGGCGGCGACATAGTCGTCACCAGCGAGCCCGAGAAAGGCTCGCGGTTCACATTGATATTGCCGCGGACGGCGAGCGCCTAGCCTGAAGCGCCATAGTCATGTTCGGTTGGCCGAGCGGCCGACGAACGTGACTTTTCGCGCAAGGTTTATCGAGATTCATCTTCACTTGCTCTGGGACGCTGCCAACCCCACAGCTCTGATCCAGTCCGCCGCCTGCACGCGCGCTACCAGAACGAGGTTGTTCGAGCCATCCGGCCTGAACACGGATGCTTCACCCTCCTTGCTGGCGAACCAGTCTTCACCGAACGCGTCGAGGATGTTTGGCTTGTGGGTCACGATGAGGGTGTTGCTGCCAGCCTCAGGTACTACAGCAGCCAGGGCCTTGAGCGCTTTGGCGCGTCGCGCATTTTCGTTCGGCGAGACGACGAGTCCGCCCTCAGTCAGGTCGAGAGTTGTCGTCGGCAATTTTCCGCTCACGAGCTGCGCCGTTTCCGTCGCCCGGTTGAATTCGCTGGAATAGACTTTCCCGAGCGGAATCCCCAGGGTGCGGAAAGAATCGCCGACACGTTTTGCGACGTCGCGACCCTTCTCGCTCAGAACACGCTGCGCCCCAATGTTGTCGAGATGAAATGGATCGGTGTCCGCCTGGTCGGCGTTAGTGGCGCCGTGGCGGAGCACGATTACGTAGCCGCCCTTTTTCATGTCGGTGACGAGCTCTTCGAGATTCACCGGTTTCGTCGGCGCAGGGCTGGAGTAACTGCCCGAGTACGTCGTGCCTCCGGCGTACTGCGCGTCGGCCGGCGCGCTTGATCCTGCTAGAAGGACGGCGGAAAGCAGGAACACGATTCCGCGCTGTGAAGTCATCGGGCTGGAAAGGGTCAGTTGGTGCAATCTCATTGAAATATCCTCGCTAAACGGTTTCAGGGTCATTGTGTCTCACCACCTATAGACCCGTCGACGCAGCGGATTATTCCCGTCGCCCGCGCCTGCGCTTTGAAGACGAGTGGAATAAACGGCGGACAGGCGCAGTCTACTATGCACGTAACCGCCTTCACCAAATCGAGCGTCGGCGGCACGGTAGCAGAATTGCGCAACAGTTGCCGGTCGCTTCGTTCAATACTCCGACGGCAAATGGCCCCAACTTGGGACCGTTGTTCGTAGTCTGACGGTTTCCATCATTTTGACTCGATCCAAGGAAGGTTATTACCATGGCATACGATTTCAGCGTCACCGGCGCCGCCGCCGTTCTGGCTATAGCCGCGTGTGGCAAGACAACCGATGAGAACGTCACCTTCGGCTTCGACCCGGTCGGACACAATGGCCCGTTCAGCGCACCTTACGCAGCGGCGCCGGCTCTTGACCGGGGTGCAAACGTGCACGTGTCCGTGCAACGGACTTTCAGCGGCGTGGGAGCTCACCGTTACCATTGCACGATTCATCAGAGGATGTTCGGCGGCGCAGCTCAGTGATCAGCCGAGGTCCCTGTTTGACGTTTTCGGCGCCGTTGTAGGACGAATCACACCTTTCGCGTAAGACCTTTCGAATATTCGCGAAAAAGTGTTGCGCACCGGCGGCGCCCGTCATTGCTTCACACCAGAACAAAATCCAGGGACACTTTGTGCTCAACGTGAAACAGCAGCTCGTCGAGATGAACCTCGCACATGACGCCAGCGCCTTCGGGCGCGTGCATGTGCGCGACGACGTTCCGCAGATGGTCACCACACAGCAGTTCGACTGGCCGAGCCTCCGGCTCGAGTCGGGAACCAACAACATCGCCGCAGTCGACGAAGCCGCCGGGTTGCATCACTATGTATCACTGAACGTCGATGATCGACCGATTACACTCGAAGTCAAAGGTGAGATGGGGGACTTTCGCCGCGTCGTTCTACGCCGCGGCGCGGCCTGGGTCTGTCCGGCCGACGACGTAGTCTCTGTCCGTCTCAACAGCAACTTCCGCTATGTGCGGATGTCGATCGATCCTGTCTACTTCGATCGAATGGTCACTGCCGAGCCCGACTCTCAGCCAGTGCAGCTGCGGCGAAGCTATGGCATTGTGGAACCGCAGATCGCGCACATCGCCGGGGCGCTCGTCGCCGAGTCGGATGCGGGGAATCCGGGCGGTCTCGCATTCGTCGAAGCGCTGGCCACGGGACTGAGCCACGAGCTGGCGCTCCATGCCGGCGTGCGCAAACCAATCATGGCGCGACTTCGCGGGGGATTGTCGACGGTCGCCAAACGCCGCGCGCTCGAGCTGATGGATGCGAAGCTGGATTCGAATTTGTCGGTGGAGTTCCTCGCCAGCGAAGTGGAACTTTCGCCCGCTCACTTCTCGCGCGCGTTTCGTGAGACTTTCGGGCTGCCTCCTCACCGTTACCTGCTGCATCTCCGCCTCGAGCGGGCGCGTCGCATGCTCGACGCCGAAAATGCCGTTCTCGCCGACGTCGCGCAGCGCGCCGGCTTCGCCGATCAGGCGCACTTCACACGATTCTTCAAGCGCGAGTACGGCGTGACGCCCGGAATCGTGGTGCGAAGCCGTCGGCGGATGCCGCCCGTCCCGAAATAACATAATCGTTCAAAAAGTCGCAACGCGATTGTTCAATACTTCGCGGGCGGCTGGATGGAAATTACCCGCGTTCGTGACTCCCTACACAACGCAGCTCAGAGGTAATTCCATGTCAGGCATCATACGTATCATCAGCGCCTCGTTGATCGTCGCGCTTGCCGCCTGCGGCAGCAGCGGCGGATCGACGGGCACCTACGGCACCGGTAGCGCCGGCGGCAATGGCGGCAATGGCGGCAACGGGGATGGCGGAAACCAGAATCCGCCTCCGGCGAATACGATCAACGCCACCCCCGGTCTGGCATTTTCCCCGAGCACGTTAACGATCAACTCCGGGGACGCCGTCACCTTCGCGTTCGGATCCGTCGCGCACAACGTCGCCTTCGACAATCCGAACGCCGCGACTCCGACCGACATCGGAGGTCTCAACACCAACACTTCGATCGCGCGGACGTTCACCACGGCCGGTACATACGCTTACCACTGCAACATTCACCCGTTCATGACGGGTACGGTCGTCGTCCGATGATGGCCTCCCGAACTGCGCCGACACTCGCGCTGATCGCGACAGTCGGTTTCCATCAAACGTGGCCAGCGCCGAACGCCGTCCTGCAATCCGGGACGTTGAGCTTCACCGGCCACTCCACCGTCGGCGATTTCGTCGGGACGACGACGGCGGTGACCGGCGGCGTGACCGGCAATGCCGAGCTCGCGAACGCCCACGGCTGGGTGGAAGCCCCCATCACCACACTCTCCACGGGAAACCGCCTTCGCGACCGCGACCTTCGCGCAACGATGGACGTCGCGAACTACCCGACGATGCGCTTCGAGCTCGCCGGTGTCACGGTCGAGTCACCAGCGGCGCCATCGGACACCGTGACTGGCGCGCTCCGCGGCGTGCTCACCATCCACGGGGTGACCCGTGACGTCGCTATCCCCGCCACCTTGATTGCGGCGGGGGACACGATCGACGTCAGCGGCGCGTTTCCGGTCGATCTCGCCGACTACAAGGTTGGCGGCCTGACGAGGCTGTTCGGTACGCTACGAGTTCAGCACAAAATCGACGTGCGATTCCGCGTCCGCTTCGAGGCTACGCCACACACACCAACATGAGGTTTCGCACAATGAAGTTCATAGCGCTGCCGGCTCTCGCCGGCCTGGCGGCAACCAGCGTCAACGCCCAGTGCCGCCCGCCAGCGAACAGCCACGAGGCTCGGCTGCTCGCGTTTTACGAGGCGCCGCTCGTCTTCTCGATGGCTGGCGCACCGACTCGAATGGTCGCGGGCGAGCTGCGTGTCACTGCGGAGGCCGGCAACGTTCCGTCGCCGAGCGCGGCACTGCAGCGCCCCGAGTTCTGTTACCAGCCGCACTCGGAGAACACCAAGCTCACTCCCGCTTTCGGCCGGCCGCGCATCACGCTGGGCTTGCCGGCAGGCTTCGCACTCGAGGCGAGCTACCTGCCGCCGGTGACGGTCGGCGGCGCCACGCCGAACCTGGCCAGCGTCGCGGTCGCACGTCCGATGGATTTCGCAGTCGGCGGGCGCGAAGTGACACTCGCGCTACGCGCTCACGGAACGTTCGGGCGCGTGCGCGGCGCGATCACCTGTCCGCGGAGTGCGCTGCAAACCACCGACCCGGTCGCGGCCTGCTACGGAACGCAGGCGTCGCGCGACAATTTCTATCCGGGAATGTTCGGCAGCGAGGGCGCCCTTGGCCTGCGCGCGCGCGGAGGCCGCGTCGCGTTCTATGCCGGCGGCGGGGTGACCTGGCTGCGACCGCGCTTCCGCGTCGGCTTCACCGACGGCACGGGCTACGTCGACTCGACGGAGGTCGAGGCGCGGCTCGTACGCGGCTCGGCGTTCGGTGGCATCAGCGTGCGTGCGAGCCAGGCGTTGGAGCTCTCCGGCCAGGTGTACTCCGTGCCGGAAGACGTGACGACGGTGCGCGTCACCGTCGCGTACAGGCTGCCACACTAAGCGCGCGCCAGATGAGCCCTTTGGAGCGCGCACCTGGAATCGTAAAAGCCTCCCAATAGCAGGATTCTTCAAAGGTTGACCGCACCTTTATTCAATACCGGGGCGGCAAATCGACACAGTTTGAGTGTGTTCGCCCAGCTGGCACACTTCAATCGCGGGACTGCGATCCATGGAATGCACCCTTCTGGCGACCGGACGGAGGCGCGCTCCGGTTTTCGTGTTTGCCCTGATCAGTGTGGCCGCGCTCGGCTGCGGAAGCGACACCATTGAGCCGCAAGTCCACAGCGTCGCAACGATAGATGTATCGGTAAAGAACGAGCTCGAGATCGGTGCGGTCGATATAGCCACTGCGGTAGCGCGTGACGAGTCGGGGGTGCCTATACCGGGCGCGCACTTCAGCTGGAGCTCCACGTTTCCCGATGTCGCGGTAATCACCCCGGAAGGGGAGATCACCACAAAGGCAATCGGCACCACCGAAATAGTCGCCACCGCAGGCGGCAAGGTCGGCCGCCAGGTGGTTACAGTGCTGCCGCCGCCGCTGCTCATCAACGAAGTCAATCCCGACGGCGATTTGAACGGCGGCTGGATCGAGGTTTTCAATTCCACTCCCCGCGCAGTCAATCTCGCTGGCTGGTTCATCGTCACCGTCATCGGCCCCAGTCACGTGGAGATTTATAATTTTCCCACCACCTCGGTGATCGGCCCTGGTGAATTTGTCGTCGTTGACGAAACGATGATTCCAGGCTTACTCAACGCCAACGGCACGGTGGGGCTTTTCAGCGGGTTTGGAGTGGGGTCCGATGCATTGTCATGGACGGCAAACGTGTCCGGTACCTCCTACGCCCGGTGTCCCGACGGTGATCGTGTCGGAAGTCTTGTGAGCACGACGACACCGACGCGGAAGGCGCCGAATGTCTGCCGACCATGACGAAATGCAACTAGTTCCTCGGGTCATCCTCCGGGTGCACGTAGGTCAACTCGAAGGGACCGATGGCGTGCACCTGCACCTCGGTGATCCCGCGCGCGCTGGCGAAATGCGCCATGTTCGCGGGCGCCGTAATGAAGCCACCGTCCTTGAGCGCCTGGAGGGCATCCTTCGAGAAATTCTCCCCGAGCCCCACCAGAAAAGTCCCGCGAAGCACGGTCACATGTTCGTCCGTCGGGTGCGTATGCGGCGGCAGGATATAGCCGCTCGGAAAACGAAGCCGCACGGTGAAGATTGCGCCGGCGACACTCGGATCGCCCTGGACGACGGCGAACTGCGCGCCCGGGGGAAAGACGGGGGGTGCCGGCCCCCAATTGATCTGGGTGTTGTGATCCATTTCAGCCGAGCGATCTGCGGTCGCCGCAGTTGTCTGTGCGGTGATCTTGCTACTGTCACCACTCGAGCAAGCGGCAATGACGACCGCCAACATCAGCGCGGCACCAGCATTCAGGCGTTGCAACAACATGTCTACCTCCAATACGGTTGATCTCGACGAACGGTCAGTGCGTTCGTGCACTTCCATTCGCAGCGCTGTGTCCACTTCGCAGCGCTGCGACGCATACTACGAGGTGGTTATCGTCCAATTATCGTTTGAGCTCGTGACTCGAGTCCGATCATGCTGAGTCGCGTTGCGCTTCTCGGTCCTGTCTCGCTGAGCGGCCCGAAGGGAACGCCGTTACGTCGCGCGTCGCAGCAGCGACGTATGGCACTGCTTGCGCTCGTCGCCAGCGCCCCGGGACAGTCGATCAGTCGCGATCGGCTACTCGGATTTCTCTGGCCCGATCGCGATGAGCGCACCGCGCGCCACCTTCTCGCCGATTCCGTCTACGTCCTCCGCAAAACGCTCGGCGACCGATCGATCGTTGCTTCGGGTGAGACGCTGCGGCTCTCGCCGGATCTCGTGTGGACCGATGTCGCCGAGTTCCGAAGCGCGATTGCCGATGCGCGCTGGACGGACGCGCTGCAGTTGTACCGCGGCGATTTTCTCGATGGCTTCTACGTGCGCAACGCAGCGGATTTCGATCAGTGGGTGCTGCTGGAGCGCGAACGTTTGCGCGGGATGGCGGCGCGAGCTGCATCGACACTCGCGAGCTCGATGCACGAAGCTGGTAGAATGGCGGATGCGACCGCAGCGGCAGAGCGCGCGTTGGAGCTCGCGCCTGGTGACGAAACTTCGTTTCGCAATCTCATCCGACTGCTGATCGAAACGAGCAACCAGGCGCGGGCCCAGTCAGTCGCCCGGACATTCATCGAGTATCTCGCCGCTGAGGTCGGTGTGGCGCCGTCCGCCGAGACGGCGCGGCTGCTCCGCGAATTGAACGCTCTGCGAAACGATGAACCCATCGTTGTTGTCGCCCCTCAGGCGACCAACGGTCGGCAAACGCGGAAAATCGACCTGGTGACCGCAAGCCTCATCATGCGGGGCCGGCATCAATGGCATCAGCGGACGCGCGGCGCGGTCGAGCGGGCGATTTCCTATTTCACAGCCGCTGTGGAGCGTGACCCGCGCGCCGTCGAGGCGTGGTGCGGACTCGCGGATTCGTGGACGGTGATGGGAGGACGGGGCTACGCACCACTCGCCATCGCCATCGGCCATGCAGCGGCCGCCGCTGACCACGCGCTCCGGCTCGACGACACGGTGTCCGCGACGTCCGCGTCGATCGGCGGACTCAACATCCTCCGCCGCCGCTGGCACGATGCGGAATTGGCGCTGCGTCGCTCGATTGCTCTCGATCCACGGAACGCCGATGCGCATCACTGGCTCTCGATGACGCTGCTGAGCGGCTTCGGATTGCGCGAGGAGGCCGTTCGGGAGCAGACAATCGCGGTAAGCCTCAATCCGGTTTTACCGATGCTGGTCGGAGTTCTGGGTTGGCAGCGATACCTGCGCGGGGAATACGACCTGTCGCGATCCAACATGGAGCCGGCGGTCGACCTGAACGCGGATTTCGAGGAAGGTCACGCCGGACTGGCACGCGCCGCGGCGCGATTGGGTGATGAAACCACAGTGATCGAAGCGATCGAGGCCGGCTTGAACCGACGCAGCGTTTTGCGCGGAGATCTGCTCGCCGAGCAGGCATCGGCGTTTGCCATCCTCGGCGACACGCGCCGCGCGCGTCGGCTCGCGCTGGAAGCAAGCAGACATGAAGCGCTGCCGATGAATCTGGCGCTCGCCTGGGCCAGCGTTGGTGACGCGCCCAAGGCGCTGGATTGCCTCGGGCGCGAGTCCTTTCTGGTCTACTGGTCGCCGCAGGCGGTTTGGTGGGATCCCCGTTTCGATCAGATCCGGGACGAGGCGCGGTTCGCTCGCGTCCTCGAGCGAGTCGAGCGCGTGTGGTCGTCCGAATGGCGATAGAAGATCGGGAAATCATCGAGAGCGCCCGCGTGCCCCGCATCGGGCCATACTCCCAGGCGATCCGGGTTGGCGGCCTCGTCTACACGGCAGGCCAGGCCGGAATCGATCCAAGCACCGGAACTGTTGCGGGTAATTCTTTTGAAGCGCAGGCGCGTCAGGCGTTCAAGAATCTGCAGGCAGTTCTCGAGGACGCCGGGTCCAGCCTGGCGCGCGTGATCAAGGTCACGTGCTTCGTAGCGGATCCCGACGCGTTTCCATTGCTCAACGCGCTATTCGAGGAGTTCTTCCCGATCGCGCCTCCAGTCAGATCCACGCCAATCGTGCAGTTGCCGCGTGGACTGTTGTTTTCGATCGATGCTATCGCCGTAGTCAGCCAATAGGCTAAGGGATTCGGTCCGCGCGGTGACATCGCGGGAATCAATCGTATGCGGTGTTCTCCCTTGAAAACCACCGTCCACGTTTTACCGCCGTCCCGCGAATCCTCGAACTCCTGCAAGGCGCGGTGGCCGCTCAATGGCATGATCGTCACGCGGGTCTGCACAGAATTCCCGGCCGTTGGGTCGGGCAGCGGAATGAAACGGATCCCGGGCCCCGTGTACGAAGGGTCGGACGTCCGAAGGGTGACACCGGAGCGAAAGGGAATCTGGTTCGAAACGTAGATCTGCTTCCATTCGCGCGTCTTCATGTCGAAGGCTGACAGACCCATTCCCTTGTTGCCGCCGCCACTGGTCCACTCCGCCGTAATCGCGCATTCGTCGATCACTGCGCGCACGCGCTGCGTTGCGTAGGGTTTGCCGGTGCTGTCCGATACATCCCAGTCGCCAACCCAGAAGGCGAGGCGCTGATAACTGGAATCCGCCGTGCAGGGCGAGGTCGTGGCGGCTTGCGCGGGCTCGCTTTCCCGCCGGGGAAAGGGGGCCGAGGTCAGACCAACTGCAACTGCGAGGGCGCCGAACAAGCCGATAGGTGTGTTCATAAACGAGCCATCAGTCGTAGTAGGAGAAATCAGAAGCCAGCTGGAAATGCTGCCCAGCATTCGATCCCGTCGAAAAGGCCAGATCTCCACGCGTCGTCTGCGGACGGTTTCGCGCGTCGTAGGTATAGGTGTAGTCGACCGTGTAGTTCTCGGCATCGCCGGTCCGAGTCACGCGACGAGGATTCGACTTCTGCAGCTGCACCGCCGGCAACAGCACGAGATGGTCGAAGAAATCGTTGTGAATCAAACCGAATGCGTCGACGTTGATTCCGTTGTCGTACTGCTCGAACCTGTCAATTACGGTCGTCTCGAGCTGCAGCCCGTCGATAGCTGGGCGATGCTCGGTTAGCTCGAGCAGGTTTCCATCAGGGTAGTACGAGAACGACATCGTCTTGTCGATGATGAATCCGCCGGTGACGCGGCGATCCCGCTCCAGCCCGATCAGCTTGTCCCCCGCGTAGGTGAAGAACAGGGCGATAAAGACGACACCGCTCTCGTCCGTCTCCCTGATCGACGCCACTCGGCCGGCATCGTCATACACGTATACAAGCCGGTCGTGATCGCCGAGGGTGTTGTTTCTGAGCTCGCTGATTCGCCCGCCGGCGTAGGTCACATCGTATGTCGTCAAACCCGATGCGAAGGAAACCGAGCGCACGATCCCCTGCCCGTCGTACTCGAAGTGGTAGTACGGCGAAGGAAGATTGGGGATTACTATGTCCTTCAGCAGCACGCTTGCCGGCGGCGGCGGCGGAGCCGTAATTCCTGCGTCGCTACCGCAGGCAGTCAGTCCCGCAACCGCGATCATTGTGAGCGCCAGGTTGCGCACTCGCGTTGCTCGCACCGATATCGATCTCATCATCATGTTTCTCGCGCTTTCACAAAGTCCGTTCTTTCCTTCGGGCATCATACGATACCCGCGGCTTTTTTCGCCGCTGTAGGGCAAAACGGACTTTTCGCGTAAGACTTATCGATATCGATATCGATCAGCACCCCCGAGCGCTTTATTTATCAGATGTCTGAAGATCCCGCGGGCCAATCAAAAGCAACGCGCCGCGAATGGATCGGCCTCGCGGTAATCGCGCTCCCGTGCGTGCTGTACGCGATGGATCTCACCGTGCTCAACCTCGCGGTGCCGCGTCTCAGCGAAGACCTGAAGCCGACGAGCGCTCAGCTGCTGTGGATCCTCGATATCTACGGCTTCCTCGTCGCCGGCTCGTTGATCACGATGGGCACCCTTGGTGACCGCATCGGCCGGCGGCGGCTGCTCATGATCGGCGCCGCTGCCTTCGGAGTCGCCTCCGTTGTCGCCGCTTTTTCCAACAGCGCCGAGATGTTGATTGCCACGCGCGCGCTCCTTGGCGTAGCGGGAGCGACGCTGGCCCCATCCACGCTGTCGCTGATTCGGAACATGTTCCACGATCACGAGCAGCGCACCTTCGCCATTGGTGTGTGGGTCACCAGCTACTCCGTCGGCGGCGCCATCGGTCCGCTGCTCGGCGGCGTCGTGCTGGAGTACTTCTGGTGGGGTGCTGTGTTTCTGTTGGGCGTGCCGGTGATGGTGCTCCTTCTCATCCTCGGTCCGAGGTTGTTGCCGGAGTACCGTGATCCGAACGCCAAACCGCTGGACATCCCGAGCGCAGTGCTTTCGCTGATCGGTGTCCTGCTCGTGATCTTCGGCCTCAAGCGCGCCGCCGAACACGGCGTTGGTCTGCTGGCGGTCGCCTCAGTCGTCGCGGGCGTGCTGGTGGGCATCGCGTTCGTGCGCCGCCAGCGCCAGCTCGAGCATCCGCTGATCGAGCTGCAGCTGTTCAAATCACGGACCTTCTCTGCCGCGCTGGCCGTGTACATGCTCGCGACCTTCGCTGCGTTTGGAGCGTTCGTGTTCATCGCGCAGTATCTGCAGCTGGTGCTGGGGCTTTCGCCCCTCATGGCAGGTCTGTGGTCCCTTCCGTCGTTCCTCGCGTTCATCGTCGGGTCCATGATCGTCCCCATGCTCGCTCGGCGATTTTCGGCGGCGCAG
>Ga0193727_1000608_pt1 | contig 14058 bp, 17 predicted proteins | sample H2c2metaG_FD_143051 | JGI IMG/M metagenome (GOLD analysis project Ga0193727, IMG submission 143051) | Soil microbial communities from a riparian zone of the East river system, Colorado, United States - H2c2 | ecosystem: Environmental > Terrestrial > Soil > Riparian zone | place: USA: East River...
CCGCTTTCAGCACAACACCTGCCATTGCGGTGGCGTGCCCGTGTCCGAGCGCAAAGTTGCTCTTCAGCCAACTCACGATCTCACCATGCTTCGTTAGGCGACGTTCGGCCGCCAGCTTCATGAAGTCCTCAGGTGACTTACCTGTCTTCGCTCTGATGTTATCGATGTAGGCCTGAAACGACATGGCATCCTCCAATACTTGTGGGTGATGTGCGCGATTGATCGGACTAGCGCCGCAGGGGAATGAGAGAGCGGAGACGTTCGTCCCGAAGGTATAGGCCAACCCATGCGAGGATGCCAAAATACACGCCAAAGAGGATTGAGCTGAAAATTGGATCCTCCATGCGAACCTTGCTGGCGACAGCGCCACCGAGATATCCCGTCAACAGGATCGCGCCGAATACGGCGGTGCGCGGAATCGCGTAGAGGATCGTGCACACCAGCAGGACGATCCCAAGCGGGCGAATGACTTCCTGCGGGTATCCGATCTTCGTCGTGGCCTCAACTACATGGTGCTCCATTGCCAGTTTCGATATGCCGTCGAAAAGCATGAATAGCACCGTTAGGCCGCTTAAAATCCAGCCGGCCCAAATCAACGTCTTTGAGTACGAAGCGGTAGTTTGGGCGTTTGTCGACATGGGAGCTGCTCCTGGTTGCATTGCGGAATTCATTTCAGCCATGTGGCACACACATCAGAGTGTCTTTAGATGTTCAGCCATACGATCGAGGCCCGCGCCGATCATCTGACCGAAGCCCATCTTTGCCGTCAGGTCACGCTCAGCGATGGAGTCGAAGCGAGCAACCAGTGTCCATTTTGTCTGAAGGCCACAGTCCTCGAGCGTGATCGTGTTAACGGACGTCGGCGGAGCGGGATTCCGGTTCGGATCCTTGACCGTTCTCCACACGAGCCGTTCCGGCGCAACCACCTCTTCAAATATGCTGTTGATCGTAAAGCGCATCCCATTGGGTGACTGCATGACATGGTGCCAGGCACCGCCGGGCCGCAGATCCATCTCGCACACGGGATTGGTAAAACCCTGCCCCCCGTACCATTCAGCGACATTTTTCGGATCAGTGATGGCGAACCAGACGAGCGCGCGAGGCGCATCGAACATGCGGGTGATGACGATCACCGGCCGTTCCATCGAGCTCACATCTATTATCGCTGCCATTGCAAAATTTCTCCGTTGATCCTCGCTTGGATGCCCGCCAAGGCTGAACTTTCTAGTCTTTGCTCTTGTGCTTCTGCATGACCTTGAGATGTTGGGCCAAGCTATCGAGGCTTCTGTCCCAGAATCGCCGATAGCTTTCGAGCCACTCGACGACCTCGCGGAATGGAGCGGCCTCGAGATGGCGAGGACGCCATTGCGCGTCTCGCCCACATGAAACTAAGCCCGCGGTTTCGAGCACCTTTAGATGCTTGGAGACCGCCGCGAGACTCATCTCATAGGGTTGAGCCAACTCCTTCACGGTGGCATCGCCGGTTGCCAAGCGGGCCAAAATCCCGCGCCGCGTTGGATCGGCGAGCGCGAACAAGGTGGAACTGAGTGGATCCGATGGCATATAACTAATCAGTTGACAACCGATTGGTTAAATATATACAAACTTCTTTCCTTTGGCAAGAGCCATCTACAGAGAATCAATCATGCGGGCTCGCAGCGCGGCATCCGGCATGCGGCCGAAACCGGCACCGATGTTGTCTAGCATGTGCTCAGGGCGCCCGGTCCCAGGAATGGCGCACGTCACCGCGGGATGGCTCAGAACGAACTTCAGCAGCACCTGTGCCCATGATTGACAGTCGATCTCTGGCGCCCACGAAGGAAGAGGCCGATTGCTTAAGCGCCCCAGTAAGGCACCACCGCCAAACGGCTGATTGACGATGACAGCGACACCACGATCTGCGGCGAGCGGAAGAATACGCCGTTCCACCGCGGTATCATTCATTGCGTAGTTGATCTGCAGAAAGTCGAGCGTTTCGGAGCGCAGGACGGATTCGACCTCCGCGAATGCCGATGCCGAATAGTGCGTGATCCCGATGTAACGGATGCGCCCCGCTCTCTTCAAGTCCTTGAGCGTTGATAACTGCACCTTCCAATCGAGAAGATTGTGGACTTGGATCAGATCGATCCGGCGGTCCTGCAGCAGCTCAAACGAACGATTAATCTGATCAAGCCCGGCCTGCTTTCCACTGGTCCAGACCTTGGTCGCGAGAAACGCGCGGGAACGATTCTGCGTTTGCGCCAGCAGTTCGCCAACGACGCCTTCGGCCGCCCCGTACATCGGCGATGAGTCGATGACTGAACCGCCGGCTGCGAAAAGTACTTTGAGGACCTCGAGCAACGGAGCGCGCTCCTTGAGCGTTGCGCCGACATCGAAGGTGCGATAAGTGCCACAGCCAATGACGGGTAGTGATTCCCTTGTCGCGGGAATGAGTCTCGTGCGCATTTTCTCGCGAACGTCCGTCATGGCCAGACCTCGTTCCGGCAAATTAAGAGCAACCATCGCTGCCGTCAGCTTTTTCAGTAGCTGCCGGCGTGACCGCTGATCCGCTTGATGTACACGCATGCTTGCCCGCTACGCATTTAGATTCTCGGCCCTGAACTTCCGACGCCCTCTCGCCGATCCGCCTCTCGCGGCGAGGACGTTTTCCCCATACCGCACGGCATTCTATGTCTCTTCCATCTCCCTGCCTGAATCACGGACGGCAATTCCACACGGCTGCCATCATCCGACACTTTCAGTAGAGCAGCACCGCCTCGCGCTCGCTGCGCCAGCGGACCTCGTCGCGAGCCGTCAGCGCCTCCAGATCGGCCGGCGTCGCCGCCGGATCGTCCACCCAACGACGCAGCAGATCGCTCCCATTGATCACGTCGATCGCGGGGCGGTCTTTCTCATACTCGTAGGCAAAGTCGCGCCAAATCTCATAATCCGGCCGTAGCCTCCGGAGAGCTTTGAACACGAGCGCGAACAATCGCCAAGGCCTGAAAACTTCGTGGTCGTAGTACGCGGCGTCTTCCACATGCACCTGGACACCCGCGCAGAGCTTGCCTACGTGCTTATGAAACGTGGGCTCGAACCAGCAGGGCCGGAGCTGACAGCCACTCATCCATGGCGTTGCAAGCGAATGCATCTCTGCCAACAATGCCCGCACGTCCAGATCCGGTGCGCCGAACAGCTCCAGCGGCCTGGTGGTCCCACGACCTTCCGACAACGTTGTGGCTTCGAGCATCACCGAGCCCGGGTAGCAGCGCGCCATCCAGAGATTGGGAGCGTTAGGACTCGGATTGACCCACGTCCGCCCGCCGAGCGGCCACCCATATCCCGGTGCAGCGTTCGGCTCCCAACCCTCCATCGGCACGACGCGGCACTCGACGTCGAGATTAAGAGTCCCGACGAACCACCGTGCAAGCTCTCCGAGTGTCAGGCCGTGCCGCATCGGCATCGCGCCGGCGCCGACAAAGCTTTCGCAACCCGCCTTAAGCATCAGCCCTTCCACGGGCCGGCCGATAGGATTCGGGCGATCGAGCACCCACACGGCCTTGTGCTCCTTCGCAGCCGCTTCGAGCACGTAACGCAGTGTGGTGACGAACGTGTAAATCCGGCACCCGACGTCCTGCAGATCGACGAGCAGAACGTCAAAGGTATCCATCATTTCAGGTGTCGGCCGGCGTACTTCACCGTAGAGGCTGAAGACTGGGATACCGTGGACGGGGTCGGTGTAGTCCCGCGACTCGATCATGTTGTCCTGCTTGTCCCCGCGCAGTCCGTGCTGAGGGCCGAATGCCGCGCTTAAGGTCACGTCGCCGAGCGCCGCCAACGCATCGAGGGAATGGACGAGGTTGCGTGTTACGGAAGCGGGGTGCGCCAACAGCGCCACGCGCCGTCCCTTAAGCGGCTTGCGCAGCTCGGGCTCTTCCAGCAATCGGTCGATTCCAAATTTCATGGGCGGGCAACTTCCAGTGCGAATCCGTTTGGGTGGTGGAAATCGGGTTTGCCGGGCGCGTGCCGCAGCCCCCAGTACGAAAGCCTACCATTGTCGTCTTCGATGACCGCGGCCAGAGCGATCCGCAGGTGACGAGCATCACGCAAGTCAGCCAGATGCCCTAAGCGCACAGCCCCCTTAAGCTCGAGCCCATTGTCACCTCGGCGCACGGAGATTTCCGGATCTCGGCCAATCTCGGCGCGCGACATTCCCTCACGGTAGGCACTGAAGCGGTAGATGGCCCAGTCGAACGAGGGCGAGAAATTGAATTCATGGTAGCCGGACGCATCTCCGGCCGCGACGAATGCCTCGAAGCACGTGTGCTCCCACAGAGCGTCGGCCCGTCCGCTGGCGCCGGACAGGGGTACGCGCACATGGGCCATGTCCGCCACCAGTGAATACTGGAACACGAGAATGTCAGGCTCCTCCGCTCGCAGCTGCACCGCGAGGCTGCGCACGTCGCCGTTTGGGGTCGAAGCGTGGGCAGTCAACACAACCGATCTCATATCAATGGACGACATGCCGCAATTGTATTCGTGCGCCACCCACACGTCACACGGAGTTCGCGGCAAGCGCGAATCCGACGCGGGCTCCTGCCCTCGCCCGGCAACGGCGAGTTAGAGGCGTGACCCTAACTCGTCTAACGGACCCTCAGCCAAGGCGCGTCATCTTTGAGCTCTTCACGACACCAACCGATCTAGGCTCTTGCGTGCTTTGCAAGGAATTCGTCTTGCAAGAATTGCAGTCTCTTGTATTGCGTGATCGGCATAAAATGATCGGCGCCGGGCAATCTCTCGAGTGCCGAGCCAGTAATTTGTGAGTGCGCGAACTCAGAATGAGAGATCGGAACATTTGCGTCGGCGGTACCGTGCAAGATGAGCGTCGGGCATGTAATTTGATTGAGCGGCCAATCGTCGATTCTCGCAAACTGAATAAAATCATTCGCTTCGCCCGCTGAACGCATTCGGCTGAGTCCAATGGACTCCATCAAAGCGTTTCCGAGGGTTGAAATCATGCGATCTTCCGGGCTAGAGGCCTGCCACTGCGCGACCTTTATCCTGCCCACTATCCAAACCAGATAGTCTCGAAACATTGAGGCTTTAAGGGGCGCAGGATTACCGTGCACCTTTTGGATAATGCACTCCTCGAGAATCAAAGCGCAGCAGCGATCAGGATACTGCATCGCAAATTGCAGGGCGGACGGCCCCCCGCCGGAACTCGCCGTTATGACGACACGGTTGATCCCGAGCGCTGTCAGCAGTGCAGCAAAGGCATGGGCCTGTTCCAGAGGCGTGTTGGCCACGGAGAGTGGCGTGCGCAGGTATCCGGCCCGCGACGGAATGATATAGCGATATTCAAACTCCGCCTCCTGCAGCGCCAGAATGTAATTTAGCGATTGATCGAACCCACCCGGCGATCCATGGACGACGAGAATTGCTGCGCCATGTCCAATCTCCGCATATTCAATGAGTCCCCTCTCCGTTTGGATCATCGCACTTTGATTCTGCAGCTTACGGCCGTATCGATATCGTGCCATCGCAAACATTGCGACGGTGCTCATCAAAGCCACCAGCAATATGGCGCCCGTCCATAGGATCAGATGAATCATGCTTTACAGCTCAATCTCATCTATGAGCAATGGCACTTCGCGCGACCGAAATTGGTCGCCATGTCGCTTTGTTGCGCGATGGTCCGGGCACTATTGCTCTCCAATCCCCGCGGCGATGGGGCAAGACAACATTTCTGGGGCGCATCTCACGCCTTAGCCAAATAGTCCGCAAGCTGTTCAAATGTGCCGTCGTAGCCTTGTTCAAGCGACCGCGACGAACACAGCTCGTCGAAGAACTTGCGTTCCTCCGCCACTTCGCCGAAGGGCTCCGCCCGCATCGATACTGTCGTCGATCCATTGTGCTCCTTTAGCGTCACTGAATTCTCAATTTCGAGAGGGCAGAGGTCGCTGAAGGGCGCTCGCGCGATACCGCACTTTTCGTTGGAGAATGAATTGAGCCAAACGATGCGCTCGGGCGCGACTATCTCACGATAGTTAAACCGACCCCACATTGGGAGCGCGCCCGCGAACTTCATCGCATAGTGGAAGAAGCCGCCGAGCCTCATCTCGAAGCGGCGAATCTCAATAGAGCAGCCTTTCGGCCCCCACCAATGCTTAAGTTGGTCTGCTTCGCTCCACGCTTTCCAGACACGATTGCGCGGCGCTTTGAATACGCGTGTGATCGCGAACGCCGAGTTCCTGGATGGCTTGTCATCACTTGCGGCCATATTTTCTTCCTTTCGTTGGGGTTCGCTTGTTCGATTGCAAAAACGCATCGAGACGGTCGAAGCTTTGTTCCCAGAGGTTGCGATATACCTCAAACCAGCTCGCGACTTCTTTCAGCGGAGCAGGCTCTAAACGACACGGTCTCGTCTGCGCGGCGCGACTGCGAGTAATCAGACCTGCACGCTCAAGCACCTTCAGATGCTTGGAGATTGACGGTTGTGTCATGTCGAACGGTTCCGCGAGTTCGTTGACCGTTGCCTCGCCCGAGGCAAGTTGAGCGAGGATAGCGCGGCGGGTAGGGTCAGCCAGCGCTGCGAACGCTCTGCTTAGATCATCTTGAGTCATTATAGTACCTGTGGGTTATATAACTGACCGGCAATATATAATGCCGATGGATGAATGTCAACCGCCGAGGATCGCCGCGCCGCCGGTCTCTCCTGTTCGAAACATGATCGACGCTATGTTTGATAGCGAACAGACATCCTCAATGTAATTTGATACAAAATGCCGCCCCAGAAACCTCCTACCGCTTGGAAAAGGAGCGCTCGTGGCAACGCAAATGGAATCGACACCTCGACCGAATAAGTCGAGGGCGAACTCACATAGTCAGAACGCGGAAGCGCGACCTGAGATTGATTCAAGTGTCGTAATCAAAGTGCCCCCGCAAGATGTCGAGCCACTCACGGACGCGCAGCGCCGCGAGCTCATCGCAACGATTTGGCGGGAAATATATGGCCCTCCGACTTCCACAACTTCTCTGACGGATCGCTCTACCGAGCGCATTTGCTGCAGGAAGTAGAAGTCGCCGGTGCCCCTAGCAAGCCGATAAAGCTTGAAATAATACACATCCATGTGCGTGCACTCGCCGGCATGCGGCTCGCCCCTGTCCGGTCGTTCGTCGCGTGCGACTCATCCTGCTTCGGTGCGGGCCGGGCGCGACTTCGTGTCGCGCTGTTCGGCGTCTACGCCTCACCCCTGTGTGCGCCCGGCGTCTGAACCGGCACCGCGACGCAACGATCGGTGACGACACTGCCAATTCTCGCATGGCGCCACTGTATACTGTCGCTAGCCTTGCGCCTGCTCTATGGGCAGGCGGCGCCGCTCCGTACACGTTCGAACCGCAAACCAGCTCATCAACTACCAAAGACCTATATATGAACATCCTGCCTCGTTTCTTCGGTGTGACGCTGGCCTTATTGCTGGGTTCCGGTGTGGCCTACGCACACGAATACGATGAGGCGATTGAGCTATTCAAGCATGCTGGAGAAAGTGCTGTCTTTTTCACCGATTGTTATGCCTACGCAGTATTCCCAACCATTGGCGCCGGCGGCCTCATCGTCGGCGGAGCTCGAGGCTCGGGTCACGTATATTTGCATGATCGGCTGGTCGGCGACGCCGTAATGACGCAGTTGAGCATCGGGTTTCAGGCGGGCGGCAAAGCGTATAGCGAAATCATATTCTTCCAAGACAAGCGACACTTGGACGAATTCGAATCCGGTAAATTCGAATTTGCAGCCGGTGCCAGCGCCGTCGCCATCACGGCGGGCGCCTCTGCGAGCATCGGCACAGATCGCGCCTCGTCGGGAGCGAGTGGTGGAAAAAACAATGCCACAACCAACGGCGATTACCAGGCTGGCATGGCGGTGTTTACCATCGCCAAGGGCGGCCTCATGTTCGCTGCCGATATTTCCGGCGAGAAGTTTACTTACACAGAACGGCCGGGGAAATAGGCTCGCGGTTCGATGCAAGCTTCCAGCTACTTGCCCGTCAGCCGCGCCCTGAAAAACGTTAGCTCTTTCTTTTCGGATTCTTTGACATACCCATCTTGAAACAACTGCGCCACTAATCCGTCGCGGTCTGTCGCCGAAAGATCCTGAAACCAAGCCTTGACCTTACCTTCCAATCCCTTGGTTTTGCGTGGCAAAACCTTCTCTTTCTTGAGCAACCAGATGAGCCGCTCAAACGGGGTCTTCCGCGTGGTTCCCGGAATCTCCTCAAACGCATCCTGTTGCTCGGTCACCCGACGAACCTTAAATCCACGCTCGACCGTCAGATGCTTCACCAACGGATCGAATCCCTTCTTGTCCTTCGAGAGAATGACGCACTCAGCTTGCGGGTTTGCGTGCAGCAACTCGCCTAAATAGTAGGCAATACAGAAATCGCAGGCGTTACGCTCGACGCTCAAGATGCGCACATAGTCGAATCGAGTTCCCATGGACTGCGCCTGAACGGCAAGCGCGGTGGGTAGCATTCCCTGCTTGCCCCCCAAAACAAAACCCACCTTAACATCGTCCGGCAGCGCCGCAAGATCCACCGCCTGAATGTTCTCATAGTCGACCAGCAAGATGCGCTCAGCCATCGCGACGCTCCATATCCAGTGCGGAATAGCATTGTGCCATTTCTAGTCCGGCAAGCTGCACATACCTACGTGCGGGGAGGCAACCGCTCATCGACAAATCCCAACTGACTACCTGCCTGCTCAATTGAGCCATTCGATCACGGGGTTGCTGGAGGAGGATCGATGAACGGTTCGCTTGATGGCGCCCTGGACTATCACCGATGTCTCGCGGTCAATACACCCTACGCAGCTTGGTTTTCGGGGTTATTGAGTTGTCGGCGTAAAGGGCTAGGCGTGACTTCGGCAGCTACGCTCCGGCATCCTCCCTGCTGCGTCACCTATTTCAGGTTCAGCACCTGCATCCACGTCGTGCCGAGGAGCCGCCGGATCGGGGCGCGATTCGCGACGCCCTCGTTTGTCGTCGCGACCGAGCCATCGACGGCCTTCGCAATTGCATCCGCCTTCTCCAACGCGCCGTCCAAGCCCGCCGCCCAACTTTTATAAGTCACCACCAAAAGCAGGTCAGGATCGTCCGGACCGCGCGGCACGACGTTCAGTACCTGATAGCTGAGAACATGCCCTGCCTTCTTGGCGACCTCCTGTTGCAGCTTCCACTTGGTGTCGACAAATTTCATGTAATCATCAAACTTGCCGTCCGCCGTCCGTATGCTCGATACACTGACGACTGGCCCCTCCGTGTACGCATGATCATCGGCAAGAGCACAAACGTTGAATAACGCGAGGCAACCGAATCCCGTGAACGCGCCAAGGCGACCCTTGAGTGACATTTGAGATCTCCTTAAGTCTTATTGGTCCGCGCAGCTCACCATCCTGAGTCATGGCGCTATAGCAGAAAATTAACGTCCGTAGCGGCTTAAAACAATATCCACTTTAAGGCATTACGATAGAACCACTTCTGCGCTGTAGTATCGAAGCAGCAACGCGCGCAACGTCGTATTGCGACTGGTGCCGCGAGCTTCAGATGCACCTGTTCCTCATAGCCGTGATGCAGATAAAACGGTGCCGCGGTCAAAGAAGAATCCATCTCCAGCGTGTAGTCCCTCGCGGCAGTCTCATGAACTGCCGAATAGTGGGCGCCCAAGATTGAACGAGCATCCTCGCGCTTTGCGAAGCGGATATCGACTCGGCCCACGCCATTTTAGGCGTCGCGAGACCTCTCATGGAAACAAATGATCACCCGCCTAAGTTCGCGAAGCAAACAGCGGCGTGTTCGCCGCCGCGCCTGTGACACGAAGAGACGAAAAAGATTCCCCGAGTATCGTCAATTCAGGATTCCCATCGGGCCATAGATATTCTGCACGCAAATAGAATCAACAAGCGTTGGTAGTGTGGTCGCAAACGAATAGACTGACCACCGGCGCCGCGGGGCGCGAGATCGTTCTCGTACTCGGTAGTCCCCTGCCTCTCGACGACTGTTTCGCCCCCGTGGATGCCACCGCTGCGTCGGTCGAGCCGTTCGGGCCAACGCCCTCGAGCGAATTGACTTTTCGACCGAGCTCTTCAGCAATGTCTCCCGACAATATCCTCACCGGAAATCGGCCGAAGCCAACCCCACTTTTCCGCCGGCGATAAAGCCATAACAGCAGTGCCATCACCGAACCCCCCGGCAAAATCAGCTCTATCAGCGCATAGGGCGCAAGAACCTTGAGCCTGACTACGACAGCCGCTGCATAACCACCCCAATCGCGCAGCCCAAGCACCCGTCGCCCGTCGCGCCAGGTTGCGCCTCTCAAGATCGATATGGTATTCGCGAATGTCATCACTGTGCATCTCGTGGATCTATAAACTTAAGACGAATGAGGCGGCCCGGAATCGACATGCGCGCCTCCAAATCTTCTCATCTGATACTTGAGGACGTGCAAGTCGAGTTACGCCAGCATTGCGAACTGCAAGATGAGGAGAGAGGCGCCCGTAGCGGCGACGGCGAGAAACCCCTGCGCGACCCGCGAAATCAAATTTGTGCTGTTCATGTGTGCATACCCGTTGACTGATCGAACAGACAACAGGATGCGCCGCCCGCCGATGCGCAACAAACGCACTATCTGACCGACTGTTAAGGAAATCTTAACTGTAAGTCTGCCGGCGCCCATCGCTTCGCGGGCCGAACCTCATTCACCGGTTGCGGACTTGCGGAACACGACGATGTGCTGCATCGGAAGCCGCTCCGAGGTGCGCTCCCAGGCGAGCGGGAGCGTGCTCATTTCGCGGCGGATTTGTGCCTCGCTCATTTTATGTAGGGGCTTGATCGGCACGGCCGGGTCCTCACCGCGATATTCCACCAGTACTACGCGGCCACCCGGCTTGAGCGCACGAATCAGGCTACGCATGACCTCGTAGGGGTAAGCCAGCTCGTGATACACATCGACCAAGACCGCGAGGTCGGTCGAAGCAGGTGACAGCTTGACGTCGTCGGTGTCTCCCAGGATTGGCACGAGGTTTTTAAACTCTGGCTTCCGCGACAACTCTGTGAGTAGCGCCACCATCTGCGGCTGCACGTCGACCGCGAAAACACAGCCGGGTCCAACGATGGGCGCCATACGTCGCGAGAGATAGCCCGAGCCCGCGCCGATGTCGGCGGCAGTCATGCCAGGCTTCAGGCGCAGCTCCTCCACCAGCAGGTCGGGCCGTTCTTCACTTGCGCGGCTCGGCCGCTCGAGCCACGGCGCACCCTCGAAACCCATGACCGCGGCAATCTCGCGACCCTGATAGAACTTACCGATCCCGTCGGGACTGCCGCGGCCCTCGCGATACAGCGGCATCGCGACGAAGTTCTCGGCGATCGCCATCGGTGGTGGCACGACGAACGTACCGAGCACGAGCCAGACGGCAGCGATAATCAATGACATTCGAGCCAAGCGCCTAACAAACATCGCGACAGTATGCAACCTGTTTACAACTAAGTCATAAGCTGCAAAGGTCGTCTATGACCGACCGTCGGAAAAACTTGTGTCGATCCCGTGCGGGCTCGTTCGTCGTATAGCTGGAAACCACAGGAGGAGCCATGAAATACCTGACCTTTATTCGCCATTCCGAGTCCCATCGCCAATCCGGGCCACCGGCGGCACTCATGGAGGCGATGGGCAAGTTCGTCGAGAGGTCCGTTAAGGACGGGAGTCTTGTTGATACCGGCGGTCTGCTGCCGAGCAAGGACGGCGTTCGCGTGCGACTCGCCAACGGCAAGATCACCGTGACGGACGGGCCCTTTACCGAAACCAAAGAAGTTATCGGTGGCTGGGCGATCTTGAAGGCGGACTCGAAGGCGGAAGCCGTGCGAATTGCAACTGAGTTTATGGAGTTGCATCGAAAGCACTGGCCCGAATTCGACGGCGAGTCGGAGGTGCGGCCCATGTTCGACCCCGGCGTGGGGCCGTAGGTCCGCCAAGCAGCGGCGGATTAGACGACGTCTAGGCCTCTACGCGCGACAACTGAATTTCAATTCTTGTGTTGAATCGCTGCTTCGCGAGTGGTCGCAGACGCGGTCAGTGTTGGTCAAGTCTTCGTCTGGCCGGTTCGTCACTTTGAAGCCGGTGTTACAGCTGGACCACACCGGTATATGACGCCTGTTCTCAACAGCGTGGTGGTTCCGTAAATGCTTGTTGGTGTCGTATCGAGTACCGTATCTCCGCCCAACCCGATGGCGTGATTCTTGGCGTTGTCGATTCCGGCTGCCGCTGCATCCAAATCAATATTTCCAAGTGCCTTGCAGCGTGAAACATCCGCAGCCATACGCGTGACTTGCACTTGTGCAGCGCCGGGCGCCAGAGGTGTGGAAACGCATGCCGACACCGAAATGGCAGCTAGAACGACGGCGATGGGCACGGATTTCATCATGTGATAATTGCCTAATGATCTGGACTCACTCAATTGTCGTTGCCGAGACAGCAAAAGTCGATGGGGGCCAGAAGGATGGGCTGTCCACAGACATTAGGCGTGTCTCGAACTTAGCTCGGTCCGCGGGTGGTTATGGCGGACTCCTATCGGCTGAGAACGATGTGGGTGGCATACTCGGTGGCCTGATGTTCGGTGACGCGATAGCCCAGCGCCGGCAGGTCGATCCCGGCGAACATCGCTTCGCCTTGCCCGAGCACGATCGGGGACAAAGCAAAATGCAGGTCGTCGATCAGGCCGGCGCGAAGATATTGACGCACCGTCTCGACGCCACCACCGATCTTCACGTCGCGACCATCGGCGGCGAGTTTCGCCTGATCCAACGCCACCTCGATACCCTCGGTCACGAAAATGAAGGTGGTACGGCCTTCCATCTCGATCGGATCGCGCGGGTGGTGCGTCAGCACGAAGGTCGGTGCGTGGTAAGGCGGATTGTCGCCCCACCAGCCCTTCCATCTCTCGTCCGGCCAGGGACCGCGGATCGGCCCGAACATATTGCGGCCGAGGATGAAGGCGCCGAATCCATCCATCGAACGGTGCGCATAACCCTCGTCAACGCCGTCCGAGCCGCCGCCCTCACCAGTCATTGCCCGGAAGGTGCGCGTGCCGAAGAACCACTGGTGCAACTCCAGCCCACGCTTGCCGAGCGGATTCTCAAGACTTTGCTCAGGCCCTGCTCCGAAACCGTCGAGCGAGATCGAAAAGCCTGCAACGCTCACTTTCGTCATAGTATTCCTCGTCGGCCGGGCCGTTCGGGTATCCGTACCCTCGCTCGGCACCGGCGAGTTAGAGGCTCGACTCTAACTCACCTTCCGGAGTTCGAGCGAAATCGCCCTTCACTCCGCTGTGACTCCCCTGTCGCGATGCCGAATAGCTCACCAAATCGGCGCAACCGTCTCGATCAGAATCTGTGGTTTCGGTCCCGGCGCACCACCACCGTTCTTGTTGATCAGCTGCAGCTTACTCAAGTATGGCTGCGCTTGACTGTCGACGGACACGATAATGGTTCCTGCCGCACCGTCAGAGCCTGCATGGCCGTCAAACCCATCTCTACCATCTTGCCCCGAAAAGCCGGGAGGAAACCCATTTCCACCCGAACCACCGCGACCGCCCCTGCCGCCTGATCCGCCGGCGCCCCCTGCTCCACCACTAGCCTTTACCGTCAGACTGCCGCCGTTTGGATCGATGAGAAACAGCTGCGCATGAGTTTTGCTCGCTGCGCGTACCTGCAGCAATGGATAATCTCCACCTTTGAGCGTCATCCAAACATGGACCGCTTCTCCCGGTTGACCCGGGTCGCCATCGCGGCCGTCCTCTCCATTGGTTCCATTTCCTCCTTGACCGCCGGCGGAGGGGCCGGCAGACGGGTTGCTAATATCGACCGAGCCGTCGCTTCCACTGCTACCCGCGAGGCCGTCCACACCATCGATGCCTTTGAATCCCTCTCTTCCAGCAAAATTCGCAACAAAAGCCACGTCATAACGAACCGGGATACTTAAGTCAGCGGTCACTTCAGGATGACCGACCACCGCGATTTGGATATGTGGGATTACT
>Ga0193727_1000609_pt1 | contig 14036 bp, 12 predicted proteins | sample H2c2metaG_FD_143051 | JGI IMG/M metagenome (GOLD analysis project Ga0193727, IMG submission 143051) | Soil microbial communities from a riparian zone of the East river system, Colorado, United States - H2c2 | ecosystem: Environmental > Terrestrial > Soil > Riparian zone | place: USA: East River...
TCGACACCGATCGAAGAGCAGATCAACGGGGTCGAGGGCATGCTGTACATGAGCAGTCAGGCCACCACCGACGGACTGATGACGCTCAACGTCACGTTCCGACTGGGCACCGATCCGGACAAGGCACAGCAGCTGGTGCAGAACCGGGTGGCGCAGGCCGAACCGAGATTGCCCGCGGAGGTTCGCACGCTCGGCATCACCACGATCAAGAGCGCGCCCGACCTTACCATGGTGGTGCATTTGCTGTCGCCGAACGGGCGCTACGACATGACGTATTTGCGCAATTACGCCGTGCTGAACGTCAAGGATCGGCTGGCACGCATTGAAGGCGTCGGTCAGGTGCAGCTGTTCGGCTCCGGCGACTATTCGATGCGCATCTGGCTGGATCCGCAGAAGGTCGCCGAGCGCGGCCTTTCGGCTTCCGATGTGGTGCGTGAAATCCGGGCGCAGAACGTGCAGGCGGCGGCCGGCGTGGTCGGCGCATCGCCAAGCGAGGTCGGGCTCGATCTGCAGCTCTCCATCAATGCGCAGGGGCGGCTGCGGACCGAAGAGGAATTCGGCGAGATCATCGTCAAGAACGGCACCAACGGCGAAGTCACCCGGCTGCGCGACATCGCCCGAATCGAGCTTGGTGCGGCGGACTATTCGCTGCGTTCCCTGCTGGACAACAAATCCGCGGTTGCGGTTCCGATTTTCCAGTCACCGGGCTCGAATGCGATCCAGATTTCGGACAACGTCCGCAAGATGATGGTCGAGCTGAAGCAGAACATGCCCGACGGCATGGATTACAGCATCGTCTACGACCCGACGCAATTCGTTCGCGCATCCATCGAAGCGGTCGTGCATACGCTGCTGGAAGCGGTGGCGCTGGTGGTGCTGGTCGTCATTTTGTTCCTGCAGACATGGAGGGCGTCGATCATTCCGCTGATCGCGGTGCCGGTTTCCATCATCGGCACCTTCGCGGTGATGCATATCTTTGGTTTCTCCATCAACGCGCTCACGCTGTTCGGACTGGTGCTTGCCATCGGCATCGTGGTCGATGATGCGATCGTGGTGGTCGAGAACGTCGAGCGCAACATCGAGCAAGGCTTGTCGCCGAAAGATGCGGCGTATCAGGCGATGCAGGAGGTTACCGGCCCGATCATCGCGATCGCGCTGGTGCTGATAGCGGTGTTCGTGCCGCTGGCATTCATCACCGGGCTGACCGGCCAGTTCTACAAGCAGTTCGCGCTCACGGTGGCGATCTCGACGGTGATCTCCGCGTTCAATTCATTGACGCTGTCGCCCGCCTTGGCGGCGTTGCTGCTGAAATCCCATGACGCGCCGAAAGATGCCTTGACCCGCGGCATGGACCGGTTGCTCGGCTGGTTCTTCCGGCGTTTCAACCGGGCCTTCCATCGCAGTTCGGGCGCCTATAGCGGCGGCGTCAAGCGTGTGATTTCGCGGCGGGCCGTCGTGATGGTCGCCTATGTCGCGCTGATCGGCGTCACCTATGGTCTGTTCAAATCCGTGCCCGGTGGATTCGTGCCCGGCCAGGACAAGCAATATCTCGTCGGCTTCGCGCAGCTTCCCGATGGCGCTACGCTGGATCGGACCGAGGAGGTGATCCGGCGCATGGGCGATATCGCGCTGAAATTGCCGGGCATCGAAAGCGCCGTGGCGTTTCCAGGACTTTCGATCAACGGCTTCACCAACAGTTCGAATTCGGGAATCGTGTTCGTCACGCTGAAGCCGTTCGACGAGCGCAAGGATGCGAACTTGAGTGCCGGGGCCATCGCCAAGCAGCTCAACGGCAAGTTCGCAGCGATCCAGGAAGCCTTCATTGCGATGTTTCCGCCGCCGCCGGTCGCCGGCCTCGGCACCATCGGCGGGTTCAAACTGCAGATCGAAGATCGCGCGGGCCTCGGCTATGACGCGCTCAACGACGCGACCAAGGCGTTCATCGCCAAAGCCTCGGCAGCGCCGCAACTGGCCGGGCTGTTCTCGAGCTATCAGGTCAACGTGCCGCAGCTCTACGCGGATATCGATCGCACCAAGGCGCGGCAGCTCAGCGTGCCCGTGACCAGCGTGTTCGATACCATGCAGATCTATCTTGGCTCGCTCTACGTCAACGATTTCAACAAGTTTGGCCGCACCTATTCCGTGCGCGTGCAGGCGGACGCGAAATTCCGTGCCCGTGCCGACGACGTGGGACTGCTCAAGGTTCGTTCCGACACCGGCGAGATGGTGCCGCTGTCGGCGCTGCTGAAGATCAGGGAAAGTGCGGGACCGGAGCGCGCCATGCGCTACAACGGCTTTCTCACCGCGGACCTCAATGGCGGCGCGGCGCCCGGTTACTCGACCGGGCAGGCGCAGGCCGTCGTGGAGAAGATCGCGGCGGAGACCTTTCCGAAAGGCATTGCCTTTGAATGGACCGACCTGACCTATCAGGAAATCATCGCCGGAAACTCATCGCTGGTGGTGTTTCCGGTAGCGCTGCTTCTGGTATTTCTGGTGCTGGCGGCGCAATACGAGAGCCTGACCTTGCCATTGTCGATCATCATGATCGTGCCCATGGGATTGCTGGCCGCGATGTCAGGCGTCTGGCTGACGAAGGGCGACAATAATGTCTTCACGCAGATCGGTCTGATCGTATTGGTGGGATTGTCGGCCAAGAACGCGATTCTGATCGTGGAGTTCGCGCGCGAACTGGAATTTGCCGGACGCACGCCGGTTCAAGCGGCGATCGAAGCCAGCCGGTTGCGGCTACGCCCGATCCTGATGACCTCGCTCGCCTTCATCATGGGCGTGGTGCCACTGGTGATCTCAACTGGCGCGGGATCGGAGATGCGCCACGCGATGGGCGTCGCGGTGTTTTCCGGCATGATCGGGGTGACGGCATTCGGCATCTTCTTCACGCCGATGTTCTACGTGCTGCTGCGGGCGCTGGCCGGCAACCGGCCGCTGACTCAGCATGGACAGGCGTCAGCGGAGAATATTGTTGGTAGCCGGACCGATTGAGATCGTTCCGCAAGGACCGGTCAGGTTTGCAGGGCGTGGTTATTGCGCGCACTGCGAACGTTGCTGGAGAATGCGCGTCGCGGTCCACGTTTTCCAGGCGGCCATGCCGCCAGTTCGAAAATCACGCCGTCATGCGCAAACATGGAAAAATATTCCGGTAGATCGGATTTCATCGGTATCGACACGCATCGGCGCTGCGGATGATGCTTTTATAATCACCTTTGTGTCATATTTTGCCGAAGAAACGTTGCCTTGCCCATTCCAGGATTAACAAATTTGTTACGTCGCGAGCGTCAAGAAAAATGAGCCGCGGCAGGTCATGAATCGGCAATAAACACATCGCGCCACGCCCTCTGCGCAGTGTCGTCATTGCTATTTTTGCAGAGCACTCGACACTCTTCCGGAGCAACACCATCATCCCTGAATCGAATGATCGCGCGAAGTTGCGGCATTCTTGTCAGGAGATCGCCATGAAGCGTCGGGAATTTTTGCAGCTGGCCGTTGGAACCGCGGCGGTTGCTGCGCTGTCGCGGCAGGCGCGCGCGCAAACGGCGGTCAAGGAAATCCGCATCGGCTACCAGAAGAACGGCGTGCTGGTGATCGCGCGCCAACAGGCCACGCTCGAGAAACATTTCGCGTCCCAGGGCATCGCGGTGAAGTGGGTCGAATTCTCCTCGGGCCCGCCGATGCTGGAGGCGATGAACGTCGGGAGCGTCGACTATGGCGCGGTCGGCGATTCACCGCCGATCTTCGCGCAGTCGGCGGGTGCCGCAATTGTCTACGCCGCCGGTCAGCCGATCACCAACGGGCAGGGCATTCTCGTTCCCGGCAATTCCCCAATCCGCGATATCGGGGATTTGAAGGGCAAGCGCGTCGGTTTCACCAAGGGCTCCAGCGCCCATAATGTCGTCGTACAGACCCTCGAAAAAGCCGGCCTGACCTACGCCGATATCACGCCGGTCTATCTGACGCCGCCGGATGCCGGCCCGGCTTTCGCCAACGGCAGCATCGATGCATGGGCGATCTGGGATCCGTATTTCGCGATCGGCGAAACCAAGCAGAACGGCCGCGTGCTCGTCAACGCCTCCGAGACCACCAAGACCAATTCGTTCTATCTCGCCAACCGCGATTTCGCCAAAAGCCACGGGCCTGTCCTGCAGCAGATCATTGATGTGACGTCCTCGACCGCAAAGTGGGCGGAGGCGCACCGCGACGAGGTGGCAAAGTCGCTGAGCGCCGTCACCGGCATTGCCTTGGACATCCAGACCGTCGCCGCCAACCGTTCGTCCTTTGCCGTTGGCCCGATCACCGATGACATCGTCGCGACCCAGCAGGGTGTGGCCGATCGCTTCTTCAAGCTTGGCCTCATTCCAAAACCGGTTGTGGTTCGCGACGCGGTCTGGAAGCCGGCGCAGACCTGAGCCGCCTGGCATCACCCGTCATCAATGAGGATTGAAACATGCGTTGGTTAGAACATAGCCCTGGCCGGGGTCGGCGCCAGCTACGGTCAGGACAAGGTCGTCCGTATCGGCTTTCAAAAATACGGCAAGCTGGTGCTGCTCAAGAGCAAAGGCACGCTGGAGGATAAATTGAAGGCCGCCGGCTACAAGGTGGTGTGGACGGAGTTTCCGTCCGGTCCGCCGCTGCTCGAAGCGCTCAATGTCGGGGCGATTGACTTCGGCAACGCCGGCGAAGCGCCGCCGATTTTCGCGCAAGCCGCGGGCGCACCGATCCAGTATGTCGCCTATGAGCCACCGGCGCCGCAAGGCGAGGCCATCCTGGTGCCGAAGGATAGCAAGCTGACTTCGGTGGCCGAACTCCGGGGCAAGAAGGTGGCGCTGAACAAGGGCTCCAATGTTCACTATCTGCTGGTGAAGGCGCTGGAAAAGGCCGGCGTCAAATATTCGGAAGTAGAGCCGGTGTTTCTCGCGCCGGCGGATGCCCGCGCGGCGTTCGAACGCGGCGCGGTCGATGCCTGGGTGATCTGGGATCCGTTCCAGGCCGCCGCCGAAGCCGCCACCGGCGCGCGGACCCTGGCCGACGGCACCGGCGTCGTGTCGAACTACCAGTTCTATTTCTCTTCGAAGAAATTCCTGGAGAGCTATCCCGGGATTGTCGATCTGGTACTCGCTGAGCTCCGCGAGGTCGACGACTGGGCCAAGAGCGACATCCATGCCGTCGCCAACCAGCTCGCGCCCGCGATCGGGCTTCCGGTTGGCGTCGTCGAAGTGGCCCTGAAGCGACAGTCCTATGGCATCAAGCCGATTACCGACAGCGTGATCGCCGATCAGCAGCAGGTCGCGGACACCTTCTTCGCACTCGGCCTGCTGCCGAAACAAATCAAGATTTCCGACGCGGCGCGGAGGCCCGGCACATGAGTATCCATCCGTCATCGAACGCCAATATTCTCTGGTTCCTGCCGACCCATGGCGACGGCCGCTATCTCGGCACCACCACCGGCGGACGCGAGGTCAACTTCAACTATCTGCGCCAGATCGCACAGGCTGCGGATCAGCTCGGCTATTTCGGCGTGCTGCTGCCGACGGGGCGAAGCTGCGAGGATTCCTGGGTGGTCGCATCCGCGGTCGCGCCATGGACCGAGCGGCTGCGTTATCTGGTGGCGGTGCGCCCCGGCCTGCAATCGCCGAGTGTCGCTGCGCGTATGACCGCAACACTCGACCGGGTGTCGAATGGACGGTTGCTGGTCAATGTCGTCACCGGCGGCGATCCCGTCGAAAACAAGGGTGACGGGATTTTCCTCGATCATGACCAGCGCTATGCCGTCACGCGCGAATTTCTCGATGTCTACAGCGATCTGCTTGCGGGCAAGACAGTCAATGTGGAAGGCAAGCACATCCGTATCGAGGATGGACGCCTGCTGTTTCCGCCGGTGCAGTCGCCGCGCCCGCCGCTCTATTTCGGCGGATCGTCGGACGCCGGCATCGATGTTGCCGTCGATACCGTCGACAAATACCTGACATGGGGCGAGCCGCCGGCGCAGGTCGCCGAAAAGGTCAACCGCGTGAAGGCGGTCGCCGACAAGCGCGGACGCAAGCTCTCTTTCGGCATCCGTCTGCATGTGATCGTTCGCGAAACCAATGCGGAAGCCTGGAAGGCCGCGGACGAATTGATCCAGCACGTCACCGACGAGACGGTCGCCTCGGCGCAGAAGATCTTTTCCCGGATGGACTCGGTCGGCCAGCAGCGCATGGCGCAATTGCATGGCGGACGCCGCGACAAGCTCGAGATCAGCCCAAATCTCTGGGCCGGTGTCGGCCTCGTGCGCGGCGGCGCGGGAACGGCGCTGGTTGGCGATCCCGCGACCGTGGCCGCGCGCATCCGGGAATATCAGGACGTCGGCATCGATACCTTCATCATGTCGGGCTATCCGCATCTCGAGGAAGCTTATCGCTTCGCCGAACTGGTGTTTCCGCTGCTGTCGCTGCAGCAACCGAACAATGTGACGCCGCTTCGCGTCAATACCGGACCGTTCGGCGAGACCATCGCCAACGAACACCGGCCGTTGGTGAAGGCCTCGCAGTCATGAGCCTGATCGAAAGCCTTCCGCGTGTCCGCAGCCTGCGACTGCCGCGTGCCGATGGCCTGATCCAATGGATCGTGCCGCTGGTCATCGTTGTTGTCTGGCAGATCGCCTGCGTCAGCGGATTTGTGCCGGCGCGGGTACTGCCGGCGCCGAGCGACGTCGCGCTCGCCGGCTGGAAGCTGCTGCTGTCGGGCGAGTTGGCGCGCAACATCTGGGTCAGCTTCTGGCGCGCCAGCGTCGGTTTTGTCATTGGCGGCGGCATCGGCTTTGCCTTCGGCCTGATGAATGGCCTGTCGCAGCTCAGCAGCAAGCTCACCGACACCACCCTTCAGATGGTGCGCAACATCCCGCACCTGGCGTTGATCCCGCTGGTCATCCTGTGGTTCGGCATCGATGAATCGGCAAAACTGTTCCTGGTCGCGCTCGGCGTGTTCTTCCCGATCTATCTCAACACGCTGCACGGCATCCGCACGGTCGATCCGCAGCTGATCGAGATGGGACGGATCTATGGCATGGCCGATGGCGAATTGTTCCGGCGGGTGATCTTTCCCGGTGCGCTGCCGTCGATCTTCGTCGGCGTGCGCTTTGCGCTTGGCATCATGTGGCTGACGCTGATCGTGGCGGAAACCATCGCGGCGTCGTCGGGCCTTGGCTATATGGCCATGCAGGCGCGCGAGTTCATGCTGATCGACGTCGTCGTGCTCAGCATCGTGATCTACGCACTGCTCGGAAAGCTGGCCGACAGCGCCTCGCGTGTGCTGGAGCGGCTGACATTGTCCTGGCATCCGGCATTCCAGAAACATTGAGGTAGAGATGCAAGAAGCCCTTCGTTTTCTGCTGCCGGATGCCGAGCCCGTGGAGCGCACGGACTTCCTCGAACAGGCGCGGCTGGTACGGCGCGGTCCGGAAGTCTATCGCGGGCTGCCGCTGACCATTCGCGGCTTGCGCAAATCGTTCGGTGCAAACGAAGTGCTGCGCGGCATCGATCTGCACATTCCCGCCGGACAGTTCGTGGCGATCGTCGGCCGCAGCGGTTGCGGCAAGAGCACGCTGCTGCGTCTGATCGCCGGGCTCGAGACCATCGACGCCGGCACCGTCAGCTTCGGTGAACAAGCGCGCCCGGAAGATGTCCGCGTCATGTTTCAGGAGCCGCGGCTGCTACCATGGGCGCGGGTTCTGTCGAACGTCGAGGTCGGGCTTGGCCGCGATCGCGCATCATCAAACGCGCAAATCCGGGCTGAAAAGGCGCTCACCGAAGTCGGTCTTGACGACAAGCGCGGTCAGTGGCCGGCCGTCCTCTCCGGCGGACAAAAGCAACGCGTCGCGCTCGCGCGTGCGCTGGTCAGCGATCCCCGCGTTCTGGCGTTTGACGAACCGCTCGGCGCGCTCGATGCCCTGACGCGGATTTCCATGCAGCGGCTGCTGGAGCGGGTCTGGCACGATCAGGCGTTTACGGCGATCCTCGTCACCCACGACGTTTCCGAAGCCGTCGCGCTGGCCGATCGCGTGCTGGTCATACAAGACGGTCGCATCGCCCATGACGTAGCTGTTGATATCCCGCGTCCCCGCCGGCGCGGGTCGGCCGATCTCGCGGCGCTGGAAGGTTCGATTCTGCGCGAGCTTCTGCTGTCGGCGGACGAAACATCAGACCTGTGAGGCTGCCATGAACTCCGCCGTCCGCAACATCAGGATCGCCCGCGACGTGTCGGCAGGCGACTTTCGCGGCGCCATGCGTCATTTGACGGGCGGCGTCAGCGTGATCACGGCCGGACGCGGCAAGGATATTACGGGGATGACCGTTACATCGGTGTCGTCGCTGTCGGTCGATCCGCCGACATTGATCGTCAGCATCAATCGGAGTTCGTCGTCCTGGCCACTGTTGAAGCGCCTTGGCGTTTTCGGCGTCAATATTCTGACCGCCGATCAGCTCGATATCGCCGAGCGATTTACCGGCAAGGACGGACTGAAGGGCGCGGACCGGTTCACCGGCGCCGAATGGATGACACGCGTGTCGGGCGTCCCGTTGATGGTGGGCGCCCTGGCGGCGGTCGACTGCGAGGTCGAGGAGATTGTCGAACGCCATTCCCATGCCATCGTGATCGGGCGTGTCCTGGATATGCAGATCTCGACGCGCACCGCGGCGCTAGCCTACTGGCAGGGGCAGTATGTCGCGATCGATCAGAACGAGGACGTGGTCAAGCTGGCTGAGGTCAGCCTTCCGGCTGGGCGCGTTCGGCGCAAGACTTGATCTGGCGATCTCGAAGCGCCGTCCCCGAGGGCTGGTTTGGCCGCCTGTCGATTGCCCGTGGCTTGTCATGTCGGCGCCACGCGGTTCGGGCTCAACTCCATCGGACGCGCGTCACGATTTAGGGGAAGCGGTTGGTCGCCGAGCATCGCTTTAACAACGACGTCGCGAGCCTTTCCGACGTCTAGCGCATGCTGCATGATCAGGTCACTGCACTCGGACACGATCTGGTCAGCATCCTGCATAATCTTGAGCTGCTTGTAACGATCTTGCTGATGCAGCCCCATACTCTCGCCGACCACTTCGAGGATGTTAATTATGCGGAATGGCCAGTCGCGTTCGTGCGCGCATAATTCACGATGATCGGAATGATAGACGCCGACCAGCGCGTCGATGCCGGCAGCAGACGCCGCCTGAAGCTCATTCCGTTGCAGCTCGCGCTTGAACGCGGGCAGGACGCGGAGATTGTTGCTCTGGAGGCCGACCGCCGGTTGCTTCAGATCGACGAGCTCGATGCCGGGGATCGCCTGCAGGATTTCCGCAGCGGCTTCCATGACGCCGGCCACGCCAGGATGCCGGTGCAGCGCGATCCGCATCTTGACCTCTCGACGCAACAGCGGGGTCAACTGAGCCAGTCGCTCACGCAGAAAAAGCAGGAAGGGCGTCATCTCGAACGGCCGCGCGCCGCCTTGTCGCTCAATGGCCGGAATATTCGTCTCGGTGAACTGGACGTAGCAGCTCGGACACCAGGAGATCACCTGACCGGATTTCGAGTGCGACATTTTCTCGATCGAGTTTGCGCCCATGCGTCCGGACATCTCGACGTCGCCGGTATTCATCTGTTTGATGCCGCAGCAATGGCTCGGCCCACCCATCACCTGGTAGATGACGCCGAGCGCATCCATGATGTCGAGGGCAAGCAGCGCGATATGCGGATTCTTCAGCACATTGCAGCCGGTGTAGAACACGAAATCCGGCGTCTCGGCCGGTATCGGGGCCGATGCTGATTTTTGGCCGAGCCGCACGAGCACCTTGCCATCGAGCTGCAACTGCGACAGCATAGCCACATCGCGGCTGTCGTCGCGGAACAGCGTCAGGCCCTGGCGCCGCCGTTCGGGCAGTTGATTCTGGCTTTTGGCCATCGCGACGCGCGCCATGGCCAGCAGGAAGCGCGGATTGACACCGTAGTCGCACGCCTTGATGCACTCGCCGCTCCGCATGCAAGACGCTGCCCATTTGCGCGACGCCTCGGGGCCTTCGCCGCTGCGTACGATGTCAAGTACGCCGCTAATGATGTCTTCGGAACTCGTGTCCGCGATGCCGGCCGGCTTCACGCTCGGACAGACCTCGACACATTTGCCGCACCGCGTGCAGGCGTCGAGCATGTCCTCAACGCGTTGGCCCAGGGCCGTCTCGAAAGAAATGTCGTTGTCCGGCTGCATACCCGCCTCTCCAATCAACACCGACAGCCGCGCCGGCCGATTTCGGCCTGAAGAGCCTAGCCCAAGCGGGTTGAGACGTAAACGCGAACCGTAACCCCTAGGTTATACGGAGTGCATGCGACGATCTGGGGGAATTCAGGCGGTGGTGTTTTGCGCGTCAGCGGACTAAAACGCCCGCGGCAGCCCGCGATTTCGGGACCGCGAGGAGGTCACGCGATGGAACGCAAGCTTCTTCAGATCGCGGTGGCGGCTGCAGGCCTTGCGGGCGTGAGCCTGGGGCTCACCGGGGTCCTGTTTGGCACCATGCATGCCGATTTGTCCGGCGATGTGGTGATGGACAGCTACGTTCGTTTTCTCAAGGGGATGCTGCTTGCGATCGGCCTGAGCTACTGGTCGTGCATTCGGCAGATCGAGCAGCGCGGCGATCGGATTTCACTGGTGACGTTCATTCTGGTATTTGGCACGCTTTCACGCCTGCTGTCCGTGATCGGACACGGCGTGCCGACCGTGGGCATCATGTACAACCTGATCGTGGGATTGATCTTCGTGCCGCTGTTGTGGCTGTGGCAGCGGCATGTCGCCCGGGGGGCGCAGCAAGGCGCCGTCACCTGATGAAACGTATCGCGGTCTGGATTTTCTATGGGATCGGCGCGCTCGCGATCGGTTATCTCGCGCTTTACGCCTATGCGGCATTCACCGGACGTGACCTTCAGCCTGGAGATCCGATTCACATCTTCCGCAAGCCCGACGCACCCGATTACTCCTAGAAATACCGACGTCATTGCGAGCGCAAGCGACGCAATCCATCGGCGTGGAAACGCAGTCTGGATTGCTTCGTCGCTGCGCTCCTCGCAATGACGGCGGAGATGTCTGGATCACACCGTCGCGGCGGTCCGTTGATATTCGCCGGCGCCGGCAGGCGTGATCGGCAGTCCGCCGTCGGCATATTCGTTGAGCTTGTTGCGCAGGGTGCGGATCGAGATGCCGAGGATATTCGCGGCGTGGGTGCGATTGCCGAGGCAATGTTTCAGCGTCTCCAGGATAAGATCGCGCTCGACATCCGCTACCGTACGTCCGACCAGTGCACGGGTCACCTGTTCGGCGGCGAAGGTGGCATGCGCCACCGCCGGCACGGTCTTGGCGAGGTCGAGACGGTCACCGTCCGGCGTCAGGATGGCGTCGGCTCCGATCTCGTCGCCCTGCGCCATCAGCACTGAGCGATGCATGGTATTTTCCAGCTCGCGGACGTTGCCCTGCCAGCGGTTCGACGTCAGCACCCGACGGGCATCGGCGGAAATCGGGCGCAACGGCACGCCGTTGGCGTCGGCATATTTCTTGGCGAAGTGCTGCGCCAGTTCGAGAATATCCGCCGGGCGGTCGCGCAGCGGCGGTATCTTCAGGTTCACGACGTTGAGCCGGAACAGCAGATCCTCGCGGAACCTGCCTTCGCGCACGGCATCGGCCAGGTTGCGGTTCGAGGTCGCGATGATGCGGATATCGACCGGCACCGGCCGGGTGCCGCCGACGCGATCGATCACGCGCTCCTGGATGGCGCGCAGCAATTTGGATTGCAGCCGCACATCCATTTCGGAGATTTCGTCCAGCAACAGCGTGCCGCCGGTGGCTTCCTCGAATTTTCCGATACGCCGTGCGATGGCGCCGGTGAACGCGCCTTTCTCGTGGCCAAACAGCTCGGATTCAAGCAGATGCTCGGGTATCGCCGCGCAGTTGATGCTGATGAACGGCTTTCTGGCGCGGTTGGAGCGGGTGTGGACGTAGCGGGCCAGCACTTCCTTGCCGGTGCCGGATTCGCCGGTGATCATGACAGAGGCGTCGGAGCCGGCGATTTGCTGCGCCAGCTTGATCACCTTGGCCATCGCTTCGTCGCGGTAGACCAGATCGCGCGAGTCGTTGGCGACGGCGGCGAGCACCGCGGCGATCAATTCCGGATCGGGCGGCAGCGGGATGTATTCCTTGGCGCCGGCGTGGATCGCGGCGACCGCGGCGCGGGCGTCATTGGAGATGCCGCAGGCGACGATCGGCACGTGGATGTGTTCGGCCTCCAGCCGCATCACCAGATCGCGGATGTCGAGGGCGACATCGACCAGCAACAGGTCGGCGCCCTTGCCGCCGCGCAACACGCGCATCGCCTGTTCGTGATCTTCCGCGTGCGTAACGGAAGCGCCATTTTCCATGGCGATCTTGGTGGCCGTCGTAAGCTGGCCCTTCAGTGTGCCAACGATGAGAAGCCGCATGGTAATCTCCTGTTCGTCTGTTCGCGCCCGTCATGCGCCGTGTCGTGAATCAGGCGCGTTCCGCCTTGATGATTTCCGTCATGGTTACGCCAAGCTTGTCTTCCACCAACACGACCTCGCCGCGCGCCACCAGCCGGTTGTTGACATAGATGTCGATGGCTTCGCCGACTCGGCGATCGAGTTCCAGCACGGTACCGGGTCCGAGCTTCAGCAACTCACCGATATCCATCTTGGAGCGGCCGAGCACCGCCGAAACCTGCACCGGCACGTCGAACACGGCTTCCAGGTCGGCGGCGACGCGCGAGGCTTGTTCGTCCTCGTTATATGCCACGTCATCGATTGCCGGCGTGTCGGCGGCGTTGAGATCCGGCAGCGGAACCTGTCCGTCGGTGTCGCTCATGGTTCAATCCTCATGGTCGTGGTTCCGGCCTGACCGCGGGACGCGATGTAGCGCCCGACAAGCTCGTTGATCTTTGCTTCGATCGCCGCGCGCTCCAGCACGACGCCGCCGTCGGCCCACTCGATTCTGCAATCGCCGGTCACGATTTCCGGCTCCGCCAGGATCACAAGACGGCCCTCGAAGCCGCTTCGTTTGGCCAATTGTTCGATCCGCTCCCGTGCGACGTCGTAGAGGGAATCGTTGATCCGGACCACGAGATGCGGTGTCGAAACCAGGTGCGAGAAGCAGTCGCGCACCAGTCCGGTGATCTCACCTAGCGGCTCGACCGCAATCAACTCGCTGCACAGCTTGCGCGCCACCGCGACCGCGACATCAACGGCTTCGGTCTCCATCCGGGTTTCAATGCCGGAGAACCGCGTCGCGATGCCTTGAATGGCCAATCCGATTTCCTCAAGCGCCAGCGCCGTGCGGCGGTCGCTTTCCGCCTTTGCCTCGCGCTGCGCGGCGTCGTAACCGTCGCGATAGGCGCGGGCCTCGGCGGATGCGATCTTCTGCGCGATTTCCGCCGGCGTGGCGGGCCGTTCGCGCGTCTTGTCCGGCGCGGAGAAGTCCATGTCGAACAGGAATTTTGCGGGAGCGGCCATCAGTACACCAGTTCGTCGTCGGCGCGGTTCTTGGTCAGCATGATCTCGCCCTTGGCCGCGAGGTCCTTTGCGAGATTGACGAGCAACGCCTGCGCCTCGTCGACGTCGCGCAACCGTACCGGTCCAAGTGCGGCCATGTCGTCCAGCAGCATCTTGCCGGCGCGGGACGACATGTTGCCGAGGAAGAAGCCGCGGACATCCTCGTTGGCGCTCTTCAGAGCGATGCCGAGCTTGTCCTTGTCGACGTGGCGCATCAGGGTCTGCGCCGATCCGGCGTCCAGCTTGACGAGGTCGTCAAAGGTGAACATCAACGCCTTGATGCGTTCGGCGGACTCACGGTTGTCTTCCTCCAACGAAGTGATGAAGCGGGTCTCGGTCTGGCGGTCGAAATTATTGAAAATTTCGGCCATCACCTCGTGGGCGTCGCGACGGCGGGTCTGCGACAGGTTCGACATGAATTCGGTGCGAAGCGTCTGTTCGACGCGCTCGATCACTTCCTTCTGCAC
>Ga0193727_1000611_pt1 | contig 14027 bp, 15 predicted proteins | sample H2c2metaG_FD_143051 | JGI IMG/M metagenome (GOLD analysis project Ga0193727, IMG submission 143051) | Soil microbial communities from a riparian zone of the East river system, Colorado, United States - H2c2 | ecosystem: Environmental > Terrestrial > Soil > Riparian zone | place: USA: East River...
GTCCCGGGCGTCCGGCCCAGCATGCGCTTGGCCTCGACGCCGACCGCGTGCACCTCGCCGCTGCGCTGGTCGATCGCGACCACCGAGGGCTCCGAGAGCACGATGCCGCGACCGCGCACGTACACCAGCGTGTTCGCGGTTCCGAGGTCGACGGCCATGTCGCGACCGCCGAATCCATTGAAGTAGCCCAGCAGACCCATCAGCCCGCACGAGTCTAGCTACCACACAGAGAACTTCCCTCTTTGCGAGATTTCAGCCGAAGCCGTAGACGCCCGGAAGATGCTCGGCCAGCAGCCGCACGAGCAGTGCGGCTGGGAGTCCGACCACGTTCAGGTAGTCGCCCTCGATCCGCTCGACCAGCGAGGCGCCGAGCCCCTGGATCGCGTACGCGCCGGCACGGCCCTCCCACTCCCGGCTCGCCAGGTAGTGCGCGAGGTCGCGCGCATCGAGCGGCCGGAAGGTCACGCGTGTCACCTCCCGGCGCACCTCGCGCCAGCCGGGCGTGATCAGCGCGAGCCCGGAGACCACCTCGTGCGTCTTGCCGGCGAGGCTTTCGAGCATCTCCTCCGCATCGGTCTCGGACTGCGGCTTCCCGAAGACGCGGCCCTCGCAGACGACCTCGGTGTCACAGCCGAGCACGGGCTCGTCGTCAACCGTTGCGAGCACCGACTCCGCCTTGCCGATCGCGTGGGCGACCGGGTCGCCATCCGCCTCCTCGTACGTCGGCGGCATCACGACGAACGGGATCCGGAGCTGTTCGAGGATCTCCCGTCGCCTCGGCGACGTCGAGGCGAGCACGAGCGGCGGTGCGGGCGGGGCGCTCACGCGCGCAGACGGGCGCGCCAGATTTCTTCGGACGGCCACTTCCGCGCCCACTCGGGGCCTGGCAGCGCGTCGTAACGGTGCCGTTGAGCACCCTCAGGCGCCTGCAACTCGATCAGGTCCTCGACCTCGAAGCCGTTCGCCCGCAAGAGCCGGATCCAGTCGCCGTAGCCGAGGTGGAAGTCGACGCCCGGGTCGTCGGCCCACTCGAAGCGGTGCATCCCGAAGTACGGCCGGCGAAGCTGCTCGTCGGGAGGGATCTCCTGCTCCTGGAAGCAGACAACGAGGATCGTGCCGTTGACGAGGAACACGAGCTCGCCTCTCGGTCGCAGCAGCCGCGAGGCCTCCGGGATCCAGAGGTACGGGTCGGCCCAGATCGACGCGCCGTACTCGGAGACGACGAGATCGAACGACTCGTCCGGGAGCGGCACAGCCTCGGCGCTCGCCTCGAGCAGCGGGAACTCGAGGCCGAATTTCACCTGCATCGCGCGCGCCGTCTCGAGCTGCGCCGGAGTGACGTCGACGCCCGTCACGCGCGCGCCCTTCCGGGCGAGCCAGGCGGAGAGGTACGCCGTTCCGCACCCCAGCTCGACGACGTCCTTGCCGGCCACGTCCGGCAGCGCATGCACCTCGGCATCCGGAACCTGCCAGACGCCCCAGGTGACCTCGTCCTGCGTCCAGGCTCGCTCGGCGTTGGTCGCGTACTCGGGCGCCAAGGCGGTCCAGGCTTCGCGGTTCCGCTCCGCGTGCTCGCTCAGCGTCATGCTTTGCGCACCTTCCAGATCTGTTCCATCGGCCAACGCCGGGCCCAGGCCGTCTCCTCGGCCGTTCGGTACGTCGACTCGGCGCCTTCCGGGGGCCGTACCTCGATCAGGTCTTCGACCAGCAAGCCCGAGCGGCGGAAGAGCCGGATCCACTCGCCGAGCGGGATCATGAACTCGACCGACCCTTCCGGCGCCTCCCAGCTGTGCATTCCGAAGTAGGGCTGCTGCAGGCGCTCGGCGTACGTGTCCGCCCGCTCGTCGAAGCACAGCCAGTTCAACGGAGTCGCGCCGCTGAACGCGAACAGGCCGCCCCGGCGAAGCACCCGCGCGACCTCCGGCACGAACAGGTACGGATCGGCGAAGGTCGGGGCACCCCAGTCGGCCATGACGACGTCGAAGGACTCGTCCTCGAGTGGGATCGCCTCGGCGCTCGCATGCAGCAGCGGGAACTCGAGCCCGGCCGCCTCGTTCGCCGCACGCGCCCGCTCGAGCCGCGCCTGCGAATTGTCGAGACCGACCGGGCGGGCGCCCGCCTGTGCGAGGGAGCGCGACCACTCGGCGGCGCCGCAGCCCAGCTCGAGCACGTCCTTCCCCGCAACGTCGCCGAGCACCTGCAGCTCTGCTTCCGGAATCTGCCACAGCCCCCAGGCCAGGCCGCGCTCGATGAAGCTGGCGTTCCGGTCGTCGTACTCGGCGCTCTGGCCGTCCCAGAACTCGCGGTTCTTGCGCGCGTGCTCGGTCAGGTCACGCGCGTTCACGGCCGAACCAGAGCTCGAGCTCACGCTGCGCCGACTCCGGGGAGTCCGACCCGTGCACAAGGTTGTCGGGCATCGCCAGCGCGAGGTCGCCTCGGATCGTGCCGGGCGCCGACTCGGCCGGGTTCGTCGAGCCCATCGTCGTGCGGACGACTGAGATCGCGGACTCGCCCTCGAGCGCCAGCGCGAGCGTCGGCGCCGAGGTGATGAACTCGACCAGCTCGCCGAAGAACGGCTTCTCGGCGTGCTCGGCGTAGTGACGCTCCGCGAGCTCGCGATCGACCTGGACGAGCCGGGCGTCGCGGAGCTCGAGACCGCGGCGCTCGAAGCGCGCGAGGATCTCGCCGGCCAGCTTGCGCTGCACGGCGTCGGGCTTGATCAGCACCAATGTGCGCTCGACCCCCATTTGCGGCGGGATGCTACGCGCTGCGTTCGCGGCGCGGCGGCGAGAGAGGCGGCGCGAGCGCCTGCGTCTGGCCGAGCGCCTCGACGCCAATGGGCTCGACCGGCGTCTCGCAGTACGGGCAGACCTGCCAGAGCGCCTCGAGCGGCTGCTTGCAGTTGCGGCACGACTGCCGCAGGCGCGTGGTACAGACCGGGCAGACGAGAAAGCCCACCTCGACCTCGGCCCGGCAGACCGGGCAGTGCAGGTCGCGCCGCGAGAGCCGTTGCTCCATCGCCTTGATCTCGAGCTCGCGTTCGCGTACGTCCTCGAGGTACTCGGGCGGCCGGAAGAGCATGTAGATCAGCGGGCCGACGAACGGCGGGATCAGCCCGAGCACGGTCGCCATCCCGACCAGCCACGGATCCTCGATCCGCCGCCGTGCGTCCTTGTAGACCCAGAACGCCGTCGCCAGCCAGAAGACCGCCACGAAGAACGCGGTCAGGTTGCGGATCACGGTCCACGTGCTGTGGCTGAAGAAGTCGAAGAGTCCGTTTGCTTCAACTAGGCCCACGCGCGTCTCCTCAGAGAAGCAGCTTCCCGACCAGATACCCGGCGCCGAACGCGAGGCCGACGATCGTCAGGACGACGACGACGGCAACCGCGAAGACGCTCAGGCGCTCGCCGAACTTCCCCATGGTACGCGCTGAAGTCGGACGGTGAGGTCGGCGAGCAGATAGAGCGATCCGGTGACGAGCACGGCGCCCTGCTCGCCCGCCAGCTCGTGCCCGCGGTCGAGCGCCGCGACCGGGTCGGCCACCGGCTCGACCCGCTCGAAGAAGGGCCTCGCGCGGACCGCCAGCTCGTCCGCCGGCAGCACCCGCGCGCTGCGCGAGGCGGTGGCGACGAGTGTGTCTCCGGCGCGGGCGAGCGCGGCCAGCATCGCCTCGGCGTCCTTGTCTGCAAGGATCGAGGCGACGACCACGTAGTCGTCGCGCGCGAGCCGCTCCAGGAGCCACGCGACCCCGCTCGGGTTGTGGGCGCCGGCGAAGACGTCGTCTCCGACCTCGTCGAAGCGGCCAGGCAGGCTAGCTTCGACGTCGCCATCGAGCTCCCGGCCGAGGAACGCCTCCGCCGCGGCCCGGCCGACGTCGTCGCTGACCACCACGCGGCCGGCTCCTCGCGCGCGCGCGCGTGAGGCCCACTCGGGCTCGCCGAGCACGAGGGTCGAGCCGGGCGCGACGACGGCCAGCTTCTCCTCGGCGATCGCCTCGCGCGTCTCGCCGAGCACGTCGGTGTGGTCGAGCGCGATGTTGGTCAGGACGACCACCTCGGCCTGGAGGACGTTGGTCGCGTCGAGCCGGCCGCCGAGGCCGGCTTCCACCACCGCGGCCTCGACGCCCGCGGCCGCGAACTCGGCCAGCGCGGCGGCGGTGAGCACCTCGAACTGCGTCGCGCCGGCTCGCACGGCGGCGGGACGCACGCGCTGGAGCGCCTGCTCGAGGTCGGCGTCCTCGCCGTCGACCTGGATCCGCTCGCTCCAGCCGGCCACGTGCGGCGAGGTGTACGCCCCGACGCTCAGCCCTTCCCGCAACAGGAAGGCGGCGGCCCGCCGGGTCGCGGTCGACTTGCCGTTCGTGCCGACGACGTGGATCGAGCGAAAGGCGCGCTGCGGCTCGCCGAGCTCGGCCAGGAGCGCGTGCATCCGCCCGAGGCCGAACTCCTCCGGCCACGGGGAGAGCGACTCGAGCCAGTCAGACGCCGAGGGCATCGAGCTCGCGGCGGTAGCGCTCCAGCTTCTCGCGTTCGGCCGAGACCACCTCGCCGGGGGCGTTGGCGACGAAGCGCTCGTTGGCCAGCATCCCCTCGGCCCTGGCGATCTCGCCGCGGAGCCGGGCGGCCTCGGCCTCGACGTTGCCGCCGTCGGCCTTGGCGCGATCGGGCCTGACGACCGCGTCGAAGATCCGCTGCTGCTCGCCCTTGAGCTGCGGCCGCACGCCCGCGCGGCGGAAGACCTCGGCCGCGGTCTGGATCGGCTCGAACTCGGCACCGACGTCATCCACGCCGAGCGGCTCCGGCCAGAGCGCGACGATCAGCCTGCTTTCGCGGTCGGGCAGGTTCGACCAGATCTCCTCGGTGACGTGCGGAATTACCGGATGCAGCAGCTTCAGCAGCCGCTCGAGGTTCGAGAGCGCGGTCGCCTGCGCGTTGTCGTCACCGTCGTAGAGCCGCTGCTTGATCGCCTCCGCGTACCAGTCGCAGAAGTCGTCGAAGGTGACGTGGTAGAGCGCGCTCGTCGCCGGCGAGAAGTCGAAGGCGGCGAAGTGCTCCTCGACCTGCGCCTGGGCCTGGTCGAGCCGCCAGGCGATCCAACGCTCCTCCAGCGCGGCCGGTCGCTGCTCGGGCCGCGCCTCGCCCACGTTCGCGAGGATCAGCCGCGAGACGTTCCAGAGCTTGTTCGCGAGCTTGCGGCCCTCCTCGATCACGCCCTCGGAGAAGCGCACGTCCTGCGACGAGGTGAGCTTCAGCAAGCCGTAGCGGGTCGCGTCCGCGCCGTGCCGGTCAATCAGCTCGAGCGGGTCGAGGCCGGTGCCGAGGCTCTTCGACATCCGCCTCCCGTCCGCCGCCAGCACCGTGGTGTGGATGATCACGTCCGAGAACGGGATCTCGCCCAGCAGCTCGAGGCCGGAGAAGATCATCCGGTTCTCCCAGAGGCGAATGATCTCGCGGGCGGGCGTGTTCAGCGAGCCGGGGTACCAGGCTTCGAGTTCCGGCGTCTCCTCCGGCCAGCCGAGGATCGCGAACGGCCAGAGCGCCGACGAGAACCAGGTGTCGAGCACGTCCTCGCTGCGCGTCAGCTCGGTCGAGCCGCACTCGGCGCACGCCTCGGGCTCGGTCTCCTCGACGGTCAGGTGGCCGTTCGGGCACTCCCACACCGGCAGCTGGTGGCCCCACCAGATCTGGCGCGAGATGTTCCAGTCGGGCGCCTGCTCCAGCGACTCGATCGCGTAGCGGTGCTGCGAGGGCGGGTGATAGCGGACACGCCCTTCCTTCAGCGCGGCGAGCGCCGGCTGCTTGAGCTCCTCCATCGCGCACCACCACTGCAGCGAGATCAGCGGCTCGATCCGGCTCCTGCAGCGCTCGCAGAGCGCGACCGAGTGCCGGTACGCCTCGCGCTTGACGAGCAGCCCATGCTCCTTCAGCCAAGCGAGGATCCGCTCCTCGGCCTCGTCCTGAGTCAGGCCGGCGAGCTCGCCGGCGTCCGCGTTCATCCGGCCGTCCGGGCCGATCACGGTCAGCTCGGGCAGGTCGTGCGCGCGGCCGATCTCGAAGTCGAGCGGGTCGTGTCCGGGTGTGACCTTGAGCGCGCCCGTTCCGAACTCCGGGTCGACGCGCTCGTCCTCGATCACCGGCACGGCCCGCTCGACGAACGGCACGACGACCTCACGCCCGACCGCGGCGCTCCAGCGGTCGTCGCCTGGACTGACCGCCACGGCGACGTCTGCCAGGATCGTCGCCGGACGCGCGGTCGCGATCGTCACACCGTCATCCGGGTCGTCGGTGAACGGGTAGCGGACGTAGGTGAGCGCGTCGTCGACCTCCTCGTGCACGAGCTCGAGGTCGGAGAGCGAGGTCTGGTGGTACGGGCACCAGTTGATGATCCGGTTCGCGCGGTAGATCCAGCCTTTGCGGTAGAGGTGCACGAAGAAGCGCATCACCGCGCGTATGTAGGCGTCGTCCATCGTGAAGCGCTCGCGGCGGTAGTCCATCGACGCGCCCAGGCGGCGGAACTGGCCCATGATCGTGCCCCCGTACTCGCGCAGCCAGTCCCAGACGATCTCGACGAAGCGCTCGCGGCCGACCTCCTCGCGCGAGGTGCCCTGCTCGAGGAGATGCTTCTCGACCGCGTTCTGCGTCGAGATGCCCGCGTGGTCGTAGCCGGTCAGGAAAGCCGTCTCGAAGTTGCGCATCCGGTGCCAGCGCACGAGCGCGTCGGCGAGCGAGATCTGCAGCGCATGACCGGTGTGCAGCGCGCCGGTGACGTTCGGCGGCGGGTGCGCGACCACGAACGTCTTGCGCCCGGATCCGGGCTCGGCGTTGTAGAGCCCCTCGTCCTCCCAGGTGCGCTGCCAGCGCTCCTCGACGCCTTGGGGCTTGTAGAGCGGTTCCATTCGGGCAAGTTTACGAGCACATGGGTGAGTTCTTTCACGCCGTCCGGGTCTTCTTCGACCAGCTCGCCGGGGTCGGCTGGACGGCTCTCGCGATCGCACTGGCGATCCACTTCACCCGGCTGCTCACCCGCACGGTCGCGTGGCGGAACATCCTCGCCGCCTCGTATCCGAACGAGCGCTGGCGCTGGCGACCGGTGGCGAGGGCCTACATCGGCGGCGTTGGGATCAACTCGATCGTGCCGGGACGGGCCGGCGACCTGGTCAAGCTCTACCTCGTCCATCGCGAGCAGCCGGCGACGACCTACACGACGCTGGCCTCGACGCTCGTCACCGAGACGCTGCTCGACCTCGTCCTCGCGACGTCGATCTTCCTCTGGGCGCTGACCCAGGGCGTGCTCCCGAGCCTGCACGTGCTGCCGAGCATCCCCGCCTTCGACTGGGGCTGGCTGTTCCGGGACTCGCGCACGACGGCGATCGCGGCGGCGGCCCTGACGGTCGGCGCGATCTGGTTCTGGTACTGGGCGTCACGGCACGTGGCGGACTTCAAGCACCGCGTCGGCCAGGGCTTCGCGATCCTCGGCGACCGCCCGCGCTACGCCCGCGAGGTGGTGAGCTGGCAGCTGCTGAGCTGGGTGCTGCGGATCGCGTCGCTGTACTGGTTCCTGCGCGCCTTCCACGTGCACGCATCGATCCACAACGCGTTGCTCGCCCAGGTGGTCGACAGCTTCTCGACGCTGCTGCCGTTCTCACCCGGCGGTGCCGGCACCAAGCAGGGCCTGCTCGTCTACGTGCTCCACGGCGAGGCTTCGAGCTCCCAGCTGCTGGCGTTCAGCGTCGGCCAATACGTCGCCGTGACCGCCTTCAACGTCGCGATCGGCGCGATCGCGATCTTCACCTCGCTTGGGACGCTGCGCCTGCGCAAGATCCTCGGCCAGGCGAAGGCGTCCGAGTCGGACGCGAAGCAGCCGAACTAAGCCGGGCTCGGGTCCGAGTCGGCTCTGGTTGGGAGGGTCGGATGGTCGGTGGGATAGACACCGACCGCGAATCCATAGACGGTCTCGCCCGAGCGCGGGAGCCGCTCGAACTCCGCCACCAGCTCCGCCATCCGCTCCCAGAACTCCGACGCCTGCGCCTCCGAGATGCGGGCGTGCCGAATGAAACCCCAAAGCTTGCCGTCACGGTACGCCTCGTCCGACTCTCCAGCGGCGACCTCGAAATCGTTGAAGTCCAAGGGCAGATCGTCGCCCTCGCGGTTCCGCTCGACTCCGACGTAGAACATCCGCGCTGTGCGGCCGTAGAGGCGCTCGTCGATGGCGCGCACTCGACGAGTCCGCACCACCTGCACCAGTCCGGCCTCGGTGAGCACCTTGACGTGGTGGGCGACCGTGCTCTTCGGACGCTCGACCGCGATCGCCAGCTCGGTCACCGTCGCCGCACGCTCGTGGAGCAGGCCCAGGATCGTGGTGCGGAGGGGATGGCCGATCGCCTTCACCTGCATCGGCCTGGTAAGCGCGATCCGGTCGGCAAGCTCGTAGTCCGGGCGAGAAGGGTTGCCAGCCACAGGCGAATAGACTAGCATTGCAGAATGTTCCAAATAATTGGATTGATGGACGAGGAGGAGGATCGGAGATGACCGAGGTTGTGCTGTACCACCACGTCCAGGGGCTGACCGAGGGAGTGCAGTCGTTCGCCGACGAGTTGCGGCAGGCGGGGCACCCCGTGCACACGCCCGACCTGTTCGAGGGTCGCACGTTCGACACGATCGAGCAGGGCATGGCTTTCGCGCGCGAAGCTGGCTTCGGCGCGCTCGCCGACCGCGGGCTGGCCGCCGCCCAGGGGATCCGGGCCGACGTCGTCTACGCCGGCTTCTCCTTCGGGGTGATGGTCGCCCAGCAACTCGCGCAGACGCGGGCCGGCGCCCGCGGCGCCTTGCTTATGTCCGGGTGTCTCCCCGTCTCGGAGTTCGGGGACTCGTGGCCCGAGGGCGTCCCGGTGCAGGTGCATGGGAAGGACGCCGACCCGTTCTTCGCCGAAGACGTCGAGGCCGCGCATGCCCTCGTCGACTCGACCGACGAGGCCGAGCTATTCATCTACGCGGGAGACGAGCACCTTTTCGTCGATTCCTCCCTCCCGGCGTACGACGCCGCCGCTGCGGCGCTGCTGACCGGGCGCGTGCTGGGGTTCCTCAACGCGGTCGAGGCCGAGAGCACGCTCGCTACGAAAGAGACTTAAGCCGACTCTTCGGCGAGCTCGGCCGACTCGTCGTCGGCGCCGGCGCTCCTCGTCACGAGTGTCGGCTTGATGCCCTGCGTGATCGTCTCCTTGGTGATCGCGCACTTGACCACGTCCTTCCGCGACGGAAGCTCGAACATCACGTCGAGCAGCGCGCTCTCGATGATCGAGCGCAGGCCGCGGGCGCCGGTTTCCCGGGCGAGCGCCTTCTCGGCGATCTCCCAGAGCGCCTCCTCGGTGAAGACGAGCTCGATGTCGTCGTAGGCGAAGAAGCGCTGGAACTGACGGGTGAGCGCGTTCTTGGGCTCGGTCAGGATCTGGACGAGGTCCTCGCGCTTCAGCTGATGCACCGTCGAGATGACCGGCAGCCGGCCGATGAACTCCGGGATCAGCCCGTAGGAGAGCAGGTCCTCCGGCATCACCTGCGACAGCATCTCGGCCGCCTGGTAGGAGTTCTTCGAGCGAATCTCGGCGCCGAAGCCCATCGCGTGCTTGCCGATTCGCTTGCCGACGATCGACTCGAGGTCGGCGAACGCGCCGCCGCAGATGAAGAGGATGTTCGTCGTGTCGATCGAGAGGAACTCCTGGTGCGGGTGCTTGCGCCCGCCCTGCGGGGGCACCGAGGCGACCGTGCCCTCGAGGATCTTCAGCAGCGCCTGCTGCACGCCCTCGCCGGAGACGTCGCGCGTGATCGACGGGTTGTCGGCCTTGCGCGCGATCTTGTCGACCTCGTCGCTGTAGATGATCCCGGTCTCGGCTTTCTTGATGTCGAAGTCAGCGGCCTGGATCAGCTTCAGCAGGATGTTCTCGACGTCCTCGCCGACGTAGCCGGCCTCGGTGAGCGCCGTCGCGTCGGCGATCGCGAACGGGACGTTGAGGATCCGCGCCAGCGTCTGGGCCAAGAGCGTCTTGCCGCAGCCGGTCGGGCCGAGCAGGAGGATGTTCGACTTCTGCAGCTCGACGTCGTCCTCTTCGGCGGCCATCTGCACGCGCTTGTAGTGGTTGTAGACGGCAACCGCGAGCGTCCGTTTCGCCTCTTCCTGCGAGACGACGTAGTCGTTCAGGACGGCGTAGATGTCACGCGGCCGCGGCAGGTTGTCGAGATCGAGCTGCGCGGGAGCGGTGAGCTCCTCGTCGATGATCTCGTTGCAGAGGTCGATGCATTCGTCGCAGATGTAGACCCCAGGGCCTGCGATGAGCTTTTTGACCTGCCGCTGACTTTTGCCGCAGAAACTGCAGAGCAGTTGCTCGTTGCCATCGGATGCGCGCGCCACCTCAGTCTCCTTTTACCTCGGATCGGCCTGAGAATCCAGGCCTACGCCCCATCCTTGGCGCCATCCTTGGCGATGTCGCGATGGACGATCACGCTGTCGATGATGCCGTAGTCCTGCGCTTCTTGCGGGGTCATGAAGTAGTCGCGCTCCATGTCCTTCGAAACCTTGTCGATCTCCTGGCCGGTGTGCTCCGCCATGATCTCCTCGAGTCGCCGCTTGAGAGCGATCGTCTCCCGGGCATGGATCTCGATGTCCGTCGCCTGCCCCTGGAAACCGCCCCAGACTTGGTGGATGAGGATCTTGGCGTTCGGCAGCGCCATCCGCTTTCCTTTCGCGCCGCCGGCGAGCAGGAGGGCACCCATCGACATCGCCGTGCCGACGCAGATCGTCTGCACGTCGGGCTTGATGAACTGCATCGTGTCGTAGATCGCGAGCCCGTGGTAGACGGAGCCGCCCGGCGAGTTGATGTAGATCGAGAGGTCCTTGTCGGGGTCCTCGGACTCGAGGTGCAGCAGCTGCGCGATGATCAGGTTGGCGATCTGGTCGTCGATGGGCGTGCCGAGAAAGATGATTCGCTCGTTCAACAGGCGCGAGTAGATGTCGAACGAGCGCTCGCCACGCGACGTTTGCTCGATCACCATCGGGATCAACGGGCTCATGCTGGCTCCTTGCTGCCGGGGGTCCACAGTTTCGTCTCGGTCGGTTGGGATTCCTTGTCGGGGGTCCAGATCTCCTCGCGGGCGCGCGCGACCTCGAGCGGGACGCGCTTCGCCTCGGCCGCGATGCGGTCGAGCGCCTTGCGCAGACGCAGGTCGGCGCGCAGCACTTCCTGGCGGCCGGAGTCGAACACCTGCTTGATCGCCTCGTCGGGATCGTCGTCGGCCAGCTCGGCCTGCTCGCGGATCAGGTCCTCGATCTCGGAGTCGGTCACCTCGAGCTCGAGCTGGTCGGCGACCGCCTCGAGCACGAGCTCGCGAGCGACCGAGAGCGCGGCCTCCTGGGTCATCCGCTGCACGAGCTGCTCGGCGGTCTGGCCGGAGAGCTCGAAGTAGGCCTCGGCGCTGATGCCGCGGCTCTCGAGCGAGCGCCCGAGCCCATTCAGCAGCTCGCGCGTCCGCGCCTCGACGAGCGGTCCGCCGACCTGAACGTTCGAGGCCTGGACCAGCGAGTCGATCGCGGCGGCGCGGAACTGCGTCTCTGCCTCCTCCTCGAGCACGTCGCGCATGCGCTGTTCGAGGTCGGCGCGCAGCTCGGCGAGCGTGTCGAACTCGCTCGCGGCGCGCGCAAGATCGTCGTCCAGCGGCGGCAGCACCTTCTCCTTGATCTCCTTGACCGCGACCGTCGCCTTCGCGGTCGAGCCGTCGACCGACTCGAACTCGACCTCCTTCGTCTCGCCCGGAGAGGCGCCGATCAGCGCGCGCTCGATCTCCTCGACGAGCCGGCCGGAGCCGAGCTCGACCACCAGGTCGCGCTGGCCCTCGCCGTTCTCGTCGAGCGCGTCCACGACCAGAACGTCGCCGGTGTGCGCGGGCCGGTCCTCGACCGGCGCGAGCTCGGCGACGGACTCGCGCAGCGCCTCGAGCTCCTGCTCGACGAGCTCCTGTGGCACCTCGGCCTCGGCGAACGGGACCTCGAGCTGGGACCAGTCCGCCGGCACGGGCTTCGGCTGGACGGCGACCGTCGCCGTGAACTGGAAGTCCGAATCCTCGGAGCGCGGCAGCTCGTAGTCGTAATCCGGCGCCGCGACCGGGCGGATGTTCGTCGTCGCGGCGGCGTTCATGAACCAGCCGCCGATGTGACTCTCGACGGCCTCCGTGAAGATGCGCTCGCGGCCGACCCGCGCTTCGAGCACCTGCGGCGGAACCTTGCCCTTGCGAAAGCCCGGCACCTTGACCGCCTCGGCCAGGTCGTGCGTCGCGTGGTCGACCGCGTGCTGAAGGTCAGCCTGCGGCACCTCGACGGTCAGCCGGACCTTGTTGTCGGGCAGCTCCTCGACCTGGGTTGCCATCACCCGGCCCATTCAAGCAAAGGGACCGCGCCCGGCCGAGGAAAGGGTCAGTAGTCGTCCGGCTCGCCGTCGCCGTACTCGAGGTGCTCGAGCCTCGTCATCAGCCCCACGCCGCGGAAGTAGACCTTGTTCGAACGGGGGTAGTACGCGATGTCGTTCGGCTTGCGCGTGCCGTAGGCGAGGTAGGTGACGCCGTCGTCTCCGGCGACGATCGAGTGCGCGACCCGCGACCCCGGCGGCCGCGCGAACACGTGGCCGCGGCGCAGTTCGTGCCGCTCCGGCTCGCCGCCGCGAACGGGCAGCAGCTCGAGCGTGCCGCTCCCCTCGAGCACGACGAAGGCCTCGGACTCGAGCGAGTGACAGTGCGGCGGGCAGCCGCGCTTGCCCGCGGGCCGGCGGATCCAGTTGAGCCCGGAGCGCTCCGAGCCGGCCGCGGCGGCGAGCACCTTGTCGCCATCCTCGTCGAGCGGAACGTCCTCGAGCGCGACCACGTTCGCCGGCCGCTCGCCCGCCTCGGCGAACTCGAGCTCGCCGACCTCGGCCTCGACGTCCCAGGGATCGTCCGTGCGCCCCTCGACCCAGGGCCAGGCCAGCCGCACTGCCTTCGAACGCGGCAGCCAGCCGTACTCGACGGGGTGGCGCGTCCCGAAGACGAGGTACTCGAGCCCGTCGGGCCCGCCCCTGAACGTGTGCTCGTGGTGGTCGGCGATCTGCACGACCGTGTCCCCGGCGCCCACCTCGCAGACCGCCTCGTCCTGCCAGAGCAGGCCCGAGCCGCCGAGGACGTAGTAGATCTCTTCCGAGAGCCCGTGCGAATGCGGCGGCGTCGGCAGGCGGCCGGGCTCGACCCGAACGCGGTTGACTCCGATCCCTTTCGCGCCCGCGGCGTCGCCGAGGCGTTGCCAGGTCGCGTTCATCGGCCCCTTCTCGTTGCGGCGGTCCTCGGCCTCGTCCCAGTGCGCGAGCACGCCAGGAAGTATCAGCGAAGCTGCAGGAACTCGTTTGCGCCGCTCACGGACAGGCCCGGCGTCGGCCCGCCGCCGATCACGTACACACGCCCGCCGAAGCCGAGCACGCCCAGCCCGTGCCTCGCGGTCGGGAGGTCGGGCAGGCGGCGCCAGCGGCGGGTGCGCACGTCGAACGCGTACACCGCGGCCGACGTTCCCGCTGGCGACTCGCTCCCGGCCGAGACGAGGAGCGGGCCGACCGAGGCCGAGTCGGTGCCGCCTCGCGTCTCGGGCACCGACGGCAGCGAGACCCAGCGGCGGCGCTTGGGGAGGTAGGCCTGGAAGGCGTCGAAGTTCGTCCCGGCCTCGCGCCCCGCCACGGCGTACACGCGACCGCCGAGCGCGCTCACGCCAAGGTGCTCGCGGGGCCTCGGCCCCGGGATCCGCCTCCAACGGCGATCGCGGAGGTCGAAGGCGAGCGACGTCTGCGCCAGGCCTCCTTCCCCGATGCCGCCGATCACGTAGAGCGTCCGGCCGACGATCGCGGCGCCCCCAGCCGCGCGTGGCTCCGGCAGGTCCGGCAGCCGCCGCCACCCGCCGTAGAGCACCGATGCGCGCGTCGGGGCGCCGTAGCCGCCGACGACGTAGAGCCGGTGGCCGTCCGAGGCCGC
>Ga0193727_1000612_pt1 | contig 13995 bp, 12 predicted proteins | sample H2c2metaG_FD_143051 | JGI IMG/M metagenome (GOLD analysis project Ga0193727, IMG submission 143051) | Soil microbial communities from a riparian zone of the East river system, Colorado, United States - H2c2 | ecosystem: Environmental > Terrestrial > Soil > Riparian zone | place: USA: East River...
TCCGCAACTGGTTCGCCAAGCGCCCGCGCTGGAACGTGCACTTCACGCCAACCTCAGCGTCATGGATCAATCAGGTCGAACGCTTCTTCGCGCTGCTGACCGAGCGTGCCTTGAAACGAGGCGTGTTCCGCTCGGTCGCCGAGCTCGAAAAAGCCATCAAGGCTTACATCGAGGCCACCAATGCCGACCCCAAACCGTTCCGCTGGACCAAGACCGCCGACGATATCTTGGCCAGCATCCAACGCTTCTGCCTTCGCACACTCGCCGCAAACGCCTAGAATGAAGCTGACTTCAGAATCAGGACACTAGAGACCGGATACATTGATGCAAGACCGCTTACCACCAGATCGACGAACCTCTTGCAACGCACGGCCGGACCATACATCCGGGTCAAAACGCGGACGTGCGGGCCCGTCTGAACTACGTCTGCTCATCCCGCAACAGCGGACATGTGGGGATGGTGTAGAGTCGAGGGAATCAGTCAACCCCCATTGAAAGATAAAGCATTTTCGACCTTCCTAGGCCAAAACCCACCGTTTGAGCTACCGCCGGAAAATGGGATTTTGCCTTCGACAAAAGCTTGTCCCGCCCAAATGGCCGTCATCGACAACACTGCCATCAAGCGTCTAGCGAAAGGCAAATTGCCGTCGCACCGCTGAGCCTAATCGCCGTCCAGTCGCGGAATCCGATGGTGGCTCATCCAAGTTCAGGCCCTGCCCTTCAATTTCCGTCGGCGGTCGACGTCATGAAACAGCCAAAGCGCGGTTTCGCCAGGCAACGTAACGCGGAGTAAGGCGGCACGCTGCGGCGTGGTTGCCAGGGGCTTGCAACACCCCATTCTCGCGACCGAATAAATGCGTTGTTCCGAGATTGGGGGCGTGGGCGTCTGCCCTCCGAAGGCAAAGGTCACACGTTCGAATCGTGTCGGGTGCGCCAGCTTTTCTTGGTTTAACAAGGCGATATGCGTGCCCGAGCCGAAATTCCATCTCTGTCGCATTCCAGTGAGTAAGGCAATCTGATGAAAATCGTCGCAACCGCGGATGTTCGTAGCACCGGCCATTTCGACGCTAGTTGCGCCACCGCCGAGAGGAAACGGCAGCACCATTGATGGGAGCCAGTGATCTCGCACTTCTTCAGACGAAGGCGCTCAGGCCCGTAATGGACTTGCCGACGATCAGCGTGTTCATCTCCCTTGTACCTTCATAGGAGTAGATGGCTTCGGCATCGGCCACGAAGCGTCCGATGTGGTTCTCGAGCAGGATGCCGTTGCCGCCGAGCAACTCGCGCGCATAGCCGACGGTTTCGCGGCATTTGACCGTGCAGAACGCCTTCGCGAGCGATGCGTGCTCATCGCGCATCACGCCTTCGTCCTGAAGCTGCGCAAGACGCAGCATCATCGCCTGGGTCGATGTGACGTTGCCTAGCATGCGCACCAATAGATCCTGGACAAGCTGGAATCCGCCGATCGGCCTGCCGAACTGCTTCCGCTCCGTGGCATAGCGGAGCGCGTGCTCGTAGGCGCCCATCTGGCAGCCGACGGCGAACCACGCCACGCCGGTGCGCGTCATCCTGAGAACCTTGGCAGTGTCCTTGAACGAGTTGGCGTTCTGCAAGCGGTCGGCCTCGGGAACGCGGCAGTCGCTCAGGGTGATCAACCCGTTCTGCACCACCCGCAATGCCATCTTGGTCTTGATCTTCTCGACCGAGAAGCCGGGATTGTCCTTTCCCACCACAAAGCCCTTGACCTGGTTCGAGCCTTCCTCTCGTGCCCAGATCACGTTGATATCGGCGAACGTGGCATTGCCGATCCATTTCTTCTGGCCGTTGAGGATCCAGCTGTCGCCTTCGCGGCGGCAGGTCGTCATCATTCCGCCTGATGTCGCCGATCCCACCAGCGGTTCCGTCAAGCCGAACGAGCCGATCTTGTCGAAGCGCATCATGGGCGGCAGCCAGCGTTGCTTCTGCTGCTCGTCGCCGCACAGATAGATCGATCCGGCCCAAAGACCGGTGTGCACGCCCCAGAAGGTCGCGACCGACGCATCGACGCGCGCCAGCTCCATCGAGACAAGGCCGTTCAGCAGCCAGCTGCCGCCGGCGGCGCCGTATCCCTGATAGCCTACCCCGCCGATACCGACTTCCGCCATCTTCGGGATGATCTCGAAGGGAAATGCATCCCGGCTCCAATAATCCTCGATCACCGGCGCGATGACGCCTTCCGTGAATTCGCGAACGCGTTTGAGCAGCGCCCGCTCGCTGTCGTTCATGACGGCGGCTATCCTGTAGAAATCACCTTCGATCGGAGGCGGCGCGTAGTCGGTTTTCCCGATTGATGTTGCCGGCTCAATAGCCATCGGTTCCTCCCTGCTATGATTGGTGAGGCCTGCGTTCTCCGGACGTCGAAACCAGACCACTGACCCAATTGGCCATTCGTGAGAGCGGAGATGATGGTTCGATCTGCCTGCTCGCGTCGGCCAGAAATGCTTCGATCAAGGCGGCGGTTTCCGCCGGCCGCGTCACGATGAACAGGTGGCCGTCATCGATCATCCGGAGCTCGGCATTCGGGATCAGGCCCGCTAGAATGTGACCATTGACCGGAGGAACCAATGGATCGTCGCGGCCCATCAGCACGAGCGTCGGCTGCGGCAGCGACCACAGCCACGGCAGACTGGTCCAGCCGCTCATCGCAAGAAGCTGATACAGGTAGCCCAGGTTGCGCGCGCCATGCATCGCGGCCGCATGCCGGCCGATCAGGGATGGGTCGTCGCGAAAGGCTCCTCCGTAGATATCCGCCGCAACCCTATTCATGTAGCCCTTGTCGGTGTAGCGGCGCGGCGTTGCCATTTTCCACAGCACCGCGGGGCTCGCCGGCACCATCGTGAATCCGGGCGCGGTCGCAGCGAGCACCAGTCGCCGGCACAGTTTTGGATATTGATGCGCGAATTGCTGCGCGATTCCACCGCCCCAGGAGACGCCGGCGACGTCGATCTCTGCGTAGCTGAGCTCTGCTACCAGGCCGGCGCCCAGCCGCGCCAGCGTCGAGGGGCGATACGGCAGCAGCGGCCTGGGTGAGCCGCCGACGCCGGGCACATCAAAGATGATTGCGGTCGTGCTGGTAAGCGCTTCAAGGAATGGTTTTGCCAACTCCCAGTTGGCCCCGATTCCGTTGAACAGCAACAGCGGCGGCCCGCTGCCGCTGCCGTGCCTGATGGCAACCTGGAGCAACTGACCGTCGATCGTGATCTGCCGCGCCTCGATCTCCGGCGTCGCGCCCCGGTCCCCTCCTGCAGGATCGTTAGTCAAAGACGTAAGTCCCCGGAGCAGCAGCAAGGACGGGATGGCGTTCGCTTCCCAGCGACGCGGCTGCCGCAATCTCTTCGCCCGATCGTGCGTGCAGCCAATCGCGCCAGTCGAGCCACCAGCTTCCCTTGCGCTTCTCCGCCGTGGCCAGGAATGCGTCCGGGCCGGCTGGATTGACGGATCCGATCATGAAGGAGGCCTTCGGATTGGTCGGCGGGTTGATGAGGCTCTGCAGATGGCCGCTGTTCGAAAGCACGAAGGTCGTCCCCTCGCCCATGATCTGCGCGGTCTTGTGCACACCCTTCCAGGGCGTGATGTGGTCGGTCATGCCGGCGACCACGTAACTGTCGACCCTGGTTCTGCTCATGTCGATCGTGTTGCCGTTCAACGTAAGCTTTCCGGCGTTGACGAACGGGTTCGTGAAATAGAGATCCAGGTAGTCGCCATGCAGGCCGGCTGGCAGTCGGGTTGTGTCGGCATTCCAGTACAGGATATCGAAGGCCGGCGGCTGGTTGCCGAGCAGGTAGTTGTTGACCCAATAATTCCAGATCAGGTCGTTCGGCCTCATCCACGCGAACATTCGGGCCAGTTCGTGGCCGTCGACCATGCCGCGCAGCCGGGAGGCTTCCTTGGCCGCGTGCATTGTTTCCGGCGTCATCAGGCAGCCGAATGCGCTCTCGTCTGCGGTGTTCGGGTCGAGCAGGCAGACCGCGAGCACCATATTCCTGATCTTCTGTTGCCCCGCGCTTCCAAGCGTCGCGAAATAAGCCGTCGAGGTGATGCCCCCGGAACAGGATCCCATCATCGAGATACCGTCGTTGCCGGTCACCTCCCGCGCGGCATCGACAGCTTCATCAAGCGCGGCAACATAGGTATCGAGGCCCCATTCGCGATGCGCCGTCGTAGGATTGCGCCAGCTGATGCAGAATACCTGAATGCCGCTGTCGAGCAGGAAGCGCACCATGCTTTTGTCGGGCGACAGATCCAGCGCGTAATATTTGTTGATCTGCGGTGGGGTGATGACCAGCGGCCGCTTTCTCACATTGGGCGTCGTCGGCGAATACTGTATCAGCTCCAGCAATTCGTTACGGAAGACCACCGCACCCGGCGTGGTCGCCAGAGTTTCGCCGACCTTGAAGGCGCTCTGATCCACCATCGACGGCATGCCGCCGTTTTTGACGAGATCATCGAAGTAGTTCTTCAGCCCGGACCACAGGCTTCGGCCGCCGGTATCCACGAATTTGCGCACCGCCGCCGGGTTGGTCAGCATTGCATTGGTCGGAGCCACAGCATCGATCAGGATTTCCGTGACCAGATGCGCCCGCGCCTTGTCGATGTTGCTCAGGCTCGTCTTGTCGACGAAGCCGCTGACTGCATCGCCCCAGGCAAGGTAGGCCTTGAGCATCCCGCCGTGCAGTGAACTCTCCTTCCATGTGGCATCGGAAAATCGTCTGTCGCCCGCCTGCGGCGCACGCTCAGACTTGCCGGCGACGATCGAGCCGAGTTCGCCGAGGAAAGACAGCCATTGCTCGGCGGCGACCTTTGGCTCGTTGACGATAGCCTTGAACAGGACGCCGGCGCTGTCGACGAGATCCTGCCCCCGGATGCCGACAAGGGGATTGAGTGCCAGCGTATTTCGGGATGCATCTTCGAAGCCCCCCTCCGCTGCGGGAACTTGCTCGCGATTTTCCGTGCTCATTGCCAGTGTGCTCCCGCTGCCGGGATCAGAAGCGCCAACGTTACGGCGATCAGGGCAGGCTTCTCCGACCCCTCCACTTCCAGCGTGTTCTGGGTCTTCATGATCACCTGCCCGCCTTCTCTCGGCTCGAGCCCGGCGAGAACAACGCGCAACCTGACGCGCGCCCCGGCCGCGACAGGAGCCAGGAAGCGAACCTTGTCGATCCCGTAGTTCAGCCCAGCCGCGGCGTCACTCGGGATGACACCGATCTCCATCGCCAGCGGCGCCACCATTGCGAGCGTCAGATAACCGTGGGCGATGGGAGTACGGAAAGGGCTCTCCCGCTTCGCCCGTTCGGTGTCGACATGAATCCATTGGTGATCACCGGTGCAGGACGCAAACGTGTCGATGCGTGGCTGGTCGATCGTAACCCAACTGGAAATACCGAGTTCATGTCCAACTTTCTGGCCCAAACCGGCAAGCGTGAGGCTGCTCATGCTTTCCTCCTCAATCATTCGCGGCTGCATTCGGACAGCTACCCGTACCGTTCGCGCAGTTCCTTCTTGTTGATCTTGCCGACGCTGGTCTTTGGAATGCTGTCGACGAACAGGATCTTCTCCGGAATTCCGTATTTCGAGATGATGCCTTTGTCGGCGAACATCTTGAGGTGGTCCTTGATCACCGCGTCGCTGACGCCATTCGCATCGGACGCCCGCTTGACCACGAGCGCGAGCGGCCGCTCACCCCATTTGTCGTCCTTGACACCGATGACCGCCGCCTCTGCTACACCAGCGCATTGCGAAATCAGGTCCTCGATCTGCAACGACGAGACCCACTCGCCGCCGGTCTTGATCACGTCCTTGATACGGTCGGTGATGTGCACCGAGCCGTTGGCGTCGACCACGGCGATATCGCTGGTGTGCAGGTAACCCCCGGCCCAGAGTTCCTCCGAGCCCTCGGGATTGTTGAAGTAACCCTGGGTCAGCCAGGGCGCCCGCAGCACGATCTCGCCGGCCGACTTGCCGTCATGCGGCACGTTATTCATGTCGGCGTCGACGATGCGCAGATCCACCAGCGGCCCGGCGATGCCGGCCCTGGCGCGAAACTCGACCTCTCCGTCCGGATCGCCGGTAAGATCCTTCGATCGAACATGGGACACCGCGGCAAGCGGGCCGGTCTCCGACATCCCGTAGCCCGCGAAAATATCGATGCCCGCAGCAAGCGCCCGCTTGGCCAGCGCTTTCGGCAGGGCCGAACCGCCAATCACCATCTTGAGACCCGTCAAATCGACGCTCGCCTTGGCGGCGGCGTCGAGCAGCATCTGCAGGATGGTCGGTACACCATGGGTGAAGGTGACGCCTTCGCTCTTGATCAGCTTGACCAGCATCGCCGGCTCATAGCGCCCGGGATAGACCTGCTTGACGCCGGCGAGCGTCGCCGACCAGGGAAAACCCCAGGCATGGACGTGAAACATCGGCGTGATCGGCATGTAGACGTCGTCACGCGAGAAGCGGCCCTGCGTGCCCGCCATACCGAACAGGGCCAACCCGCAGATCGAGTGCAGCACCAGTTGCCGGTGGCTGTAATAGACCCCCTTGGGCAGTCCGGTGGTGCCTGTCGTGTAGAAGGTGGTCGCCTGGGTGTTCTCGTCGAAATCGGGAAAGTCGTAGTCGGGCGTAGCCGCAGCAAGCAGGCTCTCATATTCGCCGACAAAGGACAGGCTGCCAGTCTGCGGCGCAGGCCGGTCCGACATCACGATCAGCCGTTTGACCTTCGGCAACTGGGCCTTCAGCCCCTCCAGCAATCCGACGAACTCATCGTAGACGAGAAGCGTCGAAGCTCCGGCGTGATCGATGGTATAGGCGATCTGTTCGGGTGACAGACGGACATTCACTGTCTGCAATACCGCGCCCATCATCGGGATCGCGAAAAACGCCTCGAGAAACCGATGGCTGTCCCAGTCGAGGACCCCCACGGTGTCACCGGGCACGACACCCGCTTTGCTCAGAGCCGATGCGAGACGGCCAATCCGCTCCTTGATCTGGAGATAGGTGAAACGCTTCAGATCGCGGTAAACGACCTCCTGATCCGGTGCCTGCACGCGCGGCGTGTGCCACAGTTGCTTGAAAATCAACGGATACTGATAAGCCGATTTGGTGGTCTGAATCAGCCTTCCGACCATGGCGGCCTCCCTTGACTTGTCTTCCTCCGGCCGTCTCGGCGTCCGCCATTCTGAGTGAGCGGATCGCTAGGTCTGCCTCGCACCGCACGACACCAATCCCGAGCCTCGCGCGTCGCTTGGTGCTTGTGAAGGTCTGAAACGGACGACAAGCGGGTCCTAGCCGGACAAGTTGCCCATCATCAGGGCTGAGGTCTTGAATAAAAATGCTGCATTCTACGGCGCAAGAGATGCCGGGCCTCAGCTGCCTAAGCCTATGGGCGATCGGAAAAGCTGTTATCCTCTCCGGACGACAAGTGACAGAAGCTTCGAACGGTGCGGGATTCAAAGGAAGGTTCAGTTGCGCTATTCCAAGCAGCCCGGCAGATCTTCCGCTTTGCGCTCCATCTCGAACAACGCAAAGGAAGGGCCCATCGTTGGACTGAGTGAGCGTGTTTACGAATCGACCAAACTTGCCGCGCTATTCGACGTACTCGTCGACCAGGGTTGTCCGGCCGGTGAAATACTGAGAAACGTCAACCTGACCGTGGACGAGGTGCACTCCCCGAAGTCGAGGATTTCTCTCGCAGAGCTGATGACGGCCTGCGAGAACGCAATTCGGCTTTCACGTGACCCGCATTTGCCATACCGCATCGGAACATCGATCCACATCTCCGCTTACGGCATGTACGGCTTCGCCATCCTTTGCTGCCCTGACTTTCGCAAGGCGATGGCTTTTGCCGAACTGTATCACGCGCTGGCGGCGCCGCTGGCAACCATCGAATTCACCGAACAGGGGGGATTCGCGAGCTGGGTCATCGAGCCCAATGCGCGCGCCACAACCGATCCGCAAGTCTACCGCTTCATCGCCGAGATGCAGATCGGCATTCATCTATCGCTGATGCGGGATATCATGGGCGCTGCGTTCGCTCCGGACCGGATCAGCGTGGCCTATCCGGAAGCCCGCGACTTTGGCCTGCCCGCGGACCAGATCGGCTGTCGTCCAAGCTTCGCAAGCCCGACCAACCAGATCATGTTCCGGTCGGCATGGCTGGACCAGGCTGCAAATCTCGGCAACAAGACGACCTACCCGGCGGTCGTAGCCCTCTGCGACGACCTGCTCAGCGATCTGAAATCGCGAATCGGAATAGCCGGAGAGATTCGCGCACTACTGCTCCGGAATATCACCAACCCTCCGACGCTCGCCGCCATAGCCAAGCTCCTTGAAGTGAGCGATCGCTCGTTGCGGCGTCAGTTGCGAGAGCAGGGCATTTCCTTCCGCGGCCTGCTCGATGAACTTCGAATGCAGATCGCGCTGAAATACCTGCGCACGACAAGGCTCGCAAACGAAGATATTGCACTGGCGCTCGGCTTCAGCGATGCGACAAATTTTCGCCGCGCATTTCGCCGCTGGACCAACAAGTCACCCAGCGAGATCAGGGCGAAATAGCTTCGATAGCGCCAGGTGTCTCTCAGCCTGCCGCTGCGACGATCGGCTTGATCTTCGCCGGTGCCTTGTCAGCGTTCTTCGACCAGGACCGGTAGTAAGCCAGCGCGGTCATCATCAAGATGCCGACAATGCTGACCAAGATCTGCATCCAGATAGCGCCGGAAATCTCGACCAACACGAAATGTGCAGCAAAGGACAGGAATATGCCGGCGCAAAACACTTCGAGCGACTGCTGACCGCATTTGATTGCGGGCCGAAAGACCCGCCATTCCAGCCCCGGCCAATCGCGTGGCAGCAGGCGAACGACAAAAAACGCGAACACGACAAAGTGCAGCAAGCGATAAGGCGCGAGGTTGGTTTTGTCGTTCGGATTGAAAGCGCCGTAGATCTCCGGTGGGATCAGTGACCGCAGTTCGTCGAACCGGGCCGCCATTGTCATCACCAGAGCGAACAGAAGATAGGCGGTGCCAAGCACCAACGCGGTACGCGATCGAATGAATGGCATCGCCTGTGCCGATCCACCAAGCGCAAACCAGGCCCCGAACGTGAACAGAAATTGCCATGCGAATGGATTGAAATACCAGACGCCAATTGGATAGGCCGGAACGTTCCAGCCGAAGTGCCTGGCCATCAAATAGAGCAACGCCGAAGCGGCCAGGGTCATATTGGGTCTGCGCAGCATCAGCCATAGTACCGGCGGGAAAACGCCCATCAGCACGATGTAAAGCGGCAGCACATCCATGTTCACCGGTTTGAAGCGAAGGATCAGCCCTTCGAACAAGAACTGCGCCGGATTTGCCAGGAAGCCCCGTATGTTGAATTCATCGGCGAAACCGGAGTTGCCATACCGCTGCGCGAGATATCCGATTTCGGTGAGGTAGAGCACGAAAAGGAAGACGTGGGCGACATAGATCTGCCAGACACGCTTCAGCAGCCTCGACGCGCCGACGATAAACCCACGTTCGAGCATCATCCGCGCAAAGACAAAGGCGACAGTGTAGCCGGAAATGAAGATGAAGAGATCCCGCCGCGTCGCTGAAGCCGTAGTTCCGGGTTGTCACCCAGTTCACGATGTTGTTGGGGACATGGTCCAGGAAGATTCCCCAATTTGCCACACCTCGGAACAGATCCAGTCGGAGATCTCTGCCTTTCACCGGGAGCGTGGCGAGAATCTTCATTTAGAGGAAATTCTCCTTCACCATTTCCCAGACATCGCCTCCCCGGCCGTGCAGGATGGCGCGAGCATCACGGCCAGGGCGTCCCTTCGTCTGAGCATCCGCATCAAGCGCGCAGGCAGTCGGGACCTCGGGGATGGCTCGGGATCCCCCGACGTTGGCGGCGAAAGTGATGTTACGGGCACCACGAAGCTGTACCCCCGTCCGGGCACGTTCGCGATGTATCGCCTGCCAGGGTCACTTTGATCGAGGGCCTTCCGTAGCGCCGAGATGTGGACGCGCAAGCTGACTTGTTCGGCTCCTCTCATGGGCCAAACGCGCTCGATCAGGGTTCTCCTGCCGACGACCTTGTTTGCTTGCTCGACCAGGATGATGAGGAGATCCATCGCGCGCGCGCCGAGCGGGACGACCTTTGCGCCATTTATCAGAAGCCTGTTTCCGATCGACAGTTCGAAACGGCCGAAGCTCAGTACTTTGCCGCGCTGATCGCTCATGGGATGTTCTCGTCCAAGCCGGGTTTTGAGGTGACTTCGCCAGGGATTCCGCGCTCGCGTCGCCAATTGGCCGGGCTTTGACCAAAGGCCTGTCTGAACAGCCTGCATAGATGTGCTTGATCCGAAAAGCCTACGCTCAAGGCGATTTCACTGAGTGATGCCGCACCGGTGATCATCAGGTGGCAGGCTCTCTCCAGACGCTTTCTCACCACGTAGGCATGTGGCGACTCGCCAACAGCCAATTTGAACTTCCGTGAGAAGTGCGCCGGGCTTCGACGTGCGACCGCACTGAGATCCCGGATGTGAATGGTGCGGTGTAAGTTGCCGTCAATGTAAGCGCGCACCCGAAGGATTTGCCAGGCCGCCAGACCGCCCCTTGTGGCGCCGTTAGCGCCCGAACAACGTTCGATCTCCGCTTGCAGGATGTGCGATGCGGTGACCAGGGACGCCTTGGCCGCCTCCTGATCACGCCCCAGTTCTCGCCTCGCAGTTTCAAGCAGCTTGGCCACGCTGTTCGCAACCAGATGGAACTGCTGATCGGCTGCAAAGGAAGACTCTGCTGGCGGTGGTTTGAAGTCCTTCCATGATCACTCCGTCGACGAGCTATCCGAGGCTTCGGATCGGAGGGAGGGTGCAGCAAGGGACGCCCTTTGGCTCGTTAATCAGCGTTATGGAAGGTTAATGTTGCTCGCACCCGGAAACACTTTTAATGATCAAAATCAATATCTTATGTCTTCGCGAGCCTGAATGGCGACGATTCGGAACACCCCGACAGCCGCTCAGATCCAAAATGCTTTGAGAGACGCAAGGACGACTTTCCTCACCTGTCGCAAGACGCCCCGGCCGAGGGTCTCCGCGGGACGGGGGGTGCCGCGGAGACCCTCCCGGCGAAGCGAGGGACTGTACGCTTCGCCGTTAGGGCGGGAGTTTTTCAGTCAGCTACGAGCCGTGGTCCTCGAGTATCTTCAGATCGCTGACCGAGTAAGAAAGTGAGTAACGAAACCCGGACTCAATCCTCTTCGGCGCGAGCGCGTTGAGTTCTTCGCCATTCGCTTCCGGAAAGTTGAGCTCGCCCTTCCCTATCCAGGCGCCGGTAACCGTGAGATTGTCGGTGATCGACATCGCGAGCTCGTTGACCGCAGGCCTGTCCTGGTATCCGGCCGCCAGTCTCGGAAAGTACCGCAGCAAGACCGTGGGTCGGCTGAGGAGAGACATTCCGTTCTCGACCGGCCTGTGCAAGGTGACGCAGGCTTCCGTAAGACGTTGGCCATGCGCCGAAAGACTGGCGCCAAACCGGCTGCCAGACGCAATCGGCGCCGCGGCGGGACCTGAAGCCGCAAAGGAGCGCGTCTGAAAAATACTGCCCATTTTCTTGGGAAACCCCTGCGTCCAACCGCGCGCCAGCGCCGCGTCGTTGTCGACGTAAATGTACGGGCACCACATCACAGGCTCGTCGCGATACATGGCGTCGACCAGAATAAACGCCTCGCGATACTGATAGCGGGCCGGCTCAAGATATTCGTCGTCCTGTGCCGTGAATTGCCAATCCAGGAACATCATGACGGCGCGACCGTTTGACTTCGGATCCGGGCAAAGACCATTCGGCAACGTCGCCGCCGTCGCATCCGCATCCGTCCAGAACTCGACTCCGACAACGTCGCCGGCATAGTGCCAGGGTGGCGGTGGCGTTAGCGCGGCCTGGCCGAATGGCGATTTCGGAACTGTAAATCCCCTCAGCATTCCCGTTTCCTGATGAAATCACTTTCAGTGATGAGGCTACCGAAACCAGCTGCAATTGATTTGATTGAAGTGCGTCTACTTGCATATTCCTGCCGCAAATCAGACGCGCTTGTTGAGACCAGCCGCGATTGCTAGGCGGTAAGGTCTGCCAGAACCTCGATATCGGTGACGGAATAGGAAAACGAGAAGCGATATCCGCGCCCCACCTTCAATGGCCCCAGTACTTCCAGCTCTTCGCCGTAGGCCTCCGGAAAATCAAGTTCACCCGCGCCGATCCAGATGTTTGTAATCAGGAGTCGGTTCGAGACACATCGAACGAGTTCATCGACGGCTGGCGTTTCGTGCATGCCGGCGGAGAGCCGCGGAAAATACCGCCGTCCCACAATCCGGCGATCAAGCAGGCCAACGAGTCGCTCGGCCTTTTCGTGCAAGGTAACGCGGGCCTGCACCAGCAAACGGCCGTGAGCCGACATGCAGGCCGAGAACCTGCCATCCTGCACGAGTGGCGCCGAAGCTACGCTCGTAGCGGCAAACGTTCGGGTCTGGTGTACGGTACCGAACTTCCTCGGGTAGCCTTGAATCCAGCCTCTGATCAACGCAGCGTCGTTGTCGACATAGCAATATGGACACCACGCTATTCGTGTCCCCTTCCATATCGCGTCGAGCAGGACGCTGAACCCGCGACACTGATATCTGGCAGGGTCCAGATGCTCATCGTTCTGCGCGGTGAACTGGTAGTCCGTGAAGAGTGCAACAGAGTGACCTGGACGGCTATTATCAAGCTCGACACCGGCTGGAAGGATATGGACTGAGACGTCGGGATCATTCCAAAACTCCACCGCCAGGACGTCACCTGCGAAATGCCAGGGGGGCGGCGGCACCAACGCCGCAGCGCCGAGGGGGGACCGGGGCGCAGTAAATCCCTTCAGCATTTCTCGTCCCCACCACCAGTGGCGTATCAGCCCGCGCCGTATTTCAACATGAAATGTTAGTGTTGGTGTCGTTCCCAGCTCTTGGACAAACGTGTGATGGCTTGGTGGTTTGTGCGCGGCTGACGCTAATACGAACCGAGGGAGACTGAGCACCCTCGATTGCCTGCAACGTTCCTCAACGCTGCATTTGCAGGTTCATTATCTCTGGCCCCGGCATCATGCTGTCGTTCAGATCTGCCATGATCAGAAGCGATCCGACCACGACCAGGGCGACGATCAGCACACCGAATGCCAGCGCCATCACGTTGTTGGTGTTGTCTGGACCCGTGGTGACATGCAGGAAGAACACCAGGTGAATGCCCATTTGCGCGATAGCGAGGACTGTCAGGCCGAGAGAGACACCGCCGGCCCAGAGCAGCGATGTGTTGGCGACCCAAAACGACATCGCCGTGAGGGCCACCGCGAGAGCCAATCCGATCGTGTAGACAAGCACGCCCGACGACGTCCCCTGTTCCACGTCGGGAAGTGCTGACGCGTCTCCCGGTGCACGATCGTACTGTGTGTCGGTCATGAAAGGACTCCCATCAGATAAACCACCGTAAACAGCCATACCCAGACAATGTCGAGCGCATGCCAGAACAGTGAAAAGCAGAGCAGACGGCGTTCTGTGGCGAATTGGGGGAGGGCATAATTTCAGACCGCGACTTCATCCTCAGTGCGGCTGGCGCCCATACTGCTTTCGGGCTGAGTAAGCCTGTCGCGTTCGTTGGCGCGGCCCACGACCAGCAATCCGCAGCCCTGCTTTTCCGTAATCATAAAATCGGCAACATCGAAGTGATCTCGCCTGTTGACGGTCGGAAGATCTTCGATCGCGCTATCGCCGACAAGATCGCGGTAACGGGAACCCATTGGCTTCTGCCTAGCGTGGGTACAATCGCGAGAGACGGCAACGGATACGCATTCACTCCCGCAGAATCGCGCGTTCTTATGGCGATTTGTGGCTGACTGTTTCCTTGTTGGCACCTTTGAGACATGTTGACCGTTCTAAGAATTGTCCGCATATGGTGTGGA
>Ga0193727_1000614_pt1 | contig 13984 bp, 7 predicted proteins | sample H2c2metaG_FD_143051 | JGI IMG/M metagenome (GOLD analysis project Ga0193727, IMG submission 143051) | Soil microbial communities from a riparian zone of the East river system, Colorado, United States - H2c2 | ecosystem: Environmental > Terrestrial > Soil > Riparian zone | place: USA: East River...
AGACTTCTGTGAGACCCAACACATGCGAGGCCGGCTCGACCGCGCCTACCAGCAGTTCGCTCATCCAGGCGATGAGCCCGGTTGCCGCCACAAGAATAAGGGCTGCGTTCTTCGGGCTCATCGATGCAGATTCGTCGTGCGCGCGGCTGGTGCCCAGGTACAGGTCCTTGTGAGTGCGAAGCGTGAAGATCAGGCTCAAAATGTAAGTTGCAAACAAGACGATCGAGATTTCGAGGCTGAGATTTGCTTCCGCGCGCGCGCGCTCCTGGGCGACTTCGCCTCCGGTGATCCAGTGAAACATCGCCGGAACCATGAGCCCGATTGCGCTCAGCGCCATCATTGTCGCGCTCATCGTGGCGGCGGTCGAGTTGAACTTCTGGCTCTTGTGCTTCAGGCCGCCGCCGAGGATGCTCAGCCCGAGAACCAGCAAGATGTTTCCAAGAATCGAGCCGGTGAGCGAAGCCTTCACCACTTCAGTGAGTCCGGCGCGCAAGCCCTGAAACGCGATGATCATCTCGGCGGCGTTCCCAAATGTCGCATTCAGCAGGCCGCCTATGCCCGCCCCCAACCTCTCTGCGAGAGATTCGGTTGCTTTGCCCATCCATCCGGCCAAAGGGATGATCGCCACGCCCGATGCGGCGAACACCAGGAACTCGGAAGCGTGCGAATAATGAAGTATCGCCGCAATGGGCACAAACACGAGTAACACGTCCAGCCCATGCTCGATTAGAAAGTGTTTTGTGGTGCTTCTCGCATTCGCAGTCTTTCGCATTCGTAGTCTTTTGCTCCGTTTTGGTTTGGGATCGCAGGCATTGCGTTACGAGCCGGTCAGCGCCGCGCTTTCTCAACTGCGGCCGCCATTTCATCCATCATTTGCCGCTCGCTCAATGCCATCCAACCGTGTCCCTTGCCTGCGCCGTAGATTATCTTGCCTTCATAGGGCGGGTTCGCTTTCGACAAGAACTCGTCCAGCAGATGAACCGCGTTGTTCAAGAAGTAGTCGTCCGCTTCGCCGACCCAGATGGTTAGCTTGCCTCGAAGCTTCGGACCGAGCGTCTCCCAGTTCTGAGCCAGTACCATCCGCAAGTCATACTGCTTCCAGTGGTTTAGGACTGTGCGATTAATCTTTCCAGTCTTCGGGTCCCATAGCGGAACCGGCCGCCCGTCGGCGCCCCGCGGTCCATACGTGGCGTTCCAGGCGCCCCACTGCTGACCCGACATCGTCCAACTGTCGCCCAGCCCCACCACGTTTTCCATCTGGCACTCGTGGCGCACTGTGAAACGAACGTCGCCGTTCAAGTCGCGCGCGCTCGGCCGCTCAAAGCCGTGCCCATTCACGTAGGCGTTATCGTTGCTGTAGATGTCGATCAACTGGAACTGTCGAAAGTCCACACCGTCCGGAAAGCCGCTCCACGCACCGTTGAAGAAATCCGGGTAGAAGATCTGAAGCGCCAGCGATACCCACCCGCCGGTCGAGCCGCCTTCAACAAAGCGAGCATACGGCTGGCCGATGCAGCGAAACTTGTTCTCGACGAATGGAATCAGCTCTTGAGTTACGGCGTCGCCGTAGGGGCCGTTGTTATCCGAGTTGACCTGATAGCAATCTCCGAACGGCCCGTCGCCATCCAGAAAAAGCATAACCATTCGCGGCGTGTCGTCCGCTATCCACGTTCTTCGAAACGGCGTCGCGTCCGCCATGATGTTCTGCGCGCGCGTGAACCGATCTCCGTAGCCCCCTATGTGAACGCGCAGCGCATACCGCCGGGAGGGTTCGCTTGCGTAACCGCGAGGCAAAATCACACCTGCGCGCAGATAGATGGGCCGCTTATGAAACTTGCTGAGCAACTCCGATTGAATCTTCACAAACTTGACGTATTCAGTTTCGGCGGGCAGTTGCTCGGGCGGAATTTTGTGCGCGAGCACTAACTTCACCGGCTGACCGCGAGCCGGATCGAGATGAACCCGCTGCGCTTCGCTGTAGAGATTGCCCGGAGCGTTCAACGACTTTGAGTCGATGTTTGAATCGAACAAGGCCTGAACGTAATAGTCGCCGGGAGGCAGTTGCGAGAGTTTGTCGATCGGAAACGCCGCCGCGTTTTCATCCACCTCTACCGGACCGCTGCGCAGATCGCTAACATCGCGAGCCAGAACCGGCGGAGCGTCGAGCCCTGTTTGCCCGATCGAGAGCCGTGGCTCGGGATGGCTCACGCGGCCCATGACGACAAAGATTCGTCCACTGACCGGCGTCGATATGAGTCCGGGCGCGACCGTCACTTCAAATCGCAACGAATTCGCATTGGGAACTCGAGCGAACGCGAGTAGCGCTGCAGGCGACATCAACGCCAGGCCGATCAATAGGGTTCTTTTCATCCAGTGACCTGCGTCCCAATCAACCTCGCGTGCGCAGTCTTGCGAACCATCGCTATCATTCGCTTCCAAAGATGGCCGCCGGGTCCAGCAGTGCGAGCAACTCGCTACGCGCGCGATCGACTGCAGCTTCAACCTTCGATTCGATCGTGACCTTCACTCGATAGTCTTCGCGAGTGAAGGTGGGATACGAGCCGATGTCGACGTCGGGATGATTGGCGGCCACCCGGTCGAGACGCGAGGCTAGATCGAACTCATCCTCGCGCGTGTAAACGGCGCCGACGTAGTACGGATCGCCGCGAAATCGCTCGCGGATAGCTTCGAACTTGCTGCGAAACAGCTCGGGCACGCCTGGAAGCACGTAGACGTTTTCGGTTGCCAGCACCGGCCACCGAAGCCCGGCCGCTTTGATCAACTGCGAGCCGTCGGGCGCGTCGGCCATCCGCAATCGCGCCTCGTTAACGCCTTCCCCGAAGTAGCTTCGAAGCATCGCTTCCAGCTCCGGGATGCGAACCACCGGGCGATCGAATGCGCGAGCCACTCCCTCAATCGTCACGTCGTCATGAGTCGGTCCTACGCCGCCGGAGGTAAAAACGTAATCAAACTCGGCGGCGCACTCGCGCACCGCCCGCGCGATTTCAGCCACGTCATCAGCGATTACCACTACGCGGCGAAGTGCGACCCCAAGCTTGTACAGCTCGCCGATCAAATAGCTGGCGTTCTTGTCTTCGGACTTGCCGGTTAGGATTTCATTGCCGATGACAACGACACCCGCCGTCTTCTGTTGCATGGTTGGAATCTTAAATGATGAAAGCCCGATTTAGAAGTCAGAGGTCAGAGGACAGAGGTCAGAAGTCAGAAGTCAGAAAGTTAGAAACCAAACCCCAACTCAGCCACTTTCGATCTTGATGAACCTGTACGGGCGTCCCTCCGTGGGCGCCCCTCCTTCGTCCCACGGCGCTTCGATATTGGGGAGGGGCGCCCACGGAGGGACGCCCGTACAGGTTCTGACCTCTGACCTCCCACTTCTGACTTCTGACCTCTGACTTCTGACCTCTGACTTCTGATCCCGGCTTCCTTGAAACACATCATCCGATCAAATAGAATCAGCTTGCCCTAATCCTTCAACCTCAACGCACAGTGGGAAACGAAAGGAACAACAGAATGCGCCTCAGGACTTGTTTGATACTCTTCGCGCTGGTGCTGCAAGCCAATATGCCCTCGCTCGGGCAATCGCTTCGCTCGGACTCCAAAGAAAAAAGAGTCGCCGCCGCGGGCAACGGAATCGCGGCTTCCGACTGGCCGATGTATGGCCGCGACCTCGCGGGCTCGCACTACAACCCGGCCGAGAAACAGATCACGCCCGCGACGGTTTCGCGGCTCAAAGTGAAGTGGATCTTCGAAGCCGGCGACGATGTGTCGAGCCAGCCGGTAGTAGTGAACGGTGTGGTCTACTTCGGTTCGTGGGACGGCAAGGAGTACGCCCTCGACGCCAAGACCGGCAAGAAGCTCTGGGAGTTCGATTGCGGTACTACCTCGCGCAGCGGAGCCGCTTACGCGGAGGGAATGCTCTTCTTCGGCGACTTCGCCGGCAGACTGTTCGCGCTCGACGCGAAAACGGGCGAGCAGAAGTGGAAGGTCAAGATCGATCCGCACAAGAACACGATTGCGACCAGCTCGCCGATCTACCACAACGGGCGAGTTTACATCGGTGTCGCGTCGCACGAAGAAGGCGCGATGATGGTCACTCCCAAATACGAGTGCTGCACGTTTCGTGGCGGCGTTGCTGCTTACGACGCCAAGACCGGCGAGCAGATCTGGCGCTGGTACACGATACCCGAGACCCCGGTGCCCCAGGGTAAGGACAAGAAGGGCGTGACGATGATCGGTCCGGCGGGCGGTGCAGTGTGGTCTACGGTTTCAATTCATCCGCAAGCTAACCGCTTGTACGTCTCTACCGGCAACCAGTACACAGGGCCGGCGTCGAAGTTTACGAACGCGATCGTTGCTCTCGATCTGGCTACAGGCAAAGTCATATGGTCGAATCAGGCTACCCCGGGAGACATCTGGACTTTCGGGTGTCAAAACAATCCGGAATGCAGTGATCTCGACGTGGACTTCGGCACGACGCCGGTCAGCTTCAAGGGGCCGGGCGGAAAGATGCTGATCGGCGCCGGTCAGAAGAGCGGCTGGTTCTGGGCGCTTGATCCAGCCGACGGCAAGACCGTGTGGAAGACCGAGGTCGGACCCGGCGGCAAGCTTGGCGGTATCGAGTTCGGTGACGCCAGCGACGGTGATCGTGTGTATGCCGCGCTGTCGAACTTCCCGAAGCAGGGCGCGATCGCGGCGCTCGATGGAGCTACGGGGAACATCCTCTGGAAGACGCCGGCGCCTGACAATAAGTCCAACTTCGGACCGCTTTCGGTGAGCGGGACGGGAGCCAACAAGCTGGTATGGGCAGGAACGAATGGCGGGGCGATTCGAGCTTATGACGCGAAGGACGGAAAGATAGTCTGGGAGTTCGATACCGGAGGCGCGGTGGGCGGCGGTCCGACGGTAGTTGACGGCGCGCTGTATGTCGGCTCGGGCTACAAGTTCCTGCGCGTCGGCAAAGGCAACAACAAGCTGTACGCTTTTTCGATTGATGGGAAATAGAACGCCGATGACGCAGCGTGCCTTTTCGTCGCAGAAACCCAGCCTGTGCTGGGCTGCCCAGGAGGCGGTTCCGGAATGGATAGACCTGGCAAAACTTAACCGCCCCCATATTCTGAGGCGTCCTGGCCGGCAGCTATTGCCGGGGCTCTTGAATCATCCAAAGCTTTCTTAATCCTCTGCCTCATCTGCTCAACTTCCGTCGCTTCCGCCAAAGAAGGCTGCGCTTTCACTGCCTCAGTCATATCAATGTGGGCTACGTAGAGCAGGCCGCGTTGTCGCAGGCGATGTTTTTGTTTGACGGCTTCCAGCCCGCGCTCATACTCTCTGGCGGCGAGGCTGTAGCGCTTGCTGCACATCAAAGTCAGTGCGAGGTCGAATTGAGTGTAGACCATCGAAGCGTCCAGAGACAGCGACTCAACCAGCAGCCTCACTGCTTCATCGTATTGGCGAAGGCGGTAATAACACCAACCCTTCAGCGCCAGCGTGTTTGCATCAACTGTACTGCTCTTGTGGGCAAGCTCGATTACTTCGGTATAAGCCCGATCAGCTTTTTCGCTTTCACCGAGCAGGGACAATACATCGGCCACCGCTTTGAGATACCATAAATTTCCAGACTCAAGCTCAAGCGCCTTATCGTATGCCTGCTTCGCGAGCCGCAAGCATTCGGTTCTTTGCTCCTCGGAACCGCTCGGGGCAATATTCTCCAAAGCCCATCCTCTTAAGCCGAAGCACGTTGCATTTAAGGGATCGAGGCCAATGGCCTTATCCAACACCTCAATCGCGGCGTCGTACTCAGCGATTTCGTTCAGCACTGTTCCTTTGATCGTCAGCGCCCAGGAATTGTTGGGATCCAGCCGCAGCGCCTCGTCCACTTCTTGCAAGGCGCTGCCATGATCGTCATTGAGCTGAAAGGCCCAAGCAACATCGGCCAACACCCATGAATCCCGGGGATCAATTTCCTTTGCTCGCTCTAACGTTCTTAGCGCATCATCATTGCGGCGCAAGGTAAGCTGGGCATATCCTTTCGTGCGTAGAGCGGTAACGTTGTTTTGGTCTAACTCGAGAGCCCGATCCAGCGCAGTAATCGCATCTGCGGACCTGCCCAGAGCGTGCAAAACCTGCCCTTTCTTTTCCCAATCGCCTGAATCATCAGGTGCTAATTCGAGTGCTCGCTCCAGCACTTGAAGGGCCTCACTGTATTTATCCATATCGTACAGCGTAGCGGCTTTGATCGAGAGGGCAAAATGATAATCCGGATCAAGTTTCAATGCCTGGTCCAATGCGCCAAGCGCCTCATCGTTATTGCCGAGTGCATAAAGGGCAGCGCCTTTGCTGCCCAGCGCAACTGGATAGTCTGCTTTTAGAGCCAGCGCTTGATTCAACTTGCGAAGCGCCTCTTCGTACTTGCCAAGCACGCGCAGCGTATCGCCGAGCTCGGCGTGTGTCCAAGCGCTATTTGGATTAAGCTCTATGCTGCGTTGCAACGCCTCAACCGCTTCCTCATTTCGCTTCAGCCTATGCAGAATCTGCCCTCTCGTTCCCAGGGCATAAGCATTGTTCGCCTCGATCGCCAAAGCTTGATCGATCGCGTGCAGCGCCTCATCCTCTCGATCCAGCGTATAAAGGGCCATGCCGAGTTCAATGTGCGCCCACGTTAAACCCGCTTCGAGCTCGACACAATGTTGCAATGCTTCGACCGCTTCCTGGTTTCGGTTCAGCGCAACGAGAACCTGCCCCTTCGTTCCAAGGGCGAATGCAGAATCCGGCACAATAGCAAGGGATTGATCTAGCGCTATAAGCGCCTCGTCATTTCTGTCCATCAAACGCAGCGTCTCGCCCAACTCGGCATAAGCCTGGGCGTAGTTTGAATCAAGCTCAACGCAGTGCTGAAACGCCTCGATCGCCTCTTCGTTTCGCTTCAGCGTACGTAAAACCCGGCCTTTGACGACGAGCACATAAGGGTAATCCGGTTTCAGAGTTAGCGCTTGATCCAGCGCAACGAGCGCTTCATCGTTTAGGCCCATCGTGCTTAATACCTCGCCCAGTCCGGCGTATGCCCAGACAAGGCTCGGATCAAGCTCAACACAACGCCGCAACGCTTCGGCAGCTTCTTCATATCGTCTCAGTTGTTGCAGCACAATTCCTTTTGCTCCAAGCGCGATGGCATTGGCCGCGACTAAGCGAAGCGATTCGTTTAGCTCAAAGAGCGCGCTCTCATATTTGCCGAGTATTCCGAGCGTCTGACCCAGTTCTGTATGCGCCCACGCAAGACTCGGATCACGCTCGACGCACCGTTGCAAAACCTCAGCCGCTTCTTCGTTACGGCCCAACTTATGTAGAATCTGTCCTTTGGTCCCAAGCGCAAAAGCATAATCCGGTTCGAGTGCGAGAGCTTGATCTAAGGATTGAAGCGCCTCATCGTGCTTGCCCATCACTCGGAATGTTTCGCCGAGTTCGGCATGTGCCCAGGCAAGGCCCTCACTAAGCTCGACACAACGTTGGAGCACTTCTACCGACTCCTGGTTTCGATTCAGCGTGCGCAAAACCTGCCCCTTGGTCCCGAGTGAAAGGACATCGTTCGGCATCAGAGTCAGCGCCTCGTCGAGGCTACGGAGCGCATCATCAGATTTGCCCAGCCTATACAGAACAGCCCCTTTGACTGCGAGAGCGTAAACGTAGTCAGAATTCAAAACCAGTGCTTGATCGAGAGCAGCAAGCGCCTCATCATTTCTGTCCAACATACGCAATGTTTCGCCAAGCTCGGCGTATGCCCAGGCAAGGCTTGGATCAAGCTTAATGCAACGTTGCAACATCTCCACCGCTTCCTCGCTTCGATTTAACGCACGCAAAACCTGTCCCTTCGTTCCAAGCGCGAATGCATTCTCCGGGTTGATCTTCAATGCCTCATCCAGCGTCTCAAGCGCCTCAGCATAGCGTCCCAAACCCTGCAGAGCATCGCCTCGGCTGCTCAATAGCAGGAACGTATACTCCGGTTCCGGTCCCAGAGCAATGGCCTGGTCTATCGCTTCGAGCGCTTCCTCAAAGCGGCCCCTCACACGCAACACCTCTCCTTTCATTGCTAGTGGTTTCGGGTCGCCGGGCTTGAGCTCAAGCAGATGGTCTGCGATAGCCAGAGCCTCATCTATCTGCTGGCCCTGCGCCAAAATGACGGCCGCTTGTAGATATGTGTTATATGCCTCGTCGGGTTTGTGTAGCGCTTCGAGAGTTTCGGCTAAAGCCGGGTAGGCGCGATAGTCATCAGGGGCCAGCTTCACAGCTTCTCTCAACATCTGCTCAGCCTTATCGTATGATTTACGCTCTTTTAGATCTATGCCGAGATAAAAATAAGTTTCTGCGCTGGTGCTGCCAAGCTCGATGGCCTTTTCGAAAGCGGCGAAGGCCTCATCCTTTCGCGCTGACATGTGAAGCGCTAAACCATAATCTGTGTAGTCCTGGCTCGTAGCTTCTTCCGCTTGTGCCAGCCACTGATTGAACAGATCGACCGCCTGACTGAATGCCGACTGCGCCGAACTGGCTTGACCCTGCCGCAAGCGTGTTCGTCCGAGCATAGTGCATGCTGCCGCATGAAGCAGACCAGGCGGGACCGGTCCCGGACCCTCAGTTTTGGAAGCGCTGGTCAGTATTCGTTCCAGGCTGCTCATCAGTTTCAGCAAAGTCACTTCAGCCTCTTTGTAGTGACCCAGGCGATACTCGCCAAAAGCGCGGTTCAATTCACTCCTTAGCGCAGGCAGGCTTTCCGCGCCCACTAAGTCTACAGCTTGCCACTTGACGGATGATTGGTCTGCTGTTGATGACGCGCTGGGTCTTATGTCCTCACTACTGCGCTGTTGTTCTTTTATGTCCATGCATTACCTTCCTTGTTCTCGCTTTGTCGAGATAGTCGAGGGCGAAGGGCCAAATCCTCCTGCCTGAGCCTGCGCAGATTCCCTCGTGGGTTTGTGTAAGCGTTTGGCAATGATATCTCCGCACAGTGCGTAGGCGGCCTTGGTAATCCGTTCGATCTCGTCTGGATATTCCCTGCGGCACAACCATGCGGCATTCAGCACATCGCGCACTTTGCTGATAACTGACACCCTAGGAATAGGGAGCTCAGCCTTCTGCTTCAGGCTATCGATCCACTTCTGACTCCATTCCAACGCGATTTGCCAACCGTCCTCACTGCTGTCGACTGGATACTTGGCGGCCGAATAAATCACTTGATAAAACTTATCCCAAATGCGGTCCACCAGGATCTTCAACCGATAATTATCTATGGGCTCCAGTTTATCTATTGCGGCTGCTTCCCATTGCTTCTCCAGTTCTTCGATTATGTTGCTGTAAGGTGGAGCATCCACTTTTGCTCCGGCTACTGTTTGGTTCATTTTTATTAGCATTTCGAAGATGACCCGCGCGCGCCTTGCATCGCCTGGCTCATCGTTTGTGCCGGTTGCGTCAGCAGGATTTAGCCTCAGCAGTACAGCTGCATATGCATAGGCCGGACCCATTGTGTAGGTGGCGAAGGCATCTGCTATGAGTTCTTGTATGTGGCATTCATATTTCCCGGCAAGCTGCAACGCCTGCTTGACAAACTGAGCCGTAAGTTGATCTCCTCCTGCGTTCTCAAAAAGCTTCGCCTGTTCAGCAAGCACAGTTGCATTTTTGGCAGCCTCAACCAACTTCAGGGCAGCCTCTGCCGCCTGTTGGTCTCCCGCTCCATCCCGAGGCTGCTGCGCCTTCAGATCATCTTTGACCCAGAGAATGGCCTCTTCCCCAACAAAACTTTTCAGAGCTGTGACCTCATCTTCGATTACATGCCCGTACTCGTGGGCTGTGCAGGGGAGAGTCCAAATTGTCCACTCCTGTAGCCGAAGGCGAATAATACGGCCCAGAGATTTCTTTATCGCCTCTCGCGAAACCAGAATGATCATCGAGGGCTTTTGGCCACTTGCTTCGGCGCACCTACCTATAAGCTCATCTCCTATCTGGCATATGCTTTCATCCCATTTCTTATCGCGAAATGCCAGCGCGCCCAAAAACTCTAAACAGTCGCAGAATATCTCCTGACTTTGAGCGTACACGTTTCTGTAGCCCTGCCATGCTTGCTGCAAGTCTTCGCAGTCACGTATTTTCTTGACAGCGCTTAGTTGATCTGCGACCCGATTGAGGATTTCCATACTAAACTCAATCCATACGACCTGCTCTAGCTGCACGTTGGCCAACTCGTTCAACCCAAACTGTTTCTGCCACAAGGGTGGGTTTTCATGCCGCTTGAGATTTGCTTCCAGCGCATCGAGCCTCGCTTTTAGAATCGGATCATTCATCTTATCTACCTCCGCCAGATAGCCTGTCTTACCTGTCTGACTCTTTACCGCGTATGTCCGGCTCCTCTGGGACTTATCAAACTCGCAGTGTCTCTTACGGCGCGATAGCGAATTGATTTCGCAGCACGCAGTGATCAGATCGTCTTTTTAGCCTGCAATCTCGCGGCAGAGTGCAGTCGCTTTCTTGCTTATCTCGCGCAGCCAGTACCTGTCCTCGTTTCCATAGTTAATTCGGCAATGCCAGGCGGCGTTAAACACATCAGGAAGCGTATCCTCGCCCGTCAAGGTTGGCGCTTTATTGCCATCCCGAAGCTCTTGCGATAGCCTCTTGGCTCGCAGCCAGCCGTTGTACCTTGCGTCAGGCATCTCGAAATCCATCAAAGAATACAACTCGTCCAATAGCTGATCCAACGGAAGCGTTATTGCTTGATCGAGGCTCTCCGTTCTTCCCGTAGCCGATAGGCCTCTCTTCCACAATTTGCCGAGCCATTCGGTGATGATTTGAAACGGAGGCTCTATTCCTCCTTCGGCCTCACTCATCTTTTCCATAGTCTTAGAGATGAGGTAAACACGCGTGGCGTCGGCAGGGTGCGTCTTTCCTTCTAAATAAGCCGTTCTCGGATCAAATCGCAAAAGAATACAGGCGCAGGCGAAAGCCGGTCCCAGCGTGTAGGTCGCAAAGATATCGGCAAATTGCTCGTGCATCAGAGACCAAGACCTTGAATCTTTCTTCTGCTCCCTTTCTAAGATTGCCTGAAACGGATAGCGAGGGTTGCCGCCTGGCACTGGCACTTCGATCTTCGGTCCGACGAAGTGTCCGAATTCGTGAGCGGCGATTGGCAGGCTCCAGATACTGATCTCAGGAAAGCGCAATCGAACGATCTCGGCCATATCCCCGAAGAACTCCTTCTCTGCTAACAGTGTGAAGCGCCCCCAGGGTACGCCAGTCCGTTTGCTCAGATCATCCAACAAGGCATCAGCTATACCGCACAGGCCTTCATCTAGCCCAGCCGTGCGCACGAGAGACCCGTGCAAGAAAGCCAGGCACTCGCGAAACAGCGGCTCGCATCCCAGGCGGATATATCGGAAAGAATCCCAGCAAGCGTCCAGGGCCACATCATCTTTGATCTCTTCGCACAACTTGTCCAAGGCCCCCTGCTGCTTCTTAATCAGCATGGCGAAACGAACGCGAACTCGCTCCCGCAGATCGTAATCAATCTTTGGAGATTGCAACGCGTTCTCGGTCTGCTTCAAATTATCAGCCAGCACATCTATCTGCGCTCTTAGAACCGCACGCTCGTCCATACTCTCTCCCCCTAGCTTGCCAGACCTTTAGCGATTTCTCCTACGCCGTGGATGCGCTTAAGGACAGTCCCTGAGTCGGTGTAGTCCATACCGATCAAAACGACCGCGCCCAAAATCACCACGTAGATCGAAGCGGCTGCCAGCGTCAATGGCTGACCTATCGCGGGAACTATGAACAACAGCGTGCCAGCTAGAGAGACTGCCGACACTACGCCTGATAGCATGCCCATATTCTCTTTGAACGAAATTCGCAGTTTGGCTACTGCGTTGCTGGCTTCGTCCAGCGTTTGTTGATTCAGCCCTTGAGAGAGCAATGCGGCTTCAATCTCTTTTTTTGCCCCCTCAATTCCAAACGCCCACTCCAGAGGTGCGGATACGTATTTGCCATCTTTGAAACCATTCCATATCTTCCCGACTTGCTCCTTAACCTTCTTGAGCAAATCGTTGCCGAGCAGACGCATTAGAGCATCAACTGCGCTTTGCAATTTCTTGATGCCCTGGCTGAACAGCCGACCTACTTTGGGAAGCTCTTCTATCTTTTCTCCCAGCCCCGATAGTGCCTCAAGCACTTTGCTCGCATCGAGTTTTGATAATCCCGCCACGATGCTGACCGCCACTCCTTTCGCCTGATCAACAAAATCGTCCAGCGTTTCATTCGAGCGTTTTCTGAAACCCTCGATGGCAGAAGGCAAGTCGGCTGAGTCGGCCACAATTAGCTCGGCAGCAGCCTCGGCAAATCCGAAGCGGCCCGGCTCGGCTCCAATCGACAAGGGAACCGGCAAGGATTGTTCGATGATGCGCGTCGTATTTTCCAACCGCAAAAGTGCTTCATCAAGAACGTTAGCCCCTGCCTTCTGGCCCATCTCGCCCAGTGTTTGCCCGGCCGCCATCAGCACATTAGCCACGTTGAGGTCAGTGAGGACGCCGGCCAGAACGTCTTCCATCACCCGTTCCCGCTTCTGCTTGTCTCCTTCTGCCGCAGTATCAAGCTCCGAGAACATGAACGCGCGATAGCCTTCGCCTCCGGTCTTTTGCTGTTGAGCCGCGCGCTCGAGTTGCGTGACCGCGTATTCTCGCGTTGAGTGATCTTTGCTCAAAACCCTTCGCAGCCGCCTGCCTGCATTGAGCACCGACTGAGTATCGTTAAGATAATCGCTAGTCCAATCAACATGATCCGTCATTGTGACAGCCCTCCTTCTTCATATGTGGTTTTCAGCGTTTGAGCTTCGGCTCAACCGATTGAGAAACCAGTGTTGTGTCCGACGGTGAGAATACCGGGTCAAACAAGGTTGACTAAGCTCTCCGAATTAACCGGGCATGAGCGGTGCTCACCCCCCCCGATTGAATATTTGGACAGTTAGTTCTCTTACTCAATCGGGTCGATGGTAGGCAAGCCTGCTCGTATTCATGACCAACTACACCAAAATTGAGAAGCCTTCGGCTAGATTACCTTGCCACGTTTCGCTTAACGCATGCTGCTCGGTGCAGCCAGTCGCCCGCTCCAATCTTGCCTCAGTCGCCCTTTCAATCGCATTGTAAAGCGGGCTACCCGCAACGGATTATATGATCCTGACAATTCCCTTTGCAATGTTGCAGAGTCGCTCTCAGTGCGGATTCTTATGACGCCGAGTTGAGTTAGATTGCGAAGGGCGAAGAGCGAGACGGTTAGCACCAGCAACCGCTTCAATCCAACCTCGTGGCCGACGGCTTCGAGCATTCCGTAAGGCTGGCGCAGGTGCTCGATGCCCCGCCTACTCCAGGCGATCGGTATGTTTGAATCAGTCAGGGACGATCGAGGCTGCTCCACCTGTTACGACAAACTCGTGAAAAGACATCATTGTTCGCAAGAGCACTCAAAATCCTTCATCCGCGCTCGGGCCGTAGATCGAAGGCACCGTCGATCCCATCGGCCTCAGATAAGTCGAAAGCTGTCCGCGATGATGCACTGCATCGAATAAGAACTCCCACGCAAAGTGGTAGCCCGTCCCTTTTGAGATCTCGTACTCGCCGTACACAAACCTGAACTCTTTCTCCCATACTGCGGGATCGAGCGCGTGGAGTCGCTTTGTCAGGTCGTCGTGATTGCGATCGTAAGTCGCGAGGATTTCTTCGACCGTCGCCGGCGTAGGAAACTCCTTCCATTCGATCGTGCCGGACTCCAATCCTTCGGCCAGCACCTTCTCCTCCATCACGAACAGCCATGCGATATCGCGCGCGGTTCGCGATTTCGGCTCGGGCTTATAGTCAGACTTGTCTTGTGGAATGCGCGAGATAACTTTGCGAGTCGCCGGCGCCTCCCTCTCCCAGAATTTCAAAAACAAAGCTTTTTCGTCCAC